>Ga0214472_10004780_pt1 | contig 14286 bp, 19 predicted proteins | sample RVTome_6_FD_207662 | JGI IMG/M metagenome (GOLD analysis project Ga0214472, IMG submission 207662) | Soil microbial communities from uranium-contaminated site in the Upper Colorado River Basin, Wyoming, United States - RVT140D175 | ecosystem: Environmental > Terrestrial > Soil > Contaminated >... | reverse complement strand
GGCGTGCTTGAAAAACTCCTCATCCAGAGGCGGGTTGTCAGGGTCGGAACGCGCCGCCTCCTCAATCTCCTCCTCGGTCATGGCATCCACACGAGCCCAGTCCGTCTTTCCCTTGCGGCGATCACTCAGGGTACTTCTCACGATACGCTCTTCGCTCATCTCTTCTTGCCCTCCTTGCGGAAATTATTCTTACAACGTCGCCACGCATGGTATAAACCACCGTAAGCTCTCTTCCCTCCGCCAGGCCGATGGCTACGATCCTGGTCTCCCCGTAATCGCGGCGATCATCAACAAATGCGAGAACGTTACCTTCAAAACTCAGCTTCGCTTCAACGAAATCAATGTGATGTTGGGCGATGTTCCGCTCGTTCTTCGCTTCATCCCATTCAAATTTCATGGGCCTTTCCTAAAGTGTACACGAATGTATATACACAGGCAAGAAGAAAACTGCCTGGTGCCCATATTTCATAAGGGATTAGGGGCATTTCCGCAAGCGATTCTCAATCCTCTATGGGGGTCGTTTCATTCTCGGAGGGGATAGCTGAAGGCCCCAAATCTCGGTAAGCTATGTTTTCCCACAACAAACCTGACCGAGATAGGAGCCTTCAGATGGAGATTACCACACCTCCAACCCCGGAAGCACCATTGTCCCAAGACCAGGTTGCCTCTCTGGCCTCGATTTCCTTCTTGTTATTGATGGCCGCTGGGTTGCTATGCAAGGCAACTAGCTTGCACGCCATCGCTCGCTGGGGAAGACTCCACGCTGGGGATGTAGCAATGTAGCATTGTCTTTGGGCTTCTCTCCAGGCCCGATGCCTTGTTGTGCCACCCTCCATCGCCTGTTGAAACGTTTGGATGCCCAAACCCTGGATCAATGCCTTAATGCCTGGCTACGCACTACCACGCCCCTGGCTGCTGGGGTAGGGATTGGGATGGATGGCAAGACCGTCCGAGGCGTTCCTGGTGGTTTGCATTTGCTGGCGGCCTATGCTCATCAGACACAAGTAGTATTGGCCCAGGAAGCGGTAGACCAAAAGGAGAACGAGATAGTGGCAGCACCCAGGGTATTGGCAACCCTGCAACTAAAGGACCGGGTAGTCACTGGAGATGCGATGCTGGCCCAAAGGTCCTTATCCCAGCAAGTACTGGCCGCCGGTGGTGATTACTTCTGGGTGGTCAAAGACAACCAACCCACCCTCAAAAGGGACATCGCCCTGTTGTTCACCGAACCCCCCTTTGGCGAGGCATTTGACTATGTAGAAGACCGGAGTTGACACGGAGGAGACACCAGGAGCTAAGACGCTTGTGGGCTTCCAGTGCCCTGAATGATTATTTGCCGTGGCCCCAGGTGGGACGAGTATGCCAGTTGGAACGGACAGTGGCCTGCAAAGGTAAGACCACCCGGGAAATGGTCCATGCCATTACCAGTCTAGCTCCCCACCAGGCCGATGCCGGGCGGTTACTGGATCTGTGGCGGGGCCACTGGCACATAGAGAACGGCTTACATTGGGTGAGAGACGTGGTGTACGGTGAAGACCATTGCCGAATTCGGTGCGGGCAAGGGCCAAGGGCTTGCGCCAGCCTGCAGAATTTGGCCTTAGGGCTGTTGCGTCGCACCGGGGTGGTGGCTATCACTGAAGCCTTGGAGCGACACTCTGTATTCCCCCACCATGCCCTGGCCTTGCTCGGTATCGCTGTCGGTCGACAATGAAACGACCCTGGGAACCTGCACCAGAAAGCGTAGCATATGTGCTTGACCAACGTTTCGGCTCGAGAATAGCCGATTTTCTCGCCCTGCGATTGGTAAAAGAGCCGAGTTGGCCTCGGGGACGGGTGACTGGCGCCTTATCATATCTTGAACAACAAAAACTGCCCTCTACCGTGCCGGCCCTGCTCCGCTTTATCACGGAAACCGAAAACGATGAGGCGAGAGGCTATGTTGTTGAGACGATTAAAGCCATCGCCGGTCCACAATTGCGATCCAGGGTGTTAATTGAACGCGAGCGCTTGAATATTAAATACAGAAGACGATTCTACATGAATCAGTTCAAGTCAGTTGGGCAGAGAAGCACGATATCTGGCAAACACGGTCCAGGGGTGGCGGCCGCCCCACCCAGGGGAATCGTTGACCGGGCCGGGGGCGGTTGACGCCGGTGACCGGCGGGACTATAGTTCGCGGCATCCCGGTGGGAGCTATCGGCGGGCAAGCCGGTCCGAGCAACCCCCACCGGTACTTTCTGAGCAATGCTGCCCAGTGGGACTGGCCGTCTGACCATCAGCATGCCCAGTGGGAACTCGCCAGCCACGACAAAACCGGTGCAGCGAATCGTTACCGGGGAGGAAATCCATGAAGGCATCCCTGTTTGCCCAGATGGGATATTCAGAAAGGCACAAGTTTCCCGCCACCTGGCCGGTGCCACCGAGCTATCACGACCCGGCGGTGACGATGCAGAGTTATGCCGAGGGGATGGAAGAGTGCGAACTGGCCGAGGAGATGGGCTTTGACTGGCTCAGCTTCTCGGAACATCACTACTCGGGCAACCGGCTCACCCCAAACCCGGCGCTGATGGCGGCTGCCGTGGCGCAGCGGTGTCAGAAGGTCAGAATCGCCCTGTTGGGGCAATTGCTGCAGCATCATAATCCGGTCCGGGTCGCCGAGGAAGTCGGGATGCTGGACAATCTGACCGGTGGCCGGGTGATCATGGCCTTCCTGCGGGGCGTCCCCAGCGAGGACCTCCCCTACAGTATGAACCCGGCGGAGGGCCGGGGCAGGCTCTTCGAGGGCATGGACCTGGTCTTGAAAGCGTTGACCGAACCTCAGCCCTTTTCCTGGGAAGGCCGCTTTTACCAGTTCCGCACGGTCTCCGTATGTCCGCGGCCGGTGCAGCAGCCTTTGCCTCCGGTGATCGTGGCGACGAGGAGCGAAGACGCCATCCGGTACGCCGCCTCCCACCGGTTGGGGCTGGCCGTATCCTATGACGGCGTGGAGCAAGTGTCCCAGATTACCCGGAAATACCAACACTGGTGCCAGGAAGCCGGCTGGCGGCCCACCCCCGACCAGATCGTTTACCGCGCCAGCATCTTGCTGGCGGAAACGGACCGCCAAGCCGAAGACCGTTTGCGGCGTCTCCAGGCTTCCGGATTGCCGGAACGGGGCATGAACCTGCGCTCTTCAGTTACCCAGGCCGTGTTTGCCGCCCGGGACGGCAGGGAGTTCGATCCCCGCGACCGCAATGGCCGTGCCACGGAGACCCCGGGGGCCCGCCCCCGGCGGGAACAGATCACCTTCGTGGGCAGTCCCGACAGCATCGTCCAGCAACTAAAGGTGTTCCACGCCCGGTGCGGCACCGGAGTGGTGGACCTGGGATTCCAGGAGTCCGGCATTACCCACCAGGAGGTCATGGAGGAAATCGAATTGTTTGGCCGGGAAGTCCTGCCGCGGATCAAAGAATTCTAGAGTCCCCCACAATTTCCGCAAAGGGAGGCTCGGGCATGCCCTGCGTCCAGGTCGGGTCCCGCAGCTCCAGACGGTTCCCGCTGGGATCGAAGAAATACAGTTCCCGCCCGGTGAAAAACCCCTGGGCCCGATAGACCAGCTGATCGATGGGAATCTGCTTCTGGTCAAAGATCTTGCAGGCCAGTTCAAAGGTGTCCGGGCTCACGGTGAAGGAGTGGTGAACATTGCGCTCTTCCTGGGTCCGTTTGCTCTCGGGCTGCTTCCGCTGGCACAGCAAGATGTTGTGGTCTCCGACATTGAAGCAGGACATGCCCGAGTTGCCGAGACGTCCCACCGGGGTCAGACCCAGCAGGTTCCCGTAGAAATCTTCAGACTCGTCCAGGTCGTTTACCCCGATGGACCAGTGGGTGACTCCCTCAATTTTCAGCAGTCCCATGGTAGCCTCCTTTGCTACAGTAGCCTCAATATTAGCCTCGACAGTAGCCTCAGCTGTGGCGTCCTGGAAACCGGTCAACTGGCCCGCCTTGCCGGCGGCAATTCCCCGCTATTCTCACAGAATGACTGGCCTTTTACCAGACCCCCACGCTCAACCGCTCAAGCGACACCCGGCGGCTCGGGTGGCGCCGGCCAATTCACGCCAGAGAGGCCGCTGGCCCGGACCCATAACCTTCACCGGAATACCAGCCTGGCCGGCGGCGAGGATGAGAATGAGTGCCAGTGCCGGTGCCCTGATCTGGCGGTCCTACCGGAAAACCGCAGCCGGCAGGTTCTTTAAAGCGTCATCAATGCGCTGTCGATGATGCTCCATTAAATCGACGGTATCCAACTCGGCAACGGAGATGTATCCGTAATCGGTAGTTTCATCGCTGAGGCCTAGCTCTCCTCCGATCACCTCCGCCTCGAAGCTAAATGCAACCGGCTGTATTTTGTTGCCGTCGGGGTATTCAACCAGAATGTTTGGGCTGGTATAAATGCCCACCAGCCGGGTGACCCTGACCTCCAACCCAGTTTCTTCCAGCACCTCTCGGACGCAGGTCTCGTCAGCGCTTTCACCCGGGTCCATGCCCCCGCCGGGGAGGCACCAACGCCCATTGTCGGTCCGCCGCGTCAGAAGGACCGATTGCCTGGCATAGTCAAAAATGATTGCCGAGGCACCGGGGCGGAGTTTTCCCTGCCGCCCTACCCTTTCACCCTGGATCAAGTTAGACATGTGAGCGATTTACTCCCGGTCTTCGGTGGGATAGAGGGTCGGGATAGAGGGTCAATTGCCCTCCAGAAAACGGCGGGGATTTTCAACCATGATGGTCCGGATATCTCCCTCCGAGGAGCCCAACTCCCTGAGGTATGGCAGCACGTGCCGTGATATGAAACTGTAGCCCTCCGGCTGGTATCTGGCCCGCGCCTCCCGCATCTCGGGTGTCGGCTGCCCCCGGGGGACCGAGTGGTCATGCCCCATCATGATCCGCTGGGCCCAGCCCTGGTCGATCAGTCTTTTGACTATTTCGGTGCGCTCCCGCCACAGGGGCACCCCTGGATAGCGCCCGCCGGGGAACCGGTCCAGCCCCACCCAGACCCCTTTTCTCAATAGTCCGAGGATATAGTCCACGTCGCGGGTATCGTTACTGTGGCCAATATAGACCCGTGTCAGGTCCACCCCCTCTTCCTCCAGCACCCGGATTTGTTGCTCTCCTACTCTATCCGGGGACCAGGTGTGGGTATAAACCGGGGTGCCGGTATGCTTGCTGGCCCGGGCTGCGGCCCGCAAGACCTTCTCTTCCAACTCGGTGACACCGCCCCGGTCGCTGGCCGACTTGATAATGCCTGCCTTGACCCCGGTGCCATCGATGCCCACTTCAATCTCCCGAATGAATACGGCGGCGATGGCATCCGGCGTGGCTGACCTGAAGACCCGGGAGATGGCTTGATGACTCCCGGTAGTCGGCACGATGTGCACCCCGCTCCGGCGGGAAACCTCCTGCATCAGGGCGATGTCCCGGCCGATGTCGAAGGTCGTGGGATCGATGAACGAGCGCACGCCCGCATCATAGGCCTGCTGCAACGCCGTCACGGCATCCTCTACCGTTCCCTGGCGGTCAAAAAATTCCGGGTAGGTCTGGTGGATACCAGCCGCGCCGGTGGCGATGTGTTCATGGCTCAGGGTGAAACCAAGCTTGGATCCATCTACAGGTCCCAATACGGTGTTTACCAGTGGCATCTTCCTGACCTCCGATTCCAGTTCGACCGAGGCTATAGCGTTGTGATTCTAGCATAGACTTCGGACCCGGTCAGCGAGATGGACCCCACGGTTGGGAAAACCCGGAACCGCCCTTTGCCAGCCGCCCCCGGGTTGAAGCAGAGGATGTCCCCGGCAATTGCCCCAGCGGCCCTGGCCGGCCAGGACGCCGGACCCTATGAAACTGCTACTAATAATTGAGGCGACCCCAGAGGCACGGCTCGATCACCTTCAAAATGATAGATGTTTTCCATCTTGAATCCCCAGATATCATTGGTACGGCATATATGAGGCTCGAAAGTGAACAGGTCACAGTCACCAAGCCTCGCCTGGTTACCGGCTTCAATGTATCGCCGGTTGTCCAGATGTTTTTCGATGCTATGACCAAGGTTGCCGCGAAAATCCAGGTTCCGATATCCCAGGTCTTCGATGGACTGATTCATGAAACTGTAAAGTTCCTGCATGCTGGTTTCGGGCGTGGCAAATTCTTTCATCAGAGCGTGAAGCGCTCGCTCAGTTTTTACGCCATAATCTAACGCGGAACTTTGATCAGGCGGCATAACCCTACCCGATTCGACGATATAGGAACGGGCACAATCGCCCCAGAAACCGTTCACCATTGGGCTGAGGTCAACGGTGACCAGGTCATTGGTGCGGATTGCCGTCTCCGAAGGCTGATAGTCGGTGCCGGATACCGAAAGAGTGGTGCGTTCACCCACCAGCACCAGGGCAGGAACATTGTGATACCAGCAATCTCTGACGCCGTATTGCCCTAATAGACGGGTGCACTCGTCCGCGACATTGCCCTCGGTTTGCCCAGCTTTGATCCAGGGTACAATGTCCCGCAAAACCCGGAGAGCGATATTCTGGACCTGTAAATATTGAGATATCTCCGTCATAAATCTCCATCATATATCTACAAATTTGTCATATAAATCTACCGTGCCTGTCCCTCCGTAATCATGAACCGGTGCCGCCAACAGTGGACCACTCCCCGTTTCTGGAAGAGGTACGCTGGGCAGTTACCGCCATGGTCGGAGTCTTCCCCATCTGCGGATGGGCTTCAGTCTCAACAATTACCCGTCCTTCGGGGACCCCGCCTGAAGGCAATCAGTCTTATTGCTGGCAGGCGGTCCCGGCGATGTGCTGCAGCAATTCACGCTCACCGCTGGTCAGATTGCCGACTTCAATTTCGACCTTTGCCGGATCGCCGCGGAACAGGGTAGCGTAAAAAGTGCAGGCTGCCAGGTATGACCCGGCGATTGTCGGATGGCTACCATCTGCGGCGTGTAACGCTGGCCGGTCATGTTTGGCCAGCAGGAGCTGCCAGGCAGTCCCCACCGGGACGACGGTTGCCCCCAGCTCCTCTCCGATCTGGTTATAGCTGTCGGTCAGCAATCTTTGATTGCCCGGTTCGTTTTTGCGTGCCCAGGTCATAAACAGGACCATCCTGGCGCCGCTTTCTTTGATTGCGGGCACGAATTCCCGGACATTTTCGTGGAAACGCCGCGAGTTCTTGACCGGTAGCGTGCTTTGCTCCTGGAGCACTACATAGTCCCATCCGGCGTTGGCGATGGCCCTCGCAGCTCCAGCGTTCCAATGACGGCGTAAAGACGCTCCGCCCGCCGCGATGACCCTGGATTCGATGGTGATGCCCTGGCCCGCCTGGGCGATCCCCCTCAACAAATCGGGCAGGTCATTCTTCGTCGTGAAACTATTCCCGATGAAGAGCATCCTGGCTCTATCTTCTGGCATTTAACCCACCTTTCCTGGTTCCGGGCTTTCCTGGTTCCGGGCTTTCCTGGTTCCGGGCTTTCCTGGTTCCGAATTTCTCCGCGGTGGGCCGGAAGGGTCCAGAAAAATCCGGACCTGGCCCCCGGGTTTTCAACCCCCACGGGAAGGGGCGAAAAATTTCTCCGTTGGGAGCGAGAAAACTCCTGTCCCCGGGTCGCCGTCACCGACACTCAATCCTCTACCGGAAATGTCCTGACAGCTCACCGGGTCGTCCACCGCCACCATGGCCAGGGCGGCAATGGCGCCGGCGTCGCTGACCCCGCTGGTGGTACCGGCGGTGTGGACCCCGGTGCTGGCGTCAATGGGGGCGCCGGAGTTGTTGGCTGAGCGGCCGAAGCTGTAGGGAGGCGCGCCGCCACTGGCGCTGAAAATATGGTTGGCCACGGCAGCCAAACCTTCACCGCCGGGGTCTATCGCCAGGGGCGGAATGACTGTCAGCCTGCCGGACAATTGCGACGCGCTGTCGAAGTGGGAACCGCTAATCCTGAAGCCGTAGACATCGCCCGGCTGGACGATAAACGTCTCGGTCCCACTGAACAGGAAGCCATTGGACGGCGATATGCAGCAATTCTGGGGGCCGGCGTCGACCAGGTTAGTCGTCATAACCGTCGTCCCATCGTCAACAAATGCGTCCAGATGCGCCGTCACTCGAAAGAACGAGTGGAAGCCGCTGTAAACCCAGTCAAGGCTGTGAGTCCCCGTCGACGCCGCCGTAGCCTTGAATTCCCACGTCCCACTAAAAGGAACGGGAGCGTCGTATCTGAATTCGGCCGGGGCGCGCGATCCGTCCGAGACCGCCGTGGTCGTGCCGGTGCCACTACCCGTCCAGGGACTATCGGCCATACTACCGGAGTCCACCACGGTCACCGTGGCGTCAGAAGTGTTGCCGGCCTCGTCGGTGGCCCGCACCGTGTCGGTGCCACCGCAGGGGCCGCCGCCGGCGGTGTAGACCCCGGTGCCGGCGTCGATGCTGCCGCCGGACTGGTTGACCGGTAAGCCAAAGCTGTAGGGCTCGGCTTCCGCCAGAAAGCCGGCCAGAGATTGCTCGGCCAGCCGTCGCGGATCAAATTCCGGTCCGGCCCAACTCAATAACGTGTTGAAGGCGTAAAGGTTGGATATTCCCTGGTGGGGAATGTCCTCCGGGACCAGGCCCCGTACCCGGGCCGAAGGCAGGACCTGGAAGTCTTCCTCCTCCTTCAGGCGGGGAATGATCCCGGCGTTGATCAACGAACTCTTGCCCGCCCCCGACTGGGCATATAGCAAAAGCACCCGGTGAGCGATAACCAGGGACACCACCTCACTGGCCTCGCCGTCCCGCCCGAAAAACCGATTCCGGTCCTCCGGCTCGAAAGGCCGAGGACCGACGTAGGGGTTTGCCAAAGCTGGTCTAACCTCGGCTGGAGAAATTATCCCACCGCCGCTTCAACTCGGCGCAGAACTCCCGGGCGGTGCACCAGCTCACTTTCATATCGGTGCTGCCGAAGTACTGGTCCATATAGTTCTGAATGTTCTGTCCCACCTCCGGATCATCCCCGGAAGGCGGCGGCAACTGCACCGTAACGCTGATCCGCCGCAGGCTCTTCTCGGTGGCGCTGACCAGACCCCGGTAGAGGACCCTAAAGGTCCAGTCGGACAGGCTGTAGCCGACGAACAAAAGAGAGGACCCGGTTAGCGCCCTCTGGATCTGGTGCGGGAGGAGCGCCTCTCGGCTGGAAATCCGGACCAGGAAGTCCAGATAATCGTCGTCAGTGAGCACCATCGACTCGGGGACCCGGTTGTGCCCGTGCAGGTGATAGACCACCGGGTTGGCTGGAGTTGGATCATAGCTGGAACCCGCATCGAAGACCGACGGAGAGCCTCTAACCAGTTCGTTCCACTGGCACAACTCCCGCCTGGGGTCTTTGTGCTGGCTGGCCAGGGCCTGCACCATGAATTCATCGTAGTTGGTGGTGATCTACACCGGCAGGGGGAGGCCGGCCAGCACACCGTGGGGCTCGTCGGGCGCAGCGAAGTCCGGTGGTTCTACATCTTCGAAATACTTGAGGATCTCCTCCTTGGGGAACATGGGGTCATATTGGACCACCAGGTACTGGGCCACTCGGGCCAGATCGCCCCGGTCCTCCAGGGGGTAACGGTACTTCTCAGCCCATTGGCGGGCGATTTCGCCGCCCAGGGGAAGCGCCCCAAAGCAGGCGCCGGCCCCCAGGAAGGGCGTGCACTTGCCGTCCTTGATCCGCCGGAGCAGGAGGGTCCAGTCCCGTTCTTGAAGGATATCCGGCATCCCCAGGGACCTCCTGAAGGGCGTATCGCGGTTCAAATTCGAACTTTATCACAAAAATTCGTCGAAACTATACCAATTTAACTGTGGCAAAACAAGCTGCCTCCAATTTATCTCCTATTGCTACCTGGTGAAAAGGCCCTGCACCCCAGACCGTTATCTTGACCAATCAAGAAATCTTGAGTTAGAGTCAACGCCAGAATCGGAAGACGAAACACAATTTCGTATAACACGCCGTCTGTGGACCTATACCGAAAATAAGGTACCAGGAATCCATCCCCACATCCGAAGGAGAATGCAATTATGCTGTCGGTAAGCGACAACGAGAGAATCACACGAGTGGGCCCCGGCACTCCCATGGGCGATTTGATGCGGCGTTACTGGCAGCCGCTGCTACTCTCCTGGGAACTTCCCGGGCCAGACTGCCCTCCCGTGCGGGTAAGGGTGTTGGGAGAGGACCTGGTGGCGTTTCGGGCGACCAGTGGACGAGTCGGTCTGCTGGATGAGTGGTGTCCCCACCGTCGCACTTCGCTATGGCTGGGCCGCAACGAAGCAGAAGGTCTGCGCTGTGTCTACCACGGCTGGAAGTTTGATCTTTCCGGCAATTGTGTCGAGATGCCCAATGAACTGCCAGAATACGACTTCAAAGAAAAGGTACGTATCCAGGCTTACCCTACCCAGGAATTGGGCGGTTTAATCTGGGCCTATCTCGGCCCTCGCGTAAAGGAACCTCCTCCACCCAAGTTTGAGTGGGCCCGACAGCCTGAGTCCCATCTGCACCTCTCCAAAGGACTTCAAGAATGCAACTGGCTGCAAGCCCTGGAAGGAGGGATCGACTCGGTACACGCCTCTTTCCTCCACCGCCGTTTTGACGGCCACCGGCCCGGTCTGGGAGGTCTCAGAGCCCAGGCCACTGCCACCAGAATAGATGTCCGGCTGACACCTTATGGCTATACCTATGCTTCAATTCGGCCCCTGAAGGAAGTGGGACAGGACTACGTCCGCACCTATCACTTTGTCATGCCCAATCACCAGATTCGTGCCCTGCAGTCCTATACCGACGACGGCAGCCAGAAATTCAAGATTGCCGGTCACGTGTGGGTCCCCGTAGATGACGAAAACTGCATGGTATGGAACTGGTACTACAGCCTGGACCAGCCCCTGGACGACGGTGAGCGGGATGAATCTTTCTGGGGAAATGGCCCCAATTTTTTTGACCATGCCAATGGTTTCCGCAGTTACCTGAACCGGCAAAACAACTGGGGCATAGACCGGGATGTCCAGAAGACGGAGACCTTCAGCGGTATCGAAGGAATCAACCAGCAAGACCGGGCGGTTCAGGAAATCATGGGTCCCATTGTTGACCGCAGCCGGGAGCGGCTGGGGCAGACCGACCGGGCGATCATCGCCGCCCGCAGGCTATACCTGGATGCCGTCAAGACCGTCGAGGATGGAGGCAATCCGCCTGGAGCTGACGCATCTTATTACGACATTCGCGCAATTGAGAGTCTGTTGCCTTCAGGAACTGACTGGCTTGGTGCCCTCCGAGACCAGATGTATCCTGGTGGCTCACCAATCTAGGTGCAGACAGGTAGGGATAGCAAGGACATAGCACAACGCAGCCAGGTCCTCATTGTCGGCGGGGGACTGGTGGGGGTAGCCCTGGCTGTGGACCTCTTTTACGACGCAGTCCGTAACGCAATCAGCCGTGCTCTGTGGATGATGGGCTATGATGTCGCCCAGCCAGTATGAGAGACGTCGATGACGACATCATTGGGGCCGGCCCACTTCATTTCGAAGTTTCTCGGTGAGTTGGCTGGAATTTCCGCCAGGCCTTCCCGTGAATTCAGGGCTTTCCCCTTCACGGCTTCCAGTTTGGCGCAGGCCTCATCCAGGTCACCGACCTGGAAACCGATGTGGTGGATGCCATTGTAATTAGGGCCATTGGGTCCTACATCGGCATCCTTTTCGGTCTTCCAGTTGAGAATGGCCAGGTTAATGTAGCCATCCGACAGGAAAACCGCGCCGTTTTCGCTTTCCCGGATCTCTTCCAGGTCAAAGGCCGCCTTGTAAAAATCCGCAACTTGACGGGGATTCTCGGTGGTCAACGCGACGTGTCGTATCTTTGCCATTATTGTCCCCTCCTGGCTAATCTGGACATAAACCAGGCTAATTCTAACACACCTGCAGTCTGCGGGTGTTGGCAGAAGAGGCGGCCGGGTGCCCAGGCGGGACCAGGCTTACTGGATAGGCCAATACGAAATGTATTTATGAAATGTATTTATGTATTATCTGGATAATTCCTAGACTATGATGGGTTGGTGTGCCTTGAGGAAGCGACGTGCGTGCTCGACGACCTCGTTGATGTGAGACTGCGAATCTTTCCAGGGATAAATGGTCACTTCGGCGTTCGGGGCGAGGCTGGCAACCTCCATCGCGACCTGGTATGGGTGCGCGGGTACGTCGTCGGGCGCGATTAGCAGTGGCGTCTGGATCGATCGCACGAAATCGCGGGAAACCGTGAAAACGAAGTCGGCGCGGTCGGTGTACATGCTGGTGAGGAAGTCATGGACCTTTGCCATGGTTACTTCAGGGCGCTTCTCGCAAAGCGCCGGCCCCCAGCTCTTTATGTTGTTCTGGTAGAAAAGGTCCGGCCTCCCCGGCCTGAAACCGCTGGGTTGCATCATCGCCGCCGCGACGACGCGCTGGGGGGCCAGCCGGATCAGGTTGTGGATCATCGGACCACCGATACAGAAGCCCATGACCAGGAACTCCCGGACGCCAAGTTGGTCCATCAGCCCGAGCTGATCGTCCGAGTAGGCGTCCCAGGGGCGGTCGATCTCCAGCGGGCCACTGGACCGGCCTGGATTGGCGTTGCGCAGGTCAGCACAGATACAGCGGAAGTCGTCAATGAGTCCAGGCCCTGACGCGTCACGGATATTCTGAACCGGGGTGGGTTCACTACTTTGTCGGTAGTGAACCAGGTGATAAGATAGGCCGATGGAAGGCACCGCTGGTGTCCCGGGTTTAACAACGCCGACCGGCGGCTAACCGGGAATCTAATTTCAGGAGTCTTGAGTTGCGATTCGAGAGTATTGACACCGCAATTTACCTGGTCCCGCGCCCGCCGGGGCTGTCCCGCACCCGCGCCCGCATTGAGTCCATCAGCCTGATCTTGGCCCGAATTCACTCAGAAGTCGGGCTGGAAGGCATTGGTTGGACCTACACTCACGGCACCAAAGGATCAGAATGAAATTCAGCAACTTTCTCTTTCCGGAGAGCCAGGCGCCCGAAAGGGACTTTAACGTAATTACCGAAGCGCTGAGGGAGGCGGAAATAACCGAGCAATTGGGCTACGACGCCATCTGGCTAGCCGAGCACCACTTCGATGGCGGTTGTGCCTACGTGGACCCGGTAACCTTCGCCTCGGCCGTCGCCGCCCGGACCACCCGGATCAAGATCGGCTTTGCGGTGGCTCAAATGGCGTTGCATCATCCGATTCGTTTTGCCGAACAAGTTGCCCTGTTGGACAATATCAGCCGGGGAAGAATGATAGTTGGCGTGGGCCGAGGCACCGCCTACAATTTTTACGAGTTTCGCGGATTCGGTATTGACCCCAGAGAGGCTCAGGACCGATTGTTGGAAATGGAACAAATCCTGGTAGAAGCCTGGACTACCGACAATTACAAATTCGCCGGCAAGTACTGGCGAGTTGAATTGCCGGTACTGCGGCCCCAGGTATACCAGAAACCGCATCCTCCCCTGCTGCGGGCCTGTTCCGGACTGGAATCTACACTGGAGATGGCCAGGCAGGGGAGGCCCTTCATGATGAACATTCAAAGCGACGAGACCACCCGACAGCGGTTCGACCTGTACCGTGAAACGATGGCCGAAATCTGGCTAATTAAACCTGCATCTGGCGAACTTACCAGGCGGCGGCCTGGCCATCTCCTCTGGGGTCCGAAGCGCCCATCAACACGCCAGATTCGAGATTTCGAACGATGAGCTGAGTCTTGCCATCGTGGATTCCGGGTCTACGCCGGGCAACTTTATGCCCCAATCGTTCCAGGCCTTCCAGGGCATCTTCAGGCATTTCAGGCTCGGTGCGCAATTCCAGTGGAGTATCAATGCTGTCCGGATCGGTCCCCGGGAAGCTCCACCATCGAGGGGCTTCCACTGCTTCCTGGGGTGCCATACCAAAGTCCAGCAGGTCCGTCAGTATTTGCAGGCCGCACTGCGCCTGGAAATCCCCACCGGGGGTGCCGCCGATGATTGCCGGCCTGCCTTCTTTTAGAGTCATATAGCAGTTGAGCGTGTGCATCGTGCGCTTCCTCGGTGCAATTATATTGGGATGGCCTGGGACCAGGCTAAAACCTCTTCCGGCGCGGTTGTTAAACAGTACGCCGGTCCCTCCAGCGACGAAACCAGATCCGAAGGCATTTGACAAGCTGTGGATCCACGAAACACAGTTGCCTGCTCCGTCAGCGACGCAGAAATAAGTGGTATCGCCGTCGGCGTCCACCG
>Ga0214472_10004779_pt1 | contig 14286 bp, 15 predicted proteins | sample RVTome_6_FD_207662 | JGI IMG/M metagenome (GOLD analysis project Ga0214472, IMG submission 207662) | Soil microbial communities from uranium-contaminated site in the Upper Colorado River Basin, Wyoming, United States - RVT140D175 | ecosystem: Environmental > Terrestrial > Soil > Contaminated >... | reverse complement strand
GGACGTCAACGTCTCGAAGTCGTGGTTGATGACCAGGGACTGCGGGTAGCTCGACGACGCGGCGAGTAGGATCAGAGGCGCCAAGAAGAGAAAGCGCGGGCATGACATGCGAATCTTGTCTCCCCGTAACAGCGTAGCTGGACGAATGCTAGGAGCGGAGATCTCAAGGAACCAGGCTACCATGCGAGGGGACGGCCAGGGGATTCAATCAGTCCGCCTGACACGGCAGCGGTGACTTTGCCGCTGGGTCCGCCGATTCAGCTCCGCCCTCCCTTCTTGCGCTTCCCCCTGTGATCTCCAGGTCAACCCGGCCTCCATGGATGTGACCGTAGCGCCGCTCCCTGTCCTGGAGGTGCCCCGTGCGCGCCAACGACTCACTTCAATGCGTCCCTTCGCGGCGGATGCTGCCCCTGGTCGCCCTGGTCATGCTATACACGCCGGCTTCGTTTCCGTTTGTCGCCGCCAACCACGTCTTCATCCTGTGGGCTTGGAGTGGGGCATTCTTGACGATCGCCTACTGGCAACGTCTGCGACAGGAGCGCGAGAACTCGTTACGAGCCGCCGAGCTGGCGCGCGAAGCCCAGCTGGAGATGCTCCGCTACCAGATCAACCCGCATTTTCTGTTCAATGCGATGGGCTCATTGCGCGCTTTGGTCGCGATCGATACCGGCCGCGCCACGACGGCAATCACGCAGCTGGCCGAGTTCCTCCGTTACTCACTGAATGCGCAAGAGCGTCGCAACGTGGAGGTGGAAGAAGAGTTGTGCGTGTTGCTGACCTATCTTGCGATCGAAAAGATTCGTTTCGAGGAGCGCCTCCAGGTGCACGTCGATGTTTCAGAAGACGCGAGACGGCGGACCATCCCCAGCCTGCTGCTCCATCCGCTGGTGGAAAATGCCGTGCACCACGGTGTACCGAGCGAGGGTGAGTTGGAGATCTGGATCGCCGCGGGCATCGAGGGAGAGGCGCTCTGGCTGGAAGTGCGCAACACTGGCCAATTGGCTCCGGAATCTTCCGCTGAGCGCATCGGGCTGCGCAATGTGCGCGAGCGGCTTGCTGTCTGCTATCCCGCCCGGCACAAGTTTGAGTTGAGCAACGGGGCAGGAATCGTACGGGCGTTCATCCGCATCGACGAGGGGGCGAGCAATCGTGGCTGAGTGGCGTGCAGTTGTCGTCGAGGATGAGCGGTTGGCGCGCGAGGAACTGATCGCGCTGCTCGCGAACGAGCGCAGCGTCGAGGTGGTCGGCAGCGCTGGCAGTGTGGAAGAGGCCAAGCGCCAAATCACGCACCAGCAGCCCGATCTCTTGTTCCTGGACATCCAGCTCGGGCGCGAAACTGCTTTTGAGTTCCTCGAACAAGTCGACGCCAGCTTCGAGATCATCTTCGTGACGGCCTATGACCGGCACGCGCTGCGCGCCTTCGAAGTCAGCGCACTCGACTATCTACTCAAACCCATCGCCACTGAGCGGCTGCAGGCGTCGTTGGCGCGTCTGGGCGAGCGGGCGCTGCCGCGAAAACCAGTCCCTGGGCTGGAGCTGAACGATCGACTCTTCATCAAGTCCGGCGCGCGCTGGAGCTTCTTGTCCATTGCCAGCATTCGATGGATCGCCTCGGCCGGAGATTTCACCGAGTTGCATACCGCCGAGGGCAAGTTCCTACTCTCCACTTCGATGCGGGAATGGGAGGCGCGATTGCCTGTTCAGCATTTTCTGCGCATTCACCGCTCTACGATCGTCCAGCTGGATTGCGTGGAAAGCGTGGAAGAGTATTCCCCGCAGACATTTCACGTCTTTCTCAAGGGCTCCCCAAAGCCGCTGCCAATGAGCCGGCGTCAGGCGATGCGGTTGCGGCACTGAGGGGGCGCGGTTCGTGTGCTCCACTGCCAAGGGGCTGGACCAATACGCATGCTTGAACACTGAAATGCAGTGACGGTGGGGTGTCGGCTCGGTACCCTCGGAGAAAGGCTCGTCGCGTTTGAATACCGTCCCGGGAAGTCGAGGGTCGAGTGGAGCGATTGCCAGAACCTCCCTTCGCCATCGCCGACTGGGTGACCCAGCGGCTCTTGCGTCTGTGCGCGCGTGACACGACCAGCGGCCACGAAGATCAGGGGCTCGGCGAGCTCGAAGAGCTGCTCAGCGATCTGGGGGCGAACATCCGGTTACATCGGGTCGCTCCCGGCCGCACCAATATCCTCGCCGTCTGGGGTGTGCCGCGCGTGCTGTTCTCCACGCATCTCGACACGGTGCCACCCTACATTCCACCGCGACTGGATGAGGCCAAGGGACGCATCTGGGGCCGCGGGACTTGCGATGCAAAGGGGCAGATCGTCGCCCAGTTGGCGGCCATTCGATGGCTGCGCGAAGAGGGTCTCGACGACCTGGCGTGGCTCGGCGTCGTGGGGGAAGAGACCGACAGCGCCGGGGCACTCGCGGCGGAGGTCTGGCGCGACGCACTGGACTCCTGTTTCGCGCTCGTCAACGGCGAGCCGACGGAGTTGACCTGTGCGGCGGGACAGAGAGGAATCGTCCGCCTGCGTCTTGCCTGCGAGGGGAAGGCTGCCCACTCGGGACTGCCCGACCGCGGGCGCTCCGCTGCGTGGCTGCTGCTGGACTGGCTCCAACGCATTCGCGAGCGCCCCCGCCCCGAACACGATGATCTCGGCCCGGAGGTCTGGAACCTCGGCCTACTGCGTGCGGGTGAGGCATCCAACGTCGTCCCGGCGCACGCGGAAGCCGAGCTCCTGGCCCGCACGATACCGGGGAGCCGTTTCGTGCTGGATGTACGGAAGCAGTCGCCTCCCGAGGGCAGCGTCGAGATCCTCGCGGAGGACCCTCCGTTTCTCTATCCGCGTCTGGAAGGATACCCTCAGGTTGCGGTCCCCTTTGGCTCCGACGTGCCCATCCTGCGCAAACTCCTGGTGGGCCAGAACGTGGCTCTCGTCGGTCCAGGCTCCATCTCCGTGGCACACTCCGAGGACGAGCACATCGACGTCGCGGACCTAGTGGCCGGTGCCGAGCTGAATCGCTCCCTCGCGAAATACTTCCTCGACCGCTGTGAGAGGGGAGAAAGATGACGAGCAGGATACCGGTTACGGTCCTCGGTTCCACCGGCATGGTCGGGCAACGTTTCGTGGAGCGATTGGCGGACCACCCCCAGTTCGAAATTCGACATCTGGCCGCCAGCGAGCGTTCGACAGGCCAGCGCTACGCGGAGGCGGCGGCCTGGCGCCTGACGAGCAGACCCTACGGTGGCCTGGCCGAACAGGCACTCGTGCCAGCCGATCCAGAACATGCGTTTTCCCCCGTGGTGTTCTCGGCGCTCGACTCTGGGCCCGCGCGTGAGATCGAGCCCGCGTTCGCTGCGGCCGGCGCCATGGTCTTTTCCAACGCATCGGCCTTTCGCATGGCCGAAGACGTGCCCCTCCTCGTGCCCGAGGTCAACCCCGATCATCTCGATCTCATCGGGGTGCAGCGTCGCCAGCGCGCGACACGCGGTGCGATCGTATGCAATCCCAACTGCACAGCCACCGTGCTCGTGATGGCGTTGGCCCCACTGCAACAGCAGTTCGGTATCGATGCGGTGATGATGTCGTCCATGCAGGCTCTGTCCGGTGCGGGCTATCCGGGAGTGGCGAGCTTGGACATCCTGGGCAATGTCATTCCTTTCATCGACAACGAGGAAGAAAAAGTGGAGGAGGAGACGCTCAAGCTCCTGGGTCGGCTCCACGACGGTCGCGTCGAGCCGGCAACGCTGAAAGTCACGGCCATGTGCCACCGTGTTGCAGTCGTGGACGGGCACACCGAGGCGGTCTCGGTTTCGTTGCGAGGTTCGCCGGAGCCTGAGCAGGTCGTGGAAGCCATGCGCGCGTGGCGCCCGCTCCCGCAGCGGCTGAAGCTGTATTCGGCCCCCGAGCAGCCCATCCGGTTGCACGCCGTGCAGAATCGTCCCCAGCCTCGGCTGGATGTCGAGCGTGACAGCGGGATGTCGGTACATGTCGGTCGAGTGCGGCGTTGCTCTCTGTTGGGCATCAAGTTCACGGTGCTGGGGCACAACACACAGCGAGGGGCGGCGGGAGCGTCCATCCTCAACGCCGAGCTTGCTCTACAGAGGGAGATGCTGTCATCGGCTCTTTCGTGATGAAGTTTGGCGGGTCCTCGGTGGGCGACGCCGAGATGATGGAGCGCGTGGCCGCAATCGTAGACGATGCCCTGCAGCGCTCTCCGCTGGTCGTGCTCTCGGCCATGGGCAAGACCACGAATGCGCTGTTCCGCTGCGCTGAAGCCGCGGCGAGCGGCGATCGTCGGCTCGCCCTGCGCGAGTCGCGCGGCGTGTTCGAGCGGCACCGAAAAGTGGCGGCGACGCTGCTGCCACAGGGGCTCCCTGCGGAGTTGGACGGCGTGCTCACGAAACGCCAAGCCGAGCTGGAGCTCCTCCTCAAGGGCGTCGCGCTTCTGCGCGAACTGACGCCTCGCACGATGGACGCCATCGCGAGCTTTGGCGAACGCCTCTCGACGGAAATCTTCACGACCTATCTGGTCGAGCGCGGCGTGTCCGTGTCGCTCCTCGATGCACGCGAAGTCATGCGCACGGACGCCCATTTCGGCGAGGCCCGTCCACAGCCGGCGGCGATCCGCGAGCGCGTTCAGGAGCTCCTCGTTCCGCAATTGGGTCCGGGGCGAGTCGTCGTCACGCAAGGTTACATCGGGGCGACCGAGAATGGCGTGACCACGACCCTCGGTCGTGGCGGCAGTGATCACTCGGCCTCGCTGTTCGCCGCGGCTCTCGAGGCCTCCGAGTTGCAGATCTGGACCGACGTGGAGGGGGTTCTCACGTGTGATCCCTCCATCGTTCCCGATGCCATTCCAATCGCCGAGCTCAGCTTCGCGGAGGCCGCCGAGCTGGCAGTCTTCGGGGCCAAGGTGCTCCATCCCGCCACGATCCAACCAGCCGTCGAGGCGGGCATCCTGGTGACCGTGCGAAAGACCCGCAATCCCGAGGGTCGCTTCACGTCAGTCCGTGCTACGGTCCTCAGAACCAAGCCGGTGCTCGCGTTGGCCAGCCGTGGCGGCATCACCGTGCTCACCGTGAGTTCCACTCGCATGCTGGCCCAGAGCGGGTTCCTGGCCCGACTCTTCGAGCTCTTCGGTCGCCACGACGTGAGCGTCGATTTGATCGCCACCGCGGAGGTGAGCGTGTCTCTGACCGTGGAGGCCGATGTTCCTCTGGCACCGCTCCTCGAGGAGCTGCACGACTTCGCCCGCGTGACCGTCGTCGAGGGGCGCGCCATCGTTGCCGTCGTGGGAGAGGACCTCCGCAACACGCCGGGGATCAGCGGGCGGTTGTTCAAGTCGCTGGCCGATGTGAACGTGGAGATGATCTCCATGGGAGCCAACGAGATCAACTTGAGCATGGTGGTCAAGGAAAGCGATGCTCCGCGGGCCCTGCGGGGACTCCACGCCGCAATCATGGAGGGCGCCGGATGAAGATCGGTCTATTCGGCCGCGGTCGTCTCGGCGCTGCCATTGCGCAGGAAGCAGGCGACCGAGTCGTCTGGATGATCGGGCGCGAGTCACCGCCGGCCGAGGCCGTCGACGTGGTGATCGACGCATCGCACGCAAACGCGGTGGTCTCCCATGTGGACTGGGCCCTGGCCAGTGGCACGCCGCTGGTCATCGGTGTGACGGGTTTCGCGATGCCTCAACTGGCAGAGCATGTTGGTCAGAGAATCGGCGTGCTCGTGGCGCCAAACTTCTCCCTCACGGTGGCGCTTCTCGTGCGGATGACCCGTGTCTTGGGGCGATTCTGTGCGCAGGATTCCGGTCGCGATCCATTCATCGTCGAGCACCATCACCGCATGAAATTGGACGCGCCCTCGGGAACAGCCCAGAATCTCGCCAAAGTGCTGACGGCCGAATGTCCGCGAAAGACAGAATGGACACTCGGGTCGGCGGCCGAGCACCAACTGAGTGTCGGCGTGGTGCGGGCTGGCGCTGAGTTCGGCACCCACACGGTCGGAGTCGACGCGCGTGCCGAGCTGCTTACGATTACTCACACCGCACGTTCACGCGCTGCCTTCGCGCAGGGTGCGCTGTTGGCCGCCGATTGGCTCCTGCGCCGCAAAGGTCTCTACAGCATGGACGACCTGGCGGCTGAGCTTCTCGATCCTCTCTTCGAAGTGGAACGCAGATCATGAAGCATGATTTTTCCGGGCTCGCCGTGGCCCTGGCGACTCCGTTCACGCCCAGCGGCGACGTCGACCTCGACGCCTTCAGAAAACTCGTGCGCCACGTCCGCGACGGCGGCTGTGACGTGCTGGTTCCACTCGGATCCACCGGCGAGGCGGCCACGTTGCTTGAACACGAGCGTGACCGGATCATCAGCGCCTGTCTCGAGGAAGCAGGAGATCTGCCCGTGGTGGCGGGAACGGGCTCGAACAGCACCGCCCAGGCCGCCGCGTGGACCCGGCGCGCGCAGGAGTTGGGCGTACGCGGTGCGCTCGTCGTGACTCCTTATTATAACAAACCAGTCGTGGCCGGACTGATCGCTCACTACGAAGCGTGCGCCGCAGCGGCGCCCGGCTTGCCGATGATCGTCTACAACGTGCCCGGTCGCACAGGGTTGAATCTCACGCCGGCCGCGCTGGCGCGGCTGTGGGAGAACCCCGCGGTCGTTGCGGTGAAGGAGTCGTCGGGCAACATCGCCCAGATCGCCGAGATCGCGCGCACGCTTCCCAAGGGCAAGCAACTTCTCTCCGGGGACGATGGTCTGGCTCTCGCCGTGATTGCGTGTGGCGGCGTGGGCCTGGTGTCGGTCGTGGGCAACGTCGTGCCAAAGGAAACGAAACGCCTGATCGACGCGGCTTCTGAGGGAGACCTCTCGACGGCCCAGAGCCTGCAGGCGAAGCTGCTACCGCTGATCGATGCCCTGTTCTGCGAGTCCAACCCGATCCCTCTCAAGGCGGCCCTCCGGCTTCGAGGTCTCGGCAGCGACCACGTGCGGCTGCCGTTGACCCGGGCGGAAACCTCGACACGGGCGCGCCTGACGGCAGTTCTCGCGGCTTTCGACTGAGTGAGAAGGTCAGCGATGTCTCCCCAAGAATTGCGCGCATACTTCGAGCGACCGATCGCCGAGTTGCTCGAGGATTCCCGAGCCGACGCGGCGCACGAAGCCCTACTCGATCAGCTGGAGAGCGGCGCGGTCCGGGCGGCCGAACGCGATGCGGCCGGAAACTGGAACGCGAACACCTGGGTCAAACAGGCGATCTTGCTGGGCTTTCGGCGCAGCGCCGTGGTGGACTACTCCACCGAGCGTTTCGCCTTCTTCGACAAGAGCGGCTTTCCGGCGCGTCAGTTGGCGCTCGAAGACGGCGTCCGGATCGTGCCCGGTGGCACGAGCGTGCGTCGCGGCGCCTACGTCGCCAAGGGCGTTGTAATCATGCCGCCGGCCTACATCAACGTCGGCGCCTGGGTGGGCGAGCAGTCGATGATCGACAGCCACGCGTTGGTGGGCTCTTGCGCCCAGATCGGAGCCCGTGTTCATCTCTCGGCCGGCGCCCAGGTGGGCGGTGTCCTCGAGCCGGCGGGCGCGGTGCCCGTCGTCGTGGAGGACGAGGCCTTCGTCGGCGCACTGACGGGACTCTTCGAGGGAGTCTGCGTGCGCCGTCGCGCGGTGCTCGCTCCGGGCGTGATCCTGACCGGCTCGAATATCATCTACGACCTGGTGCACGGCCGGGAGCTGCGCCGCGAGATCCCCGAGGGTGCGGTCGTCGTGCCGGGCTCGCGTCCGGCGTCGGGAGAATTTGCGCGGAAGCGTGGCCTCCAGCTCGCAGCCCCGACGATCGTCAAGTATCGTGACGCCAAGACCGATGCGGCGACGGCACTCGAAGAGGCGCTGCGTTGAAACCCGCCCGCCGCCTTGCAGATCTGAAACCGAGCCCGATCCGTGTGATCTCCGAGGGCGCTCCCGCCGACGCGATCTCGCTGGGATTGGGGGAGCCCACGTGGGATCTGCCCGAGCCGGCGCGTCGCGCGCTCGCGGGTGATTCCGGGAGCTGCCGCTACGGTCCCAACGCCGGCCTGCCCGAGCTTCGCGAGGCCATCGCCCGCTTTCACACGGCTTCGACCGAGGAAGTGCTCGTGACGACGGGTTCGCAGGGAGCTCTCTTCGCGCTCACACAGGCCTTCGTCGACTTGGGGGACGAAGTCCTCGTTCCCGATCCAGGCTTCGTCGCCTACCCGGCGCTGGTGCGGCTGGCGGGTGGAGTCCCCGTCCCCTATCGGCTGGCGGCCGAAGACGGTTTTCGACTCCGCGCGGATGCACCGCTGCGCGTCTTGGACCAGCACCCCCGGACACGGATGGTGATTCTCAACCATCCCGCGAATCCAACCGGGGCGGGGGTCGAGCCGCGTGAACTCCTGGCCGTGGCCGCCGCCTGCCGCGATCGCGGCCTCCTGCTCGTCTCCGACGAAGTCTACCGCGACCTGTACCTCGGTTCCGCCGGCCGCGGCCCCAGCCTGCGCGACGTGAGTGACGACGGCGTCGTGGTCAGTTCCGTGAGCAAAGCCTTTGGCGCGCCGGGCCTGCGCGTGGGTTGGGCGGTCGGCGACCCCGCGTGGCTGGCCCCGGCGCGGATCGTGCACGGCTATGCGGCCACGGCCGCTGCGCGTCCTGCTCAAATCGCCGCCCTTGCTTTGCTCGGGAGTGCGGACAAGGTGTTCGATGGGGCACGCCGCCAACTGTCCGTGCGCTGGCAGGCGCTGGTTGAGGCCTGGGGGGAGCACATGGACGGCGCGATCGATCCTCCCGATGCGGGCTTCTACCACTGGATGCGACTGCCACGCGACCCAGAGATCGTCGCCGACCCCATGGCTTTCTGCCTGCGTCTGCGTGACGAGGCCAAGGTCGTCGTCGTGCCCGGCATCACCTTCGGCGAGCGCGGCCGCGAATACATACGTCTGAGCTTTGCCGCGGCGCCGGCGGAGATCGCCGAAGGCGTGCGCCGGCTGGCCCCGTTCTGGAAACAGACATGAGGCTCTTCGCCTTCGACGACGAACGCTGTGGTGCCCTGGCCGCGGAGCACGGCACGCCCTGCTTCGTCTACGATGCGGCAACCGCCCGCCGCAGCTTTCTGTCGCTGCGCGAGGCCATTCCAGACCGCGTCCGGCTGGCCTACGCCGTCAAGGCCAACCCCTTCGTGCCGCTGTTGCGCTGCCTTGCCGAACTCGGGGCGAGCTTCGACTGCGCTTCTTCCGGGGAGTTGGAGCGCGTGGGCGCGCTCGGGCTGGGGGCGGGGCGCATTTTTTTCGCGGGCCCGGGAAAACGCGAGAACGAGCTGGAGCTGGCGCTGCGGCTGGGGGCGCGCGTGCAGGCCGAGGGCTGGGAGGATCTCGAGCGGCTCGATGCGCTCGCGCCGGGAGAGCTTCATGTGAACCTGCGCGTTCATCCGATGGGCGGCGTCGCGGAACAGCGCAGCATCATCGGCGGCGTCGGTCCGTCGGCGTTCGGTGTCGATGAGGAAGATCTCGTCGAAATCCTCGAACGTGCGAAGTCGTTGGAGCGTGTGCGGATCGCCGGGCTACACGTGTTCGCAGCCTCCAACGAGCGCGATGCGCAGAAGCTCCGTGCCACCTATGGCATGGTCTTCGACCTGGCGCGCCGCGGCGGGATCGCTCTGCAGCAGATCGACTGTGGAGGAGGATTGGGCGTGCCGTACGACGAACGCGAGCTAGCCCTGGATCTGTCGGCTCTGGGCCGCGGCCTGGCAGAACTGCTGCGCGAGAACGACTGGTACGACGGCGAGCTGATCCTGGAGCCCGGTCGCTTTCTCGCGGCGCCATGCGGCGTCTACCTGGTCCGGGTCGTCCGCATAAAAGAAAGCCGGGGGACGCATTTTGCGATTCTCGAGGGCGGGATCAATCACCTGCTTCGACCCCATCTTACCGGGCAGAGCTTTCCCGTGAAGGCAATCGACCGCGACGGACCCACGCAGCTCACCACGCTTGCCGGCCCGCTGTGTACCAGTCTGGACCGTCTGGGCGCCATGGCCCTGCCGGAGCTGCGGCCGGGGGATCTGCTCGCATTCGGAATGACCGGGGCCTACGGATTCACGGAGGGGATGACGCACTTCCTCAGCCACCCGGTGCCGGCGGAAATCTGGGTGGAGTGACGGGCAGCTGCCTCCTGCCCTCGCGTGAATTCGGCCAGTCCGTCGAGGCCATGGCGACGGGAACCGCGGGGGCGGTAACCGTCGCCACGCAACTGGTTGGCCTCAGCGCTCCTTGGATTGCGCCTCACGGACATGATCGCAAATCCGATCGACGTCGGATCTGAATTGAGCCTGGTCGTATTGCATCCCGTGCAGATACGTGCTCCAGCCCACGTTGGACTTCGCGAAGTGGACGGCGTCCTCTAACTCTTCATCCGTCGCCCCATTCTATCGGGCGAACTGCGTATGAAAATAGGCGCAGTACTCGCAACCTCTCGCTGCGGCGACGCCCAGCCCGATCAACTCGCGGTACTTGTTCGGAATCGGCCCGGGAGCCATCTGCACGCTCTTCAGCGTGTTCCACTCGTAAGCGATCGTCGCATCAGACATCGTCTTCACGAAACCGGGTACGAATCCGAATGCCGCTTCTATTTCTGCGTATACGGCTTGGCGTCCCATGTCAGAAGAAGTGCTCTCCTGCGCGATGGCACTCTGATGGCGAGCATCGAGCGCGAACGCGCCGCAGATCGCCGTGATGACGGCAGCACCTATGTATAACTTCCGATTTCCCATATGCAAGACCATCCCTTCGTCCATCTGGATCCCGAGTCTCCAGAGTTTGGGCTGCGTCAATCTGTATGGAGAGCGTCGGCTTTCCCCAACGTCATCCACCGCGCCCGTGACGCGCAGGCGATCGCATCGTCAACTGGGCCTGCGATGTTCGCGGGCCTCGATTGAGTCAAGAAACCACTTCGCGGCGCTCGCGAGCCGCCTTTCGTCTCCAAAGGTGCGGGCGGCAATCATCGCGCCCTCGAGGGTGGAAAGGAATGTCCTCGCAACCACGGTTGTCGGCGAGTCGAAGGTGAAGACGGCTGCATCGTGCCCGCTCTCCAAGACCTGCCGGAGCCAATCCTCGACTTCATTGTAGAACGCCCTCACCTCCGCCTTTACGGAGGCGGGTAGCGTGGCATACTCGGTTGCGAGCATGCCGCACAAGCAGAGCCGGTTCCCATCGCGAAGCGTGCCTCGGAAGATCCCTGCGAATCGTTCGAGCTTGCGGCGCGGACTCCGGGTTCCCCCATCGATCGACTCGAGGGCCGCCCGGAAAGTGTCGCGATAGCCCACCATGACTTCCCTGGCCAGATCCTCCTTGGTCGCGAAATGATGGTGAACACTGGCGGTGCTGATGCCGACGCCCTTGGCCAGGTCCTTGAAGCTGAAGGCGTTCAGGCCGCGCGTCTGAGACAGCTCCTGCGCGACGTCCAAGAGCGCCGCCCGTGTGGTCCCTGGGTCTTTCATGCGTTGACTCTACCTATCAGTAGGTAGACTAGCAAGCTCTATTTTCAGATAGGCGAATCGCGATGCTGACTCAGCAACCCCGGCCGGGCCGGGCTGAGATTATGCCCTGCCGAGGATTTTGGACTGCCGAACGTCCTCGATCGCGTTTCGCGCTCAGCTCAGATGTGCCGCGCAAGAACGGATGTTGACTCGGCCCGTCATGTCTTCGGGCGTGACGACACGCTCGTTAGCACGAAGCCCCTCCCCTGAAGACGCCCCATGAAGGATCGTCTACTCCCCAAATCGTCTGCCTCTTCTGCCATCGAACTCGCCACAGAATCAGGAGAGTCGTGGAGCCTGGTTCATTCCTGGCCGGCTCCGAAACTCGTCTTGGGACGAAAGTTCTCGTTGAAGATCATTCCAAACCCCGATTTCACCCTTCACGAGGGCCAAGGCGAATTCCATCAGGGGAAGTTCGTTCCGTGCTGCGAAATATCGAAACGAGCCTGCGCCGATCGAGTGCCTTTGAATTCGTCGCGCCGTCGGACTTCGGCATGGGCCCCATCTTGCGCGTCCATGACTCGGGTTACATCGCATTCCTGCAGTCGATCTGGACCAAGTGGCGCGATGCTGGCAACGAAGGTGATGTCATGCCCTATCTCTGGCCCGTGCCGGGCCTGCGCCGCGTGCCCCATGAGAATCTAAATGCGCTCGTCGGGTCCTACGCCTTCTCCAGCGACACACCCATCATGTCTGGCACGTGGCGCGCGGCGTATCAGGGAGCGCAATCTGCGCTCTCGGCTCTGCAGCAAGTTCGTGATGGGGAACGGGCAGCCTTCGCCCTGACGCGTCCTCCCGGCCATCATCCCCACGCAGCGTTCTTTGGTGGCTATTGTTTTCTGAACAACGTGGCGATCACAGCGCAGGCCGCAATCGATCTGGGGCATCGGTGGCGGCGAGGGCGCCAATCGGAACAAGCCGCTGCCCGACGGCACTACATTCGAGACTTGGTCCGATGCACTGAAGCAAGTCCTGAACGTCATCGCCCGAGACGGATCGGAGCTTGTCATCGTGGCCTTGAGCGTGGACACGTTCGAGGGAGACCCGATTTCAAGATTCCGCCCGAAGGCGGAAGATAATCTGGAGATGGGGCGAATCGTCGAGAGCTTGAAGCTCCCGACAGTGTTCGTGCTGGAAGGCGGCTACGATGTCGAGCCGATTGGACAGAATGTCGCCAACGTTCCCTCGAGCTTCGAGAGCTGATTCGCCCCCTCCTCGACGGATAAGCGGAGAAGTATTTCAAGCACACTTTCACGTCGTCGCTCTGCCGTCGACCTGCGCCTCGCGGACACACGGTTGCAACCCCCGCTCGCTTGACTTGCCGTAGCTCTGCGGTGTCACTCCTGCGCCGTACGCCGACTCCGTCAAGGCTGTCGTCTTTGGCACCTCCCGAATCAACGCGCCGCGATACCTGCCTCGATCGAAAGGGCCAAACAGCGCACTCCGTCACAAATGGCCTTGGGTCAGGATTACCGAAACGCACTCATGTCTCCCCATCGTTCCTCACGCGCAGTTTATTCCCTCCGCGCGCCTCCCACCCCCTATCTCCGTTCCCGCTCCCCAAGCTATAATCGTCTCGATCTCCAAGGGGTCCACATTGGGAGCGCCCATGGGACGAAGGGTCCCGGACGGCAAGAAACAGCTTCGCAGAGCCACTGACCGCAGAACTCCAGCACGACTGTTCTTGGAACTACGCGCGAATGGTGACGGCAGCACGGATGCGCTGACTGGACTGCGCATCCTCGCGCTCGTCCTGCTCTTCGGCTTCCTCTATCCGCTGACGGTGTTCGCCGTCAGCGTGTTCGAGTCGCCGATGGCGTTCGTCCGGCCGTGGCTGCAGCCTTGGTATGTCACGGGGATGATGTGGGGCCTCGGCCTCATCATATTCATCGTCGTCCTCTATCTGGCGCGCCACTATCTCTTCACGCTGAATCGCCTCTTCGGAACCCAACGCTTCCCTTACGTGGACGTCGAGACCGCAGACTGGCCCGCGGTCACCGTGCTGATTCCCGCGCACAATGAAGAACAGGTCATCGGGCGCATCATCCGCGCGCTGTTGGCTGCCGACTATTCCCAGGATCGATTGACCATCATCCCCATCGACGATCGCTCGACGGACAAGACTGCCGCCGTCATCGCCGAACTCGCCGAGGAGAATTCCCATCTGATTCGGCCGTACTTTCGCAGGGGTGGAGAAGGCGGCAAGGGCGCGGCGTTGCGCGACGCGATGCTGCGGGTCGAGACCGACGTCGTGCTGGTCTTCGATGCCGACTACATGCCGGGCGAGGGCCTCATCAAGCAACTGGCCGCGCCGTTCTTCGATCCCGAGGTCGGCGCCGTCATGGGTCGCGTCGTTCCCTCCAACGTCGACACCAACCTGCTGACGCGGTTGCTCGATCTGGAGAGATCCGGCGGCTATCAGGTCGACCAGCAGGCGCGGATGAATCTCCGCCTGGTCCCGCAGTACGGTGGCACGGTCGGCGGCATCCGGCGCTCGGCCCTCGATTCGGTGGGCGGATGGAAGACCGACACCCTCGCCGAAGACACCGACGCCACCTATCGCCTGCTGCTCGGCGGCTGGAAGACGGTCTATCAGAATCGCAGTGAGTGCCATGAAGAGGTCCCCGAGGAGTGGGATCAGCGCCTGCGGCAAGTCGTCCGCTGGGCGCGCGGCCACAATCAATCGCTCGCGCGCTATGCCATCCCGCTGCTCTTCAATAAGAAGACTGAATTTTGGGAGAAG
>Ga0214472_10004778_pt1 | contig 14290 bp, 10 predicted proteins | sample RVTome_6_FD_207662 | JGI IMG/M metagenome (GOLD analysis project Ga0214472, IMG submission 207662) | Soil microbial communities from uranium-contaminated site in the Upper Colorado River Basin, Wyoming, United States - RVT140D175 | ecosystem: Environmental > Terrestrial > Soil > Contaminated >... | reverse complement strand
GGCTGGAGCGCTGGCACATCTGGCCTTCAAGGGCGGCACGTGCCTGCGCAAGACCGTCTTCGGATCGACAAGATCTCGAGCGCCGGGTGATTCGGGACGCCCGCGGCGGCAGAAACGAGCCGCTCGCGCAGAGCCTTCGGTCGGAGATTCGAACGCTGCACGCCGCGGCGATAGATGCGAGAGATCGCCGGACTTGAGGACCCATGCAGACCAGCCGGCTTCGCGAACAGTCTGCCTCAGGGCTGCGGCTGGCGTCGCTTCTGGATGTCGTCCTTCAAGCCCTGTGGGACCTTCAGCCCCGCCTTCTCGGCGAGTGCTATCTCGCTGTCGGCCTCGTCGAGCCGCCCCGTCATCATGCACAGGACGGCGAGGTTGCGGTGGGCTTCGCCAAGATCGGGCTTCTGCTCGAGCGCGGCGCGATACTCCTGTTCGGCCTTCGCGAGGTCGCCCGCGCGGAAGTACGCGCTGCCGAGCGCGAACGACAGCCAGTGAGGCGTCGGCAGCGGCCCCTCGCCACCGCGGTTCCGCTGGTTCTGCAGGGTCCGGATCATGTCCTCGTTGCGCGTGATCGCAGACTGGACAGCATTGTTACCGCTGTCGCCCGCGCCGCCTCCGCCCCCCTGACGGCGTGCGGAGTTGACGTCGTCCTGGAGTGCCCTGATCTGGTCGTTGAGCCTTTGCTGTGTGGCCATCTGGTTGCTCGCCGCCTCGAGCTGGCCCTGCTTGAACGCCTCGCGCGCGGCGATCAGAGCGTCCACCGCCTCGGTGTAACGCTTCGTCGCCATCATGGTCTGGCCGAGCCCGTAGTGCGCGGCCACGAGCAGCGGGTCGAGCCCGATCGCCTTTTTGAACTCCTGCTCCGCTTCCGGAAACCGCTCGGACGCAAGGGCCGCCTGCCCGGCCCTATACGCCTCGAACGCCTTCTTGTGCGAGCGGTCGTCCGCCGAAGCGTGTCCGGGGACACTGGCCAACACGAGCACGGCAACGGCAAGCGCTACTCTCATGATCTGCTCCTGGAAACTCGAGTGAGAAAGGCGCGGACCTTGGGCTGGTCGGGGTCGATCGCCAGCGACCGCCGGAGCGCGGTCGCGGCCCCCGTCTCGTCCCCCGCACACAGATGGGCGAGGCCGAGCGAGGCGAATGCCGCGGCGTTTCCCGGAGACAGGACGGTCGCCTTCTGGAACGACGGCACGGCTTTTTGACACTGGCCTGCGCCGACCTGGTAGCGGCCGAGGAAGAGCCACACCTCCGGCTCTTCGGGGCGCGCCGCGGAAGCCTGCTGCATGAGCCGCAGGCTGCGCTCGCCCTCGCCTGCCCGCTGATAGCCGATGGCTCGGCCCACCAGCAAACGCGAGCCGTCGGGAAGCCCATGGGCGAACGCCGTCAGCAGCAGGGCGTCGGAGCGGTCGAGGTCACGCTTCTGCGCGTGCAGCAGATCGCTCAGGTTCCAGGCCGCGGACGCGAGGTTCGGGTCGATCTCGAGGGCTTTCTCGAACGCGGCGACCGCGCGCTCGTCCTTGCCCTCGCCCTTCAGCAGCAGGGCCTCGTTGTTGTACGAGCCCGCGGTGCGCGTCGATCCCGAGCGAAGCACTTCTTCCGGAGCCGCGGCCGATTCGTTCGCCCCGATGTAGCCGAGCGCACGCAGCTTCTCGAGGGCTTCCGCGTCGGCGCCGGGGGCACCGCTGGCGGCGACGGTCGTCGGTCGCCGGTAGTGGGCGTGGTAGTCCACCCGGGCTGCGGCCGGCTCGGGAACCGGGGGCAGCGGTGGCCAGCCGAGGCGCTTGCCTGGAGGAAGGCCGGAGAGCGCGAGCAGCGTCGCGCACACCTGGGAGACGCCGCCCCGGTGAGGATGCGACGTCGAGCCCGACGGGGCGATGCCCGGCCCCCAGAGCAGATACATCCCCTCTTTGCGGTGCCACTTCGCGGCCGTGGCGTGGGCGAAGCTCGAAAGCCGGGTGGGTCGCCCCTCGCCCCACGTGAAGCCGTGGTCGGAGGCCAGCATCAGCACGGCGCCCGCCGACTCGGCGAGCGCGCGGTACCTCCCGAGCAGCTCGTCCACCTGGCGGAAGTAGCGGGCGGGGACCGCCTGGTAGCGCTGGAAGTCCTCCTCGGACACCTCGGCCTGCCGGGGCGGCGCGAAAGGAGCGAAGACGTGGCCGATGCTGTCGGTGCCCTGGAAGTACACGATGGCGAGCTCCGGCCGGTCGCGGCGCAGGGCCTCGGTCGCGATCGCGTCGTAGACCCGCGTCTCGACCAGGATCCGCCGGAGCGCGCTCACGGGGTGCGCGTAGGGCTCGGCGCTCTCACGGTACCGGCTGTATTCGTTCTCGCCGAGCCAGGGCAGATACTCGCGCAGCTCGGCGAGCCCCACCGCGGCCTCGGCCTTGCGGAGGATCTCACGCGCGGTCGGCTCGGCCGCGCTCGGATACACGACGCCGGGTGGCGGGTCGTCCTCCTTGTAGAGGAAGCTGAAGAGGCGGTCGGAAACCAGAGTACCGTTGACCGGCTCCGCGGGGTAGGTCGCCCACAGCCCCACGCTCAGCACCCGCCGTCCCGCCCACGAGGCCATGTTCCAGACGGCGGGCTCCCGCCGCTCGTCGCTGGTGATGGGCTCCTTTATGCCCGTCGCGGGGTTGAAACGAGTGAAGTCGAGGATCGTGTGGTCGAGCGGCGAGAGGCCCGTCATCATCGTCGTCCACACGAGGGGCGAGAGCGCCGGGTGCTGCGTCTCGAGGACACCGCTCGCTCCTTCCCGCAGCAGGCGCGCGAGCTCGGGCATCGTGCCGTCCGCGACCAGGCGGTCGAGCAGCTCCCAGTCGGCTCCGTCGAGGCCGACGAAGACGACGGGCTTCGCGCGAGCGCTGGCCGTCGCGATCGCGTCCACGGTGGCCGCCGCAGGTGCCGTGGCTGGGCCACGCCGCGAGAGCCGCGGAGCGAGCAGCATCCCGAAGCCGACGAGTGCGACTGCGCTGAGCCCGGTCACGAGGGCGTGGCGGCGGGAAAGGTGCATCGTGGGCAGTATAAGAAAGAAAAGGGGCCCCGCGAACGGGGCCCCCGTACGTCTTGGCGACGAGGTCAGCCTAGAACGTGAAGCGGACCCCGAGGCGGATGCTGCGCGGATCGGTGAACCCGATACCCTTCTTCAGGTAGTCCGGGTTGGTCGCCGTCGCCCGCGGATTCGGGATCACTCCCGCGGGTTCGATCGAGTTGGGAAGGTGCGCGAGGCCGCCGCCGGAGCCGCAGATGTTGCTCGGGATGCCGGCGCAGGCGTCGCCGTCCGACTGCAGGTTGTAACGCTCGTCGTACGCGTTGATCGCCTGGCGGTTGAACAGGTTGAAGATGTCCGCGACCACCGTGAGCCGCGAGCGGTCGCCGACCTTGATCGGGTAGCTCAGGTGCAGGTTGGTCTCCCAGTCAGACGGGCCGCGGCCCACCGAGCCGCGCGGAGCGACGAAGGCCTCGAAGTTCGCGTAGGCGGGGAAGTAGCCGTACGCGTTCAGCGGCAGGCCCGAGTAGTACCAGCTGCTGAGCCCGAGGTTCAAGCCGTCGAGCGCGCCCTTGAACTGGTAGCTGCCGTCGAACTTGAACTGGTGCTTGCGCTCGGCCGAGAGCGGGCCCTGGGCATTGATCGTGAAGTCGGCGTAGTCGAAGGCCGAGTTGATGTTCGGGTCGAGCTGGCCGGTCGAGTTCTGGAAGAGGCCGTCGTAGTTGCCCTCGAGCTGGCTCCACACGTAGCTCGCGAGGAACTGCCAGTTGTTCGAGAAGCGCTTGCGCGCGTTGAGCTCAAAGCTCCAGTTCTCGCGCTGGGCCTTGGGGGCGGGGGCGGTCGAGTAGTCGTAGAAGGTGAGCTCCTTGCCGAACGCTCCCTCGCTGGGGTTGGCGATGAAGTAGGAGCCCTCGGAGACGACGAGGAAGTCCTCGATCACGCGGCCCAGGTTGCGGTAGCTGACCTTCGTGCCGAGCACGAAGTTCGGCGCGATCTCGTACTCGAAGCCGCCCATGTACTCGTCGATGTACTGGCCCTTCAGCTCGGGGTCGACGGGCTCGGCGCTGCCGCCCAGCAGCGAAGTGCGCGATGGTGTGCCGGGGACACTGGTGATGTCGGCTGCATTCGCACTGTAGTTGTAGCAGAAGCAGACGAGCTCGCCGCCGAACGCGCGGATGTTGATGTCCTGCGGGATGTTCTCGTAGAAGCGCCCGTAGCTGGCGAAGAGCTTGCTCTTGCCGTTCTTGGTGACGTCCCAGATGAAGCCCAGGCGCGGCGCCCAGTTCTTGTCGAGCTTGAAGGCGCTCTCCTCGAACCGGTCCTGCACGTCCTGCAGCTCGTAGCGGACGCCGAGGTTCAGCGTGAAGTACGGCGTCACCTTCCAGCTGTCCTGCAGGTAGGCCGAGTAGCCCTTCGAGAGCGGCTCGGCGACCTGGGGCAACGCGATCTGCCAGGTGGCCTGGTTGTTGCGGTCGAAGCCCGGAGCCAGGTCGTCCACGTAGTAGCGGTGCCGGTAGTAGATGATCCCGGTCGAGGCCTGCCTCAGCCGGTAGATGCGCTGGCCGGCGCCGCCCTGGTAGTTCTCGCTCGAGGTCTGCGTCAGCTCGTAGTCGCCGCCGATCTTGATCTCGTGGCGGCCCAGGAACTTGGTCATGTCGAGCCGGAGCACGTCGCGGCTGAACTCCTGGTCCTGGAAGAAGCTGAAGCCGTTCGAGAGCGCGGTGGGCACAACGGTCAGGTCGATGATCTGCGCCGTTGACCTCCCCGCTCCGTCGATCTTGTCCTTCTCCTTGTGCACGCCGTACATGGCGCGGATCAGGAAGTTGCCGCCGAAGGTGCCGTCGTAGCGCGCGACGAGGTCGGTGCTGCCGATCTTCCTGGTGCCGTTCCAGGTCACCTCGGGGCCGGAGACGGCGAAGATCGGGCCCTTGATCTCACCGGGGTCGCCGAAGGCCGAGGCCGTGATCGTGTGGTTCGGGTTGAGGCTCCAGGTCAGCTTGCCCGCGAAGAGGTCGCGCGATGTGTCACGAGCGATCTGCGAGCCCACGCTCGGGCTGCCCGGCGATGTGAGCTGCCGGATCACAGAGACGTTGTCCGTCCGGTTCGTGCGGTTGTAGGCGCCGAAGAACCAGACCTTGTCCTTCACCAGGTAGCCGCCCAGGTCGCCGCCGAAGTCCCAGCGGCTGTCGATGTCCGTGACCGTGGTCGTGGTCGCCGGACGGTCGCTCGCGGTGCTGTTGTCGCTCTGGAGCCCGCCGCCCTCGTAGTAGCCGAAGAGATCGCCCTTGAAGGTGTTGCCGCCCGACTTCGTGAGCACGTTGAGGATTCCACCGGTCATGCGGCCGTACTCGGCCGGAAGCCCGCCGGTCTTGACCTCGATCTCCTCGATGAACTCGAAGTTGAGCTGCTTGGCCTCGGTACCGACCTCGATGCCCGTGGTGTTGAGGCCGTCGATGATGTAGTTGTTCTCGGCGCCGGAGGAGCCGTAGAACACCGTGCCGATGCCGTCGTTCTGGGTACCCGCGGCCACACGCGCGATCGAGTAGATGTCGCGCTGGACGGGGATGCGGTTGAACAGATCGGCAGTGGCGTTGACGCCCGTGGTCGTGCTGGCGGTGTCGATGACCGGCGACTCGCCGATGACGGTGACGGTCTCTGAGACCGCGGCGACCTCGAGCTTGAACGCGACCGTGGCGGTGCGGGCGAGGCCGACCACGACGCCGGTCTGGTTGACCGTCTTGAAGCCGGAGAGCTCCGCCTTCACGGCGTAGGTGCCCGGGGGCACCGACGGGAAGCGGAACTCACCGTTCGCATCGGTGGTGGTGGACTGCGCGCCCTGCAGGTTGGGGCTGGTCGCGACCACGGCGACGCCCGGCACGGCGGCGCCGGTATTGTCCGTGACCGTTCCCGTGATACGGCCGGCCGTCTGGGCAACCAGCGGGGCTGCCATGAGCAAGAAGGCGAGGGCGACGGCCCAAGCTCTTGACGTGTGTTTCATTGTCACTCCTAGGTTAGGTGTACGGCTGAGCCGCGGGCGCCCCGCTCGGCGGGTCAGACCGGGCATTGGCCCTTCGGGCTGCGAATACCGTGCCACGACTAGAGCGCCAATAACACCTTTATTATCAATCCGTTAACTGTCCCCCGATCGCATGAGTGCTCCAAGACCATGGATTGAAATTCACAAAACTGGATCAGCTCCGTGCGACTGGTTTGGGGCGAGGCGGGGATGTCAGGCGGTGGTTTCGATCCAGCCGCCGCCCAGGCAGACGTCGGCCTGGTAGAACACGGCTGCCTGGCCCGGCGTGACCGCGCGCTGGGGATCGTCGAAGTGGACTCCGAAGCGGCCGTCACCCAGGGGACGGATGGTCGCCTCCGCCTCGGCGTGCCGATAGCGGATCCGCACCCAGGCGCGAAACTCTCGCGCCGGCTCGGGCATCGACAGCCAGTTCGTCTCGCGCACGTGCAGCTGATCGCTCAGCAGGTCCTCGTCGTCGCCGACGACGACCGTGGCGGTGGCGGGCCGGACTTCGAGGACGTAACGCGGCCTTTGGGACGTGAGGCCGAGTCCGCGGCGCTGGCCGACAGTGAAGCGATGGACGCCCTCGTGGCGGCCGAGCTCGCGACCCGCCTCGTCCACGATCGGCCCGGATCGTGCCGCGCCTTCGGCCTGGCGCTCCACGAAAGACGCGTAGTCGCCGTCGGGCACGAAGCAGATCTCCTGGCTCTCGGCCTTGTCGGCCACGGGCAGGCCACGCTCGCGCGCGATGCGGCGCACCTCGGCCTTGTCGAGCGCGCCTACCGGAAAGAGCGCCGCCTCGAGCTGGTCGGGCGTGAGCCCGAACAGGAAGTAGGACTGGTCCTTGCGCGAGTCGCTGCCCTTCAGCAGTCGCAGCCGACCCGAAGCACCCAGGCGGTCCTTGCGCGCGTAGTGGCCGGTGGCGACGTGGGCCGCGCCGAGCGCGCGCGTTTTCTCGACGAGGCTCGCGAACTTGACCTCGGTGTTGCAGCGCGCGCACGGCAGCGGCGTGCGGCCCGCGAGGTAGTCGCGCACGAACGGTGCGATCACCCCGTCGTGGAAGCTGCGCTCGAGGTTGACGACGTAATGCGGGATGTCGAGCCGCGCGGCCACGGCCTTGGCGTCGTGCAGGTCGTCGAGCGCGCAGCAGCGCCCGAACGAAGGCCCCTTCCCCTCCGTCTGGTCGTGCAGCTGCATCGACACGCCGATCACCTCGTGCCCCTCGTCCTTGAGGAGCGCCGCTGCAACCGACGAATCGACACCGCCCGACATGGCCACGACTACGCGCATTGCCTTCAGTGCCTTTCAGTATAGGCAGGTATTCGGCGACCGTGAATCGGCCCGGTGACGCTCGGTCCCATCAGCTCGGAAGCGGACCTCGAGTTCCCTCGGGACCTGAGTCCACCGACCCTCGAGATGACGGGGCGATTCCTCTGATTCGGACCTTCGCTGTCCATTCGCTGGCGTAGGCTTGGTGTCGTGGATGCCGACCGTGCGTTGAAGAAGCTCCTCAAGCTGCGGGCTACGGACCTGCTGCCGGTGTTTGGCGACGGGCGTGCCCAGGTCCTGTCGCGGCTGGTTCCCGAGCTCAACGCGGTCACGCGGCGCCCCGATTTCGTGCTGAAGCTGAAGCGGGGCAGTGAGGTGTACCTGCGGCACCTCGAGTTCGAGGTGAAGTACCGGAGCGGGCTGGCGCTGCGGGTGTTCGAGTACGCGGCGGCGCTGGCGGCCGAATACGGGCTGCCGGTGGCTTCCACGGTCATCATCCTGACGGGGCCGGCACCGCCGTCGCTGGTTCACGAGGAACGCATCGGTGGGCGGGTGGTGTGCCGGCGGCGGATTTCCGTGGTGCGCCTGTGGCGGATGGATCCGGCGGCGGCCATGAGGCTGGGCTTGGGGGGCGCGGCGCTCGTGGGGCTGATGGTCCGGGGGAACCTGGGGGTGGTCGAGGCGGCTGCGCGGCGCATCAAGGCGGAGTCGTCGCCGAGGCAGTGTCGGGACCTTGCAACGGTATTGCGCATGCTTTCCGAGGGGCGCTACACTGCCCGTGAGCTGGAGCGGATCGTCCCGAAAGAGGTCGTCATGGGGTCGAGTCTGTTTGCCAAAGTGAAGAAGTGGAGCAGGGCGGAGGGCCGCGCGCAGGGTCGGGCGGAAGGTGAAGTCGCCGCCGCCCGATCGCTCTGCGCAGAGCTCGTGAAGCAACACCATCCCGCGATCTTGTCGCTCGTGGCTCCGGTCATCGAGGCGTGCGCCGACGCAGGACGCCTTCAGTCCTGGGCACTGGCGGCATCGCGAGTGTCCGACGGGGAGCTCGAGCGGCTGGTGGGGGCCGGGGCGCCAGCCAGGTCAGCGGGGCTGTCGGGGTCGCGGTCGAGTCGGGGCCGCGCGCCGCGGCCATCGAGGCGCGCCAAGTCAGCCTCGCGGCGATAGCCCGATTCAGGTCGAGCGCCCAACCAGCCACCGCGGCAGCTGCTCGCGGCACGCTTCGCAGAACTCCGTACCGCGGGCGTCGGCGCGCTCGATGCTGCCGGCGAAGCTCATCAGGCAGGTGTGTCTGGGGCAGTGCTCGAGCGTCGCGAGGTGGCCGAGCTCGTGGCGGATCTCCGCGACGACGCGCTCGTCGCGGAGCACCGGGTCCGGAGGCAGGCCGTAGAAGGACGGGTCCGCGCGGGCGAGCGAGACGACGCAGGCCCGCCCGCCCTGGCGCGCGAGGCCGAACACGAAGCTGAAGACCGGGACGGCGATGTCGCCTCCCGCCACACCCACCAGCAGCCGTCCGTCCGCGGCTCGCGCTTCGAGCGCCGCGAGCAACTCGTTGGCGTCGAGCTGGTCGCGGCCGCGAATCGGCGCCGGGGGCAAGCCGAAGCCCGGTCCGACGTGACAGGCGAGAGCCAGCTTCTGGCTGAGGCGCGCCGCGAGCGCTTCGAGCGTGCCTTTCGGGAGCTCTCCCGTCGGCACGAGGTCGATCGCCTGGGCGAGGCGGGCCGCCTCGGTCGGCACGGGCGGCCTCAGCCCTCGTTCTCCGGCCGCTTCAGCTCGTACTTGCGGATCTTGTTGTAGAGCGTCACGCGGTCCACGTCGAGGACGCGCGCCGCGCGCGTGACGTTCCAGCCGCTGGCTTCGAGCACCGAGATCACGTGGGCCCGCTCGACCTCGGCGAGCGAGCCGGGAGCGTTGCCGGCGGCGGACGGCTGCGTCACGCGCAGCGGCAGGTCCGCCGCCCGCAGCTCGTCGCCGCGTCCCACGACCACGGCGCGCTCGATCGCGTTCTGCAGCTCGCGCACGTTGCCGGGCCAGGTGTAGGCCGCGAGCGCGTCCTTCGCCTCCTGCGAGAAGCGCATCGGCCGCCGGCTCATCGACTGCGCGAAGCGCGCGAGAAAGTGCTCGGCCAGCACCGGCACGTCCTCCGGCCGCTCGCGCAGCGGCGGGATGTGGATCTGGACCACGTTCAGCCGCCAGTACAGGTCCTCGCGGAAGCGGCCCTCGCGCACCGCGGCGGGAAGGTCGCGGTTCGTGGCGCAGATGGTCCGGAAATCGACCGCCACGGGAGCCGTGCCGCCGAGCCGCGTCACGAGCTTCTCCTCCAGCACGCGCAGCAGCTCGACCTGCACCTTCGGGCTCACCTCGCCGATCTCGTCGAGGAAGACCGTCCCGCCCTCGGCGGCCTCGAACTTGCCCTTGTGGCGTGCGCGCGCCCCGGTGAAGGAGCCGGCCTCGTGGCCGAACAGCTCGCTCTCGAGGATGCCCTCGGGCAGGGCGCCGCAGTTGACGACCACCATCGGGTTGAGGCGCCGCGGCGACGCCGCGTGGATCGCGCGGGCCACCACCTCCTTGCCGGTCCCCGACTCGCCCGTGATCAGCACCGTCGAGTCCGACTGGGCGACGTTCGCGACCAGCTCGAGCACGTGGCGCATGGCGGGCGAGGCGCCGAGGAACGGGGCCGGGGCGACCGTGCTCTCGAGGCTCTGCTTGAGGCGCAGGTTCTCGGCCCGCAGCGAGCGGTGCTCGGCGGCGCGCTTGACGAGCATCGAGAGGTCGTCGGGGTCGAAGGGCTTGACGATGTAGTCGTAGGCCCCGTTCTTCATGGCCTTGACCGCGGTCTCGACCGACGCGTAGGCCGTCATCAGCACGATGCTCAGCTCCGGGTCGGCCGCCGCGAGCCGCGCCTGCAGCTCGAGCCCGTCCATGCCCGGCATCTTGATGTCGAGGAACGCCATGTCGTAGCGGCTCGTGCTGACCAGCCGCAGCGCCTCCTTGCCGCCTTCGGCCACGTCCACGCGGTGCCCGTCCTGACGGAACCAGGCGGAGAGCGAGTCGCGCACGATCGTCTCGTCGTCCACGATCAGGATCCGCAGCGTGCCGGGTGCGACGGCGAAGCTCGCGCTCATGTCTCGCCTCCTGCGAGGGCCGGCAAGGCCTCGCCCGTCTCTCGCGGCTGTCGGGCCGGCAGGCGCACCGTGAAGCGGGTTCCCTTCCCCGGCTCGGAGTCGACGTCGATGGTTCCGTGGTGGCGCTCCACGATCCCGTAGACGACCGCGAGGCCGAGCCCCACGCCCTTGCCCGCCTCCTTGGTGGTGAAGAAGGGCTCGAAGATGCGGTCGAGGTGCTCCCGCGGAATGCCCCAGCCCGTGTCGGCGACCACGAGCTTCACGCCCTCGCCGTCGCGGGCGGCTTCGATCGAGACGCGCCCGTCGGCCGGCGTCGCTTCGAGCGCGTTCATCGCGAGCGCGAGGATCACCTGCTGCAGCTGCGCCGCGTCGCACACGATCTTCGGCAGGTCCTTTGCGGCGCGCGCCTCGAGCGTCACGTCCAGCAGCGCCGCCTGGTGGTTGAGCAGCATCCGGCAGCGCTCGACCACCGGCGCCAGGTCCTCCTCGGCGAGCCGCGCGCCGGACTGGCGGCTGAAGGCGAGCAGGTTCCGCACGATGTCGCCGCAGCGGCCGGCCTCGCCGTCCACCATCTGCAGGATGCGGTCGGTCTCGGCCGCCTGCTCCGGCGGCGGGGGAGCTTTGGTCCCGGAGGCGAACTGGCGCCGCAGCAGGCGGGCGTAGGTGCGGATGCCGGCGAGCGGGTTGTTGATCTCGTGGGCCACCACGGCCGCCAGCTTTCCGAGCGAGGCCATCTTCTCGACCACCATCATCTGGTGGTGCGTATGCTCGAGCTCGCGCGTCTTCTGCTCGACGCGCTCCTCGAGCGTGCGGTTCAGGCCCTCGAGCTCCTCGCGGGCGCGCCGCAGGTCGCTGGTCATGTCGTTCCAGGAGCGGGCGAGCTGGCCCATCTCGTCGCCGCTGCGGACGGGCACCCGGGCGCTCAGGTCGCCCGCGCCGGCGCGGTCCATGGCGGACCGCAGCCGCTTGACCGGCCGCAGCACGAGCGCCCAGAGCAGCAGGAAGGACAGGCCGACGACGGCGAGGCCGGTGGCGACGAGGCCGTAGCTGAGCTGGCGCTCGGAGGCGCGCACCATCGCGTCGGCCTGCGTCATCGACAAGCGCACGTCGAGGACGCCCAGCACGCGTTGGGACGCCGGGTGGACGTGGCAGGTCGTGCACGAAGCCTCGTTGTAGATCGGGGTGATGATCCCGAGGAGGCGCTCGCCGTCCGGCGCGCGCAGCATGCGGATGCGGTCGCCCCGTTCGAGGCCAGCCTTCGGCTGAACGCCGGAGTGGCAGGCGATGCACTCGTCCGAGCGCTTGTCGACGAGCGTCCCTTCCTCGGCGGGAAGGGAGGACACCCGGACGCGACCTTCCTTGTTGTAGACGCGGATCCGGGCGACACCCTCCTGGGAGCCGATGTTCGCCACCACCCGCCGAACGCCTTCGGCGTCGTTGCGGAGCATTGCGTCGTGCGTCGCCCGGCGCGCCATGTCGGCGAGCCGGTCGGCGGACAGCGCCACCAGCCCCTCGACCTGCACGCGCTGGCGCTCGAGGCTGAGCTGGTCCGCGGCCCACAGGATCGCCGCGGCCCCGAGCCCGAGCCCGAGGCCCATGCGAACGGCGAGACGCCTCCAGGGGTGGAAGCGCCTCGCCACGGAAGTTGCAGTCATGACCGGCGTAAAGCTAACTCCTCGCGAGCTCGGCGACGCGCGCCCGACCGAGCGACGGCTCGAGCGAGGCCCGCAGCTCCGGCTCCTCGACCGGCGCCATCACCGGCAGGAACCGCACGGCGAGGCCGAACGCCGCGAAGCCGATCCCGACCAGCATCAGCGTGATGATGCCTTCCGCGACCTTTGGCACGTAGTGGCCGCCCTGCGCCGACTCGAATCCCGTGAGGCTCACGTTCAGGCGGTTCACCACGAAGCCGGCGACCACCATCACGGCGGCACCGTAGAGCCGCCCCGAGTTCCGGCGCACCGCCGGCATGGCCAGCAGGACCATCGGGATGAGGACCCCGATCGCGATCTCGAGCTGGAAGAAGGCGGCCTCGCGCTTGCCGGACACGATCTCTCCGAGGACACCGAGGCGGGCCATGTCGGCGAAGCGCGCCACGGCATAGACGCCCAGCGCGACCACGAGCGCCTTCCCGATCGACTGCAGAAGCGGCATCTCGAGCCCGCGGCCGAGCGCGCGGGACGAGAGCCGCGACTCGACGATCATCATCGCGAGACCCCCCGCGATCGCCGAGAGGTAGAACATCCACGGCAGGAGCGGCGTGTACCAGAGCGCGTGCAGCTTCCCCGGGGTGATCAGGTAGAAGGTGCCGAGCGACGACTGGTGCAGCGTCGAGATCACGGCGCCCGCGATCACCAGGGGGACGGTGGCGGCGTGTTGGATTCTCGTCGCCCGCCGCCACCCGAGCCGCTCGAACAGCATGCCCGAGAACTCGAGCGCCAGCACCGTGAGGTAGAGCATCACGCACCACGACACCTCGAACATCGCCGAGCGCGGGTTCCACATCACCATCGGGTGCCAGATGTTCCACGGCTTGCCGAGGTCGTACATGAGACCCACGGCGACCAGGATGTAGCCCAGGAACGCGGTGATGATGGTCGGCCGCACGATTGGCCTGAAGCGCTTCAGGTTGAAGACGTAGACGGCGGTCGTGATCGTGAACCCGCCGGCCGCGAGGCCGACACCGCAGAGTACGTCGAAGCCGACCCACAAGCCCCAGGGGAACTTGTCGGAGAGGTTCGTGACGGCGCCCAGTCCCTTCCAGTACCGCAGCACGGTGACGACGGCGCCCGCGGCCAGGATCATCGCGAAGAACCAGGTCCAGAAGCCCGGACGGAAGCGTTTGTTCGGTCGCATGGTTGTCACTCCTTCCCGTCCCGCTCGGCCGCCGCGACTTCCTCGCGCCGGTGCGTGATCCAGTAGATGGCCGAGAGCCCCACGCAGCCGATTCCCACGACCTTGGGGATCTTCGAGAGAGCCGCCCAGGTCAGGTTCGGCAGCGGCTCCGTGCCGAGGCCGACCTTCATCCCGAGCTGCTCGAAGGGGACGGGGGACAGGACCAGGACGTTCGTCCCGCCCACCTCGTGCTCGCCGTAGATCTCGGGGTAGTAGCTGTCGGGGCTCTCGGCGATCCGCCGCCGGGCCTCGGCGAGCATCTCCTCGCGGGTGCCGCCCACGGTCGCCTCGGCCGGGCAGGCCTCGGTGCACGCGGTCGGCAGTCCCTGCTGCTGCCTGTCGAAGCAGCCGTCGCACTTGCGTACGACCGGGACCGGCTTCGACCACTCGTAGCGCGGCACGCTGAACGGGCAGGCCACCATGCAGTAGCGGCAGCCGAGGCACTTCGAGCCGTCGTACACGACGGGACCGAGCTCGGTCTTGGTGAAGGCCGAGACCGGGCACGCGCTCGCGCAGCTCGGGTCGGCGCAGTGCATGCACATGCGGCGCAGGTAGCGGTCGTCGCCCTTGTCGAGGACCACGGTGTAGGTCGTCGCGTCGAGCTCCGTCTCCTCGCCGTTGCCCGGGAAGCCGTGCGACTCCTTGCACGCCTGGGAGCACGCGTGGCAGCCGATGCAGCGGGTGACGTCGAAGAGCAGGGCCCGCGCCTTGGGGTTGGGAAGAAAGGCCATGGTGGATCTCCTCGTTGGGCCGGGCTAGGTGAGCAGGAACTCGTGGGCCAGCCGCTCCCATTCCGCCTTCGGGAGGTGGTGGCTCAGGTCGGAGGCGGGCTCGCCGCCGTCCTGAAGTACGGAGCCCGAGAGCGCCATCAGCCGCAGCTCGAGGGCCTCGCGGCTGTCCTCCATCCACTTGCGGGCCAGGCGGCCCGAGAGCAGGTTGCGGAGGTTGGCGGCGAGCTGGGGGGCCTTCAGCTTGAGCACCCAGCCGCGGCCGTACGGGTCGTCC
>Ga0214472_10004777_pt1 | contig 14290 bp, 13 predicted proteins | sample RVTome_6_FD_207662 | JGI IMG/M metagenome (GOLD analysis project Ga0214472, IMG submission 207662) | Soil microbial communities from uranium-contaminated site in the Upper Colorado River Basin, Wyoming, United States - RVT140D175 | ecosystem: Environmental > Terrestrial > Soil > Contaminated >... | reverse complement strand
CATGCGCCCGTCTGATGGAGCAACTCTTGCTCTGGTGGGTGGTTTCGACTTCCTCCGCAGCAAGTTTAACCGTATAACCCAGGCCAACCGGCAACCGGGTTCCGGATTCAAACCATTTATTTATTCTGCTGCACTTGAAGCCGGTTATACCGCGGCTTCCCTTATAAATGATGCACCTGTCGTTTTTGAAGATCCTGGTATAGAAGATGTCTGGCGTCCGGAAAATTACAGCCGTCAGACTTATGGCCCTACCCGCCTGAGAGCGGCACTGACCCATTCAAGAAATCTTGTTTCAATTCGACTTTTACATGCGATTGGTATTCCGTTTGCCATGGATCATATAACCCGCTTTGGTTTTGATCTCGAACGCCTGCCTAAAAATCTCTCACTTTCACTGGGAAGTGGCGCGGTAACCCCATGGGAACTCTCACGTGCTTTTAGCGTATTTGCCAATGGTGGTTATTTGATTGAACCCTATTTCATCAAGCAGATTTATACTGAATCAGGGGAAATACTGTTTGAGGCAAATCCTGCTATCGCCTGTCCAAAATGTGACCCTGCAGCTTCAGGATTCCAGTTAACAGACAACAGTGTGGAATTACCTCCGCTTGACCAGAATCAGCCTCGCTATGCAAAACAGGTCGTTGACCCCGAAAATATCTGGATTATGAATTCCATCATGCGTGATGTCGTTCTGCATGGTACTGCTCGCCGTGCTTTGGAACTCAACCGCAAGGATCTTGCCGGTAAAACCGGAACCACCAATGATCAGCGTGACACCTGGTTCTCAGGATTTAATTCACAGGTAGTTGCAATAGCCTGGGTCGGATTCGACAAATTCCTGCCATTGGGTAGCGCGGAAACAGGATCGCGGGCTGCCTTACCCATATGGGTTGATTACATGCGCACAGCTCTTGAAGGCATGCCGGAAAGTATACTCGACCGTCCGCCGGGACTGGTATTCGCAAGGATTGATCCAAAAACCGGCAAGCTTGCACCACCAGACAGCACAGACGCTATTTTTGAAGTTTTCAGTTCAAAATACACACCGAAGGAAGTTACTGATAGTGTCACAGGCACAGTAAGACAAGAAGGGGAAACATCCAACATTCAGGATATTTTTTGATCTGTATACTCCTTACATCACATATTGAACAGACTGTGATATTTTCCGGTGTCAGTATTGCGTCAACTTTCACATTTAAATAGTGCATGCCTTCCAGAACCCGGATACTCCGCATTGCAATCAATACACCGTTGCGCCGTCTGTTTGATTACCTGCCTCCGCCAGGCTGTAAATCCGATCTGCTTGTTCCTGGCCAGCGATTGCGGGTGCCTTTTGGCAAATCAAAAGAAAAAACCGGATTGCTTGCCGGTATTGCCGCAAATAGCGAAATTGAACCACGCAAGCTCAAACATGCGATTGAGTTAATCGATGACAACCCCCTGTTTGATGCAAATCATCTGCAATTTCTGAAGTGGGCCAGTGATTATTATCACCACCCCATTGGTGAAGTCATTCTGGGGACCTTGCCTAAATTATTAAGCAATGGTTCTCCTGCAATAAAAAAACATGCCCGTTACTGGAGATCAATACCTGGTAATAAAAATCAATCTGATGATTTGCCTGCCAATGCCTCATTAAAAAAAGCTATCCTGAATCTTGTCAACGAACATCCTGACGGTATCACAGAAGAAACTATACGCAGGAGTTTTAAAAACTGGCGTAATCCACTTTACTCATTGGCTGAACAGGGATGGGTCGAGACCTTTTCCCGTGAAATGCCCGCCAATAAACACGATAGTCTCCTGAAAAATATCATCCAGCTTAATATTGAACAACAGAATGCGGTTGCAGCCATCGTTGGAGCCGGCAACAACTATAAGGCATTTTTGTTGAATGGAATTACCGGGAGTGGGAAAACGGAGGTTTATCTGCACTGTATTAAAGAACTTGCAGATCAGGGTTTACAGGCACTTGTGTTATTGCCTGAAATCGCACTGACCCCGCAATTTATTGAACGCTTTAAATCCGGACTGAATACAAATACAGGGGTCTTACATTCAGGGTTAACTGACAGGGAAAGAATGGAAACCTGGCTTGGTGCAAGAGATGGCAGTATTAATATCATCATTGGAACCCGCTCTGCCGTCTGGACCCCTTTCAAACGACTGGGGATTATCATTGTTGATGAGGAACATGATTTCTCTTACAAACAACACGAAGGATTCAGGTATTCAGCCCGCGATCTGGCCTTGTACAGGGCACACCAGAATAATATCCCTGTCATCCTGGGTTCAGCTACACCTTCACTTGAATCAATACAGAACGTTACAAATAAACGTTACCAGGAAATAAAACTCACTAAACGCACAGGCACAGCGTTATTACCTGATATCAATATACTGGATATCCGCAGTTGTTCCATGGATGGCGCATTATCCAGGCCATTGCTTGAGATCATCCAACATCATCTCAGGCAGAACCGGCAGGTATTACTTTTCCTCAACCGTCGCGGATATGCGCCGGTAATGATGTGTCACGATTGTGGCTGGATTGCAAAATGCCCGCGCTGCAATATACAGATGACCTACCACAAACATATTAATAAATTATGCTGCCATCACTGCCAGCATCAGGAAAAAATACCAGGTACATGCCCTGAATGCTCAAATCAAAAAATAATAGAAATAGGGCATGGCACACAACGACTCACTGAAACACTGGAAAAGAACTTCCCGGAAGCAAAGATAATACGGATAGACCGTGATTCAACCCGGCGCAAGGGTGTCATGCAATCCATGCTGGATGATGCACAAAAAGGAAATATCGATATCCTGATTGGCACACAGATGCTGGCCAAGGGACATCATTTTCCCAAGGTCACACTAGTGGGGATTATTGATGCAGATCGCGGACTATATAGCGCCGATTTTCGTGCGAGTGAACGCATGGCCCAAATCGTTATGCAAGTCAGTGGGCGTGCCGGGCGTGCAGACAATCCCGGGACTGTCATAATCCAGACCCATCATCCGGACCATCCCTTGCTGAAAACACTGGCTGGACACGATTATGCAAAACTGTCAAAACTGCTGCTGGAAGAACGCAGACAAACCAATCTGCCTCCATTCAGCTATCAGGTATTGTTAAGAGCTGAAGCCCATCAGCAAAATAAAATCAGTCACTTTCTGCATGATGCACGCAAGCTGTTGCCGGAAAACCATAAGCATTTGCAGGTTTTCGGACCAATAAACGCACCAATAGAAAAAAAGGCCGGGAATTTCCGTATGCAATTGCTACTGCAAATGCCTGACCGCAGGCACCTGAGAAATTTACTGGATACCTGGGTGCCTGCACTGGAAAGCCTGGCCAGCGGCCGAAAGGTGAGATGGTCCCTGGACGTCGATCCCCAGGATATGTTGTAAGATATAGCCCCTGAAATTATTCTGTTCAATGACAGTCCAAACGGGAAACGTGAGGAATAAAACCATGTGTAAAAATTACAACCGTAAATGCATGTTATTTTTTTCCTTATTGCTTTTCATTCCTCTGGCAGTGAATGCAGTCGATGTCGCAATTACAGAAGGAATTGAATCGATCGATGTCATTCATAATGGCAACAAAGTCACCATTATGAGAAATCAGGATCCTGATAACAAAATCAATCCTGCTTATGCAAAAACATCCCGAAAATGTCCTCCGTTCTGTGTTCAGCCTGTTACTATTGCAGAAGGTGTTGAAACAATCGGCGAACTGGAGCTGCTGGATTATCTGAAACATATTCATGCCGGCGACAGGTCCATACTGGTAATCGATTCACGTACACCGGACTGGGTCGAAAAAGGCACCATACCCGGCTCTGTCAATATCCCATGGACTGAACTCAGTCCGGGCGCAGGCGCAGATCCGTTTTCCATCAGTGATATTTTCAAGGAACAATTCGGCGTAGTGACACGGGAAGGTCTATGGGACTTTTCAGAAGCAAAAACACTTATCCTTTTCTGCAACGGCTTATGGTGCGGACAATCACCCTCCAATATCCGTTCAATGCTGTCGTTCGGTTATCCCGCCAATAAACTGAAATGGTACCGCGGCGGCATGCAGGACTGGGAAAGTCTGGGCCTGACTGTAGTTAAATAATGAATATCGCGGCCTTGCCGCCGGCTGGCCAGGGATAATCCTGGACTTTATATATGTTCATCTTCTCCCTGTTACCCGGGCAGGCTACAATGTGCGACTTTTTTGGGGGATGTCTTTGAAACAAATAATACATGATCTGATCAGGCAATCACTGAAGCGGCTTGCTGAAAAAGAAAAGCTGGCGCTGAATGATAGTGACAGCATCAAGATTGAAAAGACGCGTGATGAAAAGCACGGTGATTTCGCCACCAATGTTGCTATGGTGCTTGCGGGTAAAACCGGGACTAAACCCCGTGTACTGGCAGAAAAAATAATTTCCTGTATTCCTCCATCTGAGCTGGTTGAAAAAGTTGAAATTGCCGGCCCTGGCTTCATCAACTTTTTCCTGACCAAACATGCCTATCTCCAGATCATAAGTGAGATATTTACCGCTGGTAGTTCATTCGGACGCTGTAGTCATGGTGAAGGTAAATCAATACTGATCGAGTTTGTCTCAGCCAATCCAACCGGGCCCCTGCACATCGGGCATGGCCGAGGTGCGGCCTATGGCGCAGCGACAGCCAATCTACTGGATACAATCGGATACAAGGTCGACCGGGAATATTATATTAATGATGCAGGCAGGCAGATGGATATTCTGGCGGCAAGTGTTTATCTGCGTTATCTGGAAATATGCGGACTTGATATAAGCCTTCCTGAAAAAGCCTATCAAGGTGACTATGTTAAATCCATTGCTGAAAAAATATATGCAGAAAAAAAAGACGCCATAAAAACGGACATCTCCGGATTGAACACATCATTGAATAATGGTGCGGACAGCGAAAAACAACTGGATAACCTGATTGATTATATTAAGCGTTCATTGGGAAATGAAAACTATCAGTGTGTATTTGATGCCGGGCTGAATGAAATTCTGGCGGATATAAACAGTGATCTTGAGGAGTTCGGTGTTGTATTCAACAACTGGTTTTCAGAACGCAGTCTGCTTGCCAGCGATGATGTTAAAGCCTGCATAGAGACTTTGAAAAAAAACGGTTACCTGTATGAAGCAGATGGTGCTTTATGGTTCCGCTCTACAGAATTTGGCGATGAAAAGGACCGGGTGGTCATCCGGGACAATGGTCAGCTGACTTATTTTGCTTCCGATATTGCCTATCACAAATCAAAGTTTGACCGTAGTTATGAAAGGGCAATTGATATCTGGGGTGCAGACCATCATGGTTATATGGCCAGAATCAAGGCTTCATTATCTGCTCTCAACATCGATCCGGTGAAGCTGGATATACTGCTGGTGCAATTTGCTTCACTATATCGCGGCGATGTAAAAGTGCAGATGTCTACCCGTTCCGGGCAATTCGTTACCTTGAGGGAATTACGTGACGAAGTCGGTAAGGATGCCGCACGGTTCTTTTATGTGATGCGTAAAAGTGAACAACATCTGGATTTTGATCTGGAGCTGGCTAAATCCCAGTCCCAGGACAATCCTGTCTATTACATACAATATGCCCATGCACGTATATGCAGTGTGAAACGGCAGATGCAGGAGAAGGGTTATAAATTCACACCGATAACGGAGACTGCGGAACTTGCAATACTGGAAGATCCGCACGAACTTGCCTTACTTTCCAGGCTGGCCACTTATCCTGAAACAGTGCTTACCGCAGCCACCGGTTATGAACCGCACCAGATCGGTTACTACCTGCGTGACCTCGCCAACGAATTTCATACTTATTACAATGCCTGCCAGATACTGGTGGCTGATGAAGAATTACGTAATGCACGGGTCACACTTGTATCTGCTGTGCAGCAAGTAATTCAAAATGGCCTTAATCTGCTTGGCGTTTCGGCCCCGGAAGTTATGTAACAATGATGATCGAATGACCAGAGATTACAAAAATATTAACCGCAACAAGAACGGGAAAACTGACACTTCCTCATCAGCAGTGGTAATGCCATTTATCGCTGGGCTTGTTATAGGATTGTTTGTTGCGTTTATTGTATATCTGAAAGAACATCAGGGGGGAATTCAAATAGATAAAACACCGGAGGTAGTGATTCAAAATATCAATAAACCTATCCCCGAAACTGATATCGCAGAAGAACCCGGCGTTCCCGAACCGCAATTTGACTTTTATCAAATCCTGCCCAATATGGAAGTTAATGTTTCGGAATGGGAAGCTGAGGAAGAAAAACAGTCCGAACCAATTGCTACAGATGATTCCGGTGTTTATATCCTGCAGGTGGGTTCATTTGAACAGTATGAGGCCGCTGATGAGGTAAAGGCTAAACTTGCCTTACTGGGCGTCAGCGCTGATATCCAGCGTGTAGTCATCAATGGCAAGGATATCAGGCATCGTGTCCGTGTCGGGCCATATAAGGACCCAGCCAAATTACAGGAAGCAAGAGACCGGCTGCTTGCCAATAATCTGGATTTCATGCTCCTCAAGCTCAAGGTTGATGATTTGTAGTTTATTTGTGCGGGTGTAGTTCAGTGGGCGAAGCGGATCAAATAAAAGACACTTAACGTGTCTTTTATCCGCTGAGCGCCTTGCCAGTGGACGGCAAGGCTGGTGGCAAACAACGGCAGTTATTGACGCCAGGGATGGCATGTACAGATCATCAGAATCTGCGGGTGTAGTTCAGTGGGCGAAGCGGATCAGATAAAAGACACTTAACGTGTCTTTTATCTGCTGAGCGCCGAGCCAGCGGATGGCAAGGCTGGTGGCAAACAAAGTCACTAATCGACGCCAAGGATGGCATGAATAAGATCATCAGATATCGCGGGTGTAGTTCAGTGGTAGAACATCAGCTTCCCAAGCTGAGAATGTGGGTTCGATTCCCATCACCCGCTCCAATATTTGTAATATAAACAAGAATAGTTCGTAACAGATGGTTTCCTGCAACTATTGGAGAATCGAACCCGGCCGAATCCGAATGTGGGCTGTCGAAAACCTTCCCTGGTTTTCGCCCTCCGGGCGCACTGCGTGCGACCAAATTCGTTCCCGACGAATTTGTCGATTCCCATCTCACCCACCCCACTAACATAAATTAATTTAAGCCGGCACTCCTGCCATAACACTTCTACTGGCGCCGGAAATTTAAGTCCCTGAAGCTGGCTATTTGGGTGAGTTTTAAATTGGTGTAGACTTCATTTGTTACAGACAATAACATCACTATCAGCGTCACCATAACAATACTTATAATATTTAAAAAGCCAATATTATCAATAAATTAAGATTGACTTTTTGTCCGGCTTGAAGCTAACTATAAACCGGAAATGACGATAGGCTTGTGCATCATGGGAATTGAATGGCCAACTGTGGTTGTCGTTGACAACAGTCCGGCAATAAAAAAACTGTTCGAGCGCAGCACTGGAGATCTGGGCATACAGCTTATGATCTTTGAATCAGCGGCTGACTCGTGGACATATCTCAGTGATACCAGGCCTGATTTGCTTGTTTTAAGCATTATACTTCCCGATAAAAACGGCCTTACTTTACTGAATGACCTGAGAAAACTCCCTCTCCATCAAAATACTTCTGTTATTATGGTAAGCTCAAAGGATTATGCACAGGATCGCCTTGCGGCAAACGAACTGGGTGTACTGGATTTCATACCCAAACCGATCCCGATGCAGACAATTACGGATGTCATAGTAAAATATACTAAAGCGAAACCAAAATCAGACTGAATAAAACAAATGAGCAACGCTTACCTCCGTTTCTGGGGCGTGCGTGGGTCCTATGCCGCGCCATTTGCCTCCCACCTGAATGTCGGGGGGAATACCTCTTGTGTGGAAATCAGGGCTGATGACCACATCCTGATCTGTGATGCCGGCACAGGGATTATACCTTTAGGCAATGAATTACTTCAGCAAACAGACATTCGTGAATTACTCATAATCCTGACCCACTATCATTGGGATCATGTCTGTGGACTCCCGTTTTTTGTACCTGCATTTATACCAGACTGGAAGGTCAGTTTCTTTGGTCCTGGCGATGACATAGCCGAAATCAAAAAACATGTTTCAGCCCAGATGCGTGCACCCTATTTCCCGGTTGGCACAGAATCCTGGCTTGCAAATATCAACTATATTGAACCACATAGAAAAGGCCTGAAGCATGGACCAATTTCAATTGAATACAGTAATGTACACCATCCGGGAACAACTTATGGATACCGCATCGGTATAAATGGAAAAACCATAATCTATATTTCTGATAATGAATGTAATTTTATCGAAAAATCAGTACGCCAACGCCGTAGTGAATTAAACGAGGAAGAACAAACAATTTATGATGATATGATCCAGGAAGAACATCAGTCTGAACTGGATCTTATTGAGAATGCCGATATTCTTATTCATGATGCACAATACACACCTGAAGATTATGAGAAAAAACGCGGCTGGGGCCACTCATGTTATATAGATACCATTAATATGGCGATTGATGCCGGGGTGAAAGAACTTTATCTCTATCATCATGACCCTAATTACAATGATGAGGCCATCCATAACATTCATCAGCATGCCGAAAAAATCATAAAAGAAAAAAATTCTCCGATGAAATGTCATATTGCAAAAGAAGGATTGAAAGTCAAACTTTAATGCCCGCAAGCTTGCTGTAGATTACAGCCCGGATTTATGCAGATTCAATTGAATGGCAACACACTCACTCTTGATAATGTTTCTACTATCCAGGAATTACTTGACGAGTTGAAACTCTCGGGCCGGTTGGCTGTAGAAGTCAATCAACAGATTATTCCGCGCAGCATGTTTATATCGCATGAACTCAAGACTGGCGATACTATCGAAATTGTGCACGCCATTGGTGGTGGATAATATTAAATACAAATGAATATAGTAAATCCATGACCGACAAATTAATTATAGGTGGCAAGGAATATACCTCACGTCTCCTGGTAGGAACCGGCAAATACAAGGATCTGGATGAAACTGGCAAGGCTATCGAGGCGAGCGGCGCCGAGATAGTGACAGTTGCCATACGTCGTACCAATATCGGCCAGAACAAGGATGAACCCAGTCTGCTGGATGTCATTTCTCCGGACAAATTTACCATACTGCCTAATACTGCTGGCTGTTATGACGAAGACAGTGCAATCAGAACATGTCAGCTTGCACGTGAATTACTGGATGGCCATACGCTGGTCAAACTTGAAGTACTCGGTGACCCGAAAACACTCTATCCGGATGTTACGGCCACACTCAAGGCTGCGGAGAAACTGATTGCTGACGGATTTGAAGTCATGGTTTACACCACGGATGACCCGGTCATTGCGAAACGTTTCGAAGAAATGGGCTGCATCGCAGTCATGCCGCTGGCAGCCCCGATTGGATCAGGCCTCGGAATACGCAATCCTTATAACATCCGCACCATCATTGAAAATGCAAAAGTTCCAATTCTGGTCGATGCCGGTGTTGGCACTGCTTCTGATGCGACTATCGCCATGGAACTGGGTTGTGATGGTGTACTAATGAATACAGCCATCGCCGAAGCAAAAAACCCGGTACTCATGGCATCCGCTATGAAAAAAGCCATTGAAGCTGGCCGCGAAGCCTACCTTGCCGGACGCATGCCGCGCAGGGCATATGCCAGTGCATCTTCTCCTGTTGATGGACGATTTTTTTAATCTGTCACTCGCGCATCCGGATTTTCTGATTTTACTTTGATCGATCCATTCAGCCATATTCGCAGTTTTGTGCGTCGCGAAGGCCGCATGACCGAAAGCCAGCGCCAGGCCATTCAAGATTACTGGGACCAATATGGCATTGAATTTGATCATGTAAAACTTGATCTGGATAAAGTCTTTCAAAGGTCCGCGCCGAGAATACTTGATATCGGTACCGGCATGGGTGATACAACAACTACTCTGGCTGGTGAATATCCGGAAAATGATTATCTGGCAGTAGAAGTGCACCGCCCGGGAATTGGCAGCCTGCTCAGACAAGTTGCGACAAAAAATTTGACCAATATTCGCGTCAGCAATCACGATGTCATCGAAGTACTGCAATATCAAATCCCTGCAAATAGTCTGGATTTGGTTTATATATTCTTTCCCGATCCCTGGCCCAAGAAACGCCATCACAAACGACGCATTATCAATTCATCATTTCTGGATTTATTAAAACCCTGTTTTAAATCACATGCGCGTATTTTTATCGCAACCGACTGGCAAGATTACGCCGAACATATTCTGGAAGTATTTTCCGGAGATAACGAATTTATTAACCTGGCCGGATCGGGAAATTTTTCACCACGTCCTCATTGGCGGCCCATGACGAAATTCGAGAAAAGGGGCCATACGCTGGAATACCGTGTCAGGGATTTTGCCTTTATTTGCAGAAAATAATCTAAGGAACCTCTGATTAAGTCTAAAAATTATTTGCTTCGTCATTCTGGCGAATGCCAGAATCCAGTCAAAACAATTGGTTACTGGATGCTGGTCGCTACGGGCTTCCTGTCCTCACGCGACATTTCCCACATCCTGTGGGTCGTTTTCACCAGCATGATGGTGAAGACACTTGATCAGAGGTTCCCTAAAGCACATCCCTGAAATCATGAATCGCCGTAAATTCTGCCGTATCACGCACCGGCGCCCGGCTGTCCGGTCGCGCAATACTGAATAGATTTGTAATACCATATGTGCGTGCCGTCCTGAGCACGGTGAGGTTATCATCAATCAGCATTGTTTTTGCAGGGACAAATTCCATACCCTCTTTCAGGCTGTGCCAGAACCCGCTTTCCTCTTTCGGAAACCCAAGCCGGTGCGAACTGACAACCTCACGAAAATATTTTCCTATACCCGTCTTTTCAAGTTTCATGGTCACCAGATCTTCATGGGCATTGGTCACCATTACCGGCATCTTGCCACGAGACACCAGTGTTTCAAGAAACTCCTGGGCAGACGGGCGGATCTGAATCAGGTGTTCAATATCTGCCTTGAGTTTCAATACATCAATGTTCAGTTCACTTGACCAGAAATCCAGGCAATACCAGGAGAGTGTACCTTCACGGCTTTTGAATCTGGGGATCAGTTCCCGCTTGGCAGTCTCGGCATCAAGGCCATGTTTCTCACCCCAGTGCATGGGCAGGTATTCCTGCCAGAAATAATTATCAAAATACAGATCAAGCAAAGTGCCGTCCATATCAAGTAAAACTGTATCAACATCATGCCAGTTAATCATTTGGATAGTATATCAATTCCTGTGATGTCTGATTTCATTTGTTGAGCTGATTAACGTAAAATATACCCGATGAACAAATCACATTTTAACCTGCCACCCCTCCCGGAATTAACAATAAAAATCAGCAACATTGCCAAAGAAGCTTCCAGCAAGATACTGGAAATTTACGAATCTGATTTTGCCATTGAGCACAAGGATGACAAATCACCCCTGACTGCGGCGGACATGGCTTCCCACGAAACCATATGCAGCAAACTGGCGGAACTGACGCCGGATATTCCGGTACTTTCTGAGGAGTCTGCTGATTTACCCTTTACTACCAGACAAAAATGGCAAACATACTGGTTGGTGGATCCACTGGATGGTACCCGCGAGTTTATTAAACGCAATGGTGAGTTCACCGTTAATATCGCCCTGATAGATCATCATGAACCTGTCATTGGTGTTGTGCATGTGCCAGTGACTGACGTTACCTATTTCGCCAGTAAAGGGAATGACGCTCATAAACAAACTAACAAAGGACTGCCGCAAAAAATACAAACCCGGAAAACCAACCCGGAACGATTGACCGTCGCTGGTAGCCGTTCACATGGGAGTGAAAGACAACAGAAATTTTTCGAAAAACTGGGTGATATTGAAATCTTTGCCATCGGCAGCTCGCTCAAGTTTTGTCTCGTTGCGGAAGGTGTCGTCGATATATATCCGCGCTTCGGACCAACCTCCGAATGGGATACTGCTGCGGCACAATGCATCGTAGAAGCAGCGGGCGGTTTGGTGACTGACGAAAATCTGAATCCACTACGCTACAACACTAAAGAATCACTGTTGAATCCGAACTTTCTGGTTATCGCAGACATATCATTTGACTGGCTTGGTATTATTCAGGGACTTAAAATGAAATAATAACACCTGCGTGGACCCCTTCCACTATGAGAAGATTATGTCCGATGGCTAACTGGAACTGGTTATTTAGCAAAATTATAAAAGCTGAGAATGCTTCCAGCGAAGTTCCGGCTGACGCCGAAACACAAACCCATCTTTACGTCTCCCAAAACATGAAAACCGGTAATTCCGCTGAAACGAAGAGTTTTGCTGATGAATGGCCTTTCGCCGAACTTGGACATTTCAAAGTACATGAGGCATCGGTCCGGCTCCTTGATTATGAATTCTGCCTGCAAAATTATGTGGTGGTGCTAGATGAAGTCGATGTGCATTCCGGTGACACGGTAACTGTTGGTATGCTACATCCCGGTGATACTCATCTGGTAAAAAATTTGTCGGGCAAGCTGGGGCGTGCCGTTCAACCAGTTGCCCTGACTGCCCATGAGATAATCGACGCAGTCGACAAGGGATATGGTCTCTATGACAAAATCCAGCAGGCACAATCACAAGAACACAATCTTCATGCTGTCAACAATATATCTGTTGATCCATCCCTGCCAGTCACAACCTTTGTTGACGAGCTACTAGGCTATGCTATACATCGCGGTGCCAGTGACATCCATATAGAAACCTACGAGGATGACGTCGATGTCAGGCTGCGGATTGATGGTGTATTGTTGCAGTTGCGGACCCCGCTGAGTCCGCGGAATGCGCGGCAGGCCGTGCAACGGCTTAAAGTACTGGCCCGACTGGATATTATAGAAAGATACCGCGCGCAGGATGGTCGTATCGCTACTGAATACACTGATGAAGCAGGTAATAAAAAGGAGATTGATTTTCGTCTTTCCATACTGCCTGGACCTTATGGTGAGGACGCAGTACTCAGAATTCTTGGCAGCGAAGCAGCACTCATTGACATGGAGCAGCTCGGTTTCGATGAAGACATACTTCAACAGTTTTCGATGCTGTCAGAAAATCCAGAAGGCCTTATTCTTGTCACGGGCCCTACCGGCAGTGGAAAGACTACAACACTTTACTCTGCTATTAACAGAATCCATTCGGTCGAAAAGAAAATCATCACCGTTGAAGACCCTGTCGAAATACAGTTCGACAAGGTGAACCAGAAACAGGTGACCGTCCACATGGGATTTGCCGAATTTACCAGATCGTTCCTGCGGCAGGATCCTGACGTGATATTGGTGGGCGAGATCAGGGACCAGGATACAGCCCAGGTTGCAGTCCGTGCGGCACACACTGGTCACCTGGTACTGAGCACATTACACACCATTGATTCCACACGAGCAGTGACGCGAATGGAAAGCCTGGGTGTTGATCCGGACATGCTGGCAACGACCCTGATTGGGGTGCTGTCCCAGAGACTCGCCAGGAAAATTTGTAGTAATTGCCGTACGGCAACTCCCCCGGCATCATTACAAAAAACCCGGCTGTGCATCAATGACGATGATCAATCATTCTTTACCGGTACAGGTTGTGAGAAGTGTAACAACACCGGCATGAAGGGACGTATTGCAATCTTTGAATTATTTATTCCCGATGAGGAAATTGCAGACATGCTGGCACGTGAGCACCCGATTCACCAGATACGTAATCATGTACTGGCGGCAGGAATGCGGTCGCTCTACCAGGACGCGATGACCAAGGCACGCAGTGGCCAGATACCATTATCAGAAGTACTGCGGGTAATACCGTACCGGATGATGCAGGAAGCTGCGGCCGGAAAATAATGATGTTTGCATGTCATCCAGGTGCAGACGATTACACCAGAGCGAGAGCAACACAGGCTGCCTTGAGGTAATCAATGGTACATTTACAGCAAACGCAGCGTAATGAAAACAGCAGGGGCGCAATTAACAAATTCGTCTGGAACGAATTTACCCGGCACATCCATGTACCTCGCCTATCGGCCATCCTGCATAATGCAGAATGTTCAAAACCTGTTCCATACGGTTTTGTGAACAACCGCAGGCTGGCCCGCAGGGCGAAAACCAGGGACGGTTTTCGTAGCCACCGGCACGAGGTGGTTCGGAGTTAATGCTCAA
>Ga0214472_10004776_pt1 | contig 14293 bp, 8 predicted proteins | sample RVTome_6_FD_207662 | JGI IMG/M metagenome (GOLD analysis project Ga0214472, IMG submission 207662) | Soil microbial communities from uranium-contaminated site in the Upper Colorado River Basin, Wyoming, United States - RVT140D175 | ecosystem: Environmental > Terrestrial > Soil > Contaminated >... | reverse complement strand
TTAAAAAATTTTCTTGTAAAACAAACCCCCGTCGCTCGTGCGTGCTCGAGCGACGGGTTGAACTTCCTAGCAACGATCGGTGAGATTAGCCGTGGGCAAACGGTCGGCAAACCTTCGCCTTAACCTCCTTGAATCGGAGAGTGAACGTCTGCCGCGATTTGGGCAGGGCACTCACGGCGGCGCGAAGCGGCGTTCCCTCGCAGACAACCTGGTGGAGTTCGGTGGTATAGAACTCTTCCAGAGCTGCCGCTCTCGCCTCTTCCGCACGCCTACGTGCCCAGTATTTCCTTTGCGCCAAGGTCAAAGTGGGTGTTTTCTCCTTCTTTTCCTTCTTTGCGTCGCGGAGAACCATCTTCGTGAAGCTGGTAAGCGCCCAACCAACCACTGTCCCTGCGACAGCTCCCGACAGACCGAGGAGGACAAGAGGCCAGAGATTGAAACGGGAGATGAAGTAAGTCGCAGTAGCGAGCGGAGCAAGGATGAGAGGATGCAGAAGTATGAACAAACCACTCCTCCTGTCTCCTCTCTTATCGCTTGTGAAGAAGTTCTCATTGGCGGAGAGAAACACCTGGCGCGCGTAGGCTCCTCCCACCACATCATTCGTGTCGTCTCTCAGTGGATGAATGATGGGAGCGAGCTTTACCCCTCTCACACCCCAGAGAAGTGCCATGCTGGCATAGAGAGTCCTGACGAAAAAGAAGAGGAGGACCCAGAGCATGACGAGAGGAGGTTGAGCGGTGAAGGCAAGAATCATCCTGCGGCGAAAGGCACACTGGTCACGAGGGGCATACTCATACCAGAGATTTACCCACCCCCGCAGCCACGCCGGCGGCTCCTTGGCAAAGAACTCTTGTCCGATGTTGACATCGAGCGAAGTCTCTTCGCCCAAAACTACTTCCACGCACGGTAACTGAGAAAGTCTCGAACTTCCTTCGAATTTCCCTCCGAGATTGTAGACTGTGTATATGAAGCTCGTGCTACTGTTCCTCGTGAGAATGTTGTTGCGGAAATGAGAAGAATGTTCATCAGTAAACGGATACACCACAGTGGCATGTACGGTGTGCTTGCCAGCATGGTTGAACTGCAGGTACTCCATCATCTGGTCGAGCCGAATGAGGCGCCGGTCCACTTCTCCCCTATTCTCATGCTCGATTGAGAGGAAGAGGAACGGCTCTGCGACATCACGATCCTTGAGTGTGTCGAGCACACTCTTTGAAATACACCAGCGAATGGGGACCACGGGTTCCGACTGTTCGGCGGTATCCGCGAAAAGCTTAATCATGGGAGCCTCCTTCGGGCCAATGGGTTACTTACGTTGCTAAGACAATGAACTAGAATACCGCTCAGGAAAGTATCATATCTAAAAATTTTTGTCAACTCAACGTAATGATTCAATCCCAACTTTTTTCCAAAAATAAATAAAAGAGGGGTGCCGCGCGCTAACGCGCGGCACCCCAGAAAACGTTTGAGGCGACGAACAGTCTCAGTCTACTGGTCTTTCATTTGCACACCCCGCTCCCAGGCCTTCTGTTCAAGTTCGGCTATGCGAAGACTGAGCTTGCAGTTGAGCCTTATCAAATCCGAACAAAGTACCCAAACGACCCAAAGCATGAGGACCGTACCTGCACTTAGCTCAGAGTCCCTCCAGCCGATCAGATCCTTGAACCAGACAAGCAGGTTTACAACAACCAAACCCCCAAGCATCCCCACCAAAAGAAAGTGGAGAGCGTGGTGTCGAACCGCCCATTTCTTGTATCTCATAGCCACGCCTCCTGCTGAAGTTCGCAGTGGTACTTTCCGAAGAAAAAATTACACTCTCCAAAACCTCGTGTCAATCTCCTTCCCCCACTCCCCATCTATTCTGGTTTTCTTAAGAAAACCAGAATAGATGGGGAAGTCGGTGTTTCTGCCAATCAGACATCATGTAATACAAGGTTCCACCTTGTATTACAAACTTCGCAATCAGAAACTACACAAAAAAGAGAAAACGGCGGCCATGCATAGAGCGTGACCGCCGTCTTTTTCTGAACAGACTACGAACCTCCTACTCCTCGACGACCTCGGTCTCACCTTCTTCAACCGGAATCTCATCGCGAGCAAGATCAGAGAAGCTCAGCCCCATCTTGGCCAGCATGGCCTCGGCCACAGGGCCAAACCCAGCAGCCTTGGCTTGCTCTGCCATGGTGAAGATGGTCTCCACCGGCATGTTAGCAAACCGAGACAGGACGTTGCTTTTCCCATTGTTGGAACCGCCGAGATCGACAACGCGGACTTCCTTGATGTTGGCCAGACCGTCACCGATTGCCTGAGCAGTTGGAGCCACCATTGTGTTCCCGATTGCGTTGATGACGGGAGGCAGAGCTTCCAAGATCATCAGGAAGCGTCCTGCCTGGTCAAGCTTGGCGAAGGCTTGGGCCTTGGCTTCTGTGCCCCTTGCCTCAGCCATGAGGAGAGCTTCACGGCCGGTTGCTTCGGCCAAGAGTTTGGCTTGTGCGCCCGCCGCTTCCGCTTCCTGTTCGGCTTGCACCGCTGCGGCAGTTGCCTTGCGGCCTTCTGCCTGAGCAGTTTGCATGGCTTGATCTCCCTGGCCATCCTTCTCGGCTCGAATACGACTTGCCTCGCCTTCGCGGGTGGCTGCTTCGCGCTCTCCATCGGCCTTGATGATTCGCGCATCGCGTTCTTTCTCGGCATTGACGATGACTGTAGCGTCGAGTTCTGCCTGCTTGCGTGTCTTGCGGGCCAGTTCGAGCTCAGTTTCAGCTACTGTCCGAGCTTGCTGGGCGGCGACTTCCGCGACATTGAGTTTCTTCGTCTCATCTGCCGCTGCCACCTGTGCAGCAATGTCAATTCTGGCCTGCTCTGCCCGGACTAGTGCGGTATTCTGAGCCTGAACAGTGTCGCGCTCTCGCTCCGCGTTGGAAATCTCCTGTAGCGCGTTCGCGGTTGCGATCTCGCCCTTCTGCCGCGCTTCTGCTGACTTGATGTCTGCATCACGCTTGGCTTCTGCCTCACCGATGGTGGCATCACGCACAACTTCTGCTGTGCGTTTCTTGCCCAGAGCATCGATGTAGCCCTTGTCGTCTTGGATATCCTGAATGTTCAGAATGTCCACGGCGATACCGAGCTTGGCCATGTCGATACCAGCTTCTTCGAGAACGCTAACCTGGAACTTCTGACGATCTCCGATCAAACTCTCGACGGTACTGGTACCGACGATTGACCGAAGGTTGCCTTCCAGGTTTTCCTTACAGATATCCTTGATCTCTCCCTCTTGTTTTCCGAGAAAACGCTCGACGGCCAACGCCAGAGGTTCGGCCTCAGACCGAATCTTGACGTTGGCAACCCCCCTCACTGTCAGCGGAACGCCATTCGTATCAGGCGCCCCTCTTACTTCGACAGGGAAGGTCATGACGTTGAGGCTGATGTAATCCACTCTCTCCAGAATCGGAATGAGGAAAAATCCTCCGCCGGTGACAGTGCGATAGCCCTTGCCACCAGAATATTTCCGACCTGAAATAACCGCCACTGTGTTGGGTGGGACTGTCTTTCGGAATGAAGCAACGAGCCTCATTGTTCCGAAAAGAACAACCACCACCGAAACAGCGATAGCCGCGAACACAATAAGCGTTGAGTTCATCGAAATCTCCTTTGGAGTGAGTACTGCGCCAGACTACAAACTGTCTTGGAGCCCCTTCACTTCGCGAACGATAGCCCTTGTGGGTCCAGCGGAAACTACTCGTACGTTTGTTCCAACAGGAATCGTTATTCCATTCTCTGACTGAGCGATGAGATGTACTGGTTCGTTTCGGAAATTGTTGACAACAATTTCCCCGACCCCCTGATTCGTGATTGGAGTAGTAACTCTACCCATCTCACCAACCAAGAAAGAAACTGACGAATCGGTGCTCGACTCTTGCGAGTAAAGCAGCTTGAACGTCAGTCCACCAACATACGCCATCGCTACTCCGATGAGAGCTGCGAGGGGTAGGGTCAGGAAATACCCTGCCCCCAACACCTTGCTGCCTGCACCGGCAGCACCAAAACCAATACCGAACAACATCATTGTCCTTACCGAGAAGATCTTGCTGAAACCGCTCTTGACCTGAGCATCGTGACCCTGATCATCACCGTGGCCAACCACGTCTCCATGGTCGAAACCTCCGTTATGACCGAAATCATGATATGTGCCCGCATCCTCGTGTCCGTCGTGACCTGAAATTAGGCCAAGAAAGAAGAAGAGCGTGCAAGCCCCCATGATGATCAAGAAAAACCAGATCCCGCTGTCCATTTATCCCCCTTTGTTGAGTTTCTGTCTGTTCATGTTAAAGAGCGCACGTCTATGGGTATTTTAGCATATGTTTATAAAAAGTCAAGGATTTTTAATGTATCCTGACCTTGGAACCATCTTCATGCGAATATGACATGTATTTATTCTTCACAGAGGTTCACAGAGGTCCCACCTCTGTCAAGATTGGGTATCAAAACCCAAAGTTTGAAAGAGAATTTCCAATAAACAGAAACGAAGAAGAGACGACTATCAGAATCAGACTAATAATAGTCCAGACAAATGAGTGTCTCCAACTCTTCTTAAGTACGTACGCATTAGCTAGAATACCAAGCAAGAAAGCGACTGAGGTGACGAGGTTGGTATTGTCATAGCCCCATGGAAATTTAGAAACACTGGCAAAAGACACGTTAAGCCAGGCGAGTGTTATTGGTATAAACAAAAAGATAATCTCCATTAAGATAAATTTCTTTCTCTGTGACATATCCTTATTGTATCAAACATAATAATATTGTAACGGATGAACTGACTTGACTATATTCCATTTTTACCTACACTTATTGTCATTTTTTTAATTTGCTCATTATTTCCTGCCTTATCTACAGAGTAATAGTGAATTTCAAACATCCCTTTTTCACTCAGCTCAATTGGAGTAATGTAATTTGAAAAATCAACTCCATTGAATGAATACCGTGTCTCCAAAACGCCAGAATTATTATCTGTAGCAATTAAATGTACTTCAGTTTTCTTTTTTGATTCTCCGCTATTGTACTCCTTACCTTCTAACCCGACCTGGGTTTCAGGTGAAATAACATCTTCAGCCTCATCTCCAATGAGAGTCGAAACAGCCTTGATTATAACCGGAGTTTCTGTGTCCTTTTGAACTTCAATTACGGTATTATCACTGGCTTCGGAAATAGAGAACCTAGCCTCAGTATTCGTATCTACAGGGACATCATTGAAAACTGATGTTTCTAAGACCAAACCGTTTTCGTTCTCAGAGATGAGGAGATCAAAAGTCCCATTATCACTACCCCGCCCGACCACCTGATACTCCTCAAAATCATCTGTAGGAAGAAATATGAATTTTTCATGACCAATGACTTCGTAGTCAATGCTTGGAATACCATACTCAAAGGCATTGTTCTCAATTGGCCCAGTATGTCTGTCTTGTGAGTCATAGACATGAACATCTACTGGACTTCTCCAACGCAAGGTCTTTCCCTTAATGCCACAGAAAGAAGGATCGTTCTTGAAATTATTGGTCAAGGAAACTGGTTCATTCGCAAGAATATTAACTATTGCCTCTCTTATGTCATTAGCACTGGGCATTCCCGCATGCTCGACCTTTCTCGCATAGAATTTATTGGAGTCGGAAATATTTATATAATCTGCACTCTTGAAAGGGACTGTTTCATCTCCACTTGCATATCCCACTCCCGCGAGCTCGCCAAATAAACCCAGTCTATATGCGGATTGAGTTGGAGAGGCACAACCTACAATATTATATGTTTCTACATCAGAGAATACAGCGTCATGAAGATTCTTACCCCAAAAACCTTCGGCTAAATTAAACAATGCAAAATTCAGATTCTCTTCTTGAAGCAGAAAGTCTTTCGTCTCAGAATGATCATAAAAGTCGTTTGGAAAGATTGAAAATGGTTTTATATAACCGGACACATTATCAAAATAAAAAGAACTAGGAAGAAGTTCATACATTGAAGGAGAGTTGAGAGCAACCTCTTTTATCCTATCTTCTTCAAGCCAAGGTATTCCCAGTCTGTCTCCATTTATCAGCACCTTAGCTGCCTTGGGAGCACCTAGGTGCGGCGTTCCAACGAAAATAAGTTTATTTACACCACCTTCCCCCAAGGAATCTAAGTAGTCTTTAACCAATAAACCACCCATGCTGTGAGCCACTATGTCCACCTTACTTGAACCCGTTTCAGATTTTATGTCATCAATCTTTTGAGCTAACTCGGACACAATCGAATCAAGATCAAGACGCCAGTCATAAGGGAAGTAGAAAATGCTCTTGTCTAGTTTGTAGCTATTTAATTCAAGTACTTGCTGTAAAGCTTCGAATATATTCTTCTCGAAGAGTAGTAGGAAAGTCCGTCTTTTTACAACTTCTCCGATAGAAATGCTGGCATTTGATTCTCCCTGAGAGTTCAACTCCAAACTCTCAGTAATAAACTGGTCATTTATATCAGTAAACATCTGGTTCAGATCAGGCCAGATTAGATCGTCTTCGTTGTACAACTCTGTTCCGGCGATTCCGGGAATAATTAATACTGGGATTTTTGTCTCTGTCTCTCCGGGCCTTTCGGTGAGCCAGGGGAAAATATTAATATCGCCACTAGCTATTTGTCCGAGTCCGCTCGGATTCAAAACACTATGAAACGGTCCTGTAGGATCACCCCACCAGCTGTTACTTGCATCTGCATGAGAGCCATTGTTAGTGAATGCGTGAACAGAGTTATTTTCAAAAAACGAATTCGTGGCACTTGAATCTCCAAATTCAATTAAAAGTCCCGTTTGATTGTTCGTAAAGACAGAATTGTCAATTTTCGTGGAACCGGCAATACCTCTAACAGCAGCAAATCCGTTGTGCGAGAAGGTGCTGTCATTTATTGAAATGTCTGTCCCTCTATTTATAATTCCTCCGAAGTTGTTTACAAAACCGCCCGGGTGAACTCCCCCGCCGTATTTAAAAATCAAATTCTCAAAACTTCCTTCAGATCCTACCCTAAACCAGACTCCTGAAAAATCGTTTGCCGCCGGAGAAGATGCTCCGCCGTCATTATTCGTGTCTCCGCCGATGTCATCATCTTTTATGGAAGTGAAGTAAACTTCTCCTTCGCCAGGCGTGCCAAGGACTTTAAGCGATGAACCGGAAAATATTTCCAAATTTCCAAGACTTCCGAATTTCACGATAGTGCCCGATTCAATGGAAAAATCTAACCCCCCAAACAAAGCCAGGGAATTGATGATATAGGGCAAATCGCCCGAGGTCAGACTGATATCTCCATTGCCGGAACCGTCATAAATCAAAAATCCGCCGAAGTTTACATCACTTACAGTATTGCCTAGGTGTGAAAATGGAACAGCCAAACGAAATGCCGCAGGAAAATTTACTCTCTCAAAATGCGAATCATGAAGACTGGCCGAAGTACCTCCGTCAATGACAAATCCGGTATCAGTAATGTCCCTAAAATCAGAATCGGAAATATTTACCACACCCCCTCCTTCTTCCAAAAAGACTCCGACATGAGAGTCTCTAAAAAGAGAGCCAGCCACATCCGTAATCCCCGACAAAGCAAAGATGCTCTGATCTGAGTTTAAAAAAAATTCTGAATTGGAGATTGAAACCAGACCGCCCTTGTTTTGCAAAGCTCCTCTAAATCCGCCCGTGGAAAAACCGCCGTAGGAGATTTTTGCCCCCGAGATACTGCCCGTTGAACCTGACTCGAAAAGTATTCCGGCCCAATCACCCGGAGAGGGAGAAGTGGCTTCCCCATCTTCATTTGTATCTCCACCAACATTGTCGTCCTCCAAGGAGGTCAGGTAAACTCCCTCTGTGTTCCCATTTATCTGAAGGTGTCCTCTTACTTTAATAAAGGCACCCTCAACAAATTTAATTACCACACCATCTTCAATAGTAAGGGTTACGCCCGGTGTAATGTCAGCGAATGAGACGATATCTGGGCTTTCGGTTGTTGTCCATGTCGTGTCGGTCGTAATGGTTCCCGAAAAGAAAGTTGCCGCCGAGGCTAGGAGCGGCAGAAAAATGGCGGCAAGAATTATTGAGACGACCCGTGCCATAAAAATCGTATGTTCTACACTCTGCCAGAGCTTTTGAAATTTGCAAGCTTTTCCATTTCCCTGCCTACAAAAAAACATTCCAACATTCTTGAGAATGTTGGAATGTTTTTTTGTGATGTTGTGGTGTTTTGCCGTTAACGAATGCGATTCATATAAAAAATGTGAGAAACAACGCGGTTACTAATTTTGCCCTTGAGCCTGCTGAGCCTCTACGTAAGTATTGAATTCGGGTGGAGATTCTTTTTCATCGATAAGACGAGTCGCTAAAAGAACGGCGAAACTAATGATAAGAATGAGGAGAAAGCCGAAAAGGAATTTAAAAAAGGTGTTGTCGAAGTATTTCAGCATAAATTGATAATACAGGTTTTTTGGGCAAAACAAAAACCCGCCCGGAGGCGGGTTTTTGTTCCCTTCTCTAACTTAACGTTAGATCAGGGTACCAGTAACCCCCACTAAGGAGATTATGGCATGCTGACGTCTGACGTCCTCCAAGAAGTCTCTCCACCCATGAAGGTTGAGGTGTTCAAGCCACCAGGACCAACCCACTGGATTTGTTCAAGACCAATTGCGTAAGAAGCTGTCGAAACCAGAGAGCCTGTTGTAGTTCTACCTTCAAATGTGAAGGAGACTGGCAAGTCAATCTGATTACCCTCTTGCAACGTGAAGCTCTCAGTCAAACCAGTTGTCACTACGCCGGAACCCGGTGTGGTGTACGAAGTGGTTGAAGCAACCAAAAGTGTGGATGCTGAACCGCTCTGGTAAGCCTCGAAGAATGACGTTGAAGTGCCGAAGGCCGGTGAAGTTGAAGCCACCGTACCAAACATCACATCGCCGCCAACCGCCTTTACACGAACCGTGAAGGTTCCTTTGGCTGTTGAGGTTGAGGTGTTGTTGTTGATCGGAGTTGAGCTCTTCTCAATAGTCTTAGAGAGAAGCGTGAACTCGGGACCAGCGTTTCGAACAGTTACCGTTTCCGCAGTCGCAGAACCAGACGGAGTTACAGTAGAACCTTCTGAGTTCTCTGCAAGCGGGCTGGTTGAAGTCGCGGAAGCAGTAAAGACCGCAGCTGTAGAGTTGGCATCGCGGATGTCAACCTTAACCGTAATGGTTCTGGTCGTATCCTTAGGAATTACCCAGTCAATGTCATCAATGACCGCAATACCAGTCAAGGTGCCGATGGCTTCACTTCCGATAAGTGTGGAACCGTCGTATAGGTACACAGTCGTTGCTGTAGCCGCACCTGATCCAGTCTTGGCAATACTGATGGTAAAGTCGGTAATTTCAACTGCATCCTTTTCAGCCTTTACGTCGAATCGTCCGACTTCAAGTTCATCACACTCGTCCTCGTCTGAATTCTGGTCACAGATAGCTTCTCGAGCATCTGGAGAGCCAGTATTGAGAGAGAGGAGCAAGCTTGCATTGTCAACCAATGAGGTTGAGACGGTCACGCTGTTTGAGAACGAAGCGGTCGGACCTTGCTGGTCAATACCTGCCCCGTCAAGAGCGCGAACGCCGTTTGCCGGAAGGGTGATTGTTTTTGAACCCTGGTCGGCCGACTTAACCGTTGAGTGGACATCCATTGCAACAGTCAAGACACGGGTGACGTTTTTAGGAACAACCCAGTTGAATCCAGTGATCTGGACAAACTTCGTTGTGCCTTCCTCAAAAACAGTCGAAGAGTCGAGAGGCATTTCTGCCACGACCGTGGAACCATCTAAGAGATAAACTCGATTGAACACTTTCGTGTAAATCGAGGTGTTTGTTCCGAGATTAAGCTTAACTCTCTGAATCGCTAAGTCGGAGTTAAGAGCCTCAATTTTGAGACCCAAGACTGGGACTCTTGTCTCACCCTCACGAACCGTCGAGCCTGAGCTCGGGGTTGCATTTCTGGTAACCGTGAGCGTTCCCTCAACTCCCGGAGTGGTGATGCCACTTCCAGACGGAGTCGTCGGAGTTGTGCCCGGACCCGGAGTTACCACAACCATTGAGTTGTAAGCTCCTCGGGAAATCGGACCAAAGTAACCAGCCGGCGGTGTAATACCGTTAGCTGCCTGCCAAGCCGCTACTGCCGCTTGGGTAATGGGACCGAAGTAACCGGTTGCTCCGCCGGAGAAGGTGAAGTGTCCCGTACCTGTCAGATAATTCTGAAGGCAGGTCACATCAGCTCCTGTTGAACCGGTGGTCAGGTCACGCGTGAATGAACACCCGCCAACCATTGTACCGCCGGTCTGACCTGAAAGCTGCGCTTGCAACGCTGAAATTTGTGCAAGCAAAGCATTGATTTGCGCCTGAAGTTCAGCAACAGTCTGTGCTCCTGCTGATGGGACTGCCACCAGGGAGAAAGCCATCGCCAAACCTAGAGCGCCTGCTAAAGTTTTTCTCATATCAATTAATAACAATTTCATTGCTACGCCACCTCATTACTTATAAGGGTGGAGAGATGGCGTAGCGCGCTTGAGTTCAAGCTCAAGCGTTCAATTTTAATAATTACTAACAACTTTTAATTCCTAACTTCTAACTTTCAACTCCCCGTCTCACATTGCCTCGCTCCGCTTATGGAACAAAGCTTCGACTCGAAACGAGAAGAGAGTTGCGATTTTGAACAGACATTCTTTACGTACGCATCCGTGGGAGAAAAAGAGGTGCCGAAAATAAATATTTGGTGAATTCGCTATTACTTTGTCAAGGTCCGAATTTGCTAATTCTCACGAAGCTAAAGACGTTTAGCCACGCGGAGAATTACATACTCAACCACGCTTTTTGCGCGATTTAAGCCCTGAACCATTATATATCCTTCAAAGAACTCTCAAAATGAGCGAATGTGGATAACCAGAAAAGCTCTTTTGGTGACCATCTCTGGTTGAGAAATTCTATCAGAAAACTCCCTTAAGTCAAAAATCTCAAGGTTTCCAGAGTATTCCTTTTAGGCCAAGCTGTATTTTGTCCAGCGCTTTGAGCCTTCTTTTTTTAATACCCCTTCCTTCACAAGGGACATGAGTTCCCTCTGGAGGGTTTTTTCACTGCAGTTTGGGATTAAAGATGAGATGTCCTTTATTATAATTTCTCTTTTTCTCTTTAGAAGATTGATTATAACGCTTTTTCTTTGATTTTTCTTTACAGAGACAGAGCTGAACTCCTTCAAAGTCTTTCTCTTAACAGACATTTGCGAGTCATTTTTTTCAATGTCCTTTAGATTGGTTTCGCTAATACCTCTTGATAATTCACCTCTAGGTTCAACCCCTCCTCTGTTATCTTCAAGAGCCTGTTCATCAGCTTCTCCGACAGTCGCCGGTTCAAAAAAATCTTTTTCAAACATCACCCCGTCAGTCCTTTTCTCGTTACCACCGTCATAAATGCGCTTAACCATAAGATAGAACTCTCGCTTTAAGATTGAGACGTTTGTGGGTGATAACAAATTCCCAAAAACAGCAATATCCAAAAGAGAGACGATTTTTAATACCACGTCACGCATATTTTCTCTAAAGGAGTCTCTTTCCAACAAAGCGGTGGCATTCAGAAAGGACAAACTTGAAGTAATCAAGCTAGCCGCCAGGTCTCTAATATTCCATTTTATTGGTTCAGAATCAGGAAGGTGGTTGGTAATAAGATAAACTGCTGATATGAGCCTTTCAATTTTTTTATGTGTTGCAATAGATTCTTTGTCCTTTTTAAGGAAGTTGAAAACATCAAAAACATCCTTATTTAAAGGCAAATTTTTGTCTGAATTTATTTCCGACATGGAGTCTTTGTCCTTTTTGTCACCTCTCTCCATATTCTGTCCTTTATATACGGCGATTTGAAACTGTCCTTTATTCAAGTCAATGAGACTTTATCATGTCCTTGAGATTTTATCAATAGACATCCAAAAGACACTTATGTGTTTTTACGAATGGATTTTTACCCGAGTTAAAAAACCCTAAAAGAAAATTCTTACCTTGTGCTATGATGAAGCGCGAATCGTTAAATAATGGGAAGGAGAACAAAAAAAGTAAGTCTGGGTAGCCGTGTCAGCTCCCTATTTGAGAACCTCAAAGAAGACACCGTTCAAGGAATTTTAGCCGTGGCATTTCTTGTAATAGGCATCTTATTTATTCTTTCGGCCTTTCATTCAGCCGGAGTGGTTGGTAATGTAACATTTAACTTTCTAACGGCGCTCTTCGGATGGGGGTATTTTCTGCTACCAGCTTTATTTATCGTCTTGTCAATCATGGTCTTCAAAAACCTTGACAGACGTTTTTCAATCATCCAAATAATCGGCAGTTTAATTCTTTTCCTGTCTGCCCTGGGATTAATACACATATTTACTGACGAGAGGGGAGGTCTGGCAGGTAAGATTATTGGAAATTCGTTGGTAAAGCTTTTTGACGTTTACGCCACCAGCATCCTTCTTATCGGCCTTCTGTTTATATCAGTTCTAATAACCTTCAACACAACCATTCGGCTTGACCTTCTGCTGATAGTTAGAAAAATATTTCCCTTTGGAAGAAAAAACAAGGACGAGGGCGCCGGAGATGTAAAAATAAGTGGCACCGAAACGCCCCATGACGAGGAATCAACTGCAAAGGTGGGGATGTCCCCGATACTCGATGAAAAAAATGATGGTAAGAGGGATCTTGAAACTCTGACTAATAAACATTCCAAGGAAAATGAATTCATTCTCGCCAAACCTAAAACTCTTTCACTGAAACCCTTCATTCCCCCTCCACTTTCTCTGCTTGAAGGTGATCGTGGTAAGCCGGGAGTCGGTGATATAAAAGCCAATGCAAATATAATCAAACGCACTCTTCAGAATTTCGGCATCGCAGTTGAGATGGACGAAGTGACTATCGGGCCTTCGGTAACTCGCTACGCCCTTAAACCAGCCGAGGGAGTAAAACTTTCCAGAATCCTCGGGCTTCAAAACAATTTAGAACTAGCTCTGGCGGCTCATCCCATAAGAATAGAAGCCCCCATCCCGGGCAAATCACTGGTTGGTATTGAAATTCCCAATGATACGAAAACCACGGTCGGTTTAGGCTCACTTTTGACTGAAAGAGAGTTTACAAGCGGTGATACGCCGCTCTTAGTTTCTCTCGGTAAAGATATTTCCGGTAGGTCGAGATTCGCGAACATAGCCAAGATGCCGCATCTCTTGATAGCGGGAGCAACCGGTTCGGGAAAATCTGTTTCCATTCACGCGATTATAACCTCTCTTCTTTACCGAAATTCACCCGAAAATCTTAAATTTATAATGATAGATCCGAAAAGGGTCGAGCTAACCCTATACAACAACATTCCTCACCTTCTCACCGGAGTTATAACCGACGCCAAAAAAACTATCCTGGCTCTCAAGTGGTGCGCCAAAGAAATGGACAGGCGTTACGATATTCTTGAAGAATGTTCCGTGAGAGACATCGAGTCTTATCACAAAAATATCTTGGAACCAGAGATAAAGAAACTTAAAGATAAGAAGCAAGATTCGGAAGATGCACCGGAGATGATGCCTTATATCATGGTGGTAATCGACGAGCTGGCTGACATTATGCACACTTATCCGCGAGAATTGGAGAGCGCCATTGTTCGTCTCGCTCAGATGAGTAGGGCCGTTGGCATTCACCTCATACTTTCAACCCAAAGGCCGTCGGTGAACATAATAACCGGACTCATAAAAGCCAATATACCGGCGCGTATCGCCCTTCAAGTGGCGTCGCAAATCGACTCTCGCACGATCTTGGACATGGCTGGAGCCGAAAAACTCTTAGGAGCGGGTGACATGCTCTACATCTCGGGAGAGATGTCCAAGCCTCAAAGAATACAATCTGCTTTTATCTCAGAGTCAGAGGTAAAAAATCTTGTTAAATATTTAGCCAACACCTACAAAGATGAGACTCTCGCTGAAATCAATTTTTCTCAAGAAAGTGACAGGAAGTCGCTGTTTGACAGTTCGTTGGATGAAGAAGACGATGATGACCTCTACGAGGAAGCACGGGAGACCGTAATAAGCGCAGGCAAAGCTTCAACTTCATACCTCCAGAGAAAGCTTGGTATTGGTTATGCCCGCGCAGCCAGACTCATAGACATGCTTGAAGAACGCGGAGTGGTCGGCCCTGGTTCTGGAGCCAAACCGCGCGATGTCCTTGTAAAATCTGAAGAAACATTTGAAGAATCGGGAAATGAAAATTGAATACAATCCTCGTCACAATC
>Ga0214472_10004774_pt1 | contig 14296 bp, 10 predicted proteins | sample RVTome_6_FD_207662 | JGI IMG/M metagenome (GOLD analysis project Ga0214472, IMG submission 207662) | Soil microbial communities from uranium-contaminated site in the Upper Colorado River Basin, Wyoming, United States - RVT140D175 | ecosystem: Environmental > Terrestrial > Soil > Contaminated >... | reverse complement strand
ACGGGAGTCGGTAACCGCCTTCTTGTGCTTGATTTGCTTCCATTTGCTGTGACCAGCCATGCCTTGCTCCTGCCGACTCTCAATGAGCTAAATCTAGTTTTTACGCAGGGTTGCGGCAACGCGAGCCCTCACTTCCCGGGCGGCTCCATGCACGCAATCCCCGACATCCGGACCGAGGGTCTCGCGGGCCGTCACCGTGAGTTCAACCAGCGCACGCGCGGCGGCGTCGACGGTCCCAAGCCGGAGATCCTCGAGGGTGCTCTGCAGTGCGCGCCTCAGCGGCATCGGAAGCACAAGGCTCGTCAACCTCTGCTCCAGTGCCTGGACTCGGCGGCGGTGGCTTCGTTCCGACGAGTAGGAATCGGCGACGTCGGTGGCGACTCGGACCACGAGCCACAAAGCATAAACCCCTTGCTTTCGTGGGCCTCGCGCGCTGTCCGCAAGGTGACGAAGTAGCAGGTGGGCGGCGTCGGGGGTAGCGGGTGAACTCATTGAGGGAGTTTGCGGAGGGCCTCGGCGACCTCGTGGGGGTGGATCAGTTCGAGGCAGTGGTGATGACCGAGTGGGCAGGCCGCGCTGCCGTGGGTGCTGCAGGGTCGGCAATCCAGCTCCTTCTCGAGAACGGTCGATCGGGCGCCATACGGCAGAAATCCGAAGGGTCCGACCGTGGGCCCGAGGAGCACCACGATCGGGGTACCGACCGCTGTCGCCAGGTGCATCAACCCCGTGTCGCCGGCCGCCGCGGCACGAGCCCGCCTGAGGAGAGCGGCGGACCCTTGGATGTCGAAGAGCCCCGCAGCACTCGCCACCCGATCTCCGCCGGTTTCGGCAAGGCGGCTTGCGACGGCTTGTTCGTCGGACCCGCCGAGGATGACGACATCGCGCTTCGCGTTGACCAGGAGGCGAACCAACTCATGCCAGTATCGTTCCGGCCAACGCTTCGTTGCGTGGCCGGCACCTGGTGCGACGGCGACCAGCGATCGATCGCGGGCGAGCGCCGATTCATTGAGGAAGCGGTCGGCAGCCTGGGTGGCTTCAGTGTGAATGAAGATCTCAGGAGGCCCGCCGTCGGGTTTGACATCGAGCCCCCGAGCGGCATCGAAATACCGTTCGACCACCGGCCGTGTATCACGGTAGATATTTTTCTTGGTGCGAACCAGTACCGATCGCTGAAGCCGATGTTTGGGGTATCCGGTCCATCGCCCTCCGGCCAGTACGCGCAGAGTCCTCGAGCGCAGGCTCTGGTGGAGGTCCAGGCGATGGGTCCAGTCTCCCTCCTTCAGTCGTCGAGCGAGTGGTGCCAGAGGTTGCTCGGTGTCGTAGGGAATCACTTCAGTGAGTCGAGGGTTGTGACGGAACAGGGGCAGGTACTCTGTCTTCGTCACGAGTGCCAGATGGGCCTTGGGGTGACGAACCCGGATTGCCCGGAACAGCGGCGTCGTGAGCACCAGATCGCCCAGTGCGCCGAATCTGACAGCCAGGATACGCGGTGAGTCCGTGGTTGGGGATGGCACGGTGACAATGTAACTGTCTACCTTGCTGTCGTGACGACCGACCGACGCCTCTTTGGCCTGCTTCGACCGTACCGGGGGCTTTTTGTGGCCGGGATTGGTACCGCGGCACTCTCGGCTCTCTTCGATGGGACGAGTATCATCGTTCTGATCCCCTTTCTCAAACACCTTTTCGGTACCGCAGGTCCACTCTCGGTGGGAGGAACCGCCCTCGAATCGGTCGTCGACCGAGCCCTCGGACCCTTCCTCGTAGGCGCGACGCCGCTGGGAGCGGCGCTGCGGATGGTCGTGTTCCTGGGTGGTGCGTTGCTGCTCAAGAATCTCTTCGGTTACGCATCGACCCAGGTTCGCGCACGGATTCAGGAAGGCGTCGTCAAGGACCTGCGGACCCGGGTGTTCAACCACCTTCTGTTGGTCGATCTCGGATTCTTTCAGAGCAGTCGGGTTGGGCACATTCTCTCTACGCTGATCGCGGATACCGATCAGGTGAAGGTCGCGGTCACCGCGGCCTTCGCATCCTTCATCACCAACACCGCCGTGCTGATCGTGACGCTGGGGATCCTGACGTCCATCTCCTGGCGCCTGACCCTACTCACGCTGGCCACCGTCCCGGTTCTGCTGTTCGGTGTGCAGATGGTTCTCAAGCGCCTGCGGCGTCATGCCGCGGAATGGGTGGAGGAACGCGGTGAGCTGACCGGTCTGGCGAATGAACAACTCAGTGTCATGCGTCTTCTTCGTGCATCCGGGACTGAGGAGCAGGAGGCGCGCCGCTTCGAGGAACAAGCCGAGCGGTATCGAAAGCGCGTGATCCGAACGGAGCGATTCTCTCAGTTGACCCAACCGGTGACCGAAGTGTTCGCGGGATTCGTCCTGATCCTGGTTATTTGGGCGGCGACCGTCCCGTCCATTACCGGGACTCCACTTGGACCTGAGGTCACCATCGTCTTTCTGCTCGCCGCCCTCAAGATCACCTCACCCCTGAAAGCCCTCACTCAATTCCCGGCACAATGGTCGGGGGCCGCGGCGAGCGCCGAGAGAGTCTTTCAACTCACGGATTTGTCGGTGGTGGAGCAACCCAACCCCGGCGAGCGCGAGGCACGGTTCAACCGGCAGATAGAGTTCGCTCAGGTGTCGTTCAGCTACCCGTCCGGGGTTCAGGTGCTCGACGATGTGTCGTTCGTCCTCGAGAAGGGCCAAGTCGTGGCGTTGGTCGGACCATCGGGGGCGGGAAAGACGACGATTGCCGAACTCCTCCCCCGGTTTTTCGAGCCGACGTCCGGTGAGATCAGGATGGATGGTATCCCGCTCGCGGATCTGTCACGGCGATCGCTGCGATCGCTTCTGGCCGTCGTGGGCCAGGATACCGTACTTCTCAACGATACCGTGCATGCGAATATTGCCTACGGTTGTGCGGGCGCCACACGAGCCCAAGTCGCCGCGGCCGCCGGTGCCGCGAACGCCATGGAGTTCATCGAAAAGCTCCCCGAGGGGTTCGAGACCAGGATTGGGGAGCGCGGGACGAGACTCTCCGGCGGCCAGCGCCAGCGATTGGCCATCGCCCGGGCACTGCTGAGAGATGCACCCCTACTGATCTTGGATGAAGCGACCAGCGCGCTCGATACCGAGTCCGAGCGTCTGGTGCAACAGGCGATCGACCGACTGATGTGCGATCGTACCGTGCTGGTCATCGCTCACCGGCTCCCAACAATCCGCCATGCCGACCTGATACTGGTGCTCGACGAGGGACGGATCGTCGAGCGCGGTAGCCACCTGGAGCTTCATGATTGGGATGGGCTCTACCGCCGGCTCCACGACTTGCAGTTTCTTTCGCCGGAGGAAGTCCTCAGGCGATGACAGGTCCCACAGTGGTCCTGGTTGCGGCCTTCGACGACGCCCATCACGCACACGGCAGTCAGCGCAAGCGGGCCCTCGAACGACTCGGTTGCCAGGTCACCGCAGTGAATCTCCTGCAGGCCGGGGGAAAGCGGCTGCTCTTCCGTCGCCGAGGGTGGCAGGACGAATTGGCGCGGGCCCTGAGTGGTGACCCAGCTCCAGATCTGGTCTTGGTGATCGGGAGTCCGCGCAGCGAAGGGAACATCCTGAACCAGATGAGGGAAGGGAGCCCGTCGACCTGGGTGAATTGGTTCCCTGAGGGTCTCGGGAACCACGAGCACCTGGCCGAGGAGGCGGCGTCGTACGACCATGTTTTCGTCGTGGGAACCGACGTGGCGGAGTACCTCGAGCCGCGACTCCGCCGGCCGATCGCGCTGCTACCCTTGGCCTGCGATCCCTCGGTCTATCGTCCAGACCCCGAGCGCGGACAGCTGTACCGAGCCAACGTGGTGTTTGCCGGTAGGGCGACACGGCGACGGGAACGCCTGCTTGCGCAGCTGGTGGAGTTCGGGCTGGCGCTCTGGGGTCCGGGCTGGAGGCAGACGGCCCTCCGTGACTATTGCCGCGGAGAGACGGTGGCGACCGAAGAGTTCGTGCGCGCTTACGCCGGTGCCTCCGTGGCCGTCAACATCCACCACACGACAGAGGAGACCAATGGACCGCAAGCGAGCTGTAATCAGCGGCTCTTCGAAATCGCGGCCATCGGCGTTCCCCAGGTTGTGGATGCTCGAAGGGATTTGGGCCGGTGGTTCGAACCGGGGGAGGAACTGGACGTCTTTGGCTCAGTCGAGGAAATGAAGCACCAGGTCGCGGCCATCCTGCATCATCCACCTCTCGGTGAAGTCCTGGGAGCCAATGCCCGACGCCGGGTCCTGCGTGAGCATACCTACATGCACAGACTACGGCGTTTGTTGGAGACGACCGGTTTCAAACACTCCCGTCCAGGACCTCCGTCCTGATAGCTCCCACGGGACACATCCGCTCAATCACATCGCTGACCGGATCCCACGGCTGGCTCGCCACGACAGGCTCGGCTTTCCCATCCGTCATTCGGAAGAGATGGGGCCGTACGGCGGCGCAGACACCACAGCCAATGCACTGGTGGCGGTCCACACGGAGCGAAATCGAGAAGCGGGGGTGAATCCCCTTCTCGAGTTCGAAGAGTGGAGCATGCAGGCGGTCAAGCGCCTCGATGGTCGCGCGGTATCCTTCGGCGATGAGGAAGGGAGTTCTGTTGAACGCGAACATCGAGACCCGCTTGACTTGAGGACGAATGAGGACCAGGGGCGGTCCTTTCCAGAAGCGAAGCGAATCTTCCACGAGACGACCCATCACTAGTTCGAGACCACGGCTGTAGGTCGCGGCGAAGCCCGTTCGTTCGATGCCGTGTCGTGGTGTGCGCCCGCCTCCGAGATCCACGGCGACGATCGGACCCCCGCCGATGGCGGCGGCTGTCCGGACTGGAAGGTTCTCGATCACAGCGCCGTCGGCACAGAGGTGACCGCGGATGCGCCTTGGGGGGAGAATGCCCGGGAGCGCACAAGAGGCGAACACCGCATCCGCCACCTGGACATCGTCGAGGCCCGGGAGACCCCAGAGGATCTGGTTTCCCGAATTGAGGTCCACCGTGTTGACGATCAGCCGATGCGGAAGGTCTTGAAACGTCTTGCTACCGAGGAGTTCGCTCAGGATGCGATCGAGAGGATCGCGACGGTACACCGCGGGGGAGAGCATGCGGCGGAGTGCCATGTCGACATGCGCGATTCTGAATACGTCGTTCCGGCGGAGAGCCAGGGCACGGTCTTCCATTTCCCGGACCGAGTTGCCGTTGGCCCACGAGGCCGCGATCAGCGATCCCATGCTGCTGCCAACAACCGTATGCGGGGGAAGGCCCCGCTCGGTGAGTGCCCGGAACACTCCAATGTGGGCGAGACCCTTCAGCCCACCACCGCTCAGAACGAGGGTGTAGCTACGCCGTGGGGTGGGTTCGGCTGGTTCGTTTCCCACCCGGTGCCCGCTCAGTCGACGACCAGGGCGGCGTAGTGCCGCCGCCCGCGTTGAAGGATGATGTAACGACCGTGCAGGACATCCGACGCGCTGAACCTCCGGTCTTCGGTCAGCTTGTCTCCGTTCACCGAGTATCCGCCACCCTCTATCCCCCGGCGTGCCTCGGCTTTTGACGATGCCAACCCCACCCGCACCAGCGCCTCGACGACGGTGGTCGAGCCGAGATCGTCGTTGCTGGCGGTCGATTGCGGGACTTCTTCCGTCACGATTGCCAGGGTGTCTGCATCGGCGTCTCGAATCGGCGAACCGCCAAAGAGGATCTTGCTCGCGGCCTCGACTCGGTCCCGGATTCCGGCCCCGTGGACTCGCGTGGTGACATCCCCCGCGAGAAGGCGTTGCCCGGATCGGGCCGAGGGGTCCGCCTCATGTTCTCGGAGCACCGTAACGATGCGCTCCTCCTCGAGGAAGGTGAACATGCGGAGCAGGCGAGAGATGTCGGCGTCTTCCTGATTGATCCAGAACTGATAGAACTGATACGGACTGGTTCGGGCCGCATCGAGCCAGATGTTTCCCCCCTCACTCTTTCCGAATTTGGCTCCCGATCCCGTCGTGAGCAGCGGGAGGGTGAGGGCGTGCGCCGACGCCTGCCTCTTTCGCGCGATCAACTCCACGCCCGCGGTGATGTTCCCCCACTGATCACTCCCTCCCAGCTGCAACTCGCACCCTTCGGTCTCGAAGAGATGATCGAAGTCATAGGCCTGGACCAGCATATAGCTGAACTCAGTGAACGAGATTCCCGTTTCCATGCGGGATCTGACCGAGTCCTTCTGCAGCATGTAGTTGACAGTGAAGTGCTTGCCGGTTTCCCGGAGGAACTCCAACAAGCTCAAGCTCCGAAGCCAGGACGCGTTGTTCAGAATCTTGGCGGCCCGTGGGCCTTCGAATTCCAGGAATCGTTCCAACTGGATCTGGATCGAGGCGGCATTCGCATCAACCTCCTCGAGCGAGAGAATAGGTCGCTCGGCGCGCTTGCCGCCGGGGTCGCCCACCATTCCGGTTCCGCCACCCACGACGATCAGTGGGCGTCCCCCGGTACGCTGGAGCCAGGCCAAAGCCATTACCGGAACCAGGTTTCCGACATGCAGCGAGTCAGCGGTGGGATCGAAACCGCAGTAGCCGGTGATCGGTCCGGCCTGCAACCGCTCGGTGAGGCCTGGCGTCGCATCCTGCAGCAAGCCGCGACGTTGGAGTGTCTGGAGGAGGTTGGTCATCGTGCGCAAATCGTAGGCGTCAGCCCGTGGTGAGGCAAGGCGGGGTGGGCTAGCTTCCACCAATGCAACGGACGCCTGGCCCAGACGGGCTCTGGTGGCGATCGCCCCGGTTTCACCGCAATCTGATCCTGCTACTCCTGTCGGGGGGGGCTTTCGTGAGTGCCCTGACGCTTGGCGCGTGGAGCCGCGCCTGCGCCGGCGGTAGCTGTCCGTCCATTGCGGGCCTCACCAACTACGACCCGGACCAGGCGTCGAGGGTCTACGCCGCGGACGGCCGGCTCATCACCGACTTCGGTCTGCAGCGCCGGACTGTGGTACCCTTGGACCAAATCTCACCCGCTGTCATCGCGGCGTTCCTGGTCGTGGAGGACAAGCGGTTCTATCAGCACAACGGGGTCGACTGGTGGCGGGTCCTCGGTTCCTTTCTTCGGGCGCCGCCGGCTCTGTTGAAAGGTGAGCCTTTCCAAGGTTGGTCTACCATCACGATGCAACTGGCCGGGAACCTCTTTCCTGAGAGTATCGATCGACGAGAGCGGACCTTGACTCGGAAGATTCGGGAAATGAAGGTCGCGATGGAGATCGAGGCCAATTACTCGAAGGACAAGATCCTCGAACTCTACCTCAATCAAATCAACCTGGGGAACCGAGCCTACGGTGTCGAGAGCGCCGCTCAACGGTACTTTGGACGGCAGGTGAGGCAACTCAATGTGGCGGAAGCATCGATGCTGGCCGCCATCCCCAAGGGGCCGACCAGATACAACCCGCGTCGCAACCCCGACTTCGCCGTCGCCCGGCGCAACCTGGTCATTTCACTGCTCGAGGAGGACGGCAAACTCTCCGCCGCCTCGGCGGAGGCTTGGCGCGCCTATCCCGTGACACTCTCCTCCCACTCCGACTTTGCCGGCGTCGCTGACTACTTCGTGGAGTTCGTCAGGCAGCAGTTGGATGCCCGTTTCGGTGCCGATCTCTACCGTGCCGGTCTGCGGGTCTTCACCACGCTCGATCTCGATATGCAACTGGCCGCCGAACGCGCGGTGGAGAGCCAGATCGAGGCAATCGAGTCCGGGGTCCAATACGGCAGGTTTCCCCACACGACGTACCGCGAATACCTCCAGTCGCGGGAGGCCGACGATGCCACGCCGGTGATGAGTCCCTACCTCCAGGGCGCCGCGGTCCTGATGGAGGCCAGGACGGGGTACATCCGAGCATTGGTCGGCGGTCGCGACTTTGAGGATTCCAAGTTCAATCGGGCGACGCAGGCTCTCCGCCAGGCGGGTTCCACCTTCAAGCCGTTCGTCTACTCCACCGCAGTCCGGGCCGGGTATCCGCTGTCTGAACCCGCCGTCGATGAGCCGATCAGCATCCCCATGCTCGAAGGCGAGCCCAACTGGGAGCCGCAGAATTACGACAACACCTTCGAGGGCCCAATGAGCCTCCGCCGGGCCCTTTATCGGTCACGGAACACAGTCGCCGTGACGCTGGGAATGCGGTTGGGGGAGGAGGCCGTGGTCGGCGAGGCTGCGGCGTTTGGGTTCAGCACGAGGATCCCGCCCTATCCCGCTATCCACATCGGGGCCGCGGATGTTTACGTGCTGGATATGGTGGCGGCCTACAGCGCATTCGCCAACCTGGGGTCCCGCGCCGTACCCATCGCGGTGCTCCGCGTGGAAGACCGCAGCGGCAACATTCTCTGGCAGGCACAACCCGAACTGGTCCCGGTGATGGGTCGCGACCATGCCTGGATCATGCTCGACGTTCTGCGCGGTGTGGTGCGACGTGGTACCGCCTACCCGGCGGTCACCGCCCAAGGATTCCTCCTGCCGGCGGGGGGAAAGACCGGAACCACCAACGACTTCAAGGACGTCTGGTTCATCGGGTTCACCTCGGAGTTGGTCGGCGGCATTTGGATGGGCTTCGACAATCCGGTGAAGATCATGGGTAATGCCACGGGCGGGAGGCTCGCGGCGCCGGCCTGGACGGCTCTGATGAAGGACATTTACTCGCGGCGGGGCCCGCCGGCAGACTGGGTCGTTCCCGAAGGACTTCTGGTGGATCTGATCGACGAGAAGACCGGGTTTCGTGCGACCGCGTTCTGTCCGGGAGAGGATGTCTCCCTCCTCTACTTCATTCCCGGCACCGAACCTCGCGAGTTCTGCCCGATTCACACACGGGCGCTCACCTCTCCGGACACCGGAGGCTCCCACTGAGGTGAGGGCGGTTCGCCTGAGCGCACCGTGGCTTCTCCCCGTTGATGGCCCCGCCATTCGCGACGGTGCCGTTCTCGTTGGCCACGACGGACGCATCGAAGCGGTCGGACCGTCGGACACCCTGCCATACCCCCCAGAGATCGAAAGCACACATCTGGCAAACGCGGTGATCCTGCCGGGTCTCATCAATGTCCATACCCACCTCGAGCTGACCGGGCTGGAACTCGACGTGCCTCGCGATCGGTTCCCTGCATGGATCACGAGTGTCCGAGCTGCCAAATCGAATCGCTCCCGCGAGACCTTCCTTGCCGCTGCGATCGATGGGCTTCGCGAGGCGCATCGCACGGGCGTGACCACCATCGCCGACACGGGTGACTCGGGGACAGTCATCGAAGCCCTTTCCCAAGTCGGTGGAAGTGGGATCGCGTACCACGAAGTCTTCGGTCCGCACCCCGATCAGGCCGATGAGAGCATGATCGCGTTCCGTGACGATCTCGACCGGCTCCGGCGGTTTGAAGGACCGCGGGTTCGACTCGGCGTCTCTCCGCATGCGCCCTACACCGTGAGCGGGCCGCTGTATCGGGCGGTGACACGGCTCGCCAACGACCTCGACCTCCCGATCGCGCTGCATCTCGCCGAGTCGAAGGATGAGTCCGCACTGATGATGGGACAGGGGAAGTTCGCCGAGGGTTGGCGTGCCCGGGGTATCCCATTGCCCGATGACCAGAGCCACGGGGGAGGGACGGGGAGCGAGTCTTGGTCAACCCGAAGGGCGAGTCGGACCCCCGTCGCCTGGCTCGACACCTTTGGCGTCCTGGGACCCCGGACCCTCTGCATTCACGCCGTCCAGGTGACCGACGACGACCTGGCGCTGCTGACAGAACGGGGCGTGGCGATCGCGTACTGCCCTTTGAGCAATCTCCAGCATGGCCACGGGGCAGCCCCGCTGCTGGAGTTCCGGGGTGCGGGTCTGCGCATCGGAGTCGGAACGGATTCGGTGCTGAGTGTGGGGAAGCCCGACCTGTTTGCGGAACTGTCTTCCGCTCGTGCTTTGCTCGGCGCTTCACAGGCGCTCAGGTTGGCGACCCTTGGTGGAGCTGAAGCCTTGGGGCTGGATCACGAGGTCGGATCGATCTCGGTGGGCAAGTGGGGCGATCTCTGTGCGGTTGAGGTCGGCCCGGGAGATTTCCAAGCGATCGAAGAGAGGGTGCTCGCCGCGGGTACACCGGCAGTCATCGGGACGTGGCTCGCGGGACGGCGTTGTATCCCTTGATCGGTTGCGGGGGTCCGTTTAGTCTGAATTGCATCTTGGATGGTAGAATTCCAGCCATCTGCAAGGAGAATCGGTCGTGCGCTGTCTCGCCCTCAATGCCTCTTATGAACCCCTGACGTTGGTGCCCCTGCGGCGTGCCCTGCGCTTGGTCATCGACGGCAAGGCGGAGATCGTGGAGGCCGATCCGGAGGGGGTTGTTCGGAGTGCCCGTCTCACCTTGCCGAGACCCGCAATCATCCGACTCGTCCGGTTCGTCCATGTTCCGAGACGATTCCGTCGTCAAGTCACCAACACGTTTCTTTTCGCTCGCGACGATTACCGGTGTCAGTACTGTCACCGCACTCCTCAAGAACTCCGGCATCGTGAGTGCTTGACGCGCGACCATCTGGTGCCGCTGTCTCGCGGTGGGAAGAACGAGTGGGGGAACGTCGTGACCGCGTGCTCTACGTGTAACACACGCAAAGGGAACGCTCTTCCCTTCGAGTGCGGAATGCACCCACTCACCCCCCCTGCCGAACCCCACTTCGTCCACTTGGCGTGGTCGGTGCGGAGGCTCACTGTGATTCAGGCCAAGTACATCCGGATGTTCTACGGCGAGGCGGCGCTTCGGGCCATGACCCCGCGTCCGGCTCTCACAGCCTAGTCGTCTCTTATGATATGCGTCCGGGGACCGGGGCCTCCCCCTCCGGGCGCTGGAACTGCGTAGGGGTCCCGCGCCCCCTTAGGGCAAGGTGACGACGAACCGGGCCGACCGCGCTTCGAGTTCCTGAAAGGGAAGCCCCCCAAAGCGGAGCAGCAGCCGTCGCGCCGAGCGACCGAGTGAGGGTCCTGCGGGGTCTCGACGCTCTCGCGTCGGCTCTCCCTGGAGAAAACGTTCCAACTCTTCCATCTCTTCGTCGGTGAGTGTCCGGATCTGGAGTGTTCCGGCGAAGTAATATTCGCCGACACCGCTGGGTACGATGTTCACCTCGTTGGGACTTTCCAGATTCCTCTCCAGTTCCTGAATCGAAAGAAACCGATTGATACCTCGGGGGCTGCCACCGAAAATCAGCGTCTTGGAATACTCGTCGGTGAGTGGTTCGTACTGAATCACGACCTCCCATTCGAAACTGCTCTCCAACGCATCGAACCAGTCGGTACGCACACGCCAGATCTCGATGCGGAAGCGCATCCGGAGAGGGAAGGAACTCTGAATCGCTTCCCGCCAGCGTGGATCACGAAGGATGTTGGGTGTTCGAACCGTAGGCTTCCGGATACCGGTTCCGTCGATCGGTTGGGAGGGGGTGACCTCGAGCTGGACCCTCACCCGTTGGGCCGAGGCCACGCCGGGGACCACCAGCAGCGCGAGAAGGAGCAGCAGGCGGGGTCGTGTCACTAAAACCGCCGCTGCAATCGGAGAAGGAATCGGAGAGCGTCATCGGTGCTGACGGACTTCGCCACGAAGATGGCGAGTCCGCCGATGTCGAGCCCCGCCCCAATGTCATAGTCCCACTCGCCGAACACCGGTATGCGGTTGTTGGGGACTCTGCTCGGTCCCTCGCCCGTGAGCCATGCTTTTCCGGCATCTCCAAAGATCACGATGTCCGCCAGGTCTCCCCCGAAAAGGCGATCGACCAGATACCATTCCTGGGCACCAATCACATCTCGAAGCGAGAGGGGGAAGCGAATCCGAAGCTCGCCCTGGATGGCAAGAAACCGGTCGCAGAAACCCGATTGTGCAGGGTCGCTGAACGAGGTAGGGGCACAGGTTTGCGATCGGAAGGCGTGACCCGGGAGCAGACCCGGTCCCCCAAGGGCGAGTCTGTGTTGGATGGGGAGGGGATCACCGCTGAGCCATCCGCCACCGGTTGCCCTCAGATTGACGCGTGACAGCTGGTTGATTCTCGAATAGTGCCTGATGTCGAACCCGACATGGTTGAAGCCGTACCCTCGGAAGGTCGGGATCGGACTGCGCAATTCCGAAGGAAGGGCGATCGGCGCGACATCGTCGCTGCTGCTATGCTCGAACCAGGCGTTGACGAGCCACCCGGCGGTTGGAGTCCGCGTGCTATTCCGAGAGTCGATGTCGATTTGGAATCGCAGACTGGTGAAGTGACCATCATCGATGAGGGTATTGGGTCGCCAGGGTTCGTCATTGCGGAACACGGAAATCGGATCCGAGGCCGGTACGGTCCGCTGCCGATCGTATCGTGCCGCACCCAGGAGTCGCACCGAAGGGACCGGTCGGTAATACGCGTAGGCCTCGATCCCGTTGCTTTCGAAATAGTCGTCGTAGTCCCTGTGAAAGAAGAACGACGACCAGCCGAGTTCGTCGCGGGTGAGTTGCCGCGAATCGATCGACTGGAGGACACTCTCCCAGCGCAACCCGACGCCACCCGATACCCGAGCCTTCGACTCCCATTCGAACCGGGTGCGCCAGCCCAGGGCCGGCAACTGGTCGGTCTCGTCCTTTTCGGTGCGGAGCAAACCCCAGAGTTCGGCTTTGAATTCTCCCTGGTTTGGCGTCGGAACCGTGAAGGTCGGGCCGATGAGGATGGGGAGCCCCTCGACCCGGTTATAGGTCTGCCCCGTTTCCAGCGAGATGGTCGCCTTGAGGCGTCCGGCCTGGAAACTAGCCCTTGCCGCTGCGAGTTCTCCGAGGGTCTGGGGTCGCTCCCGAACCTCGAGTTTGCCGCTCGCGGTTCTGGAAACGGGGGCGGGGTCGCCAAACACTCTGAGGGTGCCCGTATGCCTTGCGCTCGGGGCGACCTGAGACCGGCCGCCGAGCACCAGGATATCTCCCGTCACGGTGCCCAACGGGCCGAGAACGATATTCCCGTTGATGATGGTGACCCGCCCGGTGATGCGGCCGATGACGCGGAGCGTGCCGCGGTACATCACCACGTCCCCTTCAATCGCGGTACCACTCGCGACAGTAAACGACCCGAAGAACTGACTCACGGTGGAGTCGTTGTATCGCGCGACCGCCTCCCTCACGATATCGATCGGAGGGCCGGTCGAGACGCGAACCGGGACCGCAGGCGCGTTGGGATCGATCACGATGACCGTGGTATCCTGGCCTTGGACGGATCCGGCGACCGCGGCCAGCAGACACAGCACGAGGGCGAAGCGGCTCATGAAATGCCGAGGCGCTTCATACGCCGGTAGAGATTTGCACGATCCGTCTGGAGCAGCCGCGCCGCCTCCGCAACGTTCCCCGTGGTGCGCGTGATCGCTCGAGAGATGAGCGAGCGTTCGTAATCGTCGAGCAGATTGGAAAGCGATCGATCGAAGGGATCTCCATCCTGATCTCCGATCTCGGCCGCATTCCGTCTTCCCCCGTGGATCTTCGGGAGCACCTGCCCGACCATCGAAGCATCGATCTCCCGCCCCCCGAGAATGGTGAGTCGCTCGACTATGTTGGCCAGTTCCCGGACGTTTCCCGGCCAGTCATACGCACTGAGGAGTTCGAACGCCTCGGCGGTGAAGGTCGGGGTCTCATGTGAACGGGCTCTCGCCGTGAGGTAGGGGACCAAATCGGTCAGGTCGCTGAGACGGGCACGAAGCGGGGAGATCTCGATCGGGAACACATTGAGCCGAAAGTAGAGGTCCTCCCGGAAACTCCCAGCGGCAACGGCCTCGGTCAGGCGCTGGTTGGTGGCGGCGATGACCCGGACATCGACCCGGATTGTCCGTTCCGAACCCAGACGCGACACTTCCCCCCCCTCCAGCACGCGGAGGAGTTTGGCCTGGGCTTCCAAGCTGAGGTCACCCACCTCGTCCAGGAACAGCGTGCCCCCGTGAGCTAGCTCGAACCGACCCAATCTCCGATCGGTGGCGCCCGTGAAGGAACCCTTCTCATGGCCGAACATCTCGGACTCCACCAGGTCACGGGGAATCGCCGCGCAATTGACGGTGATGAAGGGCTTCGTGGCTCGGCGGCTGGCGCGATGAATCGCGTGTGCCACCAGTTCCTTCCCCGTGCCGGATTCGCCCAGGATGAGCACGCGTGCGTCCGTGGGGGCAACCTGGTCGATCAACTCTCGGACCTTCCGGATTGTGCCGCTCGACCCAACCATCTCGACCGCGCCAGGGAGCTGAAGTCGAAGCGCCCGGTTTTCCGCTTGAGTTCTCGTGAGTTCCAACGCCGCTCGG
>Ga0214472_10004773_pt1 | contig 14298 bp, 19 predicted proteins | sample RVTome_6_FD_207662 | JGI IMG/M metagenome (GOLD analysis project Ga0214472, IMG submission 207662) | Soil microbial communities from uranium-contaminated site in the Upper Colorado River Basin, Wyoming, United States - RVT140D175 | ecosystem: Environmental > Terrestrial > Soil > Contaminated >... | reverse complement strand
TGCTCTATCTCTCAAGCCTCCGAAGACGGACGGGCCGGCACTCGGCCAAGAACTACCAACTGGCCTTGCGAACGCCGGGAATCAGGCCCTCCAGGGCAAGTTTGCGAAAACAAATCCGGCAGAGCCGGAACTTCCGATAGACGGCGCGGGATCGACCGCACAGTTCACAGCGCCGCACGATACGGCAGCGATAGCGCGGTCGCTCTTTCGCCTTGGTCATCCAAGCCTTGGTTGCCATCAGGTTGCCTGCTCTTCCGCTCGCCGGAACGGCATGCCCAGATGGGCGAGCAGCGAACGCGCCTGCGTGTCGCTGCGGGCCGTGGTGACGAACGTGATGTTCATGCCCTGGTTGAAGGTAATGTTGGCCACGTCGATTTCCGGGAAGATCGATTGGTCCGGCACGCCCATCGAATAGTTCCCGCGGCCGTCGAAACTCCGCGGGCTCAGCCCGCGAAAGTCACGCATACGCGGAATGGCCGTGTTCACCAGCCGGTCCAGGAACTCGAACATGCGCTTGCCGCGCAGGGTCACGCGGCAGCCCACCTCCATGTCCTTGCGAAGCTTGAAGTTCGAAACACTTTTTCGGGCCCGCCTCCGCTGGGGCTTCTGACCCGTGATCTTGGCCAGATCGGCCTCCGCGGCGTCGAGCCGGTTTTTGTCGGCGGCCGGCGAGCCGGTCCCCATGGACACCACGACCTTCGTCAGCCGCGGAACGGCCAGGCGGTTGCGGATGGCGAACTCCTCCTGCAACACCGGCACAAGCTCTTCTCTGTACTGTTTTGCGAGCCTCGCCATCGTCCCACTACCTCTGCCGTCTCAAGCGCCTTCCGCGGGTGTCAACTCGAGGCCTCGGCCCGCGTCAGCGTGTGCAACACCGTGCCTCGCTTGGTGACCCGCTGCTTGGACGTCACCTTGCCCCGTTCGTCAAGCTTCAGCCGAAAGCCGACCCGCGCCGCCTTCCCCGCGGCGCTGTCCACAGGAAGCACGTTGGAAATATGGATCGGTGCTTCTTTCTGCACGCGCCCGCCGCGCGGATTCTTGCGGGTGGGTCGCACGTGTCGAAACACCATGTTCACACCTTCGACCACGACCTCGCCGCGGCGTTTGTCGATCCTCAGGACCTTGCCCCTGGCGCCGCGGTGATCGCCGGTAATGACCTGAACCATGTCGTTTTTTCGTATGTGCAGGGCCATGTTGTTTCGTCGATCCGTGGACGGCCGGCCGCACCCCTCGGCCAAAACGCTGCCCGGGCATCCGTCGGCTATACGACCTCCTCCGCCAGGGAGATAATCTTCATGAAGTTCTTTTCCCGCAGTTCGCGGGCCACGGCGCCGAAGATACGCGTGCCGCGGGGCTCGTTCTTGTCGTCCACCAGGACCACCGCGTTGCTGTCGAAGCGGACGAAGCTGCCGTCCGCGCGGCGAGTGGGCACCTTGGTCCGCACCACCACGGCCTTGGCCTTGCGGCGTTTGGAGCGGTCTTTGCGGTCGGCGCCGCCGGAAAAATCACTGTTGGGAAGCGACTTCTTGACCGTCACCAGGACAAGGTCGCCGACCTTGGCGGTTTTCAACCGGAACTTGCCGTGACGGGCGGTGCTTCCCTTGTACACGGTGATCACCATGGCGGCCTTCGCGCCGGTATTGTCGCACACGTCCACCATGGTCTGCATCTGAATCATGCGAGCTTCCCAACGTCTGGCCGGACCGCGTCCGGCACTGATCCTACGCGAATCAACCCTCCAAACGGCGCAGGACACGCAGCAGCCGCCAGCACTTCGTCTTGGAGATCCGCCGACAGGCGACGACCTCGACGATGTCGCCCACGCCGGCCTCTTCCTTCTCATCGTGCGCGTGCAGCGTCGTCCGCCGGCGAACGTATTTACCGTACTTGGGGTGACGGATGCGGTATTCGTGCCGCACACGAATCGTCTGAATCCCGGACCTGGCGACCACCTTTCCCGTCCGCCGGGTACGCTTTCCACGTGCCGTTGTGCTGGCCTGTTGAACGGACGTCTGTATCATAGAACTTGCTCTCTCACCGCGTCCACCCACTGCCGGCGCGTCGGCACTAGCTCTTCGCGACCGCACGGTGCTGTCGGACGGACGCCTCCAGGTGATGTTCCTTCTGTTCGATTCCCGTCTCTCCGCGCTGGCTCAGGACGGTGAGGATCCGGGCCACGGTCCGCCGGGCCGCCGTGAGCTGATAGGGATTCTGCAACTTCTCCGTGACCGCCTGGGCACGAAGGTCGAACATGTGTCGCCGCACGCGATCCAGCTCGGCGTAGAGCTCCGGCGTTTTCATCTCTCGAATCTCGCTCATTTTCATCGCAGCGCTCCTGCCGCCGGGCCGAATTACAGACCGTGCCGACGCTTCACGAAACGACAACGGAACGGAAGCTTGTGCGCAACACGCAGCAGCGCGGACCGGGCGACGTCTTCGCCGACGCCGCCGATTTCGAACAGCATGGTCCCTTCACGAACGCAGGCCACCCAGTACGCCGGATCGCCCTTCCCTTTGCCCATTCGCGTTTCGAGCGGCTTGGCTGAGACGGGCTTGTGCGGGAAAATCCGTATGAAGACCCGCCCTTCGCGCCGCAGGAAGTGCGTCGCAGCCACCCGGCCGGCCTCGATCTGCCGACCCGATATCCAGCCTGACTGGAGAACTTGCAAGCCATACTCGCCAAAGGCCAGAGAGTTCCCGTTGCTGGCCACCCCACGGACGCGCCCACGCTGACTCTTGCGCCACCGAACTCGCTTGGGCATTAAAGCCATGGGTTCTACTCTCGTTCCGCCGCCAGCAGACTCTTAGCCGCGCTTACCGCGACGGCCTTCGCGCCCGCGGGGCCTGGCCACCTCTTCGAGCACCGTTTCCTCACCGTAACGTCCCAGGTTGAGCCACACTTTCACGCCTATAGTGCCATACGTGGCCCGGCAAGTGGCGACGCCGTAATCAATGTGCGCCTGCAAAGTATGCAGCGGCACAGATCCGGCCAACTGCGTCTCCGTACGAGCCATTTCCGCTCCACCGAGTCGACCTTTGCACATAATCTTGCAGCCCTTGGCGCCGGCGGCCATGGCCGATTCCAGTCTCATTTTCATCACTCGCCGAAAGGCCGCCCGCTTCTTGAGCTGTTCGGCGACCGCCTCCGCGATCAGCGTCGCGTTACCGTCGGGGACCTTGATTTCCACGATGTTGATATTGATCTTGCGGTTTATCAGGTCCTCCAGGGCCTCGCGAAGTTTGTCCACTTCCGCCCCCTTGGGCCCGATGACCAGACCCGGACGGGCGGTGTACAGGACGACTTTGACTTCGTCGCGCGTCCGTTCGATTTCCACACTGGCGACGGCCGCATAGGGCGGCTGGCGATTCAGCCGTCCATCGATGAAACGCCGGATCTTCTGATCCTCAATCAAGAACTCGGCGAACGCGGCCTTGGGGGCGAACCAGCGCGAACGCCATCCTTCGGTGATGCCCACGCGGAAGCCCAACGGATGGACCTTCTGACCCACAGTCGTTTCCTATCTGCCTGCCGACCGGTCACGTCTCCGGCCGGCTTATCCTTCCGCCACTTTGACGGTGATGTGGCTGGTCCGCTTCTCGATGGGATGTACCCGGCCACGATCTTTGGGGCGCCAGCGTCGAAAGTGCGGGCCGTCGTCCACCCGCGCTTCCGAAACGTATAGTCGTCGCATATCGGCTTCCGCCTCGTCGGCACTGACCATCGCTGACCGCAGGACGGCCTGGACGAAGCGTGCCGCACGACGGCGATTGAACCGCAGTTGTTCCATCGCGTCGCTGCAAGACCGACCGCGAACCAGGTCGACGATCAGTCGAACCTTTCGCGGCGAAATACGCGCGAAGCGCAGGCGCGACATCCAGTTCCGAACGGATTCAGCTTGCGTGGTGGCCTCGCTCACGGCTTCTCAGCCTTCTTCCTACCGCCAGCATGACCGCGGAAAACGCGGGTGGGGCTGAATTCGCCGAGCTTGTGCCCGACCATATCTTCCGACACAAAAACGCCGTGAAAAATCTTGCCGTTGTGTACCTCGAACCGATGGCCCACGAACTCCGGGACGATGGTACACCCGCGCGCCCAGGTGCGAATGGACGCGTTGGAGCCGCCGCTCTTGAGCCGCATTACCTTGCGGAAGAGCTTCTCGTCCACGTACGGGCCCTTCTTCTGGGATCGTGCCATACGATTCTCTTTCCGGCCCGCGGGCAAACAATCCGCCGCTCGGGAACCCCCCTTGCATAACGCGGCGCTGTAGCCCCATCGAGGGTGCCGTTCGTTGCGACTTATTTCTTCTTCGGCAGGGGCAGCTCACCGTACCGCCGGCTCACGCGGCGACGAAGGATCCGCCGGTTGGAGGGCCGATTCGGACTGCGCGTCCGCCCGCCCTTGGCCAGTTTGCCCCACTTGCTGCACGGGTGCCGACCTCCACCGCTGCGACCCTCGCCGCCGCCCAGCGGGTGCGACACAGGATTCTGTGCGGTGCCGCGTACGTAGGGGCGGCGGCCACGATGTCGCGTACGCCCCGCCTTTCCCCAGACGATGTTCTGATGTTCGACGTTTCCGACCTGCCCGATGGTCGCGCGGCAGTCGGCGCGAACCTCGCGCATTTCTCCGGACGGGAGAACCACGATCGCCCAGTCCTCGCCCCGCGACATAAGGCGCGCCGCCGTGCCTGCGGAACGCACCAGTTTTCCGCCCTGACCGGCGTTAAGCTCGATGTTGTGAACTTCCAATCCCGGCGGGATTCGCTTGAGCGGCAGGGCGTTGCCCAGCTTGGGTTCCACGTTGGCGCCGCTCTCGATCACGTCGCCTTGTGTAAGACCGTTGGGGGCCAGAATGTATCGTTTTTCTCCGTCGGTGTAGCGAACGAGGGCGATATGGCAGGTGCGGTTGGGGTCGTATTCGATCGCCTCGACGGTGGCGGACACGCCGTCCTTGTTGCGCCGAAAATCGACTTTGCGATACAACCGTCGAGCCCCGCCGCCGCGGTGTCGGCTGGTGATGACCCCATGGTGATTGCGGCCACCCGTTCGACGGATGCGCTCACACAGGGACTTCTCCGGACGCCGGTGCTTGTCGGTCAACTCGGCATAGTCATTGACCGTCCCGGTGCGTCGGCCCGGCGAAGTTGGCTTGTACTTGATGATCGCCATCACAAACCCTCGACACGGCGGGCGTCCAGCCCGCCGGCGGTCGTCAAAACAGGTCGATGTGGTCATCGGCGCTCAAAACGACGACGGCCTTCTTCCATTTCCGCGTTGTGCCGAACTTGAAACGATAACGGCGGCTCTTGCCCTTGCGATTGGCCGTGCGAACGGACACGACCTTCACCTGATAAATCTTCTCGATCGCCTCCCGGATCTGCGGCTTGCTGGCGTCGGGATGCACTTCAAACGCGTAGCTCCCTCCGCGGGCCGGCTGATGCGCGGTGGCCGAGTGCGAGAGCTGCGCCTGATGCGTGCCCTTCTCGGTCACCAAGGGGCGTTGAATGACGTGATAGATGTCCATCCCGTCATCCCTCTCCCGACTCGGAACCGCCCGCGGGGGCCGCGGCCGGTGCTCCGTGGATCAGACGCTCCAAGGCCGGCCGGCTGAAGACCACCTGCGGCCGTCGAAGAACCTCGAAGGCACTCAGTTCGTCGACGGTGCGAATATCCGTAGCGGGCAGATTGCGCCCCGACAGAAAAACGTTGCGATTCAGTCCCTCGAGGGCCAGCAGACACCCGCGCTTAATTCCCAGGGCTTTCAACATGCCGGCGACGACTTTGGTCTTGGGTTCGGAACACTCGATGGAATCGACGACCAAGACGCGATCGGAGCGGATTTTGGCCAGCACCGCGTTGTTGCGCGCCAGGCGGCGCATTTTCTTGGGCATCTCCTTGTAGGCGCCGGGAATGCGCCGGGCGAACGCCCGCCCTCCGCCACGACGGATCGGCGTGCGAATCGTGCCCATGCGGGCGTTGCCGGTCCCTTTCTGGCGGTAGATTTTTCGCGTGGAGCCCTCGACATCGCCGCGACCCTTGGTTCGGGCGCAGCGCTTTCGCTGGTGGTCCTGAAACATAACCACGGCCTGTTTGAGAAGCGCCGGGCGAACCTCACCGCCGAGGGTCGCGGGATCGATCTCGACCTCTCCCAGCCGCTCGCCTTGCATGTTGAATAGAGGCACCGCCAGCATCGCCCTAACCCTTCCGCTTGGCCTCGCGGATGACTACCATTCCGCCGACCGGCCCGGGAACGCTTCCGGCAACCAGAAGAACGTCGTGCGCCGGATCCACTCGGACCAGCGAGAGCGAGCAGGAAGTCCGACGGACGTTGCCCATGTGGCCGGCCATCCGCTTGCCCTTTTTTACGCACCGGCCATGTCCACGCGACGCATTGGCACCGATGCCTCCAGGGGAACGATGCTTGCGCTCCGTTCCATGGGAGGCCGGCTGGCCGCCGAACCCGTGGCGCTTCATGACCCCCTGGAAGCCTTTGCCTTTGGTCACTCCGAGGACGTCCACCTTAGCGACCCCGCCGGCCGAGAACTGTTCGACCGTGAGTACGTCACCGAGGCCGGCCGTCGCGGCGTCCGGCAGGCGAATCTCGCGAACGTAGCGCTTGGGACCCGTCCGCGCCGTTGCCGCGTGGCCGATCATCGGCTTCGTGGAACGATGCGGCGCAACGTCTTCAAACCCGAGCTGGAGAGCTGCGTAGCCGTCGGACTCGGGCGACTTGACTTGCAAGACGACGCACGGACCGGCCTTGAGCACGGTCACGGTCTGTGCCGTCCCGTCGGCGTCGATCACGCGGGTCATGCCAACTTTTTTTCCAATGAGCGCGGGGATCATCCGTCCGTTCCACTCCTCCTTCGCATTCGAACGCCAAGCGAAGGAAGCCAAACCATTCCGTGCGATCAGGCTCACACGGCTGCAATGTCGTTCCCAAGGACTACGCCCCGCCAGGACGGCGAGCGCGCCACGGCCGGGAAAACCCAGCCGCTACGTCTTGATCTTCACGAATACACCAGCCGGAACCTGGATCCGGTTGATGGCTTCGACCGTCCGCGCGGTCGGCTCACTGATGTCGATGATCCGCTTGTGCGTGCGCATCTCAAACTGCTCACGCGACTTCTTGTCTATGTGCGGACTCCGCAAGACCGTGTAGCGCTCGATGCGCGTCGGGAGCGGAATCGGGCCGTGAACCCGAGCGCTGGTGCGCTTGGCGTGCTCGACGATTTCCATGGCCGACGCGTCGAGGGCCCGCGGATCATAGGCCTCCATGCGAATGCGGATTCTCGTTTTGGCGCTCACCTGTCGTGAAGCCTTTTCAACCGGCGTTTCGAAGTTTTCCGGAACAAAGCGATAGACCGCGTAGCATAAACCCCCGGCGGGTGGTGTCAACGGCCGGATTCGACAATTATTTTTCGAACATGAGGCTATTGGGCTTTCCGCCAGCCCCCCGCGATCCGGGGCTGCCGACAGGCCACGTCATGGGTCACCGCGGCCATGCTACCTCGCCGCCCCCGGCATGCTTCCCAGGTACCCCTCTCTCAACCAGTTTCTCATCCGACCAAAGCCTTCATCTCCTCCTCGGCCACCGCGGCGTAGTGCGAAGGTGCCATCGCGGAGGTGGCTCGCCCCTGGGAGATGCTCCGCAAGCGGGTCACGTAGCCGAACATCTGCGACAACGGCACCTTGGCCAGGATCACCTGGCTGCTTCCACGCCGCAGGGTGTCCTGGACGACGGCTTGCCGGCTGTTCAGATCGGTCATCACAGACCCGACATGTTCTTCCGCGGTAACGACTTCGACATCCATGATCGGCTGAAGAAGCACAGGGCGAGCGGCCCGCATGGCCTCGTAGAAAGCCTGTCGGGCAGCGTTCTCGAACGCCAACTCCGAACTGTCGCGCTCGTGCTTTTCGACCGACAGGATCGTCGCGGTCCAGTCGATGACTGGATATCCTCCCAGAATGCCACTGAGGGCCGCCTCCCGGATCCCGGTTTCTGCTGCCGCGAGGTAGAGAGCCGGCAGCTCGCCGGTCGCCAGGGCGCTGACGATCTCAAAATGGGCCGCCAATTGGACCGGTGCGCGAGGTGCGATCCGCAGCCGGACGGACGCAAAGTGGTCCCGTCCGCCGATGTTGCGGGCGAACCGCCCCGTACCCTCGCCCGTCTGGCGTACCGTCTCGCGATACGATACTCGAGGTTTGCCGACGACGGCGTCGACGTTCATGTCTCGGCGGAGTCGTTCGATGATGACCTCCAGGTGCAGCTCCCCCATCCCTGACAGGAGAGTCTGTCCGGTCTCGGGATTGCTGGTCACGGAAAGCGTCGGATCCTGCCGAACAAGTGCCTGCAAGGACTCGAGGAGCTTATCGCGGTCCCTGGACGACCTGGGTTCCACCGAGACGCTGATCACCGTCTGTGGGAACTCGATGGATTCCAGGACGACTGGAGTTCGGGCATCGCAGAGAGTGTGTCCCGTCAGCACGTTCTTGGGGCCGACAACCGCGACAATGTCTCCGGCTTCGGCTTCGAGCAACTGCTCACGGCGCTTGGCGAACATCCGGTACACCCGGCTGACGTTCTCCTTGCTGCCGGTTACGGGGTTCAGCAGGCGACTGTTAGGCCGGAGCGTGCCCGAGTAAAGCCGCAGGTAGAACAGATCCATGGGTTTCTCGGCCACGACCTTGAAGACCAGGGCGGCGAGCGGCCCGGCGGCGTCGCAGGCCAGCGACCGCGTCTGATCCGCGTGCTTTCCGTCCCTGGCGACGATGGGCGGCACTTCCAACGGGCCAGGCAGGAAATCGCACACTGCATCGAGCAAGCGCTGGACGCCGATGTAACGAAGAGCGCTCCCGCAAAGCACGGGAACGACCTCGTGTCGCAGAGTCGCCGCACGAATGGCCCGGCGCAGCAACTCGGCGTCGACGGCGCGTCCGGCCACGTAGGCTTCCATCATTTCTTCATTGGTCTCGGCGAGCGTTTCGATCAGTTCCTGACGGGCGTGTTGAACCGATTCCTGCCATTCCTCTGGAACGTCGCAGATCGTGAAGGTTACTCCCTGGGCCTCGGGCTGATAGTACACGGCCTTCCCGTTGACCAGATCGAGCAATCCCTGGAACGAATCCGCGGCCCCGATCGGTGATTGCAGCAGGATCGGGCGGGGGTGCAGCCGGGCACGGATCGAATCTACGGCACGTTCAAAATCGGCGCCGAGTCGGTCCATCTTGTTGATAAAGCAGAGGCGAGGAACGTGATATTTGTCGGCCTGTCGCCAAACGGTCTCGGACTGGGCCTCGACGCCCTCTTTGGCGTCGAAGACGGCCACCATGCCATCGAGCACCCGCATGGCCCGCTCGACCTCGGCGGTGAAGTCCACGTGCCCGGGCGTGTCAATCAGGTTGATGGTGTGTTCACGCCAGGAGAGCGTCACCGCGGCGGAGTAGATGGTAATCCCGCGCTTCTGTTCCTCTTCGTCGAAATCCGTCACCGTGGTGCCGTCGTCCACTTCGCCCATGCGGTGGGTTCGGCCGGCGTAGTAGAGCACCCGTTCGGTGGTCGTGGTCTTGCCGGCGTCGATGTGCGCGGCGATGCCGATGTTGCGGAGTTTGTGTAGGTCGACGGACATCGTGCCGATTCCGGGGGGGCTCCGGCAGCGCGGCACCCGCCGCGCCGCGGGGTATTATCGCTCGATTCCTTGCGCCCGGCCCTTTCCGCTGCTCCAATATGGTCCCCAGCGACCTAAGACAACGAGCCCACCCCGGGTCCCGCCGGGGGGGCTCGTCGGTCAGTTTCGTTCTATCAGACTACCAGGCGAAGTGGGCAAAGGCCTTGTTGGCTTCGGCCATGCGGTGAACGTTGTCACGCGTCGTGACCGCGGTCCCCTCACCGCGAAAGGCGTCCATGAGCTCCTGAGCAAGGAAATCCGACATCGGCTTTCCCGCGCGCGCCCGCACCGCATCGCGAATCCACCGAAACGCCAGGGCCTGTTGCCGTTTACGGTTGACGGGCATGGGCACCTGGTAGTTGCTGCCCCCGACACGCTTGGAACGCACTTCCACGTTCGGTCTGCAATTCGCCACGGCCTGTTCAAAAACTTCCAGTGGCGCGGCATCCTTCACCCGCCGGCTCACGACCTCCATGGCGTTGTAGAAGACGCGCGTCGCCACGCTTTTCTTGCCCTGGTGCATCAGGCAGTTGATGAACTTGGAAACCAGCAGGCTCTGAAACCGGATGTCCGGCCGGAGTTCGTCTCCCGAGCGAGTCCACTTTTTGTAAGCCATGTTGTTACGTTCCTCTTCGTCCGACGGTGCGCCGAGGCGTCGATGGATGACCGGCTCGGATGACGCCTGAATCAGCGACCCTGTTTTTCGGCCAGAGTCCGGCCGGCGGTCACCAGCGACGCGGCAAGCAACACCCCCAGGATATCCTTAAAAACGAACGGCGCCAAGCCGGTCATCACGGCCGCAGCCCAGTTCCCGCCCAGCCAGAAGCCGCACCAGCTCACACCGCACAGGAACACAACCGCGAGCCCCGTAGTCCCAGCGAGAGCGAGCCGTGCATACGACGCCCGACCCGGCCCCCTCAACAGGGCGATCACCCATGCCCCCACGACGAACCCGACGAGGTAGCCGCCAGTAGGTCCGGCCAGGCCCGCCGAGCCCGCTGCAAGAACGGGAAGCCCCGACCAGCCGCAGCCAAGATAGGCCAGCGTAGCGCCTAAGGCCACCGCCGGAGACACAGTGAATCCGATCAGGGCCACAGCGAGCGGCTGAAGGGTCATCGGCACATCGGTGTTCGCCAACGCGACTCGGACCTGGGCACTCAGAGCAAGCAAGATGCAACCGCCGATCGTGCCGGCAACCGCCTTCGCGACGGAGCCAGACCAAGCTGGGAGTACCGACGCGGGCGAAGCCAAGTTCGAAGATGGCAACATAGGACGACCCCCCGCCACGCTCAGCACGAAAAATCGAAAGACGGGATCGTAGGCTTAACATTCACCCGTCTTCTACAGCAACCTGCCCCATCCGGGGCGTTCAACGCTGCGCCCAGGCTGCACGGCATACGACTTTGGCCGTCGAAGGCCGGACTATTTGCGACGTTTGACGCCGTACTTGCTTCGACTCCGATTGCGCGGACGACCGTCCTTGTCACCTTCCACACCGGCGGAGTCCAGGGTGCCGCGAATGATGTGGTAGCGAACGCCGGGCAGGTCGCGCACACGGCCGCCGCGGACCAGGACGATGGAGTGTTCCTGAAGATTGTGGTCCACGCCTGGAATGTATGCGGTGACTTCCTTGCCGTTGGTCAAACGCACGCGGGCCACCTTCCGCAGCGCGGAGTTGGGCTTCTTCGGCGTTTGCGTCTTGACAATCAGGCAAACCGCCCTGCGTTGCGGGCTCTGCTCCAGGTCGCGCACCTTGGATTTCTTGATCACCCTGCGGCGACCGTTGCGAATCAACTGGTTGATGGTTGGCATCGGTAGTTCTCTAGGCTCTCCATCGGCGCGGGCGCGACTCCGGCGAGTGCTGCCCGGCGAAGCTCTTAGTCCTTTGACTCCAACGGCCCCTGCATCCCGAAGTCCGCCGGTGGCGCCAACGGCGACACGCCGAACGGGGACGGCGCGGGCTCCGTCGAGGACGACCCGAAGGCCCCCGCGCCGACCGCCGATGGGAGGCCAAACGGGTTCGCGGCAAAAGAGGCGGAACCGACCGCCACCGCCTCGGCGAACACCGGCATCGGCTCGCCCACGTGCTTGAGCCGCATCCGCTGGTAGCGCTTGAACCCGGACCCGGCCGGGATCAGGTGCCCCAGTATCACGTTTTCCTTCAGGCCGTGCAACTCGTCGCTCGCCCCGGTCAGCGCCGCCTCGGTCAGCACCTTGGTGGTTTCCTGGAAGGAGGCAGAGGAGATAAAGGACTCGCTGGACAAGCTGGCCTTCGTGATTCCCAGCAGAATGGTCGTGGCGGCCGCGGGCTTGGGTCGCTTACCCTTGGCGGGTTCACCACCGCTGGCTTCCACTTCGTCGTTCTTGGCGGCCAGTTCGCTCTTCTCCACGACCTTGCCGGCGATCAACCCGGAGTCACCCGGGGTGGTGATGACCAGCGATCGGACGAGGCGCTGGTTCTCCTGGCGGAACCCAAACTTGTCGACCATCTCGCTCGGGAGGAAAGAAGAGTCGCCCGGGTTTTCGATCTTCACCTTGGAGAGCATCTGAGAAATGATGACCTCCAGGTGTTTGTCGTTGATGGTCACGTTCTGACTGCGGTAAACCGCCTGAATCTCGGCGAGAAGATACTGGTGGAGCGCTTCTTCCCCTTTGATGCGCAGGATGTCGTGTGGAATCAGCGGTCCTTCGATGAGCGGATCGCCGGCCTCGACGCGGTCTCCGGCGTGGACCAACAGATGCTTATCCTGCGGCACGTGGTGCTCTTTTTCCATGCCGCTCTCACCCTTGACGACGATGGTCATCTTTCCACGGCGCTTGTCGGCGCGGATTTCGACCAGTCCGGAGATTTCCGCCATGACCGCCGGCTCCTTCGGGCGGCGGGCCTCGAAGACCTCGGTGACACGCGGCAGGCCGCCGGTGATGTCCTGGGTGACGCCCATGGCCCGCGGCTGCCGGGCGAGCTCCACACCCGGCTGGATCTCCTGCCCCTGCACGACTTCGATGCGCGCCTTGGCCGGCAGATAGTGATAGTCAAGGACGTTCCCGTCCTTGTCCTCCACGATGATCTGTGGGTGCTTTTCGCCCTTGTGCTCGATGACTACGAACTTCGCGCTGCCGCCTTCCTGCTCCAGGCGGACTGTTTCGCCTTCGGCCACGTCCTGAAAACGGACCCGGCCTCCGACCTCGGCGAGGATGGGCGTCATGTGGGCGTCCCACTCGCACAGCACCGTGCCACGGGTCACGGCCTCACCGTCCGCCACACGAAGCGTCGCGCCGTAGGGCACCTTGTCGCGGGAGAGCTCTCGTCCCTTGGCGTCCAGAATGAGGACTTCACCGTTTCGCTTGAGCGCGACAAGTCGGCGAGCCCCATCGGCCTGCTGCACGGGCACGGGATGAAGGTCCAGATACTGCACCGTGCCCTTCTGGGCGGCCTTGAGCTGGTTCTCGACGGCGGCCTTCTGGGCAACGCCGCCGGTGTGGAACGTGCGCATGGTGAGCTGCGTGCCCGGCTCCCCGATGGACTGGGCGGCGATGATCCCCACGGCCATGCCCTCTTCGACCGGGCGTCCGGTGGAAAGATCCGTTCCGTAGCAACGGCCGCAGACCCCACGGGGACACTCGCACGTCAACGGACTGCGCACCCGGATCTTGTCGAGACCCAGCTCTTCAATCTTCTCGGCGATGGCCGAGGTGATGATCTGGTTCTCTCCGACGATGAGCTGGTCGGTTACGGGATTGCGGATTCCGTCGCGGGCGACGCGGCCGATGATGGCCTCGCGCAGGGGAATGTCCACCTCTTCGCCCTTGTAGATGGCTTCTTTCGAGATGCCATGGATGGTGCCACAGTCCGTCATGTTCACGATGACGTTCTGGGCCACGTCGGCCAGTTTGCGCGTCAGGTATCCGGAGTCCGCGGTTTTCAGCGCCGTATCCGCGAGGCCCTTGCGGGCACCGTGGGTGGAACTGAAATACTCGAGGACGTTGAGGCCCTCGCGGAAGTTGGCCTTGATCGGGGTCTCGATGATCTCGCCGGATGGCTTGGCCATCAAGGCGCGCATGCCGGCCAACTGGCGAATCTGGTCGACGCTGCCGCGGGCCCCCGACTGGGTCATCAGATAAATGGGGTTGAGGTAGGGCCTGGCGGCGGAGTCGGTCGGCTGGGCGTACTCGTTGTTTTCGTTGCGATAGTCCGCGCGAAGCTCAGCCATCATCGCCGCGGTGACCAGTTCGCGGGCGTGAATCCAGACGTCGATGATCTGATTGTAGCGTTCCAGCCGGGTCAGACTGCCTTCGTCAAAGGCTCTCTCGATCTTATCGACCGATTTCTGAGCGCCATCGATGATCCCCTTCTTGGCGTGCGGAATGCGCATGTCGGTCACACCGAAGGAGAGCCCGGCCAGCGTGCTGTGCCGGAAGCCCAGGTTCTTGGTGGCGTCCAGGAGGTCGATCGTTGCCCGGCGGCCCAGCGTCGCGTGGCAGTCGGCCACGACACGCACCAGCCCCTTTTGAGAAATCGCGCAGTTGTAAAACGGCATGTCCGTGGGCAGCGCGTCGTTGAAGATGAGGCGACCCACGGTCGTCACGATACGGCGATTGCGCGGCGCCGCGTGAACCTCGCCCTTGACGTCGT
>Ga0214472_10004772_pt1 | contig 14302 bp, 14 predicted proteins | sample RVTome_6_FD_207662 | JGI IMG/M metagenome (GOLD analysis project Ga0214472, IMG submission 207662) | Soil microbial communities from uranium-contaminated site in the Upper Colorado River Basin, Wyoming, United States - RVT140D175 | ecosystem: Environmental > Terrestrial > Soil > Contaminated >... | reverse complement strand
TCCACCGTCAGCCGGCTTACACTACTTACCTGTTCGAGGATATTAAGCGCCTCCGCAACGTCCACCCATCCTTTGTCCGCATTCGGCGAGCCTATGACAAGTATTTTGTCCGGGAAACTTTCACCGTTTGGCTTTTGAGTCTCAACCTCGGAGGGGTATATCGCGTCATTTATAACCAGTACTTCCGTCTTTTTCTCCCACCCGGCAACCCGCAGCCTTAGCTTCTCGCTGACAGCGGATATCAGGTCGAACTCACCGCAGTGATACTTTACGTAGTCTTTAGCCGTCATGCCGGACGACCTCAGGAACACAGCAGACTTTGCGCATGTCTCACGGGCAAGACATAACGCGAGCAGCCCTTCCAGATGGTCGTTCGCCTGGACTATGCGCGGGGCTAACCCCCGGCCATTTAAGCGTTTTTTGATATCGCGGGCAAAGGCACGGTTGCCGTTAATCCTCGCAAGGAGGCTCCTGGAGCTTGGAAATTCTCTCGTGATGACGCGGACACCCTGCCCTTCGCACGCTTCAGTTAGCCACCCCTCCTCGGAACACACGAGTACAGGGTTAAGCTCTTTAACCCGGTCGTGGGCAAGCAGTCTTGCGAGGCAGGTCTGCGCGCCCGCCTTGTGTGTGCGGCCCTGCAGAAATACAACGCTACCGGCAGCTACCATCTGTCAGCCTTTTGATGTGCTTGTCTGACATTGCTCATCTACCACATTTTTTAAGATATTATTCATGACAAAGTTTTCTCAACTGTATAATTTTATCCATAGTCCAGTTTTTATCGAAAAGCGATTGATTATCTTTTTCTCGTTTAAACCTGCCGTTAGACTGTTTATTTTCGTGTTTCATGGGGGTATCAATGAACCCTATCGACAAACCCATGTCCAATGCCCTCAACCCTATATCCACATCTTCGAACCCATTCCTGTATTTCTCGTTCAAACCGTTAAGTCTATTCCATGCCTCCTTCTTAAACTTCATACAGTACCCTGCCGGAATGAAGAAATCCTCCACATTGTCAGCCAGGAACCATCCCTTGCAACTCTTGCCATTGGTTTCTCTCCATCCTAATCCAAAATATTTCACACTTCCCGATGTTTCACGTTCGATATACTGGGTTGCTCCGCAGTAATCTTCCTTCGTGTTAGCTAAAGCTATTAAAGGTTCGGTTTTTGCCTCTACATCGTCATTTAAAAAAATGAGTACGTCCGTCTCGGCAACCCTCGCTCCTTTGTTGCAATTTTCCGCGAATGTTCCGCCTGATATTATTATTATGTTGAAAATGCTGTTATCAATACCGTCCAAGCATTTTTTTAAAAGGTCGTGCCTGTCATGATGAGGTATAATAATATCGGCTATTTTCTTATTTGTCCGATATTTATCCAAAAAACCCTGAATAATTCCTGCGGCCATTCTACCTGGATCTCCTGTGTAATTGTGGGGCCGAACTCTGGTAAACCTCGCTAAGACCATTTTATGGAATGGTATTCATTGCGAGATAAGATGGCCACCAAAAAGGGTTTTTTATAACATAGCAACAAGAGTTTGTCAAGCAAACGGCCACTATGGCCTATAACTGCGTGAGGGCGTCCTCACTGTGCGGCCTGGGCTTGTCACAGGAGAACTTCCTCGCACTTTTGCAGGAGCAGTCGCCAAGCGCGAGTCAGTGTTTAGTAGTCCAGGGCCAAGCCCGGTCCCGAGTCTGCCCCAAAAAGCGCAACCTTAGCTGCCATAACCGCTTCCAAGGCTCTCACTGCTTCATCGACGGTTATTGCTTCCATGCATTTGCTCTTCTTGCTGCCGTCGCAGCCGTCCCTGTTGCATGGCACGCAGTTGAACTCGTCCCGTTTATCCACAACCATCGCGGACTTTGAATGCGGGCCCCATATTGTGGAGTCGGACGGCCCGAACAACGCCACTACGGGTACTCCCACGGCGGCGGCCATGTGCATCGGGGCGGTATCCACGCCGAAGAACAGCACGCTTTTCTTCATGAGCGCCGCAAGCCGCTTCAGGCTCAGCCTTCCCGAGAGGTCAAGCGGTTTCGAACGTACGGTAGACAGCATGTTCTTTACGCGCGCCAGTTCCTCTTCTTCCGGCGCGGCGGTCACGACCACCCTTATCCCCCTGCCCTCAAGATAATCTATCACGGCGGCCATGGCCTCGTCCCGCCAGCACTTGAAAAGCCACCTTGACGTCGGGTGCACAACCGCATACCTATCGCCCGGCCCTATGCCGCCCCTGGACAGCAGGCCGCGTACAAATGCGTCGTCTTCCTCGGACGTATAGAGTTTCACGACCGTATCGGCGCCCTCGATACCAAGCGGCTTCAATACGTCCATGTCTAATTCCGCCCTGTGCCTGCCGTCGCAGACCACGGGCGCCAGGCTGGTGAAAAGAAGCCTCTTACCGAGGAAACCCCGTCCGCCCGGGTCAAAACCTATCCTGAACCGCGCGCCGCAAAAGAACGCCAGCAATGCCCCCCTGTCGCCCTCGGTCATGTTGATAGCCAGGTCGAACCTTGAGGCCCGGAGCCTCTTAAGGAGCTTCAGGTCGTACATCATCCCGCTGCCCCTTTTTACCGTTATGACCTCGTCCACGTCCGGGTTAAGGGTAAGCATGTCCTCCATGCCCGCGGGTACAAGGGCAGTGAGCCTGACCCCTGGCCTTGCTGCCTTTAGTGCGGTAAAAACCGGAGCGGTGAGAAGCACGTCGCCTATATTCCGGAGTTTTATTATCAGGGCCCTGTCGACCAAGCCGATGTCTATGCTTTTCAACTGCCCTTCTCCCTGGAACCCCGTAGGTTATCCGCGCGCGGCCCGGTTTTTCCTGCCAGCCGGAACTCCCACAGCTTGGCGTATTTGGAGAACGTGTAGAACGAGTACAGGGCCGCGAGCACAAGCCCGTGCATGCCGTCTCTGAACCCCTGCTTCAGCACGTACATCTTAAAGAACGTGAACGGCGGACGGAAGAGCAGGTCCGTCAAACCGGCGTGCCTGCCTCTGCCGAAAAGCTCGTCCGCAGCCAGGGCGCTGTACCGGTCCATCCTTGTCAGGTAGTCTGATATGCCTGTGTAGGTGAAGTGGAGCATCGGGTTTTTCAGGTAGCCGGTCTCCCCTCTCACCTCCACCGCCTCGTGCACCTTACGTTCGATGAAGCCGCCCTTCGTCCTGTCGAACATCCTCATGGAGTAGTCCGGGTACCATCCGCCGTGCCTTATCTCCATGCCCATGAAGTGGTTCCGCCTGGCGCAGTAGTACCCGGCTTTGTCCAGGCCCTTTTCCATCAGCCCTGATATCTCCGCCCTGAGCCCGTCCGTTATCCGTTCGTCGGAGTCGAGGACGAACACCCAGTCGTTCTTTGCAAGCGACACCGCAAGCGATTTCTGGCCGGAGAACCCCCGCCATTTCTCCTGGTGAAAGTTCTCCGTGTACTCCCTGGATATCTCCGGCGTGCGGTCTTCGCTGAAGGAGTCCACGACCACTATCTCGTCGGCCCACTTAGCGCTCTCCAGCGCGTCCCGGACGTTTGCCTCTTCGTTGAAGGTAATTATTACTACCGATAACCTGGGCATCGGCAGTTATATCTTTTCCGCTTCGTCTATAAGCATTACGGGGATGTCGTCTATTACGGCGTACCTGACACCGCACGCATCGCAGACCAGTCCGGTCCCGTCGCCGGTGAGCCTGACCGGCCCCTTGCACTTCGGGCAGGCCAGTATTTCGAGCAGGTCTTTGTCTATCGGCATGTCTCCCCCTTGATTATCGCCATGACCTCGGCCATGACCTGTCCCGTGGATATCCCCGTCAGACACCTGACCGTCTCGCAGTTTCTCTTGAGGCAAGGCACGCATTCGATGCCTGATGCCACCACCCTGTGCGCCTTCCCGTATGGGCCGGTACGGACGGGGTCAGTCGGCCCGAATATGGCGACGGTGGGTGTCCCTGCCGCGGCCGCAATATGCATGGGGCCGGAGTCGTTAGTCACGACCACCACCGCCCTTTTAAATAGCGCGGCAAGCGACCTTATGGACGTCTTGCCGAAAACGGTCGAGCCCTTCAGGTCATCTCCCAGGTCAAGCCCCGTGAACAGCTCCGCGTCCGATGCCGTACCCACGAAAACGGTCTTGATGCCGGTTTCCTCGTACAACCCCCTGGCCAGTTCGACGAACCTCGCGGCCGGCCACCGTTTTGTCTCCCACCTGGCGGAAGGCGCGGCGGCGATGAACCGCTCGCCGGGCTTTATCCCAGCCCCGTTCAGGATGTCCACCGCCTGGGCGTCGTCCTCCGGCATAACGGTCAGGGTGAACTCCGCGTCCGCGGGTCTCACGCCAACTGCGGACAGTACGGACATGTACCTGTCCACCGCGTGTATATTTATGTCCGGTACCGGCGCCTTTACGCTGTAAAAGAGCGTCGCCCCTTCGCGCGCGTTTGCAAACCCGACACGCAACCCGGCCTTAGCGGCGAACGCCATGAGCCCGCTCCTTAAGAGCCCCTGCAGGTCTAACACGGCGTCGTACCGCTCGCGCCTCAGTTCCGATAGTAGGCCTAAAAGCTTCGCGATGAAATCCGCGCCCCGGAGCATGCCGCGGTCGAATATTATGACACGGCTGATGTCCGGGTTACCTTCAAGGAGCCCGGCGTATGCGCTCGATACGACCCAGTCCACCTTTACGCCGGGGAGCGCCTTTCTGAGCGCGGACGCCACGGGCAACGCGTGTATGACATCGCCAAGCGAGCTTGGTTTTATTATCAGGACCCTTTCGAGTCTTCGATTATCCAATCAGCGGCCTCCGCCAGCCCGTCAAAGACCCTGACGGGGCATGTCCCGCCGGCCTCCAGAATAGCCCTCTCCTCGCGCCCGTACCCGGTCAGCACCAGGACCGGGACACCTCCGGCGTTTATGCCGAGCATTACGTCGGACGCCTTGTCGCCGACGAAGTAAGAGCGGGAAAGGTCTATGCCCAGCTCACCCGCGGCCGCTTCGGCCATCCCGGTCTTTGGCTTCCTGCACGCGCAGTCTCCGCCGTATTCCGGGTGGTGGGGGCAGTGGTAGTAACGGTCAATCTTCGAGCCGTCCATTTCAAGGAGCCGGTCGAGCTTCTCGTGGATACGCAGAAGCTCCGCCTCCCCGTAATACCCCCTCGCTATGCCGGACTGGTTGGTCACGACGATGAGCGTGAACCCGGCTCTTTTCAGCCTTGCAATGGCGCCGGACGCGCCGGGTATGAGCGCCACACCCTCCGGGCCGGACAGGTATCCGGACTCCTCGATGATAGTCCCGTCCCTGTCCAGGAATACCGCCCGGTTACTCACGTCCGCCTTCCAGCATGCCCTTTGCCGCTTCGTACACCTGGTCAGCAGAGACCGTCTCCATGCACCTGTAGTGCTTCAGCGGACAGGTCCTCTTCAGGCACGGGCTGCAGTTGACCGGGTTCCTGACGATTACGTTTCCCTTGCCGAACGGCCCTGTCGCTATGTGGTCGGTCGAGCCGAAAACGGCGAGCGTCGGCACGCCGAGCGCGGCGGATACGTGCATGGCCCCGGTGTCGTTTGTTATAAAGAGCCCGCACTTCTTCGCATATGCCATAAGCTCGCGGATGGTCGTCCTGCCCGCAAGGTTTATGGCGGGCTCCCTCATGGCGGCCTCGACCGTGCCTGCTGCCGCGACGTCTCCCGGCCCTCCGAAAATAACCACCCTGGCCCCATACTCCCTGACAAGCCTGTCAGCGACATCCGCGTAACGCTCCGGGTACCACTTCTTGGCAACCCCGTACTGCGCGCCGGGGTTTATGCCCACTACAGGGCTGGAGCCGGATACCCCGTTCTCTTTCAGGAACTCCGACGCATGCCGCGCGTGTTCCCTGTCCGGATAAAGCTTCGGCGCATGCGTGCCGGCCTTCATGCCGAGCGCCTTCAGGAGGTCCAGGTAATAGTAGACCTGGTGCTTCTCTTTTGTTTCTTTCGCTACCTTTACGCTTTTTGTGAGGAGTATCCTGCGGCCGTCGGTGGCATAGCCCATCCTGACCGGAATCTTGGCCATGAACGCGATGACCGCGGCCTCGAAAGCGTTCTGCAGGAGTATTGCACGGTCGAACCGTTTCTTCCTGAGTTCGCCCGCGAGTTTTACTATGCCCGTCGCGCCGTTGTAAAGTTTCCTGTCGTACCGTATTATCTCGTCGACGGCCGGGTTGCCCGCGAGGAGTTCATCCAGAGGAGGCTTAACAAGGACGCTTATGTGCGCGTCCGGGAACTCGTCCCTTATGGCGGCCATAGCGGGCGTGGACATAACCAGGTCCCCTACCCAGTTCGTGGCCCTGACCAGTATCTTCTCAGGCATTTACTGCGTCCTCGGGCCTGCTCTTCCAACGGCGGTGCATCCAGAACCACTGGTCAGGGTACTTCCTTATGAAATCCTCGATAGCCCTTGTGTAGTTCTGCGTGTTGGCTACCATGTCGGCTTCCTTGTCGCCGGTATCGGCCAGGGGTATCTCGTCCATGTAAATTATCTCATTCTTGCCCGGTGCGATGCGGTGAGTGAACATAGGGATTACGGGGGCGTTGGTCCTGGCCGCGATGAGAGCCATCCCCTTGTTGGTACAGGATGGCCGCCCGAAAAAGTCCACGAACACGCCCTCGCTCGCCGTGACGTTCTGGTCCAGGAGCACCCCGACGCTCCTTCCTTCCCTGAGCGTGCGGAGCATGTCACGCATGCCGCCCTTCTTGTTTATCATGGTGTTCCCGTACATGGACCTGAGCCTGGTCACAAACCTGTCGATGTACGGGTTGTCGACCGGCCTGACGACGACCCCGGACGGGTTGCCCTTGATGGAGTGGACAAGCGCCATCAGCTCCCAGTTTCCGCAGTGGCCGGTCAGGCAGAGCACCCCCCGTCCCTTCGAGTTTGCCTTCTCGAATGCCTCGTAGTTTACAATATTGAAATATTTTTCGAGCGGCGCTTTTCCGTACCGCCCCGAATGGATAAACTCCACGATGGTGTAACCAAGGTTCACAAATACCGACCTGGCCGTGGATTCCACTTCCGCCGCGCCCATGCCCTTGAAGCAGCTGCCGATATTTTCCCGCGCTATCTTTCTGTGACGCTTGTCCAGCCTGTAAAGAAGGCCGCCTATTACGCCGCCAATCCTTACCGCGGTTCCGAAAGGCAGTAACCGGATAATTTGTATTGCGGACATCACCAGCAGGTACTCGAGGAACCATAACGGTTTTTTGTTTCTCGTCCTTATCCCCCTTTTGCCCATCTATCCGCTGACCACCCTGTCCGTTATCAGTTTGTCCAGAAGCTCCCCGCCGCTCGTAAACGATATGTCCACCCTGAGCGCGGCCACCCTCATGCGTTCCGGCAGGATACCCCCGAGTTTGACCGCGTCTTTCTCGGTGGTGACCAGCATACCGGCGCCCGATGCGGCCGCCTCGGATGCCAGTCCCGCCATATCCCGCCTGGTGTACGAGTGGTGGTCCGGAAACGCCTTCAACCCTGTGATATTAACATGTAAACGGTTCAAAATCAACGCAAAAGAGGCCGGGTCGGCTATCCCGGAGAACCCGAATACCTTAGCCCCTGACAGGCATTCAAGCCCCTCGTCCCTTCCATCAGGAAGGCTGTACAACGATGTTGGGGTGTGCGATGAGGTGGCTACCGCGGCGGACGGACAGAGTTTCAGGAGACTGGATATGTTTTCGTCCAGGACGGAGGCTTCCGCGAGGTCCGAACGGGTGAATATGACCGCGTCCGCCCTTCCCGCCGCGGACTTGGGCTCGCGCAGGTAACCCATAGGGAGAAGGTGGCCGTTTCCAAATGGATGTCGCGCGTCGAGCAGAAGTATGTTCAGGTCCCTTGCAAGCGATATGCGCTGGTATGCGTCGTCCAGTATTATAACGTCCGGCCCGAACCGCTCGAACGCAAGCTGCCCCGCCCTGAAGCGGTCGCTGCCCATCACCACAGGCACCCCGGTAAGCCTCGACGCCAACAGGAATGCCTCGTCTCCGGCCTCCTCCTGGGATAAAAGGAGCCTGGCCCCGTCCGATACGACCGCCAGCCCACCCTCGGCTGTCCCGCCGTAACCCCTTGTCACTACTGCGGGTTTCAGCCCTCTGCCGGTTATGAGCCCTGCCAGGTGTATCACCATCGGCGTCTTGCCCGTGCCGCCCGCGGTGATGTTCCCGACGCCTATCACCTTGCAAGGAAGACTTCTGGTCTCGAAGAGCCCCAACCTGTAAAGGGCAACCCTTGCACGGACAACCGCGGAGTAGGCCCATGATGCGGGCAGAAGCGCAAAAAAATAAGGGGGCGCCTCTGCCTCCCCTTTCAGCGCCTTCGCTATCCCGTCCAGTCCGGTCATCCGTACAGGTATCTTTCTATCAGTTCGACGTTTCTTTTTACCGCGCCACGGTTAGAGTGGAGCGTGTTCTTTGCGAGGCCGCCCAGCATCTCCATCCGCTCCGGCTCGACAAGCAGCCTCTCCGCCTCCCTGGCGAGCGCGTGGCCGTCCTTTACCTCGATCCCTATCCCGCTGTCTTTCAGTATCGCCGAAATCTCGGCGAAGTTGTGCATGTTCGGCCCGAAGAACACGGGCTTCCCGAACGCGACGGGTTCGAGGACGTTGTGTCCGCCTGTCGAAGACCAGCTCCCGCCGACGAAATTGATGTCTCCAACCCTGTAAAGCCCGGCAAGCTCGCCCATCGTATCCAGCAGTATGACGCAGGGCGTATTCAAAGCTTCGCCCTTCAGCCCGCTTTTCAGCCGGTACTTCATGCCCTCCCGTTCGAGGAGCGCCTTTACTTCGGTTATGCGTTCCGGGTGCCTCGGCGCAAGTATCATCAGGCAGTCCGGGTGGCTTTCGAGGAGCCGTTTGTACGCCTTTATTGCCTCGGCCTCTTCACCCTGGTGGGTGCTGCCGGCAATCATCACGACCGCGGAGGCCGGGATGCCGAGCCCGGGCCTTGTGGCGGGGTTCGATGCGCCCTCGTTGAACGTTGCGAAGGCCTGGTCGAACTTCACGTTCCCGGACACGCTTACACTGTCCGGCGGTGCGCCGAGCGACCTTATCCTGTCCGCGTCTAACTGTGTCTGCATGTTCATGCGGGTCATGAGAGACAAAACCCACTTGATGAACGAGCCGAACCGCCTGTACCCCCTGTAAGAACGGGGCGATATCCTCCCGTTCACCATCAGGGTGGGTATGCCCCGCCTGTTGAGCGCTTTAAGGACGCCGGGCCATAACTCGGTCTCCACCACCACGAACGCGTCCGGGTTTATCATGCCCGCCACCCTGTCAGCCACGAACGGCAGGTCGAACGGGAAATAGAACACGCTGTCGTCGAAGCCGAGCTTCTCCCTGGCGACCGCGTTACCCGTCTCGGTCACGGTCGAAAAATATACCTTTACGCCCCGGCGCCTTCTTTTAAGCTCCTTGACGAGCGGGACCGCGGCTATTGTCTCCCCGACCGATACAGCGTGAACCCAGACAGTCTTGTCGCCCCTGTCCCGGAAGGCCCCGGCCTCGAATATGCCGAACCGCTGCCGTATTCCAGCCCTGGATTTTCCTCTGAGCGCGAGCCTCAGGGCCATCACGGGGAGTATCACCGGGGCAGCCGCCAGCATCAGCACGTTGTATATGAAGAACATCGTGTTCCCGTACAGGTCGGTCATCAAGCGGTGCAGTCCTTGCTATAATCCATGATACCGTCAGTCCCAGTAATGGTCCGCGCGCTCGGTAATCTCGCGCATAATGCGCTCCAGCTCGGCCCTTTTGCGCTCCATCTCGTCCTTGTCCGCTTCACTGTGGACAGTAACCGGAGGGCCGAACACATATACGCCTTTGGTGAAAGGGTACGGGATTATAAAACCATCCCAGGAGCCAAGAGTTTTTTTTTGCGTGTGCTGTAAGTCACTGGATGGATGGCGAGGCCGGTCGCCTTTGCCGCCTGGATGACGCCCAGCTGGACGACGTGCCTTGGCCCCTTGGGGCCGTCCGGCGTGAAGGATATGTTGACCCCGTCCCTGGCAAGCCTGATGATGTCCTTCAGGCCCGATACGCCGCCACGCGTGGTGGAGCCGCGCGAGGTCAGGATGCCCAGCCAGCCCATCGTCCTGCTGATGAGTTCTCCGTCCCTGTGGCGGCTGACCATGACGCAGAACCTGCCATACCGCTCTTTTGCGAACGGCATCATCAGCATCCTGCCGTGCCAGAACGGGAATATCGCGTTCCCGCCCTTTGGGAGCGATGGGGCGTCAACGAATTCGAACCTGATGGTTGCCCGGAGGACCCTCATAAGGAGGCTCCCAAGCATGGGTACGAGGAACAGCGTAGCCCGCTCAGTAAACTTCGGCATGCTTCTCCTCCGCGCGGCCGAACTGCATCTCGTACATCTTCCTGTATGTTGTGATACTCATCTTACGGGACAGGTCCATATCAGTCCAGCAACCTCAATACTTCCCCGGCGGCCCTTGCGGAGGCGCCGCCACCGCCAAGCTTTTCGCGGACCATATCCAGTTCCGTCTTTATCCCATCGTAGTATGCTTTATCACAAAACATCTTGAAAATCAAGGAGGATATCTTTTCCGGGGTGGCGTCGTACTGCACAAGTTCGGGCACCACCTCCCTGCCGGCGACAAGGTTTACAAGACCTATGTTCTTAAGCTTTATCATCATCCTGCCTATCATATACGTAAGCCGCGACAGCCTGTAGATGATGACCATCGGTTTTCCGTAGAGGGCGGTCTGGAGCGTCGCCGTCCCGGATACGACAACGGCCGCGTCCATAAGACCCATTACCCCGGCGGTGTCGCGCTCGACCAGCCTCACGTCCTCGAACCCCTGCATGTACGGCCGGAAGTCCGACCGGGCAAGCGTCCCGGCGACGGGTATCACCCCCTGCACGTCCGGCATCTTATCCTTGAGCAGCCTGTAGGATTCGAGTATCACGGGCAGGTGGAACGAAAGTTCCTTCTTCCTGCTTCCCGGGAGCAGCCCCGCCACCGGTCTCTCCGGGTCGAGTCCCAGCCTTGATGCAAGTTCTTCCCTGCCAGGCGTCTCGCCCACCGCGTCCAGGAGCGGATGTCCGACGAAAGCGCAGTCGATGCCCGCGTCCTTGTAAAATTTCTCTTCGAACTGGAACGCGACCAGCATCTTGTCGATAAGGCCGGCCATCTTCTTTACCCGGCCCCGACGCCAGGCCCAGACCTGCGGGCTGATGTAGTAGACCACGCGCACGCCGGCCTTCCTGGCGATCTTAGCAAGCCTAAGGTTGAAGTCGGGGTAGTCTATCAGGATGACAAGCTCTGGGGGGTCGTCCTCGAGGATACGCTTCATACGGTCGAACGCGGCCTTTATCACGCCGAAGTGGGAGAGCACCTCCCATATGCCGACTACCGCGATCTCCCTGTTGTCCACCAGGGTATCCACGCCCGCGGCCCGCATGTTCTCTCCGCCGATGCCGAAGAGCTCTATCCCCGGCCTTTGGGCGAGCAGGGCACGCGCAAGGTTCCCGCCGTGCAGGTCTCCGGATGCCTCCCCGGCTACTATCATTACGCGGGTCTTTTTCATGTAATCCGGCACGTCTAAAAACAGGACCTTATCGTGTCCGCGACCAGGTCCACGTCCTCCGGTTTAAGCTCCGGGTATATGGGGAGCGACAACACCTTGCCCGCAAGCCTTTCCGAGACGGGGAAGTCGCCTTTTTTGTAGCCCAGGCCGGCGTACGACTTCTGGAGGTGGAGCGGGACCGGGTAGTAAATCATGGACGAAATGCCCTTGTCGGCGAGCGCCTTCATGACCTGCTCCCTGTTTTCAACCTGTATGGTGTACTGGTGGTACACATGGAAGTACCCGTCTATCTCCCTGGGCGTCACTATGCCGGGGATGCCTGCAAGGCGCCCGGTGTACTGTGCGGCCCGCTCGCGCCTCAGCCTGTTGTATGTGTCGATCCTCGCAAGCTTGACCCGGAGTATACCGGCCTGAAGCTCGTCCAGCCGGCTGTTGAACCCTATCTCGTCGTGGTAGTACCGCTCGCGGCTCCCGTGGTTGCGGAGCATCCTCAGCAGCTCGGCCGTCTTGTCGCTGTCCGTCGTGACCATGCCGCCGTCCCCGTAACAGCCGAGGTTCTTGCTCGGGAAGAAAGAGAAGCAGCCCGCGTCCGCAAAGCAGCCTGTCCTCGATAACTTGTAGTGCGCCCCGAAGCTCTGGGCGCAGTCCTCTATGACGTGAAGCCCGTGCGTCACCGCGAACTCGAGGAGCGGCCCGACCTTTACCGGCATCCCGTAGAGGTGCACGGGTATGATGGCCTTCGTCTTTTCGGTAAGCGCGCCAGGCAGAAGGCGCATATCCATGTTGAACGTGTCTTCTTCTATATCGGCGAACACAGGCCTCGCGCCCACGTACGAAATAGCCTCGGCGGTCGCAATGAACGTGAACGGGGTGGTGATGACCTCGTCACCGGGTTTTATTCCGGCCGCAACCAGCGCGAGGTGGAGCGCGTCGGTTCCGGAAGCGACGGCCACCGCGTGTTTCGTGCCGATGTAGTCCGCCACCTCATCCTCGAGCGCCTTCACGTTCGGGCCGAGTATGAAGCTGCACGAGCCGAGTATCTCCTCGAACTTCGCGGCAAGCTCGTCCTTTATGTCCTGGTACTGGGCCTTTAAGTCTACCATCGGTATGCTCATAACTCCGCGCTCCTGACCTTTATCTCGTTCTGCACACGCATGGCTACCTTGAGCGCCTCCCTGCCCTCCTCGCCGGATACCAGCGGCCTTTTCCTGGTTGCGACCGAGGACAGGAACGCGTCGAGCTCGGCCTTGAGCGGTTCCACCTTGTCCACCTTGACCTTGCCGCCCACTATCTCGGGCTTGCCGTCCGGGTCCTTCTTGTTGGGTATCCTGTGGTAGGCGTATATCTCCTGGTCCTGGTAGTTGAGCGATATGTACGTGTCCGGCTGGAACAGCCTTATCTTGCGCTCTTTCTTTATCGATATCCTGCTGGACGTTACGTTTGCGACGCAGCCCGACTCGAACTCTATCCTCGCGTTCGCGATGTCCACGTTCTTGGAAATCACCGGGATGCCCACGGCGCTAATGCTCTTCAGCGGGGAGCGCACAAGGCTCAGTATTATATCTATGTCGTGGATCATCAGGTCCAGGACCACGTCCACGTCCGTGCTCCTGTCCGGGAACGGGGACAGCCTGTTGCACTCAATGAACATCGGCCTTGTGGTCATCTCGACCATCTTGGTCACCGCGGAGTTGAACCTCTCGAGGTGCCCGACCTGGAGGATGAGCGATTTATCGGCGGCGAGCCCGACAAGCTCGTCCGCCTCTTCGAGCGTGACGGTCATCGGCTTCTCCAGCATGACGTCCACCCCGGCCTTCAGAAAATCTGCCGCGAGCCTACTGTGCTCGACGGTCGGCGCGACAATGGAGACCGCCTGGACATTGCCGATAAGCTCCTCGTGTGACGAGTACACCCTGGTCTTGAATTTTTTTGCGATATCCGCCGCGCGCGCCGGGTCGGTGTCGACCACGCCCACAAGCTCAGCGTCCTTCAGCTCGGAGAATATCCTCGCGTGGTGCTGTCCCAGGTATCCGACACCCACCACCCCAACCCGTATCCTGTCCATGTCCACCTCAAACACCAACGACGCAGATGCCGGCCGCGTCCGCGCCGGAAAGGAATTCATCCTTCTCCAACATAAGGGTCTTGCCAGCCTCTACCGCGAGTACCGCTACCTTGGAAGCCTTGAGCGTTTCCAGCGTCCTCATCCCGACCACCGGCACGTCGAACCGCATGTCGTGGCCCTTCTTGCTGACCTTGACGACGACTATGCCTTCCCTGCCGAGTTCCCCCGCCCTTTTTATGCAGTTGTCGGTCCCCTCTACAGCCTCGACCGCAACCACGGAGAGGTCCTTTACGACGACGCTCTGGCCGATGTCGTGCTCCGCTATCACCTTCGCCATCTCATACCCGAACTGGACGTCCGCCGCCTGGGCGTCCGTCGGTTTCCGCCTGGTAAGGACACCCTTCAACGCCAGGTAGTCGTCCATGTATGTGGTGGAGTCCAGGAGTTCGATGCCGTTTTTCTCGAGCTCGTCCGCGACGGCCGCAAGTATGGTATCGCCCCGCCTGTTGGGAAGCCCTGCCCATAGTTTTGCCGCGGTCAGGTCGAGCTTCAGGATTTCCGAGGTATACATGCGGCGCTTTATCACCTGCCCCGCCATGACCGCCTTCGTGACGCCCTCGCTCTTGAACGTCTTTATAAGCTTGCCGAGCTGGGTGAAGCTT
>Ga0214472_10004771_pt1 | contig 14303 bp, 11 predicted proteins | sample RVTome_6_FD_207662 | JGI IMG/M metagenome (GOLD analysis project Ga0214472, IMG submission 207662) | Soil microbial communities from uranium-contaminated site in the Upper Colorado River Basin, Wyoming, United States - RVT140D175 | ecosystem: Environmental > Terrestrial > Soil > Contaminated >... | reverse complement strand
GCCCCGGGTTTTCACGGCCGACTTGCTGAGCCGCCTACGAGCTCTTTACGCCCAATAAATCCGGACAACGTTCGCCCCCTACGTATTACCGCGGCTGCTGGCACGTAGTTGGCCGGGGCTTCTTCTGAAGGTACCGTCACTTTCGCTTCGTCCCTCCTGAAAGGGGTTTACAACCCGAAGGCATTCATCCCCCACGCGGCGTCGCTGCATCAGACTTTCGTCCATTGTGCAAAATTCCCTGCTGCTGCCTCCCGCAGGAGTCTGGGCCGTGTCTCAGTCCCAGTGTGGCTGATCGTCCTCTCAGACCAGCTACCCGTCGTCGCCTTGGTGGGCCGTTACCTCACCAACTAGCTGATAGGCCTCGAGGCCATCCCGGAGCAGCGGACTGTTTCCTCGATCGGCCATGCGGCCAACCGAGGACATCCGGCATTAATCCAAGTTTCCCTGGGCTATTCCGGTCTCCGGGGCAGGTTCCTCAAGTGCTACTCACCCGTTCGCCACTAGGTGACCTCCTCCGGTTGCCCGGAAAAGGTCCCTCGTTCGACTTGCATGCATTAGGCACGCCGCCAACGTTCGTCCTGAGCCAGGATCAAACTCTCCAACGAAAGACCAGGCCCGAGGGCCGGGATCTCGTGTTTTCGAGTTTGTTATGCGAGCGCCGGGCCAAACCCTGCGCTCGCTTCTGGCATCAGTTGTTGTCACTGATGCTGGCACCAGCCCTGGGGCCGGCGCCTTACTCGAGTACGGCCTCCCGGGCGCGACGGGACGAACCCACCGCTCCGGAAGGCAAAACTGGCTTTTGGCACACTGTTCAGTTGTCAAGGAGCCGAGACGATCCGCCTCCTCGGCGGGCGCGCGGGCGCGCCACCGTGGAGCGGAACCGGCATAGTAGGCGCCGACCCCCCACCAGTCAAGACAGGGTTCGCGCGCCTGCGGGCCGCCCGCGCCGGGCCGACCGTCTAGGGTCATCGGCCGTGCCTGGACCGACCTTGAACCACCATTGGTGGGTCGTGGCGCTGGCCGCCGGCGGCCTCGCCCTGGCGCTCGGCGCCTGCGGGACCGACGGTGAGGGCGGGCTCGTCCCCCTGCGAGTGGTCGATGACGAATACTCCCCCGCCGTGGTTCGGATCCCGGCCGGAGGGACCGTCCGCTGGACCTTTGGAGGCACCAACACCCACAACGTCATTGCCGCGGACTTCTCTTGGAGATCTGCGGAGGTCGCAGGGCGCGGCGACACCTTCGAGCGCACCTTCGACGCCCCCGGTGTGTACCGCTACTTCTGCTCGTTCCACGGCACTCCTGACGGGGGCGGGATGTCCGGGATGGTGGTCGTGGGCGATGCCACCCCGCTCCCCGACATCGGCGCCGGGCCGCCACCCGTGCGCGAACCCAGCGGTGTCACCATCGCGGTGCCCGAGGATGTGGCCACGATCCAAGAAGCCGTCGACCGTGCCGCTCCCGGCGACTTGATCCTCATCTCCCCCGGGGTGTATCGCGAGTCGGTGGTCGTGACCACGCCGTCGCTCACCATACGGGGCCTCGACCGCAACACCACGATCCTCGACGGCGGCTTCGATCTGGTGCATGGCATCCAGGTGGTCGGAGCAGACGGTGTCGCCATCGAGAACCTCACCGCCCGCAACTACACCCTGAACGGCTTCTACTGGACCGGGGTGACCGGATACCGCGGCTCCTATCTCACTGCCTACAACGTCGGGGATTACGGCATCTACGCGTTCGCTGCTGTCGATGGCCTCCTCGAGCACTCCTATGCATCGGGGGCGGTGGATGCGGCCTTCTACATCGGCCAATGCCACCCCTGCCGCGCCGTGGTCCGTGATGTGATCGGGGAGAACAGCGGCCTGGGCTACTCGGGGACCAACGCCGGCGGCGACCTCTACATCATCGAGTCGATCTTCCGCAACAACATGTCCGGCATCGTCCCCAACTCGCTCGACTCGGAACTCAATCCCCCGGCACGGGACAACACGATCGTCGGCAACCTCATCCTCTCGAACTCGAACCCCGCGGCAGCCGGTGCCGGCACGGAATACACCACCTTCGGAAACGGCATCATCCTCGCCGGCACCGTCAACGACCGGGTCGAGCGGAATCTCATCCTCGGGCACGCCCGCTATGGGATCCTGGTCACCGTCAACCTCGACGATCACTTCTTCATCACCCGGGCAGCGCATGTCACCGACAACGTCGTCGCCGGTAGCGGCATCGCAGATCTGGCGCTGTCAGGCCCGACCGGCGCCGAGAACTGCTTTGAGGGCAACCGCTTCCGGACTTCCGCTCCCCCCGGCCTGCAGGTCTTCCTGCCCTGTTCCGGCTTCCGCCTCCCCTTCGGCGGCGAGTACGCCGCCACCTTCCTCAGCCTGGGCTACGTGGTCCAGGCCGGAACCGGCGACTTCCCGCACGGCGACTGGCAGACCCAGCCGATCCCGGCCCCGCAACCGGTCATGCCGGACGCCGCCACTGCCCCGGCCGCACCGGCGGTCGACGTCTTCATTGCCCCCGACCTCGAGGCGGTCGCAGTCCCGACCCTCGAGTCGCTGCCGTCCTATCCCCGTCAGGAGGTCCTCGTGAACGGAATCCCGGTGTCATCCCCCGGCGCGTGGCAGATCGTCCTCGGCCTCTGGGGCTACCTGCTCCCCGTCGCCCTACTGGCGACGTGGATCGCCCTGGCTGTGGGCGATCTCTCGAAGCGCGACGACGTCTCGCGGCGAACGATTTTGGTCTGGATGGCCGTCGTGTTCGCCGTGCCGTTTCTCGGTGTGATCGCCTATCACGCCTTGGGCCGCTCCCGGCTCCCCCGCTGGGTTCGGATCGCCGTGGTCGGCGGCGGCACGGCGGTATGGCTCGCGGTGCTCGCCGTCTCGCTCCTGGTCGGCGGCGTGGTGTGACCCCGGTGTCGGGAACCCCGGCCACCGCTCGCTAGCCTGCCGCGACGATGGATCATCCCCTCGACACCCTGCGCCGGCGAGGCTTCGTCTCGGACGTCACCGACGCCGATGGCCTCCATGCCCTGCTGGCCGCGGAGCGGGTCACCTTCTACTACGGCGCGGATCCGACCGCGACCTCGCTCCACATCGGGAACCTGATCGGCATGATGGCCATGGCCTGGTTGCAGCGCTCCGGCCACCGCCCGATCGCCCTCGCCGGGGGCGGCACCGGTCGGATCGGCGACCCCTCCGGGCGGGACGACGAGCGTGAGCTGCTCACCGACGAGCAAGTCGAGGCGAACATCGCCCGCATCCGGGAGCAGCTCTCCCGGGTCATCGATCTCTCCAGCCCGGAGGCAGGCGTGGTCCTCGACAATCATGCCTGGTTGGGCAGCCTGGGGTTCGTCGAGTTCCTCCGTGACGTCGGCAAGCACTTCTCGGTGAACCAGATGATCAGCCGGGAGGCGGTGCGCCGCCGCCTCGAGGAGCGGGAGCACGGCATCTCCTATACCGAGTTCTCCTACCAACTCCTCCAGGCGTACGACTTCGCCCACTTGTACCTCGCCGAGGGATGCAGGCTCCAGATCGGAGGCTCCGACCAGTGGGGCAACATCACTGCCGGCGTCGACCTCACCAGGCGGCTCCATGGAGCCCGCGTTTTCGGCCTGGTATGGCCGCTGCTGGAGCGCTCTGACGGCAAGAAGTTCTCCAAGTCGACCGGCGAGGCGGTGTGGCTCGCCGCCGACGAGACCAGTCCTTATGCGTACTACCAGTGGTTCCGCAACGTCCCCGATGACGATGCGGGCAAGTTCCTCCGGCTCTTCACGTTCCTTCCCCTGGACCAGATCGCGGCTCTCGAAGCCGAACTCGCCGTAAACCCGGCGGGCCGGGCGGCCCAACAGGTGTTGGCCGAAGAGGCCACTCGCATCGTGCACGGGGATGCCGGCCTGGCCGGGGCCAAGCGCGCCAGCGAGATCCTGTTCGGCGATGCCCCGTTCTCCGGGCTCGATCACCGCACCCTCCGCGACGCCTTCTCCGAAGCCCCCGTGGTCGAAGTCCCGCGCTCGCGGCTTCCCCTCGGTCTGCTCGACCTCATGGTCACCGCGGGTGCCGCCAGCAGCAACAGCGAGGCGCGCCGCCTCGTCTCCCAGGGCGGGGTCTCCCTGAACAACACGCCGGTGTCCGAGGCGACCCGAACCGTGGGTGAGGCCGACCTGATCGGGGGGATGACCCTGGTGATCCGGGTGGGCAAGAAGCGCTATCACCTCGCCCGATTCACCTGAGGCGATTCGGCGCCGCACCTCGATAAGCACGCCGCTAAGGGCTGAGCCAGATCGTCACGAGGCCCTCGACCGGCTCGCCCGCCGCCGGGACCTGGGCCCACACCCGCAGCGTGGCCGGGTCCAGAGCCGAGCCGCTGCCCGTGGCGATGACGACGTCGACGAGGAGCCCGGCGGCCTCGAGGCGGGCCAGGGCGTCGCCGCTGAGCCGGCCCAGGACGTCGGGGGCCACCGTTCCCGGCTCCGGCCCCGAGGCGATGATCTCGACGACTCCACCCGTGCCGAGGGAGCTGCCGGCGCCGGGGAACTGGCCGATGACGGTCCCGGGCAGGTGGCTCGTCTCCAGGGCCCAGGCGAGGTGCACGGTGTAACCCGCCGACTCGAGCACGGCAACGGCCTCGATGGCCGAGAGCGCACCGACCTCCGGGACCACACCGGGGACGACGGTCTGGACGCCGTCCGGATTGTGGATCGGGCACACGATGATGGGAACCCGGCTCGGATCGAGGCGCAGCGCCGCCACCGTGGCCCGCGGGCACAACGGACCGGCCAGGAAACCGGTCGAGGTGTCCACGCTCACGGTCACCAGGCCCTGGTCCGACTCCCGCTCCGAGATCGCATAGGCGATGCCGGACAGCGCCGAAATGGCAAACCGCGACCAGATCTGGGCCGGCCAGGTCCCACCCGTGATCGTGTACGGGGTGTCGGGAGCCTTGAGGGGCCGATTGCCCTCCGGGAATCCCACCCACACCGCGGCGGCGAGCTCGGGGGTGTATCCCACGAACCAGGCGTCATGGTTGCTGTCGGTGGTACCGGTCTTCCCCGCCACCGGCCGCCCGATCTTCGCCTGTTGCCCGGTGCCGCGCCGCACCACCTCGGTCAGGGTGGCGGTCACCTGCTCGGCGACTGCGGGATCGAACACCCTGGTGAACGTCGGCAAGTGCTCGTAGATCGTCGTGCCATCGGCGGCCTCGACGCGCGTCACCAGGACCGGCTCCACCCGGATCCCGCCCGCGGCGAAGGTGCCATACGCCGATGCCATCTCGAGCACGGTCACCTCCTCGGTGCCGAGCACGATCGAGGGGTTGGCCGCCAGGTCGCTCCGGATACCCGCGGCCCGCGCGGTGGCGATGATCCGGTCCGCCCCGATCCATTGCGCCAGGTAGGCATACGGGACGTTGACCGAGAAGACAGTGGCCTCTAGAAGCGTCAGGCTGGGGTAGAAGGCGTCCTCATAGTTGGACAGGGTCCAGGGACCGAGGTCGGTCTGCAGCGTCGCGGTCCGGCCCCCCGGCCAGGTGCTGTCCAGCGTGGCGCCCGCCTGCAGCGCCGCCGCCAACGCGAATGGCTTGAAGGCTGAACCGGGCTGGCGGCGGCCCTGGGTGGCGAGGTTGAACTGAGCCGACTCGTCGGTGGTCGAGTAGAAGTCACGCCCCCCGACGATGGCGAGCACGTAACCGTTGCGGGGATCCACAGCGACCAATGCCGCTGACGGCCCGGACGCATCGATCAGTGAGTCGACGGCGTCCTCGGCGGCACGCTGCACCGCCGGGTCGAGGGTGGTGTAGACCCTCAGCCCACCCTTGCTGATCAGCTGCCAGCGATCCTCGGGGGTGTCTCCAAGGGCCGGGTTGGCGAGGAGCTCGCGCCTGACCTCGTCCGTGAAGTAGGGGAATCGCATCCGGTCGGCCGCGCCCCGTTCCGCCAGCACGACCGACTCGGCGGCGGCTTGGACGGCGGTGGTCACGTCGATCCACCCCAGCTCCAGCATCGTGTCGATGACGATGTCCCGTCGTTGCAGCGCGGCCTCGAGGTGGTCGTACGGGTTGAAGTCGGTCGGCGCCGCCAGGATGCCGGCCAGCAGCGCCGACTCTCCCAGGGTGATGGCGCCCACCGGCTTGCCGAAATAGCGGCGGGCGGCCGCCTCGACCCCGTAGGCGCCCTCACCGAAGAACGCGGTGTTGGCATATCGCTCGAAGATCTCGACCTTGGTCAGCGTCCCCTCGAGCTGCAGGGCGAGCCCGGCTTCCTCCGCTTTGCGCTCGAGGGTGACCGAGTCGTTCAGGAGCACGTTCTTGATGTACTGCTGGGTGATCGTGGAGCCACCCTGGACGATCGCCCCCGCCTCCATGTTCTCGGCGGCGGCGCGCACCACACCCTGGACGTCGACACCGGGATGGATCCAAAAACGCCGGTCTTCGATGGCGACGATCGCATCGACGAGATGCTTGGGCAACTCGTCGTACGTGACGAGGACGCGATCCTGCTCCGCGTGCCACTCGGTCAGCACCGAGCCGTCGGCCGCGTAGACCGCCGTCGTGAGGTCGCCCGCTCCAATCCCCGGATCCTCGATGGGCTCTACTGAGCAGGCGGTGGCGATCAGCACAATCGCCATGACGCCCGCCGTGTGGCGAGGCATGGGTGGTTTTGTCTCCGCGCGCTACGTTACCCGACGACCGCGCTCCGCGCGGGGATTGTCCACAGGCTGCCCGGTGCCCGGTACCCGGCACCCGGTACCCCGCTCAGCCTGCCGTCCACACGAGGCGCCAGGGGCGATCCTGGGCGCTGGAGATGCCGATCCGTGGGGAGGCGACGATGGTGCCGGGGAGAGCTCGGCCCACCAGCCGGACCCGTCCCGAGGACAGGTCCACCCCATCGTCGAGCGCAGTTATCCCCAGGGCTTCGCACAGCCTCCCCGGCCCATCGGCGATGTGGTCCGCCCTCCCCCGCCGCTTCACCATCGCCGCCATCCCCACCACCGGTCCCCCGCCCCGGAGCAGCACCGCGGCCGGGCTTCCCACCGGTCCGCAGACCACGTTGGCGCACCAATGGATCCCGTACGAGCGGTACACATAGAGCCGCCCGGGCGGGCCGAACATGGTGCGGTTGCGCGGGGTCTCCCCGGAGAAGGCGTGGCTGGCGGGATCATCGGCGCCGCCGTAGGCCTCGACCTCGGTGAGCCGCACCGCCACCCGCACCCCGCCACGGGTCGAGACCAGGAGGCGGCCCAGCAGGGCTCGGGCGGCAGCAACCGGATCACCGCGCAGGGCGGGGATCACGTCAGGTGGAGCAGGAGCGCCTTGAAGGCGTGCATCCGGTTCTCGGCCTGGTCGAAGACCCGGCTGCGGGGGTGATCGACCACGCCGTCCGTCACCTCCTCGCCACGGTGGGCGGGGAGGCAGTGCAGGAAGATCGCATCCGGGGCGGCGAGCCCAAAGAGGGCCTCGTCGACGCGGTACGGGGCGAAGAGCTTGCGACGCTCGACCGCCTCGGCGTCCTGGCCCATCGAAGCCCACACGTCGGTGTACACGGCATCGGCGCCGCGCACCGCCGCGCCGGGGTCGTTGCCCACGACCATGTCCACCCCCGGGGCCGCCAGGGCCTGGGCTGCAGCGATCATGGCCGCATCGGGCTCGTAGCCCGGAGGGGCAGCCACCCGCACCGTCACCCCGCGCGCCGCTCCCGCCGCCATCAACGAGGCGCAGACGTTGTTGCCGTCGCCGACATAGGCGATCACCGCACCCTCGAGAGGACGATGCTCGGCCAGCGTCTGCAGATCGGCGAGAGCCTGGCACGGGTGCTCCCGGTCAGAGAGCAGATTGATCACCGGGGCGTCGGCATTTGCCGCGATCGTGTCGAGGTCGGCGTGCTTGAACACCCGGAAGGCGAGCACGTCGAGATAGCGGTCCAGCACCTTCGCCACGTCGGACACCGCCTCGCGCTTGCCGAGGCCGACCTCGTCCTGCTTGAGGACGATGGGAACGGCGCCGAGGTCGGTGGCGGCGACCTCACATGACACTCGGGTCCGGGTCGAGGGCTTCTCGAAGAAGAGCCCGAGCCGCAATCCTCGCCGGCTTCCCGCCACGGCGTCTCGATCCCGCTTCACCCTCGCCGCCGTGGCCAGAACCTCGGCGAGGCCCTCACGACCGAGATCGCCCACCGTGACAAAGTCCATCTCAGCCTCCTCGCAGGATTCCGCCGACTGCCGATCGGACCTCTGCCACGATCGCGGCGCGAATCGGGATCATCTCCTCGTCGACCATCGTCCGCTCGGGGTGGCGGAAGGTCAGGCGCACCGCGACGCTCTTGCGTCCCACCTCGAGCGGTTGCCCCTGAAACACATCGAACACGGACAGACTCTCCAAGTATGGACCGCCGGCGATACGGATCGCTGCTTCCAGTCCTGCCACGGGCATCGTCGTCGCGACGTCGAAGGCCAGGTCGAACACCACCGGGGGCAGCAGACTGGGGACGACAAAATCGGATGCCGCCGCCTCGTCCCATCCCGACAGCGACAACTCGCCGGCGACGACTCGTCCCGGGAGGTCCCAGGCGGCGACGACATCGGGGTGGATCTCCCCGATCACCCCGACGGCCCGCTCGCCGAGGAGCACCCGAGCCGATCGCCCTGGGTGGAAACCCGGCTCATGCGACTGTTCCACCCGCAGCGGCGCCCCGGTTGCGATGGCCAGGGTCTCGATCAGCCCGATCGCATCGAGGGCATCGCGGGGCTGCCGCGGCTGCCATGAGGGACCGGGGACCGCTCCGACGGCGGCAAAGCCCAGATGCAGCGGCTGATCGGGGAGCGGCGCTTCCGGTGCGGCCAGGAACACCGTTCCCAACTCGAACAGCGCCGCATCCCCGAGATTCCGGGCGACATTGATGCGCAGCCCGTCGAGCAGCCCGGTGAGGAGGGTGGTTCGCAGCGCCGCCTGTTCGTCGTTGAGCGGGTTGCGCACCAGGAGCGGATCGAGCCGGGGGTCATCGGCGGGGAGACGGAGCCGGGTCAGTTGCTCGCGGGCTACGAAATCGAAGCTGAAGATCTCGTAGTAGCCCGCCCCGACCATCGCCCCCCGCACTGCCCGCCGCCGCCGCTCCCAATCCGGCAGACCCCCTCCGGGCCCGCGCGGCAGGGTGGCGGGCACGTTGTCGAGCCCGTGAAGCCGGGCCACCTCTTCGACAAGGTCGGCGGGCCGGGTGACGTCGGGGCGGTAGGTCGGGACGGTGACGTGCAGCGGGTCCTCCCCCGCCACCGCAAAGCCGAGGCGGCGCAACAGGGCGCCGATCTCGACTGCGAACAACCGCACCCCGAGCAGCCGCTCCACCTCGCGCACCGCCAGTGCGACCACCGCAGGCTCTCGCGGAGCGGGATGCGCGTCCACCAGGTCCCCGGCGGGAGCGCCCCCAGCGAGGCGGACGATCAGTGCGGTGGCTCGCGCCGAGGCGATCGGAGGCAGGGCGGGATCGACGCCGCGCTCGAAGCGAGCCACGGCCTCGGTACGGAGCCCATGCCGCTTGCCGGTGAGGAGGACGCCCGTCGGTTCGAAGTGGGCCACCTCCAACAGCACCCGCCGCGTCTGCGGCGACACCTCGCTGTCGCCTCCCCCCATGATCCCGGCGAGACCGAGAGCGGCCTCGGGTGAGGCGATGACGAGGTCGGTGGCGTCGAGCGTCCGCTCGACGCCGTCGAGGGTGGTGAGCGCCTCTCCGGAGCGAGCCCGGCGCACGACGATGGTCTCACCGGGGATGCGATCGAGGTCGAAGGCGTGAAGGGGCTGGCCGGACTCGAGCATCACGTAGTTGGTGACGTCGACGACGTTGTTGATGGGACGCACCCCGGCGGCGCGCAGCCGCATCCGCATCCACAACGGCGAGGCCGCCACGGTCACGCCGGCGATCTCGCGGGCGGTGAAGCGCGGGCATCCCGCCGGATCCTCGATCCGAACCTGGGCTCGGGTCGCCCCGGTGGCCCGGGGAAGCGTCACATCGATGGGTCGCACCGTCGCGCCGAAGAATGCCCCCAGCTCCCGCGCCAGACCGTGGATCGACATCGCATCTGGCCGGTTCGGAGTGATGGAGATCTCGAACACGACATCGGGGAGTGCCAGCAGCGTGGCGAAGTCGGTGCCCGGCGCCAGGCCGTCCTCGAGCACCAGGATGCCACCGCCCTCGTCGCCGATCCCAAGTTCCCGCTCCGAGCAGATCATGCCCGGGGAGGGCACTCCGCGGATGTCGCGCTCCCCCACCTCGAGCCCGCCGGCGAGGCGCGAGCCCACCGTGGCGTAGGCCACCGTGGCACCGACCTCGAAGTTCCAAGCGCCGCACACCACTTCGAGGTTGGCGCCCCCGATGTCGATCGTCACCAAGCGGACCCGGTCGGCGGCGGGATGGGGGCGGATCGCGGTCACCCGGGCCACGATCACACCGCGGAACTGAGCCTCGACCGTGGCTACCGCCTCGACCTCGAAGCCGAGGCCGTCGAAAGCGGCGGCGATGACAGCTGGGTCCCGGGTGGGCAGGTCGACGAACTCCTCGAGCCAGCGCAGCGAGGCGATCATCGGAACTGCCGCAGGATGCGAAGATCGGGATCGAAGAACATGCGCAGCTCGGGGATGCCGTACCGGATCATCGCCAGCCGATCGATGCCCATCCCGAACGCGAAACCAGAAAGGACCTCCGGGTCGTAGCCAACAGCCTGCAGGACGTTGGGGTCGACCACTCCGCATCCGAGCAGCTCGATCCACCCGGACTCCTTGCACACCCTGCAACCGGATCCCTCGCAGGCGAAGCAGTCCACGTGGAGCTCCGCGGAGGGCTCGGTGAACGGAAAGAAGTGCGGGAGGAAGCGCACCCGCCGGCGGGAGCCGAAAAAGGCCCTGGCAAAGTGCTCCAGGGTGCCCTTGAGGTCACCGAAGGTGATGGCGTCGTCCACCGCCAGCCCCTCGAGCTGGTGGAACACCGGGGTGTGGGTGGCGTCGACGGCATCGCGCCGGTACACCCTTCCCGGCACCACGATGTACACGGGAGGCGGGTGAGCCTCCATGTACCTGGCCTGGACCGGCGAGGTGTGGGTGCGCAGCAGCACGCCCTCGGGATCGGAGCCATGGGCGACGTAAAGGGTGTCGCTCTCGAGCCGCGAAGGGTGGGTCGATGGGGTGTTGAGAGCATCGAAGTTGTAGTAGGAGGTCTCGACCTCCGGCCCCGTCGCCACCGTGTAACCCAGGGCGACGAAGATGTCCACGATCTCGTCCCACACCGTGGCCACGAGATGCGCCCGGCCCCGCGCCGGTGCCCGCCCCGGCAGGGTCATGTCGAGCCACTCATCGGCCAATCGGGCATCGCGTTCGGACGCAGCCAGAGCCTGGCGCCGCTCCTTGGCCGCGGCGGTCACCCGTGCGGTCACCTCGTTCACGGCCTGTCCCAGTTCGCGGCGCACCGTCTCGGGAGCATCGCGCAGGCTGCGACGGGCTTCGGTCACCGGGGCCCCCGGCCCCAGCGCCTCCGCCTCGAGGCCATCGACCTCGGCAACGGTCGGTGCCGCGGGGAGGCGCGCCGCGATGGCATCGCCCAACTTGCGGAGATCGGCGGCTGAGGTCACGAGCCTCTGAGGTTAGTGGCGGTGCCCAGCGCCCCCACATACGCCACGATGGCACCCGCCACAGCCGCGTTGAGGCTCTCGACGGGTCCGGTGGTCGGGATGGTGAACCGCAGATCGGCCGCGGCGACGACGACATCGGGCAACCCGTGTGCCTCACTCCCGACGAGCACGGCGGCCGCGACCGGCAGCGGTCCGGGTGGCGTCCCCCCTCGGGCCACCGTTGCGACCACGACCCTGCCCCCGGAGCGCACCTCCGCGATGGTGGCGACGCGGCCGATCCGCGCCGCGAAGTGGGCTCCAGCGGCGGCGCGCAGCACCTTGGGGGACCACACGTCCGCCGACTCCGGCCCGGCCAGATAGCCATAGCCGAATGCTGCGGCGATGCGGATCAGGGTTCCACAGTTCCCCGGGTCGCTCACCCCCCACGAGACCAGTACCCGGCCTCCGGGTGGGGCATCGCTCTCGGGAATGGCGACCACGGCCACGGGGCTTTGCGGGGTGGCGGTGGTGGCGAGCTTGGCCAGGGTCCGTGCGTCGACCAACAGGACCTCGCCGCCGCTGCTTCGGGCCAAGGCCGCACCCGCGGCGTCACCGCCGGCGACAAAGACCCTTTTGGGCTCGATCCCGGCGGCCAGCGCGGCCTCGAGCAGATGCGGGCCCTCGAGCAGGGTCGCCCCGTCGGATTCCCGGCCCCGGCGGCGGTGCAGTCGCACCGCCGCAGTCACCGCGGCGTGGCGCGGCGAGATCGGGTCGTCAGGCGTCGGAGGTCCTCGCGGTCGCCTTCACCAACGCGCCGAATCCTGCCGGATCAGACACCGCCATCTCGGCAAGCATCTTGCGGTCCACCTCGACCTGGGCGGCCTTCAGGTCGGCCATCAGGCGGGAGTAGGTGGTGCCGTGCTGGCGGGCGGCGGCGTTGATGCGGGAGATCCACATCTTGCGGAATTCACCCTTGCGCGCCCTGCGATCGCGGTACGCGTCCTGCATGGCGTTCATGACCTGCTCGTTGGCGGTCCGAAGCCGGCGGGAGCGCGCCCCCTTGTAGCCGCTGGCGCGTTCGAGGATCTTGCGGCGCTTCTTCTGGGCGTGCACCGAACGCTTGATTCGTGCCATGACTCCTCCTAGCGGCCCAACATCCGGCTGACGCGCTCGGTGTCGGCGGGCGATACCGCGGCATCACCCTTGAGCCGCCGCATCCGGCGGCTGGACTTCTTGCCAAGCACCAGGTGGGCACGCCCCGACTGGCGGCGACGTAGCTTGCCGCTACCCGTGACCGTGAACCGCTTGGCCGCGGATCGTCTCGTCTTCTGCTTCGGCATCACTCACTCCTCGATCGGTTCGTCGGCGGCAACTGCCCCGGCGGCGCCGTCGCCATCCGTCCGGTTCCCGGCGTGGCCCTCCGCAGACTCCTTGCGGCTGCGCTTCACCGGGGCCAATTGCATCGTCATGTTCCGTCCCTCGAGCCGGGCGTTCTGCTCGACGGTCCCCCAGTCACCCACTTCGGCGGCGAGCCGCTGCAGGATCTTCGCCCCCAGTTCCGGATGGCTCAGCTCGCGGCCCCGGAACATCATCGTGATCTTCACCTTGTCGCCTTCGCCGAGGAACTCGATCACGCGGCGCTTCTTCCAGTCGTAGTCGTTGTCATCCGTCTTGGGACGGAACTTGACTTCCTTGACGACGGTGCGAGTCTGCTTCTTGCGCGCCTCACGCTGGCGGACCGACAGCTCATATTTGTACTTGCCGTAGTCCATCATCCGGCACACCGGCGGCTTGGCGTCGGGTGCCACCTCGACCAGGTCGAGACCCAGCTGGTTGGCGAGGTATTGGGCCTCTTCCACCTTCAGCACGCCCACCTGGCTGCCGTCGGGTGCGACCACCCGCACCTCGCGAGCACGGATCTTGTCGTTGACCCTCAGTTCCTGTGCGATGTTCCGTCGACCTCCCGTATCGGCATTCCGGGGATGCCCCGGACGAACCAAACGACGGCATGCGCTGCCGTCGTCTGACGTTTCACGACCACGGCGCACCCGTGGTGGCCGGGTGGGAAGCAGCGCTTCCGCTTCATCTCAGTTGTGGACCGCAGTATACGGGCCGTCGGGGTGGGGTCAATGCGACGGGAACAACCTTCCCTGGGCTTCCGGTCGCTCGAACCGCCTCACTCCGGTCCAGACGATCCCCTCCATGAACACCCAGGAACGGCGGTGGATCGCGCTCGGCCCATACCACTGCAGCGCCGCCTGGTGGCGCGGTCCCGGATAACCCTTGTTGTCCTCGAACCACCAGTGGGGGTAATCGACGGCTGCGGCGCGCATCATCCGGTCGCGGGTCACCTTCGCCAGGATCGAGGCAGCCGCCACCGAGAGACAGGTGCGATCCGCCCCGACGATCGCCAGGGTGCGGGGATGCCCGGCAAAGTCCCAGGAGCCATCGACGACCACGGCGTCGGCTCCCATCCCGAGGCTTTCCAGGGCGCGTTGCGCCGCGAGGCGCTGTGCCGCAGACATGCCGAGGGCGTCGCACTCGGCGGCATCGGCATGGCCGACCGCCCAGGCGACACACCAGCCGGCGATGCGATCGAAGAGCGACTCGCGCTCGCCCCCGGTGAGCAGCTTGGAATCGCGCACCTTGTAGACGCGCCGATCCCGGGGGAGCACCACCGCTCCCACCGAGATCGGGCCGGCCCAGGCGCCCCTTCCC
>Ga0214472_10004770_pt1 | contig 14303 bp, 8 predicted proteins | sample RVTome_6_FD_207662 | JGI IMG/M metagenome (GOLD analysis project Ga0214472, IMG submission 207662) | Soil microbial communities from uranium-contaminated site in the Upper Colorado River Basin, Wyoming, United States - RVT140D175 | ecosystem: Environmental > Terrestrial > Soil > Contaminated >... | reverse complement strand
ACTAGCCTAGTGCCCGCGCCTGTCCCGGTACAGGCCTGAACGAAACGAGAGGCGAACGCGTGAATAGTGTCCTGATGCGCTTGATGACCCTGATCCTCGCTGCTGCGCTCAGCGCGAGCAGCTTCGCCGTCGCTGACGCGCCGCTCGCAGCGCCACTCGACGCGACGCAGCGCCACGAGGCCATCGGGAAGCTCGTCTCCGACTTCTTCAGCGTCGCCCACTACCGACGCGTGCCGCTGGATGCAGCCTTCTCCTCGCGCGTACTCGATCGCTACGTCGAAACCCTGGACCCGCAGCGCATCTACTTCCTCGCCAGCGACATCGCCAGCTTCGAACGCTACCGCCGCGAACTGACCACGCGTCTGCAGAACAACAATGTTGATCCGGGCTTCGCGATCTTCGATGTGTACAGGCAACGCTTCGAGCAGCGTATGGCGTACGTGCAGAGCTTCCTCGACTCCACCCCGGACTTCACGGTGGACGAGAGCTACCGCTACGACCGCAGCGAGGCACCCTGGGCCGCGGATCAGGCTGCGCTCGACGAGCTATGGCGGCTGCGGCTGAAGAACGAGGCCATCGGCCTGATGCTCGCGGACCGGGAATGGACCGACACCGCCGATGTGCTGCGCAGCCGCTACCACCAGCGCGAACGCAGCATCGAGCAGGCTGATAGCGACGACGTATTCGAGATCTACGTCAACGCCTTCGCCTGGATCATGGATCCGCACAGCCAGTACTTCGGGCCGATCGCATCCGATGAGTACCAGATCGACATGAGCGCGGCGGTAGAGGGCGTCGGTGCCACGCTGAACGTGCAGGACGACTACGTGACCGTGGTGGACGTGATCCCCGGCGGCCCGGCGTTCCTGGGTGATGCCCTGCATCCGGAGGATCGCATCGTCGGTGTGGCCCAGGGTGTGGATGGCGAGTTCGAGGATGTGGTCGGCTGGCGCCTGATCGATGTGGTGCGGCTGATCCGTGGGCCCAAGGGCTCCACGGTGCGCCTGCGCGTCCTGCCCTCCGCCGGCGGCCCTGACGCCGCGCCCGAGGACAAGGTGCTGGTGCGCGACCGCGTCACCATCGAAGCTGCGCGCGCCGTTGGCGAGATCATCGAGGTGGATCGCGGCGACGGGGTGTCCCGCATCGGCGTGATCACGATCCCCAACTTCTATGCGGACATCGACGCGGCACGCGCCGGCGATCCCGACTACACCTCGGTGTCACGGGATGTGGAGCGGCTGGTCGGGGAGCTCGAAGCGCAGGGTATGGATGCCCTGCTGATGGACCTGCGCAACAACGGCGGCGGCTACCTCGCTGAGGTCACCCGCATGGCCGGCCTGTTCATCGACAGTGGCCCGATCGTGCAGACCCGCTACGCCGGTGGTCGCGTCGAGGTCGAGGAGGACCCCTCCCCGGCCTCCACCATCTACTCGGGTCCGATGGCGGTGCTGGTGAACCGCTACAGTGCTTCTGCGACCGAGATCTTCGCGGCCGCCATGCAGGACTACCAGCGCGGCGTGATCCTGGGTCAGCGCACCTACGGCAAGGGCACCATCCAGGACTACCGCAGCCTCGACCGCTGGGTGGACGAGCGCTTCGGCGAAGCCGGCCACCTCAAGTACACCATGGGCAAGTACTACCGGGTCACGGGTGAGAGCACCCAGAACCGCGGCGTCAGCCCGGATATCGAACTGCCCTCGGCCATCGACGAGGACGAGGTCGGCGAGAGCATCTGGGACTCCGCCCTGCCCTGGGACACCATCGCGCCGATCGACTTCCAGGCCGGCGGCTACCTGCTCTCTGAGACCCTGCCCACGCTGGAGACCGCGTTCGACGTGTGGAGCCCGCAGGCCGTGGAGATGGACCTGCTGCGTTCCGATGTGGACTGGGTCCGCAGCAGCCGGCATGAGCAGGAGCTCAGCCTGGTCCTGGCCACCCGCCGCAGCGAGCGCGATCAGCGCCGCGAGGACCGGCTGGCCCGGGAGAACGACTACCGGGCCCAGATGGGCCTGCCCTTGGTCGAGGACCTGGACGATCTGGCCGGCGACGAGCAGGCCGACCTGACCCTGCGCCTGGCCACCGAGATCGTGGATGACCTCTGGCGCATGCAGGGGGCCGCGACCGCGGAACTGCGGCAACAGTACGGGGGTCCCACCTCCTGACCCCCGCGGCCACTGGCCAATCAACGGAATCCAGCTCCCGGTCATCGTAAGGGGACCGTGGTGAGCCGCCCCGGGTGAATGCACCGGGGGGCTTGCTATCCCGTTGTTTAGTGTTATACTTCACTACAACACTAGTCTGGTGCACCGCCCGAGGAAGCTGAGATGAAGGACAAAGGAACCGTCCGCACCGCCCCGAAGCCTGTAGATACTGGGTCTGAGACCCGGAAGGCTGGGGTCAGAGCCGCCGCCAAACCCGCCACCAACGCCCTGCGTGCCGCCATGGCCGCCGCGACGATCAGCTTCATGCTGAGCGCCTGCGGGGTCGGTGAGGCCGCAGTGGTCGCTGACGAGACCGCCGCCCCCGAGGCCCCCTCGGTCCCTGTGGCCGTCGCCGATGTGACCCGCGGCGCGGTCGAGGCCACCTACTCCGTCACCGCCGTGCTGGACCCGCAGGTCGAGGCCCGCCTCACCGCGCGCGTATCCGGCGACGTGCTGGAGATCCTGGTCGAGGAAGGCCAGGCCGTGACCGAGGGCCAGGTGCTGGCCCGCTTGGACACCCGCCGGATCGAGCTGCAGGCGCGCCAGGTGCAGGCTGCGGTGGACCGTCTGAGCCACCAGCTGGCCCGTTCCAGCGAACTGCACGATGCCGGCGCCATGAGCGACGAGGAGTTCGATCGCATCCGCTTCGACCTCGAGTCCAACCGGGCTGAGCTCGAGTCGGTACTGCTCGATCAGAGCTACGCCGAGATCCGCTCGCCCCTGGACGGTGTGGTCACCTACCGGGCCGTCAAGCTCGGCAACCACCTCGCCCCCGGCGATGCCACCTTCACCGTCACCCAGCTCGATTCGATCGAGGCTCAGGTGCAGGTGCCCCAGTCCCATCAGGGCATGATCCGCACCGACCAGCCCGTGCGCATGGTGTTCGACGCCCTGCCGGGTCAGGTCTTCGAGGGTCGCGTCGCGCGGGTGAACCCGGTGATCGACCGTCAGACCGGTACCTTCAAGGTCACCGTCGCCCCCACCGGCGAGACCGCGATGCTGATGCCCGGCATGTTCGGTCGCATCGAGATCGTCCATGACGTGCACGACGACGCGCTGCTGATCCCCACCCAGGCCCTGCGCCGCGAGGACGATCGTCAGCTGCTGTTCGTGGTCGACACCGACGGGATCGCCCACCGTCTCGAGGTCGATCTCGGCTACAGTCGTGACGGCATGGTCGAGGTCATGGATGGCGTCACCGAAGGCGACACCGTCGTGATCATGGGTCAGGACAACATCAATGAGGGGACCCGGGTCGCAGCAGTGGGCCACACCGGACCCTGAACACCTCCGCAAAGGACGCGGAGGTCATCGCCAGAGGACATCGCCAGAGGACATCCAGAGATGAAGATCGCCCATCGCAACAGCCCTGAATCTCGCCTCCTCACCATCCTGCTGCTCTCGCTCGCCCTGGCCGCTTGCGGCCAAGGTGGGCCGGACGGCGGACGCGGCGCCACCAACGGCGGCGACGAGGAAGCGCCCCCGATCCCGGTCGAGACCCGCACGGTCGACACCGGCCCCATCTACGCCGCCTACTCGGGCACCGCTGCGCTGGAGACCGATGCCGAGTCGCAGGTGGTCGCCAAGGTCACCGGCGAGGTCGTCGAGATCCTGGTCGAGGAAGGCGACACCGTCCGCGCCGGCCAGGTGCTGGCCCGCCTCGATGGCGAGAAAGCGCAGCTGGAGCTCGCGCGCGCCGAGGCGAACCTCCGTCGCCTGCGACAGGAGATGGAGCGCAACCAGCGCCTGCGTGCTGACAACCTGATCAGCGTCGAGGCCTACGAGCGCTCGCTGTTCGATTACGAAGCGCAGCTCGCCGCCAAGGACCTGGCGGAGCTGGACCTCTCGTACACCGAGATCGTCGCCCCGATCGACGGCGTGATCGCTGAGCGCTTCATCCGCCTCGGCAACACGCTGACAATCAACCAGGCGACCTTCAAGATCTCCGCCCTGGACCCGCTCCTGGCCTACCTGCATGTGCCGGAGCGTCACTTCAACCGCCTGATGCGCAACCAGACCGCGTACATCAGCGCCGATGCGCTGGGTGGTGAGACCTTCGAGGGTCGCATCGCACGCATCAGCCCGGTGGTCGATCCTGCGACCGGTACCTTCAAGGTCACGGTGGAGGTGCACGACACCTCGCTGCGCCTGAAGCCCGGCATGTTCACCCGCGTGAGCATCGTCTACGACAGCCGCACGGATGCGGTCCTGGTGCCGCGCAGCGCGCTGCTCGAGGACGAGGACGAGGATGCGTTGTTCACCGTCGATGCGGAGGGCGTCGCCCACCGGGTCGTGGTGGAGACCGGCTTCCGCAGCGAAGGTGACGTCGAGATCGTCTCCGGGCTGACCGGCGGCGAGGACCTCGTCGTGGTCGGCCAGGCCGGCCTGCGCGATGGCGCCAAGGTCCTGGTCATCACCCGCGACGACATCGTCATCCCGCGCCCCGAGCCGGTCGCTGCGACCGATGCGGACGCGGATGCGGACGCGGACTCCGAGGACTGATCCCACCGCCACGGATGGCAGCCGCGGCGACTGACCGCGGTGGAACAGGGTTGAGCCGGGCTGGTCCCGGCGAAGGACAGGCAGGAAACCATGACGCTCATAGACATCGCCACGTCACGCCGCGTAACGATCGCCATGCTCTTCGTCGCCATCGCGATGTTCGGCTTCGTATCGCTCTCGCGCTTGAACCTCAACCTCCTCCCGGATCTGTCGTACCCGACGATCACCGTGCGCACCGAGCTCACGGGCGCGGCGCCGGTGGAGGTCGAGAACCTGCTCACCAAACCGATCGAGGAAGCGGTGGGCGTCATCAAGAACGTGCGCGCTGTACGCTCGGTCTCGCGCTCCGGTCAGTCGGACGTGATCATCGAGTTCAGCTGGGGCACCGAGATGGACCTCGCCTCGGTCGAGGTGCGCGAGAAGATCGACCTGCTGGTGCTCCCGCTGGATGCCAGCCGACCGATGCTGCTGCGCTTCGACCCTTCCTCCGAGCCGATCATGCGCTTGGGGTTGCGCCACACTCCTGAAGCGGATGGCAGCAGTCTGGAGTTGAGCGAGGAGGACCTGAAGGCCCTGCGTCGCTACGCCGAGGAGCGCCTCAAGACCGACCTCGAGTCGGTCGAGGGCACCGCGGCGGTCAAGGTCTCCGGCGGCCTTGAAGATGAGATCCAAGTGCTGGTGGACGAGGATCGTCTGTCGCAGCTCGGGCTGTCGATCGGGCTGGTCGCGCAGCGCTTGAGCCAGGAGAACGTGAACCTCTCCGGCGGACGCCTGGAGCAGGGTTCGCAGCGCTATCTGGTGCGCACCCTGAACGAGTTCACCAGCGTCGAGCAGATCGCGGACGCGATCATCGCGACGCCACAGGGACGCCCGGTGTACCTACGCGATGTGGCGACGGTCACCCGCGGCTACCGCGACCGCGAGGCGATCACCCGCATCGACGGCGCCGAGACCGTCGAGCTGGCGATCTACAAGGAGGGCGACTCGAACACGGTGCAGGTCGCCCAGGACCTGGCGCAGCGCCTCGAGGAGGTGCGCCGTCGCCTGCCCGAGGGCACGGAGATCGAGGTCATCTACGACCAATCGGAGTTCATCTCCGGCGCGATCGACGAGGTCGAGCAAGCAGCGCTGATCGGCGGCTTGCTGGCCGTGCTGGTGCTGTACCTGTTCCTGCGCGACGCGCGTCCGACCATCATCATCGGCCTGACCATCCCAGCCTCGGTCATCGGCACCTTCATGCTGATGTACCTGTCCGACCTGACGCTGAACATCATGTCCCTGGGTGGCATCGCGCTGGCCATCGGCATGTTGGTGGACAACTCCATCGTGGTGTTGGAGAACATCGCCAGGAAACGCGAGGAGGGCCGATCGATCCTGGATGCGGCCCGGGAGGGGACCACCGAGGTCAGCACGGCTGTCACCGCATCCACGCTCACCACGATCGCGGTCTTCTTCCCGATGGTGTTCGTCTCCGGGCTCGCCGGTCAGCTGTTCCGCGACCAGGCGCTGACGGTGACCTACGCGCTGATCTTCTCCCTGCTGGTCGCGCTGACCTTGATCCCGATGCTCGCCTCCATGGGCGGCAGCACGCAGTTCCAGGACGCCGACGATATCCGCGCACCCAGCATCTTCACGCGTGGCGTGGCCTGGATCGTCAGGATGATCTCGCTCGCTGGCAGCCTGATCTCCAAGGGCCTGCGGATGGCGCTCTACCCCCTCGTCGCCATCTTCCAGGCTGGATACAACCAGCTCGCACGCGTCTACGTGCCGATGCTGGACTGGTCGTTGCGGAACCGTGCCGCGGTGGTGATCGCTGCGTCCGCGCTGTTCGTGGGTACCATGAGTCTGATCCCGCGCCTGGGCGCGGAACTGATCCCACAGCTCGCGCAAGGTGAGTTCCAGATCGAGATCTCGCTGGCCGCCGGCGCCCCGCTGGAAGTGACCGACCGCGCGATCCGCCGCCTGCAAGGCGTCGCTGCCGGTATCGAGGCGATCGAGATGACCTACTCCGTGGCTGGCACCGGTAACCGCCTGGATGCCAACCCGGTCGACTCCGGTGAGCACACCGGCACCATGAACGTGGTGCTGGTCGCTGGTGCTGACGAAGCCACCGAGAGTCGCGTGCGCGATACGCTGCGCGCTGCGCTGGCGCAGGTCCCGGGCATCGAGTACGAGTTCAAGCGTCCCGAGCTGTTCACCCTCGCTACGCCCTTGCAGGTGGAGATCACCGGCTACGACCTGGACCAGATCGCCGCTGTGAACGACCACATCATGGGGCAGTTGCTGGCTTCGGACCGCTACGCCGACATCGCCACCACCGTGGACGAAGGCAACCCCGAGATCCAGATCCTGTTCGATCAGGAGCGCGCCGCGCGCCTCGGCCTGGTGGTCCGCAACATCGCCGATGTGGTGGTAGCCAACATCCGCGGCTCGCTGGCGACCCGCTACAGCTGGCGCGACCGCAAGATCGATGTGACCGTGCGCGGGCTCGACACCCGTGCTTCGTCCATCGATGAGGTGCGTCAACTCATCGTGAACCCGGCCTCTGATCGCCCGATCACGCTGGACGCCGTCGCCGACGTCAGCGTCGCCAGCGGGCCTTCGGAGATCCGCCGCATCGACCAGGAGCGCGTGGCCATCGTGTCCGCCAGCCTGCGCTACGGCGACCTGAGTGCCGCCGCGCTGGATGTGCAGCGGATCATCGATTCGACCCCGATGCCTGAGGGCGTGACCGCGCAGATCACCGGTCAGAACGAGGAGATGCGGGAGTCGTTCCAGTCCATGCAGTTCACGCTGGCGATGGCCGTGTTCCTGGTCTACCTGGTGATGGCCTCGCAGTTCGAATCACTGCTGCACCCCTTCGTGATCATGTTCACCATCCCGCTGGCCCTGGTCGGTGCGGTGCTCGCGCTGTTCATCACCGGCACCAGTTTGAACGTGGTCGCCTTCATCGGCGTGATCATGTTGGCTGGCATCGTGGTCAACAACGCGATCGTGTTGATCGATCTCATCAACCAGCTGCGTGATCGAGGCATGGAGCGCATGCAGGCCATCCGGGATGCGGCTGCCCACCGCCTGCGCCCGATCCTGATGACCACCCTGACCACCATCCTCGGCCTGCTGCCGATGGCGCTGGGACTGGGTGAGGGTTCCGAGGTCCGCACGCCGATGGCGATCACGGTGATCGGTGGACTGCTGGTCTCCACCCTGCTGACACTTATCGTCATCCCGGTTGTCTACAGCCTCATCGACCGCGGGCGTAACGCCGCGGACCTGGCCGCGAGCCGCAACCCCGTCTGACCAGAGCTATCGGAGGCGTCATGGGTCACACCGAACTCTCAATGAAGCGCCCCGTCACTACGGTGATGGTGTTCCTGGCGCTGGCGGTCATCGGCGGGATCTCGACGCGGCTGCTGCCGCTGGAGATGTGGCCGGACATCGAGTTCCCGGGCCTGTTCGTGCAGATCCCCTACCAGGCCTCGACCCCGCAGGAGGTCGAGCGCCGGATCACCCGTCCGGTCGAGGAGGCGCTCGCCACCCTGCCCGGCATCCAGTTCATGCGCTCCACCTCCAGCCAGGACTCGGCGCAGATCGGGATCTTCATGGGATGGGACCGCGACATCGCCCCGGTCGGCGTGGAGGCGCGGACCAAGATCGACGCCATCCGCCACGAGCTGCCGGAGGACGTACGCAACATCTTCGTGTTCTCGGGTTCGACCAGCGACCAGCCGGTCATCGTGCTGCGCGTATCCGGCGAGCGCGACCTCGGCAACGCCTACGAGACCCTGACCCGCCACGTGGTGCGCCGCTTGAACCGCATCGAGGGCGTCTCCCAGGTCCGCCTGGAGGGCGTGGAGCCGCAGGAGATCAAGATCCACCTGGATCCTGACCGCATGGCGGCGCACAACCTGGATATCGGCCAGCTGCGCACCGTGCTGCAGGCCGCGAACTTCTCGGTCAGCGCCGGGCGCATCACCGACTCCGGGACTCGCTTCGCGGTGCGCCCGATCGGCGAACTGCACTCCCTGGCCGATGTCGAGGACATCATCATCTCGGGCAACGTGCGGGTTCGCGATATAGCCCAGGTCACCCAGGAGCCGCCCGAGCGCAACTACGGCCGTCACCTGGACCGTCAGTACGCGGTCGGCATCAGTATCTTCAAGTCGCCCGGCTCCAACATGGTCGAGGTCGTGGACCGCGTGATGGAGGAGCTGGACGAGATCGGCCAGATCCCGCAGATGCGCGGCATCAACCTGTTCGTGCTGGACAACCCGGCCGAGGGAGTCCGCACATCGATCAACGACCTGCTCACCTCCGGCCTGATCGGCGCCCTGCTCGCGATCATCGTGCTGTACCTGTTCCTGCGCCAGATCACGACCACCCTGATCGTCACCCTCGCGGTGCCGTTCTCGCTGCTGATCACCCTGGGCGCGCTGTACTTCTTCGGCCTCTCGCTGAACATCCTGACCATGATGGGCCTGATGCTCGCCGTAGGTATGCTCGTAGATAACGGCGTGGTCGTGACCGAGAGCATATTCTCGGTCCGCCAGCGCGACCCGGCTCCGGAGCGTGCGGAGGAGAACACCCTCAAGGGCGTGCGCGAGGTCGGCCTCTCGGTCGTGGCCGGCACCATGACCTCGGTAGCGGTGTTCGCGCCGATCATCTTCAGCGCCAAGGACGTCGATCTGGCCGTGTTCCTGCAGCACGTGGCCATCACCATCGTGGTCGCACTGCTGGCCTCGCTGTTGATCGCCCAGACCCTGATCCCGATGCTGGCGACACGGGTCAGGCTGCCCGAGGCCGCGCCGCAGGGCTCGGCCATGAACCGCTTCATCAACGCCTACGCCCGCTTCATCGCATGGTCCATGCACCTGCGCGGTTGGCGCCGGCTGTACATGGTCGGGATCGTGGTGGGCATGCTCGTGGTACCGGCCGCCTCCATCGGACTGGTCAAGTTCGACATGTTCCCGAACGACCCGGACCGCACGCTGTTCCTGCCCTACTGGATCGAGGGCGAGTTCCCGGTCGAGCGCATGGAGGAGGTGGTCACTCAGGTCGAGGACTACCTGTACGAGAACCAGGAGCGCTTCGAGTTCGAAGCGGTGTACAGCTACTTCGATCAGGAGCGCGCGCAGAGCACCATCCTGCTGCGGCCGGATGCTGATCGCACCAAGTCCGCCAAGCTAATCATGGAGGAGATCGAGGAGAACATGCCGGAGATCATCATCGGCGATCCCTCCTTCGATCGTGAGGAGCAAGGCGGGACCGAGGGCTTCTCGGTGCAGATCTCCGGCGACTCGACCGATGTGTTGGCCGAGCTCAGCGAAGAGGTCTCGCGCCTGATCGAGACCGTGCCTGGCCTGACCAACGCGCGCTCCGATTCAGCCACCGGCGACCGCGAGGTACGCGTGGTGGTGGATCGCGACCGCGCGCAGAGCTACGGCCTGTCCACCGCGGTCATCGCCCAAGCGGTGGCGACCGCCATGCGTGGCGAGAACCTGCGTGAGGTGCGTACCGGCTCGGGTGAACTCGCGGTCCGCCTCGCTTACCGCGACAACGAACAGCAGACGGTGGATCAGCTCGGTCAGTTGCCGCTGTACACCCCGAGCGGCGACCGGGTCACGCTGGAGACCGTCGCGGACCTGACCATCGCGACGGGCATGCGCAGCATCGTGCGCACGGACAGGCAGACCTCGGTCTCCATCAACGCCGACCTCGTCGATGTAGAGATGGATACGGTGCGGCCTCAGATCGAAGCGCTGCTCAACGAGTACGAGCTGCCGCCGGGCTACAGCTGGGGCTTCGGCCGCGGCTTCCAGCGTAGCGACGACAGCCAGCAGATGATGGTCACCAACATCCTGCTCGGCGTCGTGATGATCTTCATCGTGATGGCCGCGCTGTTCGAGTCGCTGCTCTATCCGCTCAGCATCATCACCTCCATCGTCTACTCGGTGCTGGGCGTGTTCCTGTTCTTCGCGGTCACCGGCACGACCTTCTCGTTCATGGCCACCATCGGGATCATGATCCTCATCGGTGTGGTGGTGAACAACGGCATCGTGCTGGTGGATCACATCAATAACCTGCGCCGCAAGGGCTTGGCGCGGGACGATGCGATCATCGAGGGTTGCAGGGATCGCCTGCGACCCATCCTCATGACCGTCGCCACCACCATCCTTGGTCTGATGCCTCTGGCGATGGGCGATACCAAGGTCGGTGGCGGCGGTCCCTCTTACTACCCGATGGCCCGCGCTATCATCGGCGGCCTGGCCTACTCCACCCTGGCATCGCTGCTGGTGGTGCCGAGCTTCTACGCCTGGTTGGATAGTCTGAAGCGCTGGACCGGCAAGGTCGGACGCGTGGCGAGCGGACAGCTCGCGGCCGGCTGATCGGGACGACCGAACGAGAACATGGAGGATCGCTTGCATGCGTAGCATCTTGACCACCCTGACCACCGTCGTCGCGGCGGCGCTGCTGACCGGCTGCGTGATCCACGTGCCGGATGACGGATGGGATTCGGACTGGAACGGCTGGAACTTCGGCCGCGCGGACTGGCAGGACTGCCAGGAGGACAACCAGCGAGCCCTACGCTGGGTGCATCCAGGCGACGGCATCGATGCCGTGCGCGAGGAGTTCTGCGAGGAGGAGTTCCGCGAGGTGATGGACCGCGACGGCCATCGCGTCGAGGTGCTGTTCTTCCGCACCCAACACCGCCGCGGTGACGGCGAGACCACCCACGACGAGACCACCCCGCTGGTGTTCGTGGACGACACCCTGGTCGGTCGCGGCCCGATCGCCTACCAGGAGGCCACCGGCAGGGAATACCCGGACGCCTGGTCCGACCTGCGGGATTGGCAGGATGGCTGGGAGTTCGCGGAACGCGGCTGGGATGAGGACGATCGTGACTGGGACGATTGTGAGGACGACAACCGTCGTGCGCTGCGCTACATCGACGTGGGTGACACCATCGATGAGATCAGCCGCGAGTTCTGCCGCCCCGACTTCCGCGAGACCATGGTCCGGGACGATCACGCGGTCGAGGTGCTGTACTTCCGCACCCAGCACCGGCACTCGGATGGTGATACCACCCGCGACGAGACCACCCCGCTGGTGTTCGTGGACGGTGCGCTGAGTGGTTGGGGCCCGGCTGCCTACGAGGAAGCCACCGGGAGCCGCTACCGCGACTGGTGATCCCGCCCTGCTCCTGATCCAAGGTCACCGCCCCGGGTTGCACCCGGGGCGGTACCTCAGTTCAGGATCAGCATGCTCAAGCTCCACATGTCCTTCTCCAGCACGTTCGCCGGGATCGGCGCCCGGTCGGTGAGGGAGGTGTTGGAGCGAGCGTCACGGGTGATGTACTCAACGCTGGCGTTGTCCGGGACGGACTGCTCCTCGGTCTTGTACTCCACGACCTGCCGCAGCCCCTGGACGCGCTCCTTGAGGAGGTCCCGGGTGAGCATCTTGGCGTGATCCATGCCGGCGACACGCTGCTCGATCTGGGTCGAGATCAGCCGCGCCGTATCCGCGTTCCCGTAGGCGGCCTCGGTCGCCAGCTTGGTCTGCGCGCTGTGCGCCATGGACGCCAGGTCGTTATCCATGAAGTAGATGTAGAGTTGTTGGGCGCGCGCGATCAGTGCCACGTTGATCATGCGCCGGCCCTTGACCGAGATGCCCTGGAACTCCAGGCCAGCCTCCGAAGCTGCCTCATCGCGCTTGGCCCGGATCTCCTCCAGCCGCTTCCTGATGCTGTCCACCTTCGCCTGCTGTGGGCCGATCTTGGCTTTCACCCGCTCGCGGCTGAAGTAGTTCCAGAAGCCGGTCAGCTCGCCCAGGGTATGCAGGGTCAGCTCCTGCTCGCGCTGCGCGGCCTTCAGCTCGGAGGTCACCGCTGACAAGCTGCGGTCGATGGCCGCGAGCTTGGTGCCCTGCTGCTGGCGCACCGCCTCCATGTGCTTCTTCTCCTCGGCCGAGGTCTGCTTGGCGACCAGGTCCTCGCGCATCTTGGCCAGGTCATCGTTACACGCGTTCCAGAGCTTGCGCAGCTGGCACAGGATGACGACGTTGATGCCGTTGATGGGGTCGCCCATGTACTCGGCGACCGCCGGCGAGAGGTCCCCGCTGTTGGCCGCAGCATCCGAGACCTCCTTCAGCCGCTCCTGCAGCGCCTCGTGCTCGGACTGCAGCTCTTCGTACTGCTTCTTGAGCTTGGCGCGGTTCTGGAACAGCTCGACCAGCTTGCGCTCGGCCTCCGACTGCTCGGGACCTCCGCGGATCAGCCTGGGGTGCCTGGGGATGCTCACTAATCTCATCGCAACGCTCCGATCTTCGGGACTTTCGTTCCGCCTCACGGCGGCTCCCTGCGGCTGGCCCTGCGAACGTCGGATGGGACCGGACGCCCGCAGGAGCACGAATCATAGCCTCCAGCGCGAGCGTACGCGCCCCCGCTACGGCGACTGACATCAACGACCCGCGGTGCAGCGCCGGTTCATGCGCCGCTCTGGGATCAGACCCCGGGGAGGCTGCCCGGAACCTACTTGAATCTAGGCCTGTAAGTCTCTGTTTTGCAAGAACTCGTGCCCGTTCTCTGCGATGAACTCCAACCACTTCTCCAGCAGCAGGTTCTCGGTCCAGCGCCGCAGCAGCGTGCCGGGCCCCGGTGCAGCCGGCGCCATGCCCTGGTAGTCCAGCACTTCTGCCATGCGGGCATCGTGGTACAGCCTGACCTTCAGATCAGGGACGGCGGACGGCCCATCCACCGCCGGGATCAGGTAGGTCAGGTGCAGCAGGCTGGTGTAGCGGGTGTGTTCCAGCACCGCCAGGTGCAGGGTCTCATCGCGCTCGCTGCAGCTCTCCAGCGCCCCGGTGAGCTCACGCGGCTCCGGGATGATGCGTTGCAGGAGCTGGTAGTTGCGCTCGTACAGCGACATCAGGCTCGCGAAGCGCCGCGGGGCGCTGAGATCGGGGAGCCGCTTGTCGGGCTTGGTCTGGAACATGGCCCGAATATAGCAGCGGGGCCATTGGACCGTCCCTGCTCGCCGCAGCGGTGTTGCGCGACCACCTTCGGAAGCTCACCAGCAAGCCGCCGCGGCGCTGATCGAGCGACAGCGTCTTCGGCGCGGTAGCCCTTGGTCGGCGATTCTCTGCAGGTCATCGACCAGCACTCGCCTCGGCGTAGAGGCCTATTCAGCTCGCGAGGGCGGAGCTGGTTCCGCTCCTCAGGTGGCCGCGCGCCTAGCTGCGGCTTCGCAGAATCGGTCCTTGAGCGGCCCTAGCGATGCCATCCCAGCCAGGGACGGCCCCATCTTCCGACATTCCGGGCCGATCCTGCGAAGCGAGATCGAGGCGCGCGTGGGACCGGGGCGCGGAGCTTACATGCGAGTAAGTGAGCAGCCACGGACCCGCGCGCAACGAAGGTATCGCGAGCCAGGGACGGTCCTTGAAAGGTACTGTCTAGGCGGCCTCCGCCATGGACGCGTCCGGCGTGCGGCGTGCGGCGTGCGGCGTGCGGCGTGCGGCGTGCGGCGTGCGGCGTGCGGCGTGCGGCGTGCGGCGTGTCGCCTACAAGAAATGTCGTTTCAGTTTCCGCTTATGCAGGATGGTGGT
>Ga0214472_10004769_pt1 | contig 14303 bp, 9 predicted proteins | sample RVTome_6_FD_207662 | JGI IMG/M metagenome (GOLD analysis project Ga0214472, IMG submission 207662) | Soil microbial communities from uranium-contaminated site in the Upper Colorado River Basin, Wyoming, United States - RVT140D175 | ecosystem: Environmental > Terrestrial > Soil > Contaminated >... | reverse complement strand
ATTGCCTTTGTGCCTCCAAGGCGTCGGAACTGCTTGTCGTCCAGGTACTTGAGGAGCTTGGTCTGGAGATTGAGCGGCATGTCTCCGATTTCGTCAAGAAAAAGGGTTCCTCCCTGAGCAAGTTCAAACAAACCGACTTTGCCGGTTTCCGAGGCACCTGTAAACGCTCCTTTTTCATAGCCAAACAATTCCGCTTCCAGAAGGTTCTCCGGAAGTGCCGCGCAGTTTATTTCAATAAACGGATGATCCCTTCTGTTACTGTTCTTATGAATTGACTTGGCGAGCAGCCCTTTGCCCGTGCCGGAAGCCCCCAAAATCAGGATATTGGACGCTCCGATGTTGGCTAATTTTAATGATTTCTGGAGAATATGCTTCATGATACTACTGTCCGCGATGATCGTATTTTGATCCAGTTCCCGAAGGGTGATTTCCGAGAGTTCTTCCTTGAATTTCTCCGTCAGTTTTTTGTTTTGTTCGAATTGTCTGTGCAGGGTTTCCAGCTCTGTCATATCTCTTTCATTGACGACGATAAGAGCAATATTTCCGTCTTCATCACGTGCCGGAGTACCTGTGCAGAGAAGGAGCCGGTTGGTCTTTTCAATGTGTTGGACTATGGTCTCCTGCCGCCCGCTGGCGAGGACCTTGGTGGTGACTGACTGGTCAAAAATGCTGTTGTCAAGCAGTTGCGTGATATTACGGCCGATGACATCTTTGGCCCGTATTCCGTTCAGTGATTCGGATGCTGCATTGATAGTGACGATGACCCCTTTCCCGTCACAAACCCATATCCCATCGGAAGAAGCGGAAATAATCGTTTCGAGCCGGCGATTCAATTCCTGGTAGGACTCGGATTTCCGGACTGATAATTCGAAGGTATCGGCTTCCTGAAAATTACAGACAGTGCCGATGATTTGACCATCTCGAAATATCGGGCTGACATCAATCACCAGGGAGCCTTGATTGACGATAATCTGCCGGCCGAGAACAGCTTTTCCGCTGTTGAGACATTCCATTACCGACACGTGAAACAGAGGAAGAACCTCGGCAATATTTTTACCGATATACTCTCTTTCGCGAATAGCCAATTTTACTTTACTCTGGCTATTCAGATGCGTGATACCCCCTAAATTGTCGGTTGCGATAATTCCACAACTTAAGAAATTGAGGATATCCCGGTCATCAATGGTTCTGTCCGATTCTGTTTTCATCTGTCATTTAAATCCTGATGGCTGCTGAATAAGACCTGAACCAGGGTGAAGTTTCACCTAAAATACCACCTCCTGACCATTCAGATACAGCTTGCCGTCTTTGGTCTCTGCCTTATGGCTGAAGTTGTCGCCATTTTTGATAAACAGACCGGTTGGCATCCCCTGATGCATCGGCATCAAAAGCATTGGATTGTCGTTAACCAGTTTTGCCGGAAGACTGATATCGGAGCGCAGGGAAAAAATGTCCACCACCAACTCAGGTTGTTGAACAAGCGGGAAAAACTGGGCAAAAGTCATGTCTTTATTCAGGGTTAACACCACATCGCCTTTCAGCTCTCCCGCGGGCAATTTGGCGTATAGGTCCGTGATCTGGAATTCCAAGCCTTTTTTCAACAACTTTTCGTATGCGGCCATAATCTGAAATTGAGTTCGGGTCATCTCCTCCTCCAAGATCGTTTTCATCTTTTCCGGATCATCTTGCGCTGCGGTGATATCTTGTAAGATAGTATTTGCTATTTCCGTATACAACTTCATGAATGCTTCAAATGCCTGAACATCCATGTTGACCAAGCCCATTCGGACAAAACCATTCTCCATCGTCTCCAGACCGGCCAGCAGATTATCGGCTCCAAATGACGAAACAATAGATATTGTCTTCTCTTCGTCATCGACATCCAGGGAGTAGTCGACTTTCAAATTCACCAGCTCTATCTGTTGGGGGCCCCCTTCAATCACACCTTTGCCCATCCCGAAAGAGAGCGTACCGTCCCAAAGATAGGTGGAGAGCCTTTCCAGGCTGGAGGACATTGTTATACCATCCACCTTCAGTTTCTTCGGAACGGAAAATCCTTCCCAGGATGCTTCAGAAGAAAAGTTTTTCAATTCCTTATCGCATGTCGCGATAGCTTTTCCTGCTTTAATTTCAACAACCTCTCCTTCCAACTGCATTGAAAAAGGGTCCAGAACAATTGTTGAACTCATCAATCCTGAAAGCTTATATTCAGTTGTAATAGCCAGGGGATTTTTGCCGGCAAGTTTACTATTCACAAGATCTGTGAACCATTTGTTTTTTTCCAGGCTTGTTTTTGAAACAATGCCGGTATAGCCATGTTCCGCCCGGTCAAGAAAAATTATGTCGTTGACGCCGTATATTGCAGACAGACTGCCGAGTATCATTTTCCACTCGATTTCCGTCGAGAAAAAGCTTCTGTCGTACTTCACTATTTCAATGGAGACACCGGAACCAATATCGGAATACATCGTATTGAGATTTTTAAAAGTCTGTTTGACAGTTTTCTCCATCATCAGCCCGTTGACAAATGGCGTGCCAAGTCCTGCAATAGCTATGAGTAAGAGAATACCTATAATTATTTTTTTCATACCTGCTCCTTGGGCCCCTTATGCCGATTACGGCAGTTCAATGTTATGGTTCTTTTTTAACGACGGCTTGACCGGCTCTTCTGCTTATTCTGCTTGATGAGTTACACCTCAAAAATTGTCCATCACACTAGCTGGAATGTCAATGACATACAACAATTTTCAGATAACTGATTCAAATATTTACAGATGAGGATGCCGGGGGATGTGCAGGAGAGAATTTAAACACCAAGATAGTCTAGAATGGCTTCCGCCGCGATACGCCCTTCGGCAATGGCGCTGACGACCAGGTCGGAGCCGCGTACAGCATCGCCTCCGGCAAAAACCTTCCCGTTGGTGGTCTGAAAAGGGAACTCGCTACCGGCAGAAGCTGCGATGAGCTGTCGGTCGTTTAAGGAAATATTGTTTTGACTCAGCCAGTCGGGCGGACTCGGTTTAAAGCCGAAGGCCATGATAACACTATCGGCATCAAGTACGGCTTCCGTGCCTTCAACGGGTTCCGGCCTTCTCCTGCCGCGCTGATCGGCTTCACCGAGCCGGGTGTTGACGACCCTGACTCCGCGGACATGTCCGTCTTCTCCGACAACGATACCAAGGGGTTGCAGGTTCCAGAGAAAGCGAACGCCCTCGTCCTCCGCGTTTTGCACTTCTCTTGCCGATCCCGGCATGTTCTCCCGGTCCCGCCGATAAACACAGACAACATCTATTGCTCCCTGGCGGATCGCGGTGCGCAGACAATCCATGGCCGTATCGCCGCCACCAAGGACAACAACCCTTTTCCCTTGCTGATCCACATACGGATAACGATCACGCCGTAAACCAAGGTGACGGTCGGCATTGCCGATGAGATAGTCAAGAGCGTCGTAGACTCCGGCAGCGTCCTCGTTTTCCAGATTGGCGCGCATGGAGTTGTAGGTGCCGATGCCGATAAAAACCGCATCATATTCGGTGAGAAGGTCGGTAAAGGGCAGATCATGGCCGATATCCACCCCCAGACGAAATTCAATACCCATATCGGTGAAGACCTCGCGCCGCAGTTCCATGACGTGCTTGTCAAGCTTGAAGGCCGGAATTCCAAAGGTCAGCAGGCCGCCGATCTCCGGATGTCTGTCAAAAACCACCGGGTGAACGCCATTACGTATCAGCACATCGGCACAACCAAGACTGGCGGGCCCGGCACCGATTACCGCCACCCGCTTACCGGTCGGTATCACCTTGGAGAGATCGGGACGCCAGCCCATTTGAAAGGCGGTATCGACAATGTATTTTTCTATACTGCCGATGGTCACCGCCCCATAATCGTTATTTAAGGTACAGGCTCCCTCGCAGAGCCGGTCCTGGGGGCAGACCCGTCCACAGACTTCCGGCAGGCTGTTGGTCTGATGACAGAGTTCGGCCGCCTCAATAATCCGCCCCTCGTTGGCCAGCTGCAACCAGTCGGGAATGTAGTTATGAACGGGACATTTCCATTCGCAGTAGGGATTGCCGCAGTCGAGACAGCGGTCAGCCTGCATCTGCACCTGCGATTGCTGAAAGGGATGGTAAATTTCCACAAACTCATGGCGTCGCCTTTCAATCCTCTTTTTTTGCGGATCGACCCGCGCCACCTCGATAAACTGGAAAAGATTCTGATTCATACACCCACCTTAATAAACAACCGCCAAGGTTTCTTTTGGCGAGGTTCCCCGATGCCCGAGCAAAGTAGCGATATCGGATGTTTTTGGCTTGATCAGCCTGAACCGGCTCATATACTGTCCGTCAAAGCCGGTCAGCAGCCGCTCGGCCCATTCGCTGCCTGTTTCCAGGAAGTGAAGATTGATTATTCCCCGCAGGTGCTCCTGCAGGACCGCGTTCTCTTCCAGGATGATGATATCGACCAGCTCCTGATTCACCCTCGACTCCAGGGCTCCGAATTCGTCAAGCACATAGGCAAAACCACCGGTCATGCCTGCACCGAAATTGACTCCGGTCTCTCCGAGAATGGTGACGACACCGCCGGTCATATATTCGCAACCGTTATCGCCGATGCCCTCGATCACTGCTTTAGCGCCGGAATTTCTGACCGCAAAGCGTTCTCCGGCCCGGCCCGCAGCAAACAACCAGCCGCCGGTGGCTCCGTAAAGACAGGTGTTGCCGATGATAACCGCCTCATGGCTATTATAGGCGACCCCCAGCGGAGGACGAATAACCAGCTTCCCGCCGGCCATCCCTTTACCTACATAATCGTTGGCATCGCCGGTCAGCACCATCTGCAACCCTCCTGCGTTCCAGGCCCCGAAGCTTTGTCCGGCGGTGCCGCTGAACAGCAGGTGAATGGGTGCGTCCTTCATGCCGTTATTGCCGTGGAGGGCGGCAATTTTCCCGGAAAGCCGCGCTCCAACCGTCCGATCGGTATTTCGGATAGTAAAGCTGCCTCCCCCACCCGACATGGTTTCAACCGTCTCGCGGAATCGATCTTCAATCCGGGTGTTAAGCCTGCCCGGATCATCGGGAGTATTGGTCTCCTTGAAAAAAAGGCTGCTTGTTGCGGGTGGTTGAAATGTTTCCAGGATGTGGCTCAGGTCGAGTTTTCGCTGTTTTGCTGAGATGCCGGGCAGTTGTTCGAGCAGATCCGTCCGGCCGATCAGATCGGTAAGTCCGGCAATCCCCAGCTCGGCCATGTGCATTCTCGTCTCCCGCACCATAAACCTAAAATAGTTGATCACCATCTGCGGAACCCCGGCAAAATATTCTTTTCTGAGGGTCTCGTCCTGGGTGGCGACCCCAGTTGCACAGTTATTTAAGTGGCAGATCCGCAGGAATTTACAGCCGAGCGCGATTAGCGGCCCGGTCCCGAAGCCAAAACTCTCGGCGCCGAGAATGGCCGCTTTTATGATATCCAGTCCGGTCTTCAGGCCACCGTCCACCTGCAACTGCACCTTATGGCGCAGGCCATTGGCGACCAGGGCCTGCTGGGTCTCGGCGAGCCCTAATTCCCAGGGGCTGCCTGCGTATTTTACCGAGGTGAGCGGACTGGCCCCCGTTCCCCCGTCGTAGCCGGAGATGGTGATCATATCGGCATAGGCTTTGACCACGCCGGTGGCGATAGTGCCGACCCCCGGTTCGGAGACCAATTTTACGCTGATCCGTGCATTGGGATTAACCTGCTTGAGATCGAAAATCAGCTGGGCCAGATCCTCAATCGAGTAGATATCGTGATGGGGCGGCGGGGAGATGAGTGTTACCCCAGGTATTGAATAGCGCAGAGCGGCAATCTGGGCGGTTACTTTATGACCGGGGAGCTGCCCGCCCTCGCCCGGTTTTGCGCCCTGGGCCATTTTTATCTGGATCACTTCGGCATTCATCAGGTAGTGCGGAGTCACTCCGAAACGTCCGGAGGCAACCTGTTTTATTTTGGACACCCGCTCGGTACCGAATCGGCCGGGATCTTCCCCCCCTTCCCCGCTGTTGGAAAAACCGCCCAGGCGATTCATGCCGATGGACAGCGCCTCATGTGCCTCCTGGCTGAGAGCGCCGATGGACATGGCGGCGGAATCAAAACGCTTAAAGAAATTTTCTGCAGGCTCTACTTCATCAAGAGGAATTGGTACCGCGCCATTTTTCAGCTGCAGCAGATCCCTAAGACAGGCGACCGGCCGATTATTTACCAGGCTGGAGTAGCGTTGGTAATCGACAAATTCACCGGTTCGCACCGCCTTTTGCAAGGCTTCGACCACATCTGGATTGTAGGCATGGTACTCTTCGCCATGGATATATTTAAAGAGCCCGCCCCGCCTCAGCGGTTTATGCAGCCGCCTCCAGGCATAATGGGCCAGCTTTGCCTGATCGTCTTGAAAATCGGCGAAACCGGCTCCTTCAATGCGGCTGACTACGCCGTTAAAGCAAAGCTCGGTGACTTTCCCGGCAAGACCGACGGCCTCGAAAAGCTGCGAACATCTGTAGGAGGCAATGGTGGAAATCCCCATTTTCGACAGGATCTTGAGCAGACCCTTATCTATGCCTTTTCGATAGTTACCGAATGCCTGCCCGAGACTGACCTTGACTGAGCCTCTCTCCACTGCCTGGGCCAGTGACTCATACACCAGATAAGGGTAGACAGCCGTCGCCCCCATGCCTATAAGAACGGCAAAATGGTGCGGATCGCGACTGCCGGCTGTTTCAACAATAATATTGGCGTCACAGCGCAAACTGTTCTCCACCAGAATTCGCTGCACAGCGCCTACCGCCATCGCTGCCGGGATAGGCAGACTCCCGGAGCTGATATTTCGATCCGAGAGAATCAACAGAACCGCGCCCTGTTCCACTTCTTTTCGCGCTTTTTGACAGAGTTCTTCAATGGCATTTCTCAGTCCGAGCTCTCTTTGGTAATTGAGGTCGAGGATGACATGACGATAATGGTTTCGATCAAGCTGCAGGAGTTGCTGAAAGTCACTGAAGACAAGGACCGGTGACTGGAATATTACCCGGTTGGCGTGGCCCTCGGCCTCGTCGAAAACGTTTTGCTCCCGTCCTATGCAGGTGGCAAGCGACATAACATGTTGTTCCCGCAACGAATCGATCGGCGGGTTGGTCACCTGGGCAAACATCTGCCGGAAATAGTCGTAGAGGCTCCGCTCCTTGGTGGACAACACCGCCATCGGCGCATCGTCACCCATTGAGGAAACCGGTTCCTGCCCGGTCTCGCCGAGTACCTTGATAATCTGCTCCAGCTCTTCATTGGTATAGCCGAAAAGCTTCTGGTAGAGAAGAAGACGGTCATCGTCAAGAGATCTGCCGCCGATAGCCGATTGGTCGTCCTGATCAAAAACAGGAAGCTGCCGACAGCATTTCTCCAGCCATTTTTTATAGGGATGACGGCTCTTCAGCTCCCTGTCTATATCCCAGGAAGTCCAGCGCTTGCCGGAAAGGGTATCGATCACCAACAGCTCGCCGGGACCGACCCGCCCCTTCTCCAGCACCTCGTCCGGCTCGTAGTCCCAGATACCGACCTCCGAGGCGAGGGTTATGAGTTTATCTTTGGTCACCACATACCTGGCAGGTCTGAGTCCATTGCGATCAAGTCCGCAGGCGGCAAAACGGCCATCACTCATGACGATGCCGGCCGGTCCGTCCCACGGCTCCATATGCATGGAATTGAAGTCGTAAAAAGCCCGCAGGTCCGGATCCATATTCGGATGATTCTGCCAGGCGGGCGGGATCAGCAGCCTGAAGGCCCGGAAAAGATCCATCCCACCGGCCAGAAACAGCTCAAGCATGTTATCAAGGGACGAAGAGTCGGAACCGGTGGTATTGACAAAGGGCGCTGCTTCAGCCATATCCGGCAGCAACGGCGACTTGAACTTATAGGAACGGGCTTTCGACCATTGCCTGTTACCGGTTATGGTGTTGATTTCCCCGTTATGGGCTAAATACCTGAAGGGTTGGGCGAGCGACCACTTCGGCAGGGTATTGGTTGAAAACCGCTGGTGAAAGAGACAGATTGCCGACTGCATTCTGATATCGGCCAGATCCGGGTAAAAGAGAGGGAGGTCAACCGGACGGCACAGCCCTTTATAGACGATCACCAGATTGGACAGGCTGGCGATATAAAAATCGGCATCATCGGTGACTCGTTTTTCCACCCGGCGGCGGACCATATAGAGGCGTCGTTCGAGTTCTTTTGAACCCCAGCCGAATGGTCCGTTAAAAATTACCTGGACAATCCGAGGCATGGTTTTTTCGGCAAAATTGCCGAGTACTTCTTGATCTACAGGAACCTCACGCCAGGCGACAACGGTGAGGGTTTCCCTCTCCAGCTCCTCTTCGACAGCCCATTTAGCCACGGTTGCTTTTGAGTCATCCGCACTGAGAAAAATCATGCCGACGCCATACCTGCCGCCAAGATTCCAATTTTCTTCTCCGGCCAGGGATCTAAAAAAATTATCCGGCTTTTGCAGCAGCACACCACAACCGTCACCGGTTTTGCCGTCTGCGGCGATACCGCCACGATGGGCCATTCTGGCCAGAGAGGCAATTGCCGTACGAACCAGCTTGTGACTGGCCTCGCCTTCCAAATGGGCCATCAGCCCAAAGCCACAGTTATCTTTTTCTAATTCCCGATTAAATAGGGCCATGCTGTCCTCTTAAAACTGTTGCATTACCGGTGGTTAAATAAACCGTTTCATCAATTCATCTATGGCTTCCTCGACATTATCCGGACTGATACCGGCACGATTGCAGGCATTTTTAACGTGGTGACGTTTCGTTGCAGAATTCAAATCAGCCAAGGTCCGGAACAAACCCATCCTCCGACCCACCTGATAGAGCATTCTCTCCGTCGGATCCAAGTCAAGAAACGTCCTGATAATGTCGAGCATCTTTTCCTTGTCCTCTGGATATCGCCCCTCAAGGTTCTCAAAGAGGTTGAGGATATGATCGCTTTTAACGGTGCTGGTAATTCCTTCCAGTGCCTGCAAAAAGACGAGAAGTTCACGTGCCGTCTCCACATCGCCTAGTTTCTCAAAATCTCCTTTTTGATACTCCTTATACAGCTCGACGTGGTCGGGAATGGCAAGGGTCCGCAACCGGATGAAATCCGGGTTGATCCGGTTCAGGGCATCGGCACTTTCCAGGGCATGCTCCTCCGAGAGAGCCCTTCCGCCCAGGCCGGGCATAACATATTCAGAGAGCTCCATCCCCGCCTGTTTTATCTTCCTTCCAGCTGCAATGTGGGTCTCTTTATCGACCCCTTTTTTAATCCGGGCAAGTACCTTGTCAGAACCCGTCTCCATGCCGATATGGATACGGGACAAGCCTGCTGCAGCCATAAGTCGAAGATTGCCGTCACTTATTTTCGCGATGGTACGGGATCTGGCGTAGGAGGTTATCCGCGCCACCCAGGGAAAACAGAGTTGCAGATGACAAAGGATGGCAATGAGATGCGCAGGCTTTATGATAAGACTGTTGGCATCCTGCAAAAAAATCGAGCGCATCCCGGAGGAACCCCACTGCAGAGCGGCATTGAGGGCGGCTCGGTCGCCTTCTCCCTCAAGAGAGCGACGCCGCTCAATATCTGCAGGAAACACCTTGCCGCTTTTGGCGGCAGATGTTTTTAATTCCAGAACATATCGATGGACACGATTGATATCTTCCAATACATGAGCAACGGGTCGCAGGGAGAAATCGCTGCCTTTATAAACAGGACAAAAGGTACATCGATTCCAGGGACAGTTGCGGGTTATGCGGATAAGCAGGCTACCCGCCTCGCTTGGAGGCCTGATCGGTCCCTGCTCAAAGCCTTTGTACTCACATTCTTTTGCTGCAGATTTGTTCATTATTGCAATACCTCTGATACAGGTCGTTTACAGTTCAGCGGAGTGAAGGACCAGCATCTTCTCTACCTGCATATCCTTGATAGTGTGGGGGATTCCGCCGGTTCCCAGTCCCGATTCCTTCAGCCCGGCAAAAGGCATCCAATCAACCCGGAAGGCAGTATGGCCATTGACCATGATAAGAGCCCGAACTTCTTGCTGTTTACCGAGGTAGAGGTAACCATAAGTCTTAATGAGTAGAAAAACAACAAAGCTGACAGGAACAGCAGATAAAGACCCAGCGCCATTGGTAAACATGGTAAACAGGCTGAACAGAATATGCTTCAACACTTACAAAATTTCAACCACTCTTGACCATGTATTCTGTTTTCCGGCAAGGGGCCTAAATACAAAAAGGGCGCGCAATCCTAAAATCCTAAAGATTGACGCGCCCTTAAAACCGCAAAAGCTTATCCAAAAGATCGCTTATTTCACTGTCTCGACCTGATTGTCAGCTCCCTTCCAGGCATAAATACCACCAGGATACCTGTAAACGTTTTTATAGCCGAGTTTTTTGGCCCAGAGAGCGCCGTTATGGCTTCTGGTGCATTTGACAAAACCGCAGTAGACAATGATCTTTTTCTCTTTATCCGGACCGAGCAGTTTCAGATACTCTTCCTGACTTTTGCCGTCGGTTTCTTTACTGTCCCATTCCACCATGTCGGGGATCGGAAAATGGAACTGCTTAGCCATCGGTACATGCTCTTTTTTGTAAGAATGTCAGGCAGGAGGGCGTAGGCATCTATCGTCGCGGCAAATTCATGGACGTTGAAGAGCTTAGGGAGGGCAGCGACCAGAAATATCAGGCTGATTAGCCAACGACCAAGGCGATCCGCCCACAGCAGCACGTCTTGCAGCATATTTTTTTGTTACATGAACAACCCATCAGAAGTGGTCGATCTCTTTTATAGACAGTTAAATAAATTAAAAAACTCGTGCAGCATGCCGAAATTTCAAGAGATTGTCCAATAGTTAATTACTATCGAAGCCTCACTATCCATTGCCATTTCTGATTTCAGGCCCTCCTCTTCTGCAAACTGATCGAGAATCAAGGAGACATTTAATATTGGAATTTTAACGAAAGCTGATAAAATAGAAAAAAGATCTGAAAAACCGGCAATAAGGGGGACAAATTATGGCTGATGCAAGCAGTCGCTTTCCGCCTCTCTACATAACCGCCTGCATAATTTTTGCTGTTGGTGTTGCGGGTCTTGGCTGTCTTTTGGTCCTGCAGCCCTCCTCCCACATTATTAAAGGATTTTTCTATATCTTCGTTGGATTTATTGCCTTTGGCACAGGTGAATTCCTCAACCACCCCAAAACACCACTGATGACAGTTAGTGAGGATGACAGCGCCGCCTCCCCACAGTTTTATCGTAAACGAAACGCCTGTAGTCTTGGAAACTTATGCGATATTGCAGCGCTGCTTCTTTTTTTCGCTGGTCTCTCAACCCTGCTGCACCCTAAATGACTCCCATGTTTAAACCGGCAAAGCTACATTGCAGATTTAGACTGGAGTCATTTAGAGAGTCATTTAGATATGGGACGCCCGACTGCTCTGCACATTGTATTTGAAGTATGATGAGCAAATCCCCTCATCGGATATCATGCAGGGCCCTATGGGAGACTGAGGAGTGCAGATCATTCCAAAGGCAGGACAATCCGGAGGCAGTCCACGACCGGAAATTATCGCGTTACACTGGCACATGCAGGATTCCTGGCCTTCCTTGAACCTGACGTTGAATCTCTTGGTGGCATCAAACAGCGCGAGCTCATCACGGATGACAAAACCGCTCCGTTCTATTGTTCCAAGCCCACGCCAGTCGGTATCCACTGCAAAAAACACTTCCGACACCATTTTCCTGGCCTTTCTATTGTCATCGGAAGAGTAGATAAACGCCGAGGTATCATCAAAAACCGACTCCCCATTGCGTATCTGTTTAACCAGACTCAGAATTCCTTCCAGGATCTCAACTGCTTCGAAACCGGCAATATAACAGGAGAGATTATGTTTTTTAGCAAGTTCGGTGTACGCTTCGGTATCGGAAATGGTATTGATATGATCGGAACAAAGCAGTCCCCGGATGTTGAGATCCGGGTCCATCATCAGCAAGTCGATTGTTGGGGGCAGTAACCTGATGGAAGGGAAAACACAAAAATTTCCTATCCCTAAACGCGCCGCCTCAAGTATCGTTTCTGCGACACCGGGAGCAGTGGCCTCAAAACCAACCGCCGGGTAGACTACGGTAAAATCCGGTTCCCGCCGGGCAATATCCAGGGCATCCATGGGTGAAGAGATAATTTCAACCCTGGCACCCTTTTCCCAAATGGAGCCGAGAGACTCTTTGCTCCCCGGGACACGAAGCAGGTCATCGCAGGCAGCAGTTATGACGTTTGGCTGCATGCCCACTTTGACAAAGGCATCGATATGCCCCGCCGGCATCACACAGACACTACAACCGGGGCCGGCGACGAGATCGATTTTTTCCGGTAACAGCTGACGAAGGCCGTATTTGAGTATGGCTCTGTTCTGTGTACCGCAGGCCACCATCAACCGTATGGGCCGGTCTACCAGCTGGTGTAGCTCCTCAAGCAGTGGTTTTAGGAGATCAAAATCTTTTGTAACTTTCCCGGTTTCCATTCGGTATACCTCTACCCCCAGGTGAAATAATCGAAACTCTCACCTGACCCTATTACTTTTTTGGAAAAAGGGCTGAATTTTCCAAAAAAAAAGCGACTGAATTTTATTCCGAGGCTTCCGCCTCATTTTTCATTGCTTTATAGCTCGCTGAGTCGATTACTCTCTCGCCTTCGATTTTATCAATCTCAGCTCGAGTCAAATGAAATTTTCCACATGCAGGACAAGTGCCATCAAAATCGTCTCCAACGGCGCGCGCTTTCAACTCATCGATAGTCATATGATCCAGTCTGCCGCATGCACCACTGGGATTTTCTGCCCGGACCTGCACTCTTGTTGTGTGTGGCATTGTAACCTCCTGTACAATTATCGGCATCCCTAATGGGAGATACGAATAATTACTTTTGTTTATACTACATTATCGGCCAAAAAAAACAATAAAGGGAAAGTGCCTTCGAAAACTATCTCTAAGGCACTTATGTAACCTCCTGTAAAAACCTCAATACGAGTGACAGGAAGTCTCTCAGCTGACTATCTTATCGACCTCTTTTCCCTTGGAATCCACGATGCTTACAGATACAGGTATGCCGCCATCCAGGCGGTGGGTTGCACAGGACATTCAGGGGTCGTAGGCGCGCACCGCCATTTCCACCTGGTTAAGCAATCCTTCATTGTATACCCCGCCTTTGATAAGAGTTGTCGCAGCCTGCTTGACGCTCATATTCATCGGGGCGATGTTGTGGGTGGTCCCGACAATGAGGTTTGCCTTGGTGATACAACCATTGTCGTCGGTGGTGTAATCGTGGATCAAAGTTCCCCGCGGAGCCTCGACAATCCCTACTCCCCTGCCGGCCTTCGGCTCGACCTTGGCCCTTACATTCGGATCGGTAATTCCTTCCCATTCAAGCAGTTCTATGGTCCGTTCACAGGCATAAACCATTTCAATCAGCCGTGCATAATGGTACAGCAAGGTCTGCTGGGCCGGACGGCCAAAGGAACCCCTGAACGCTTCGAGAGCCGCCTGTGCCCTTGGTGTCGAGATCTTGTCGCAGACGTTGATTCTTGCGAGAGTATTTGACCGATAAATCCCCTTGGGGGCGGCAAGACTCATGTCAAAACCCTCGTTCCAGGATTTGGCATAAGGCATCTTAGAATAGCCCCAGGGCTCGACGTGCTCACCGAGAAAGTTCGTATATTCAGCTCCCTCGAAATCGACATAGCTGCCGTCCGCCTTCATGAGCCGCTGTTTACCGTCATAGAGCCGGAGCGAGCCATCTTTGCGGTCAACGGTGCCGAGAAAACCGGTATGTATCACTCCGAGCTCACTGATGACGTCCATGTATTTTTTGAACACATTCTCAATGGCGTAATCAAGGGCATAAAGAGAGAAATCCAGCAGAGTCCTGGTGCCTTCCAGCAACTCCTTTCTCTCTTCCTCGACCATCGGTTTGGCAAAGCCGCCAACGACACCGGCGATCGGGTGAATGGCTTTACCGGCAAATTTATCGAGCATCATCTGCCCAAGTTGCCGCATCTTGACCACCTTGGTGGCAAGTTCCGGTGCAGCTTTGACAACTCCGATGACGTTTCGGACGGAATAATCAGCATCCGGTCCCAGCACGAAATCCGGAGCTGCAAGAAAGAAAAAATGCAGAATTTTATCGTTAATATGGGCCATTACCTGGCACATTTCGCGAAGCTTATGACCTGTTTCGGTGGGTGTCACGCCGA
>Ga0214472_10004766_pt1 | contig 14308 bp, 7 predicted proteins | sample RVTome_6_FD_207662 | JGI IMG/M metagenome (GOLD analysis project Ga0214472, IMG submission 207662) | Soil microbial communities from uranium-contaminated site in the Upper Colorado River Basin, Wyoming, United States - RVT140D175 | ecosystem: Environmental > Terrestrial > Soil > Contaminated >... | reverse complement strand
ACATTCCCCGGCGTACACGGCCGAGGCGGTAGCGGCGTCGGCTCACATCCCCGCCAAGGAGATGGCGAAGACCGTCATGATCGAGATCGACGGCATGCCGGCGATGGCCGTGATCCCCGCTTCGTTTCATGCTGATCTGGAGCAATTGCGAGCGGCGCTGGACGCTCGACATATATCCCTGCTGCGCGAGAGGGACTTCAAAGACCGCTTCCCGGATTGTGAGCCGGGGGCGATGCCGCCATTCGGCAACCTTTACGGCATGCCGGTCTTTGTTTCCGAGAGTCTCGCCGAGGATGAGTATGTCGCTTTCAGCGCCGGCTCGCACAACGAGGTGGTTCTGATGGCGTACGCCGACTACGAGCGGTTGGTGGCTCCGAGGATCGTAAAGTTCAGCGCCGAAACACTGGCGCTCTAAGCTCGGCCCCGGCGGGAGCTAAGGCGAGCGGGAAGGAGGCAGGGTGATGACGAAAACAATTCCGTGGGCAGCGGCCGTATTCCTCGTCGCTCTGACCTCATGTTCCGGACAGCACTCTCCCGCCGGGTTCCGTTTGCCCGAAAACGGCGATGTCGACCGCGGACGAGCCGCGTTCCTTGATCTGAAGTGCCATACGTGCCACAGGGTTGTGGGCGAAGATTTCCCGGCGCCCACGGTTGAACCGGCCATGCCGATTGCCTTGGGCGGTACGGTCTATGAGATTCGAACGGACGGCTATCTCGTGACGTCAATGATCAATCCGTCGCACAAGCTGGCGGGTTATCCGAAGGACCTGGTGTCAACGGACGGCGAGTCGAAAATGCCTGACGTCACGAGGGGTATGACGGTTCGGCAGCTTGTTGACATCGTGGCTTTTCTGCAGGCCCGCTACAAGGTTGTCCCACCTCCGAACATGCATCCCTGACGTGGCCGCTGCCGCATCCCGTCTGAATGATTTACCGCTATTCTTGTAGGCGTATGCCCGAGTACGACCACCTGTTGAAACGCCTTCAGAAGATTCTCGTTCCGATAGATACCCGAGCCCGCCGTAGCGCCGCCCTTGATCGCGCGGTGCAATTGGCCGAACACTCCGGGGCGCGGCTGAAACTGATCGAAATTGTCAGTGAGCTTCCGCCACAACTCTGTGTTCCTTCCTATGGCTATCCGGCTCTGAAGGACACGTTGGCGAATGAGAAGGGGCAGCGGCTCAACGCGCTTGTTCAGAAGCTCAGTGAGCGAGGGCTGAAGGCGGATTCGGAAGTCTTCTATGGGAAACCTTACCTCGAGATCATTCGCGAGGCGTTGCGCAACGGCCATGACTTGGTCATAAAAGATGCTGAGAATGGCGGGCCGAGCCGTCTATTCGGTGCAACGGACATGCGCCTCTTCCGCAAATGCCCGAGTCCGGTTTGGATCGTCAAGCCGGCTCGCGTTCGGCGCCACCGCAGGGTTCTGGCGGCGGTTGATCCCGCCGCCGAGCCGCGCCACGCCGAGCAACTCAACCTGAAGATTCTCGGCATGGCAGCCTCTTTGAGCGCCTTCGAGGAGGGAGAGTTGCACGTCGTCCATGCCTGGGATGCGGCGCCCGGGGAATCGGCGGATGGGTTGCCGGCTGACGTTCGGCGGAAGATTGCGCGGGATACAAAACGACAGGCTCGTTCGATGCTTGACAGTTTGTTGGCATCCGCGAACCTCAAGATCGCCAGGAATCGCATCCATCTGCTGGAAGGCGAGCCCGGAGCTGTGATTCGTGACTTCGCCAATACACACGCGGCTGACATCTTGGTGATGGGTACCGTCGTGCGCACCGGCATTGAGGGCTTCTTCATCGGTAACACCGCCGAGCGCATCCTCGGTCAAGTGCGCTGTTCCGTCTTGGCGGTCAAGCCGGATGGATTTGTATCGCCCGTCCGGGTCCCCGCATAACGTCCCATCGTATTCGACGTCCTGACGGGCTCGCCCGAGGTTGTTTTCAGCGCCCCATGAGTCAATGGCATAACGTTTCGCTGGAGGAAGCGGTCCGTGGTCTCGCCTCGGACATCGCGGATGGTCTCTCCACCGAAGAAACGGCGCAACGCGCTGAGCAATACGGCCCCAACGCTCTGGTAGCAAAGCCGCCGAAAACCGTCTGGCGGATACTGTGGCAGCAGCTCTCCTCGACGCTGGTCGTCATTCTGATCGTTGCCTGTGTCGCGTCCGCTCTGTTGGGCGACCTAAAGGACGCCGCCGCGATTCTCGCGATCGTCATCCTCAATGCGTTTCTCGGCGTCAGGGAAGAGTACCGCGCCGAGCAGGCCATGGCGGCGCTGAAGCGGCTGTCGGCGCCGGTCGTCAAGGTTCGGCGTGGCGGCCACGTCGTCGAAGTTCCGGCCATCGGCCTCGTGCCGGGCGACATCGTTCTGCTGGAGGCAGGCAATCTCGTCCCGGCCGACGGCCGTCTCGTCGAGAGCGCCAATCTCCGCATCGATGAGGCCTCCCTTACGGGCGAGTCCGAACCGGTGGAGAAGGCCGCGCGGCCGGTCTCCGAGAAAGACGCCGCTCTGGCCGACCGCCGCAACATGGCTTACATGGGGACGACGGTCACATACGGCCGGGGAGCGCTCGTGATCTCGGAAACAGGCATGCGCACCCAGCTCGGACGCATCGCCGACTTACTCCAAACAGTGCCTGAGGAAAGAACGCCGCTTCAAGCCCGCTTGGACCAACTGGGTCGTGTTCTCGTGGTTGTTGCGCTGGGGATTGTCGCGGTCATCTTCGTCTCCGGGCTGATGCGCGGCGAGGACCTGCGCCTGATGTTTTTAACGGCCGTCAGTCTCGCTGTGGCGGCTGTTCCCGAGGGGCTGCCCGCAGTGGTCACGGTGGCGCTTGCCCTGGGGTCGCAGCGGATGCTGCGGCGGCACGCGCTCATCCGTAAGTTGCCGGCTGTCGAAACGCTGGGATCCGTCACCGTGATCTGTTCGGACAAGACCGGTACGTTGACGCAGAACCGAATGACTGTCGAAGCAGTGGTTCTGCCCGACGAGCGCTTCGAGATAGGCGGGGCCGAGGGTTTCGACTCGCTTCGCAAGGACCCGCGGGCTTCGTTACTGCTGGCGGCGGCGGCTCTCTGCAACGACGCCGTGCTGGAGTCGGATGTGGACGGAGACGGCCCGTTGAAGGTGGTCGGTGATCCGACCGAGGGCGCTCTGGTATCGGCGGCGGCGCAGGGTGGTTTGGAGAAAAGCCATCTGGAAGAAGTGCTGCCGCGCGTCGATGAAGTTCCGTTTGACTCGCGGCGCAAGCGGATGAGCACTGTGCATCGTCTGCCGGGCCGGCAGGTCTTGCCCGCGCCCCTCGATGAGCTTTCTTGGGAAGAACGATTTCCAGCGGGAACGACTCACTTGGTTGCGGCCAAGGGGGCCATCGACAGCGTGCTGGAGGTCTCGACTCGCGTTTGGCTGCGGGATGGCGTCGCCCCGCTCGATCAGGGGTGGCGAGAGAGAATCCAGCAAGAGCATGATGAGTTGGCGCGGAACGGAATGCGCGTGCTGGCACTGGCTGTGCGCGGCCTCAACGCCGCCCCGGCGGATACGAAGGGTTCGGATACGAACGAGATCGAGCAGGATCTCGACTTTCTTGGCCTCGTGGGCATGATCGACCCGCCGCGTCCCGAGGTCCACGATGCAATCGAGACTTGCAAGAAGGCCGGCTTGCGGGCGCTGATGATCACCGGCGACCACCCCCTTACCGCGGCCTATATCGCGCGCGAGCTGGGTTTGGCTGACAGCGAAAGCCCGCTGCTTACCGGACGCGATCTCGATCGGCTCTCAGCGGATGAGTTAAGCGCGGCCGTTGGCCACGTCAATGTTTATGCGCGGGTCTCCCCCGAGCACAAGCTGAACATTGTCGACGCTCTGCAAGGACGCGGCCAGGTCGTTGCCATGACGGGAGACGGCGTGAACGATGCGCCGGCTCTCAAGAAGGCCGACATCGGCGTTGCCATGGGGATCACGGGTACGGACGTGTCGAAAGAAGCGTCCGACATGGTTCTGCAGGATGACAACTTCGCAACGATCGTGGCGGCCATCGAGGAAGGCCGCATCATCTTCGACAACATCCGCAAGTTCATCAAGTACCTGCTGTCATGCAACTCAGGGGAGTTGTGGGTGATGCTCGTGGGGCCGATCTTCGGGATGCCCTTGCCGTTGCTGCCGGTTCAGATTCTCTGGATGAACCTCATTACCGACGGTTTTCCGGCGCTCGCGCTGGGGGTTGAGCCGGCTGAGCGCGACGCGATGTTACGGCCTCCGCATCCTCCGGGTGAAGGCATCTTTGCGCGCGGCGTTGGCCGGGACATCGTCTGGCTGGGCCTGCTGATGGGCGTCAGTTGCCTGGCGCTGGGATACGATTACTGGCGGGCGGATCGGGAAGAGTGGCAGACCATCGTCTTCACTTCGCTGACGTTCTCGCAAATGTTTCTGGCGCTGGGCATTCGCTCCGAACGCGATTCTCTTTTCTCGATCGGACTGCTGAGTAACAAGCCGATGCTGGGCGCCATTCTCCTTTCGTCGCTGTTGCAGTTGGGCATCATCTACCTGCCGGTTGGGCAGGAGCTTTTCGAGACGCATGCACTTCCGCCCGGGGACCTGGGGTTGGCGTTGCTGGTTGGCAGCGGCGTGTTCTGGGCTTATGAACTGAATAAGTGGCTCGTTAGGCGGCGGCCGACCGAGCACTCCGGGTAATCGCGCAAAACCGCGCCTTGCTATCCGTCGGCAATCGCGGAAAATCGGGAAATTACCGGATGGCCGCCGTGGCCGCCAGGTATCCAGACGGGCCGTTCAGGACGCGGCGCACCACCGGCACGAGTTCGCTGCTGCGATATGGCTTTTGAATAAATCCGGCGGGTCCTGGGCCGGCGAGATGCCGGACCGTATCCTGTTGATCGTAGCCGCTTGACAGGATGATCCGGACGTCGGGTCGAATGCTACGCAATGCGCGGAATGTCTCTCCCCCGTCCATGTGCGGCATCGTCAAATCCAGCAACACGGCGGCAATCGCGTCCGGACAGTTGCGGAAGATATCCAGGGCATGCCGTCCGTCCGTGGCGGCTGCCACGGTAAAGCCGTGCTTTTCGAGGATCTTCACGGCCACCGTTCGCACGGATTCTTCATCGTCCACCACGAGAATCGTCCCGCGCGCGGGCGGCGCCGCAAGCGTTCGCAGCGCTATGGGGGACTCCACCGCCGGTTCCTTCGCGCTCGGGAACAGCACTCTAAACGCCGTCCCGGACCCGCGCAGGGCCGCAAGCTTGATGGCGCCGCGGTGCCCGCGAACAATGCCCAGCACCGCCGCCAGACCAAGGCCGCGGCCGCTATCCTTTGTCGTGAAAAACGGCTCGAAGATTCTCGCCGCTGTTGCGCCGTCCATGCCGCAGCCCGAGTCGGAGACCTCGATATAAACATAGTCACCCGCGGGCAACTGGTCATCCACGTAGGTCTTCGACAGGTAATCCCGGTCGGCGGCCATCACGCCGGTTGTGACGCGAATCATTCCGCCGGCCGTTCCAATGGCGTCGGAAGCGTTCGCGACCAAGTTCATCGCCACCTGCTGGAGTTGACCGGGGTCGGCCTCGAATAAGGGAAGGTCTTCGGCCAGATCATACTTCAGCGCTACTTTCTTGCTAACCGAAATGCGCAGCAGATGGCCCATATCCTGGACAACTCGCGAGAGGTCGACAGGCTCCACCTTGAACTTTCCTTGACCGGAGCAGGCCAGCATCTGGCGGGTGAGTTCCGCCGCCCGTTCAGCGGCAGCCACCACCTCGTCGATGCTGGAACGAGCCGCGGATTCAGGGCCTATGTCCTCGAGGGCCAGACCGGCGAACCCAAGGATGGCCGTCAAGAGGTTCTTGAAGTCGTGCGCGATGCCGCCCGCCAGTATTCCTAAGCTTTTGAGCTTTTCCGCATGCAGGACCTGTTGTTCCAGCCTCTTGCGTTCCCTCTCCGCCTCGTCCCGCTGAGCCAAGGCCGTCTTTAGGTCGTGATTCACGGTTTCCAGTTCGTCGTTGTACGCTTCGAGCTCAGCGTTGACGGCTTCGAGCTCCGCGCTTGTGATTTCCAGCGCGTTGTTGGAATGAGCGAGGTTCCGCACGGCGGCGCCGTGATCGTAAACCATGGCCCGCAAGTTTTCCTTGGCGCGCAGGAGCTGCTCCTGAAGATCGACAAACCTTCCGCCGCCGGCGGGTTGCTCGGCGGCCTCGGCGGCGATTTCAACTTCCACGCCGCCCTGCGTCAACGATTTTTCCCGCGGCGGTGTAGCGTCTTCAAAGACGATCCAGAACACGAATTCCCCGAGCCCCTGCTGTTCAACCCGGCTCACCTCGATGTTGACTTTCCTGGTCTCGTCCCTCACGCTGTAGAGCACGCCGTGTCTGCGCGCGGGGCCGTGGCCGTCGCGGGCCTGTTGGATGGCCGAAAACAGCGCCCGCTGCAAGCCCGGACGAACCATGGGCAGCAGGTTAAACCGGGCTTTGCCGGACGGCAACTGGAGATAGGCCGCCGTGTGTCCGAGAAACTGCAGGATATTCAGACGGTCGTCAACGACGACACCGGCCGTTTCGATGGCGGCTGGAACCTTCACTTCGGACCAGCGGCGTTGCATTTTAGTCCCGTTCATGGTGAGTGAAGTTGATGGTAACAGATTTCTCAACATATTTATAGTAATTTATGATTGATTTTCTCATTATCTGTATGCATTACGGAGAAACCGATGGCGAAGAAGACCACGAGACGTAAGGCTCCGGCTGGGGGGGAGAGGAAGGCGCGCAAGCCAGCGGTGCGCAAACCCGCGTCAGCCGGCGCCGCGAAGACCGCCATCCCGGGCAAGGCAACCGCGACTCAAGCGGCTATTCAAGCTCCCTCCTCCGCCCGCGAAAAGCAGGATGCCGCAACAGCAGCCCCCGTCCCCTTTCCGGTGGTCGCCGTGGGCGCGTCCGCCGGCGGCCTGGAGGCCTTCACCGAATTGCTGCGGGCGCTCCCCCCCGATACCGGCATGAGCTTTGTCTTTATCCAGCACCTCAGTCACACCTCCGAGAGCCTGCTGCCCGAGATCCTTTCCAAGGCGACCGCCATGCCGGTGGCCGCGGTGACTGATGACGTGCGGGCGAAACCCAGCCACGTCTACGTCATCCCCCCCAATGCCGATCTGTCGTTTTCCCAGGGATTCATCAAAGTCCAGCGCCGTCCCGAGGGTCGCGCGCCGCATATGCCCGTCGACATCTTCATGCGCTCCCTCGCTCAGGAGTGCAACGTAAGAGCCATCGGAGTGATTTTGTCGGGAACCGGCTTTGACGGCGCCCAGGGATTGGCGGCCATCAAGGCGGAGGGCGGCATCGCTTTCGCTCAAAACGAGGAATCGGCGAAGTACCCCGACATGCCGCGCCATGCGAGCGCGGCGGCCGCAGCCGTCGATTTCACCCTGCCGCCCGATCAGATCGGCCGGGAACTGGCCCACATCGCCCGCCACCCTTACTTGAACCATATAGCCGGAACGCCCGAGGCGCTGGCCTTAGCGGAGGATCCGGAGGGTAGTCTCGCTGAGATCTTCACGCTGATCCGCAACAAGAGGGGCGTGGACTTCACACACTACAAACCCGCCACCATCCGGCGCCGTATCGCACGGCGCATGCTCCTGCACAAGATCGATTCGCTGAACGAATACATCAAGCTCCTTCGCAAACGCGCTGATGAGGTTGACGCTCTGCACCAGGATTTCTTGATTAATGTCACCAGTTTTTTTCGGGATCCGCGCGCCTTCGAGAAATTACAAACGAAATTCTTGCCGAAGATCCTCAAGGGCCGGTCGCGCGACGCGACGCTTCGGGTTTGGGTGCCGGGGTGCGCCACCGGCGAGGAGGCGTACTCGGTCGCCATTTCTCTGCTGGAGTCGTTAGGGGAGATCGGTACTGAGCCGCCGCTGCAAATCTTCGCCACCGACATCAGCGAGCGAGCCATTCACCTGGCGCGGGAAGGCCGCTACCCGGCGAGTATTGCCGCGGACGTCTCGGCGGACCGTCTGCGCCGCTTCTTCATTCAAACCGAAGGTGGTTATCAGATCAGGAAGTCGGTTCGTGATCTGTGTGTGTTCGCCGTCCAGAACGTCTTCAAGGACCCCCCGTTTTCGCGGATGGATTTGATCACCTGCCGCAACGTGCTGATTTATCTTGAAACGACGTTGCAAGAGCGGGTTCTGCATACGTTGCACTATGCCCTAAAGCCGGGCGGCATTCTCTTTCTGGGGGCCTCGGAAACAACCTCGGCGGCGTCCCATCTTTATCGCCAGGAAGACGAGAGGCTCAAGGTTTATTCGAAACAACCAGCCATGGATCGGCTCGGCTTCGACTTCGCCGGCCCCGCCGCCGGTGACGTCCGCAAGGTTCGTGAGAAGCGTGACGTTGGGAGCCGCGAGTCGGACATCGAGAAGGAAGTCAATCAGATCGTGTTGAGCGAATACGCGCCCGCGGGGGTCGTGATCAACGAGGCCATGGACGTAGTGCTTTTCCTGGGCCAAACCAACCCGTTTCTTCAGCCGCCGCCGGGGAAACCGACCTTCAACGTTCTGAAGATGGCGCACAAGGGCCTCGTGCTCGACCTGCGGGCCGTCATCCAGCAAGCAAGAGATTTGGCTGTTCCCGCGACGAGAGCGAGATTGGAAATCAAGTTCAATGGCCGGGCCGGGTTGGTCAGCCTGACGGCGATCCCGCTTTCCAGCAGGGAAAGCCACTACATGATTCTGTTTGAGCAAATCAGCGAGCAACCCGCGCCGGCTCAACCGGAGGTCGCTGCGCCAAGCGTGAAGAAAGGCCGCGGGAACAAGAAAACACAAATGGATCAGGAGCTTGCGGCAGTCAGGGCCACGCTCTTTGAAACGAGGCGCGATCTGGAGGCGGTGATCCAGGAGCAGGAATCCTCCGGCGAAGAGCTCCAGTCGGCCAACGAAGAAATCCTATCGAGCAATGAGGAGTTACAGAGCACTAACGAAGAGTTGCAGACGGCGAAGGAAGAACTGCAAGCTACGAACGAAGAGTTGACCACTTTGAACCAAGAGTTGCACAACCGCAACGCGGAGTTGTCGCGGGCCCATGGCGACCTGAGCAACCTGCTTGGCTCGATAGATGTCGGCGTCGTGATGCTGGGAAGCGACCTGCGCATTCGGCACTTCACGCCCGCGGCAGGGAAACTCCTGAACCTCATTCCCGGCGATGTGGGGCGGCCGATCGGGAACATCAAACCGAATCTCAACCTTCATGATTTGGAGGCGTCCGTCGCGGAAGTCGTTGACACCCTCACTCCCAGGGAACAACAGGCTCAGGATTCGCAGGGAGGATCCTATTCCGTGCGCATACGGCCCTATCGGACCGCCGACAACAAGATCGACGGCACCGTCGTGGCTTTCGTTGATATCCGCGACGTGAAGAACTCTCTGGAAGTCGCACTCGCGCGGCGCTTTGCGGAGAATATTGTCAACACGGTGCGGGAGCCGCTCGTGGTGCTCAACGATACCCTCCACGTTATCTCGGCCAACAGGTCTTTTTACGAGACGTTCCATGTCTCCGAGCCGGAGACCCTGCATAACCATATCTACGATCTTGGGAACCGTCAGTGGGACATTCCGGAACTACGGCGGCTGCTGGAGGAGATCATCCCCATGCAGAACGAGTTCGCGGGATTCGAGGTCCGCCACCATTTCCCAAGCCTCGGCCCCAAGGTCATGCTGCTCAACGCTCGCCAGATCGCGCCCCAAGCCGGAGGCGAGAAACTCATTCTGCTGGCGATCGAGGACGTCATCGGTCGCAACTGAAACCGTTTGGCTGCGCCGCTCTCGCGCGGCCGGGTCTCGTCTCAACGGCGCCATATTACAATAGGGTCGTGGACATTCTGTCCGTGGTCATCCCGACCCGCAATCGCCGGGATGTGCTTGAACAGTGCCTGCGGCGGCTGTCCGATCAGCACCTGGAGCGTTCCGGCTATGAGGTCATCGTTGTCGATGACGGATCGGACGATGCCAGCCCGGTTTCCCCTCCCGCCAACCTCGATCTCCGCCGGCTCAGGCAGCCTCCGCGCGGTCCGGCCGCGGCTCGTAATCATGGAGTCCGCGCCGCCCGGGGGAACGTTATCGTTTTCATCGGTGACGACATCTTCGTCCCGCCCGACTTTCTGCGAATCCATCGCGAGTGGCATCGCGAGCATCCGTCTGATTTGCACGGCCTGCTTGGTGTCGCCGAATGGCCGCCTCACTATCTGGGCAACAGCTACATGAGATGGCTCGACGCCTCGGGCCTGCAGTTCGGCTATCGGGGTTTGCGGGCAGGCGAGCCGTTGCCCTACTACAGCTTCTATACATCGAACCTTTCGCTCAAACGATCTGTTCTGCTCGACCATCCGTTTGATGAAGATTTTCAGGATGCGGCCTACGAAGACACCGACCTCGGCTTGCGTTTGCAGCGGGCGGGTTTTCAGCTCTTCTTCGATCCGGCCTGCCGCGCCGAACACCACCACGCTTATAGTTTGCAGGCTTCCTGCGACCACCGCCGCCGCGTCGGACGAGCCGGATTTCTGTTCCAACAGAAGCAGCGCGCCGTGGCACGCTTCCGCTGGATCCGGCGGCTGCCGTGGCCGCTGCGAGTCGTCGTGGGAAGCCGGCCGTACTGCGCCGTGGCCGAGTTCGCAGACCGGCTTGGCGACAGCGACCTGATCGCACCCTGGTACTACCTTCAGAACAGCGAGGCTTTCTGGGAGGGCTTCCGGGCCGCGCGGGCCGAGTACAGCAATGGGCACGCCGCCGGCTTCGCCGGACGCCAGGCGGAATCGGGCGAGGCGACGATCCCGCAGTCCCCGCCGCTGGAACTTTCGAGTCAGGCCGCAGCCACTGTATCGGTGGTGATCCTGACATTCAACGGCGGCGAAGCCCTGCGGCAGTCTCTTGATGCTATTTTCAGGCAGAAGCTGGCGACGCCATTCGAGGTCGTGCTCGTCGATTCCGGCTCGACAGACGGCACCGAGAACCTTGATCAGGTTTACGATGTGCGGATCATCCGAATTCGCCAGGAGAGCTTCAAGTACGGCTACGCGCGCAACGCCGGATTTCGGGCCGCGCGCGGTGCATACATCGCCACGATCTCGCAGGATTTCGTGCCTCGCGGCGAGACCTGGCTCAGCAACCTCATCGAGCCCCTCTGGCGGGGAGCGGACATCGTCCAGGGGCATGGACTGCCTCCCCTGGAACGGCGGCCGTTCTACTGGGAGACGCGCCGTTTCTGGTTCACTCGCGAGAGCCGCGACTTCAAGCGCCGGCACAATGGCTTTTGCCTTTCGTGCGTAAACATGGCGACGCGGCGGGACGTTTGGGAAGCGGCCGGCTTCGGCGACGAGACTCCGATGTCCGAAGATATCTATTTTCAGAAACGAGCGTTTGAGAAAGGGTATAACCGCACCATGCAGGCCCCCGCGGCCGTCGGTTACCACGGCCATTGGTATAGCGTTCGATCGCTTTTCCGGCGCTGCGCCGACGAGGGGTTGGGATGGCGCTGGATTGGTGAGGAGTATCGTATTGCCGACCTGCTGCTCGATCTGTTCGAGCCGCGATCGTATGTAAAGTTAGCGCTCGGTTTGCTGACCGGCCAAGTGCGGACGCCGGCCGAGCTGCTTTTTATCTGGGTCAGGCCGCTCGCCGTTTACAAGGGAAACCGCTTTCCCCTGGGAATGGAAAGCAGCGTGAGCGCTCCGGATTCGAACGCCACCGGCGCGGGTTGGGAGCCCCGTGTCAGCGTTGTGATTGTCACTTTCGGGCGAGAGGACTGTCTCCTGAAGACCCTCAATGATCTGCTTGTGCAGCGCTATCCCTGGTACGACATTACTGTGGTTGACCAAAACGAACAGCCGCTCGCGTCGGTTCGCAGGTTGGCGGAGGCTGCCGGCGGCCGGCTCCACATTCTGCACCTGCGTCCACCGGATGTCTTGGCCGCGCGCAACCTGGGGATACGGGCGACATCGGGGGAGATTGTCCTTTACGTTGATGACGACATTCGCTGCGAGCCGGATTTCATCGAGCAGCACGTTGCCATGTGCCAGTCGCCGCGGATCGGCGGCGTCGCGGGCTGGATTGACGCCAAAGTTCCCAAGGACCGCTTTCAGCCGCCGCAGGCATATGTCGAATCGGCCGTCGGCTGTAATATGTCGTACCGCCGAGAGGTCTTGCAGCAGGTCGGCGGATGGGATCTGCGTTTTCATTCCGTGCCTTCCTACGGGGAGGAGCGGGAACTCGGCCATCGCATCCGCCGGGCCGGATACGCCATTGCGGTTGCGCCGAAAGCTCTCGTGTTTCATGATGTGTCGCCATTGGGGGGGCAGCGAATCAGCGACCCGCGGCAGTATTGGTCAGCCTACACGTCGAACTTCGTGCTGCTGTTTCGCAAGACGAAACCCTGGCCGTACCAACTGCTCTTTCCCTGCTGGCTTCTGAAACTCCGTTACACCGTGCGGAAGCATTCCGGCGGCGCTGCCGGCGAGTCGGCTTTCTGGAAGGGAGTTATCGAGGGCCTTAGGCGCGCGCGGCAGAGCCGGCGCCAAACCGATTTCCTGGCCGCGACCCCGGCGGCGCTGCGGGTCGATCCCCGCTGACCGGGGGCCTTCCAGCATTCAGATTCTGTTTCTTCACTTCGCCGGTCCGCGAGTCACCGCCGTCTCTCGGCCCGCCCCGCGACCGGCCGCTTCATTCTCCATTTTTCGCGCAAGGCCGATGCCAGCCGCGATGGCGAGCGCCGGCGCCGCGGGAACTCGAAAGCGCGCCCGGCCTTGGGGTCCAGGGATCAGGATGAGGTACGCTGCGGTTGTAAGCGCCAGCAGCCCCAGGGGTCGGGAAATCGAGAATACGCAAAAGGGGAGCCAAAGCCAGAAGACACACGCCAGCGCTGCGGCGACGAATAAGAGCCCCTGCCCGAGGCCAGGGAGCATGTAACGGAATGCATTCCAAGCCGGGGATAGCAGGGTTATGGGGACCCCCTGCGCAACGACTTTCAGGTAGGTAAACGGGTGGCTCAGCAAGATAGCGATCGCCCTGTCTTCCCAAGGGACTGCCCGCAGTTGATAGAATTCTCCTTGAACATCCTCAAGCGCCCGATCCTCGATATCGGCGATCACGTAGGCGGCATTATGTAGCAGGAGGTTGATCCTTGAAATCTCCGAGAACTGAAACTCCCCGTAGTGCTGTTTTTGCCAGACAAACCAAGGCAACAAGAGCAGGCCTGTCGTCGCGAAGACCAAGAGTCCCCGGCGCGGCCTCTTCCACGCCACGGCCATCACCAGCGGCCACAGCCATGCCAACAGTAAGCCCACCGGGCGAACGTAGGCGGCCGCCGCCAGAACGACACCGCAGCTCACTGCGCTTCCTCGAGATCTTGAAGTAGCACCGAGTAACAACGCGACCGTCAGCAAACAGGTGAACAGCGTTTCGGAGAGAAGCAGGTTCCCGTACGTAATCGTTGTTACGTCAATCGCCAGGAAGGCAAGGCTCAAGCGGGCCGCCAGCTCGCCGCACTGTGACCGCACGCCAAAATAAACAAGGCCGCACGTTGCAAACCCGAGCAGGCCCTGGACGAGCAGCGCCAGTCTCAGGTCAAGGCCCGTCAGCGCGAGAAAAATCGGATACCCGGGCGTGCGAAGCCGGAAGTAGCCCTCCTCGCCGTCGAGGAGTTGGCGTGCGATCAGGACATAGCTTTCGGTGTCGGTCTCGCTGTTGTTGGTCAGATCCAAATAGTTAGCAGCCACCAATCCGGCCCGGCTCAAGAACGCCGCCAGTAGAAGGATCCACAACACCTCCGGCCGAAGCACCACGTCTCGAATCGTTGCGACTGCGTCCGCAAAGCGCGGATTTCTTTCGAGGCCGTCTCGCTTGGGCATTTGTGCAAGGCTCGGGGTGGAACCGGCGAACAAATCGAAATGGAGGCAGACGCTGCCGAAGCGCTTCCTCGAAGCACTGCCTCCGGCGGAAGGCGATGCCGACTGCCCTTATTCTTTCACACCTCTCGCGGGCCAGCTAGGCTGGATCTGTGTGGCATAATCGATGCGAGCTGAGTCAGACTGCCGACAGCACCATTGCTCGCACCGGGCGCGGCGGTCAAGGGGTCCGCAGCCCCTCGACAGGCTGCGACAAGACGTCTCCAGCGGGGACGGTAGGATGATCCGGACCAGCCGGTCGGCCTAACACCGGGAGGGAGTTAGGAACACGACGGACGTTACTGCTATCACCTAACCTATGCACAGAATCAGCATGCCAAGCCCTCTGCGTGCTCGGCTGATG
>Ga0214472_10004765_pt1 | contig 14309 bp, 13 predicted proteins | sample RVTome_6_FD_207662 | JGI IMG/M metagenome (GOLD analysis project Ga0214472, IMG submission 207662) | Soil microbial communities from uranium-contaminated site in the Upper Colorado River Basin, Wyoming, United States - RVT140D175 | ecosystem: Environmental > Terrestrial > Soil > Contaminated >... | reverse complement strand
GGGCCTGACGCCTTGCTGAAAAAGAACCGTGAAGGGGTCCTGTTCGTGATTTCGGCTCCTTCAGGAGCGGGGAAGACCTCCCTGTGCCGCCGGATTCTCGAGTCGGTTCCCGGCATCGAGCATTCCGTCTCCTACACCACCCGGCCCATGCGCGAGGGAGAGACCCGGGGGGTCGATTACCATTTCGTCGATCGCCCGACCTTCGATCGCATGGTTTCCCAAGGCCGCTTCGCCGAATGGGCCGAAGTTCACGGCAACCGTTACGGCACCGCCATCGATGAAATCGAGCGCCGAAGCCGGGCCGGCATCGATGTCCTTCTGGATATCGACTGCCAGGGGGCCGCGCAGATACGCGGCGCCTATCAGGGCGGGGTCTATCTGTTCGTGCTTCCCCCCAGCATGGAGGAGCTGGAGCGGCGCCTGCGCGGGCGGGGGACCGATTCCGCCGAGGTCATTGCAAGGCGCATCGAAAATGCGCGCTTTGAGATGGGCCAGTCCATCAAGTATGATTATGTGATCGTGAACGACGATTTTTCCCAGGCACTCGCCCGGTTTCACGCCATCGTGCTGGCCGAGCGCTGCCGGAGCTTCCGGGTGCTCGAGCCTGCATCGAAGAGCAGCTGAATCCAACCTTCCGGGCCCGGCCCGGATCTTTACCATCAAAGGAGTCATTTCAATGGCACGCGTTACCGTTCAGGACTGTCTCGAGCAGGTTCCCAACCGTTTTCTTCTGACCATGGTGGCCGCCAAGCGAGCCAAGCAGCTCTACAAAGGCGCCCCCCCGCTGATTGAAAACAAGTCCAATAACAAGAATGTTGTCATGTCCCTGCGGGAAATCGCGGCGGGCAAGATCGAGTACCATTTCCCTACCCGCAAGTAGTTCCGTTTTTTTGACCGGAGCCGGTAATCGGCTCCGGTCAATCCCTCCATTTCGGCCCGGTTCGGCGCCTGTTCTAGGGGATTACCCTTGACGAACAAGATTCAGCTCCAGGACATTCTCCAAATTATCCGCCAGAACAACTCCGAGGTGAACCTGGATCTGATTTCCGAAGCCTGGGACTTCAGCCAGTCCCTTTATGGGGATTCCGATCAGCGGGGGCAGGTTTCAGGGCATCTGCTGGCCGTCACCGCCATTCTCGCCCAGTTCAAGGTCGATGCTTCCACCTGCCTCGCCGGTATTCTGCACCACTGCGTCCTGACGGACAGGGAGGATCTCTTAAGCCTGCGCCGGCGTTTCGGAGCGGAGGTGGCGGAGCTCGTGGAGGGCGTCTGCAAGGTGGAGCGCCTCTCCTTCAAGGGACAGAAGGACGACCAGGCCGAAAACTTCCGCAAGATGCTCATGGCCCTGGCCCGGGACATCCGGGTCATCCTGATCAAGCTCGCCGATCAGGTGCAGGACATGCGCACCATCGATTCCCAGCCCCGGGAAGACCAGCTGCGCATCGCCAAGGAAACCCGGCATATCTACGCTCCCCTGGCCAACCGCCTGGGGATGAGCTGGGTCAAGAGCGAACTGGAGGATCTCTCCTTCAGGGTGCTGGAGCCCGAAGACTATCGGGATCTCCAGGAGCGCGTTTCCAGGGGCCTGCAGCAGCGCGAAGCCCACGTGCAGCTGGTCAAGCAGGAGATTTCCCGTTTTCTGGAGCGCCAGCAGATCCATGGTGAGGTATCCGGCCGGGCCAAGCACCTCTATTCCCTGCACAAGAAGATCAGGCGCCAGGGCGTCGATCTGGACCAGATCTACGATCTCATCGCCTTTCGGGTGCTGGTGGATTCGGTCCGGGACTGTTATGCGGTCCTGGGGCTGATTCATGCCGCCTGGAAACCGGTCTCCGGCCGGTTCAAGGACTATATCGCCATGCCCAAGGCGAACATGTACCAGTCCCTGCATACCACGGTCATCGGGCCCAAGGGCGAGCGCATGGAGGTGCAGATCCGCACCTTCGAGATGCACCGGGTGGCCGAGGAGGGGATCGCCGCCCACTGGAAATACAAGGAAGGGGCCGCCGCTTCCGAGAGCCAGGACGATCAGGTGCGCCATCTGCGCAAGCTGCAGCAGGAACTCCAGGATGCCGGGGAGTTTGCCGATAATCTGGCCGTGGATCTCTTCCCCGAGTCCGTCTACGTCTTCACCCCCCACGGAGAGGTGAAGGAGCTGGCCCGGGGCGCCTGCACCATCGATTTCGCTTTTGCCGTGCATTCCGACGTGGGGCTGCACTGCACGGGGGCCCGCATCAACGGCAAGCTGGTTCCCCTGAAGACCCGCCTTCAGAACGGGGATGTGGTCGAGATCATCACCTCGCCGGGGCAGACCCCCAGCAAGGACTGGCTCAATTTCGTCGAGACCACCCGGGCCAAGAACCGTATCCGTCAATGGATCAAGGCTCAGGAGTGGCAGCGCAGCCTGGAGCTGGGCCGGGAGCTTCTGGAGAGGGCGCTGCGCAAATATGGGATGAGCCTGAAAAAGGCCCTTGCCTCCGGCGAGATGAATGAAGCCGTGACGGCCTTCGGCATGCGCTCCGCGGAGGACATCCTGGTTGCCGTAGGCTACGGAAAGCTCTCCTGCGGCCAGCTCCTCTCCCACCTGGTGCCCCAGGAACAGCTCAAGGCCGAGGAACCGAAGAAGAGCCCCTTCGGGCGGGTTCTGCAGAAGTTCCGTAAGAAAAAGAGCTCGGATGGTATCCGCATTCAGGGCATCGACGACATCATGGTGCGCTTTGCCAAGTGCTGCAACCCGCTGCCGGGCGACGATGTGGTGGGATTCATCACCCGGGGCACGGGCGTGACCGTGCACATGGCCGACTGCCCCCAGGTGCAGGAGTCGGACCCCCTGCGCCGCCTCGATGTGAGCTGGGACATGGGAAAAAAGACGTCCCGGCCCATCAAGATCCGCATCGTCTGCTCGGATCAGAAGGGGATGCTGGCCTCGATTACCACGGCCATCACCGAGTCCGAAGCCAATATCGTCAGCGCCAACGTCATGGCCAGGGACGGGCGCAAGGGAGAGAACACCTTCGAGATCGACGTGCAGGATCTGGATCACCTCAACCGGGTTTTCCATGCCCTGCGCCGCATCAAGGGGGTGCAGACTGTCGATCGTTTAAAGGAGTAGTTCGGGACGGATCCCCGAACCATCGAATCAATCAGGAGGTTTTATGTCGATCGAGATCATCAGTACGGAGAAAGCGCCTGCGGCCATCGGTCCCTATTCTCAAGGGGTTGCCGCCGGAGACTTCATCTTTTATTCGGGGCAGATTCCTCTTTGCCCGTCGAGCGGTGTCATGGTGGGACAGACGGTGGAGGAGCAGGCCGAGCAGGTGATGAAAAACATGGAGGCGGCCCTGGCCGCGGCGGGGCTGGGCTTTTCGGCGGTGGTGAAGACCACGATTTTCCTCACCGACATGGCGAGTTTTCCCAAGGTGAACGAAATCTACGGCAAGCGTTTCAGCGGCAGCTACCCGGCTCGGGCCACGGTGGAGGTCTCGGGGCTCCCCAAGGGGGCTCAGGTGGAAATCGAATGGGTTGCCTATCGCGGCGAATAAAAAAAGGGGCTCGAAAGAGCCCCTTTTTTTATGACGGTTTCAGAAGAAATCAGGCGGATTTCTTGATGGCCCCGGAGCGGATGCAGCGGGTGCAGACCTTCATCGCCTTCACTGCGCCATTGCTTTGGAGAGCATTGACGTTCTGGATGTTGGGGCGGAAGATGCGCTTGGTTTTATTATGTGCATGACTGACGTTGTTGCCAGTCGACGGCTTCTTTCCACAAAGTTCGCAGGTTCTGGACATCTAGAGACTCCTTCTGAAAATTAAAAAACATGGTTGTTTATCACGTTTCGTGACGGGTGACAAGAATTTTCAAGCCTGAGGACGGTGAAATTTTTACCCCGGAGGGTTGATCAGCGCCTGGGGGGCGAAGTCGGGCGGGGGCTCGATGCGCACCCGTCGCCCCTCGATCCTGAGGCGCCCTTCGGCGAAGAGCTGGATGGCCCGGGGGTATATTCGATGCTCCTGCTCCAGGATCCGGGCGCTCAGGCTCGCCTCATCGTCCGAATCCAGCACGGGCACCACGGCTTGGATGATGATGGGGCCGGTATCCATCCCCTCGTCGACGAAGTGGACGGTGCAGCCTGCGAAGCGGGCACCGTATTCCAGGGCCTTTTTCTGGACATGGAGGCCCGGGAAGGCAGGAAGCAGCGCCGGATGGATGTTCATGATGCGGTGGGGGAAGGCCTCGATGAAGACGCCGGAGATCAGCCGCATGAACCCGGCCAGCACCACCAGATCCGCATCCATGTCCTTGAGGGCGCCGACGACGGCGCGATCGAAATCGTGCCGATCGCTGAAATCCCGGTGATCGATGCAGAGGGTCCGGATGCCGGCCTTCTTCGCCCGGGCAAGGGCGCCTGCTGCGGGATTGTTGGAGATCAGGACGGCGATTTCCGCATCGATGCTTCCGCCGGCGCAGGCCTCGATGATGGATTGCAGGTTGCTTCCTCCGCCGGAGGCCAGCACGGCGATACGCAGCTTTTTCATGGGTGTCTTTCGGATGGCTGAAAGGGCGCTCAGACCAGCTCGACGCTGTGGGAGGCGCCGTCGTGATGAGCTATCTCGCCGATGAGATACGCCTTTTCGTTGAATCCTCTCAGGCGGGAGAGAACATCTTCCGTCTGGGACTCGGGCACCACCAGCACCATGCCGATGCCGTAGTTGAAGGTGCGGTACATCTCGCTCTCTTCGATGTTGCCGGCCTCACGCAGGACCTCAAAGACGGGCAGTTTGGGCCAGCTGTCCTTTTCGATGACCGCCTTGCAGTTCTGGGGCAGAACCCGGGGGACGTTCTCAAGCAGGCCGCCGCCGGTGATGTGGGCCATGCCCTTGATGGAAAAGTCACGGATGAGGTTCAGCAGGGGTTTGACGTAGATGTGGGTCGGGGTGAGCAGTTCCTCGGCCAGGGGCTTGCCCAGCGCTTCGAAGTGGCTGTCGATCTTGAGCCCCATTTTTTCAAAGAAAACCTTGCGGGCCAGGGAGTAGCCGTTGGAGTGAAGGCCGCTCGATGCCAGGCCGATGATCTTGTCGCCCACGGTGATGGAGGAGCCGTCGATGATGCTGTCGTAGTCGGCCACGCCCACGGTGAAGCCGGCCAGATCGTATTCACCGTCCTGGTAGAATCCGGGAAGCTCGGCGGTCTCGCCGCCGATGAGGGCACAGCCTGCCTGGAGGCACCCGGCCGAAATCCCCTTGACCACCTCCACGGCTTTTTCCGCGGCGAGCTTGCCGGTGGCGAAATAATCGAGAAAAAACAGGGGCTCGGCTCCCTGGACGATGATGTCGTTGACGCACATGGCCACCAGATCGATGCCCACGGTATCGTGCTTGTCGGCCATGAAGGCCACTTTGAGCTTGGTGCCCACGCCGTCCGTCGAAGAGACCAGGACCGGTTTCTTGTATTTGCCGCTCTGCAGCGAGAAGAGGCCGCCGAAGCCGCCGATGTCCGTCAGGACCTCGGGGCGCTTGGTGGCCTTGACGAGGGGCTTGATGAGCTGGACAAAGCGGTTGCCCTCCTCGATGTCAACACCCGCATCACGATAGGTGGTTTTTTCCTTGCTCAAAGTCTGATACTCCTTGATGGGTGTGTTTTTGCGAGGCGTCATTTAATCAGCGACACCCGACTTTGTCAATACGGCAGGCTGTCCTCTCTTTACAGGGAACACAGCCTCTCCTATGATGCCTGATTTGCTGTTTTACACAGACTTCCAAGGGGGATTCCCGACGTACCTTTTCATGCTCAGCATCCGTCCCATGACCCGGCAGGATCTGCCGGCCGTACTCGCCATCGAATCCGAGGTCCAGCCCAATCCCTGGAGCGAGCAGGCCTTCGTCGACGAACTGGAATCCCGGGTCTCGGGCGCCCGGGTCGCTCTCTGGGACGGAACCCTTGCCGGCTTCCTGCTGACCCGGGAGCTGTTGGGAGAGATGGAGATCCTCAATCTGGCCGTGGCGGGCCACTCCCAACGCAAGGGGATTGCCAGGGCGCTGCTGGAGTCCCGCATCGCTCAATCGGCCGGAGGTTCTCTTGAGAGCATCTTTCTGGAAGTGCGTATCGGCAACCAGCCGGCCCGCCGACTTTATTGCTCGCTCGGATTTGAAGCGGCGGGCCTTCGTAAACGTTATTATGCCGACGCAGAGGATGCTCTGGTCATGATCAAGAAGATGAGGTGAGGGATGAACGAACAGACTGTGAAAAACCTCAAGACCCAGGTCCTCTCCAATCAGGAGATTACGCCGGGGTATTTCCGCATGCGGATTCTGGCTCCCGGATACCCGAAATCCGCCCTGCCCGGACAGTTCGTGATGGTGCGGGTGCAGCGCAGCCTGCCGCCGCTTCTGCGCAGGCCCTTCGGGATCTTCCGGACCGGGGTTCTGCCGCCGGATTGCGAGGGGCTGCCGGGGAAGGAATATCTGGAAATCCTCTACAAGGTCGTGGGGCGGGGCACGGAGATCCTCAGGGATCTGCATCAGGGAGACCGAATCGAGGTGCTGGGCCCCCTGGGGCGGGGATTCACCGCAAGTCTCGACGGCCGGGAGCAGATCCTGGTGGGGGGGGGCATCGGCCTGGTCCCTCTTTACATGCTGGCCCGGGAACTGGTGAAGACCTCGAAGGTCCGGCTCTACATGGGGGGCCGCACCCGGGAGGACATCCTCTGCGTGACCGAATTCGACCGCCTGGGGGTGGAGACCTATGTTTCCACCGACGACGGCAGCCTGGGCGAGCAGGGCTTCGTGACCCAGGCCCTGGAGCGGCGCCTCGCGCAAGGCCCCGGGGCGCTGGTTTATGCCTGCGGCCCCATGCCCATGCTCGATGCGGTGCAGAAAATCTGCAGAGCGAAGGATGTGGAGCTTCAGGTCTCCCTGGAGGCGCTGATGGCCTGCGGTGTGGGGGCCTGCCTGGGCTGCGTGGTGATGGGGGAGGGCCATTCGGAGGAGACGCCCCGTTATCTGTGCAGCTGCAAGGAGGGGCCCGTCTTCGACGCCCGGGAGCTGGCCTGGCAGAGGCTGGACATGGAAAATGACTATTGCGAAGGATGCGCATCCTGATCGAATGGAGAAACAACCGATGACAGCAATCAAACCCGATCTCAGCGTCGAGGTGGCAGGACTGGTTCTGAAAAACCCCGTCATGCCCGCCTCGGGTACCTTCGGTTACGGGGCCGAATACGCTCCCTTCTTCGACCTCAATGACCTGGGGGCCATCGTCACCAAGGGACTCTCCCTCAAGCCCAAGGCCGGCAACCCCACCCCGCGCATCGCAGAGACCGAAGGCGGCATGCTCAACGCCATCGGACTGCAGAACGTGGGCATCGACGCCTTCATCCGGGAGAAGGTTCCCCTGCTTGGAACCCTGAGCACTCCGGTCATCGCCAATTTTTTCGGCAACAGCCTGGAGGAGTACGGCGAGGTGGCCGATCGGCTCTCGAACATCCCCGAGATCGCTGCGGCGGAGCTCAACATCTCCTGTCCCAACGTCAAGAAAGGCGGCATCGTTTTCGGCACCGATCCCAAGGCCGCCGCCGAGGTGGTCTCCCTGGTTCGCAGGCGGTTCTCCAAGCCCCTCATCGTCAAGCTCACCCCCAACGTCACCGACATCGCCCTGATGGCCAAGGCCGTGGAGGAGGCCGGTGCCGACGCCCTGTGCTGCATCAACACCATCACGGGCATGTCCATCGACGTGCATACCCGCAGGCCCAGGCTCGCCAACACGACGGGCGGCCTCTCGGGCCCGGCCATCCGTCCCGTGGCCGTGCGCATGGTCTACCAGGCCGCAAAAGCCGTCTCCATCCCCGTCATCGGGGTCGGTGGTATCATGAAGGCGGAGGACGCACTGGAGTTTCTCATCGCAGGCGCCACCGCCGTGCAGGTGGGGACGGCCAATTTTATCGATCCCTGCGCCATGGTGGAGATTATCCGGGGCCTGGAGGCCTTCTGCGTGGCCCGGAACATCGGGCGCATCCGGGATCTGACCGGCAGCGTTCTCATACAGTGACAGCCCCCGGCAACCGGAGCTGAATTGAAACCGCCTGGGCCGCCTTGTCGCAAGGGGATGCATGGAAATCATCAGCGGTCATGAAAATGCCGATTTCGACTGTCTGGGGGCCATGGTGGGGGCCAGCCTGCTCTATCCCGAGGCCCGGATGGTTTTTCCCGGAGGGCAGGAGCGGGGCCTGCGGGAATTTTTCCGCAAAGGAGGAGGGGACCGGTTCCGATTCCACCGCCTCAAGGATCTGGACCTCTCCGTCCTCAAGCGGGTCGTGCTGGTGGACGTGCGTCAGGCCAGCCGCATCGGGGCTCTGGCGCAGGCCATAGAGGCAACCGGGGCCGAGCTGCATCTCTTTGACCACCACCCCGGGGACATGGCCGATCTCAAGGGGGATCTGGAACATATCGAGCCTGTGGGCTCTACGGTGACGGTGGTCGCCCATGAGCTCATGCGCCGCGGCATCGAGCCCGACGCCGAAACCTCAACCCTCATGATGCTGGGGCTCTACGAGGATACGGGCAATCTGCTTTTTTCCTCCACCACCGTATCCGATCTGGAGGCCGCCGCCTTCCTGCTGGGGCGCGGCGCCGATCTCAACCGGGTGGCCGATTATCTGACCCAGGAGCTCAGCCCCGAGCAGGTGGCCCTGCTCCACGAGCTCATCGAAAACCGCATCCTGCTCGATGTCAGCGGGGTGGGGGTGGCCGTCACCCATGCCTCGGTGGACAACTTCATCGGCGATCTCGCCTCTCTGGTGCACAAACTCAAGGACATCGAGAACCTCAACGCCGTGCTGGCGGCCGTGCGCATGGGGGAGAGGATTTTCATGGTCGGCCGCTCCCGGATTCCCGAAGTCCATATGGGCCGCATCCTGGAGGAGTTCGGAGGCGGGGGGCACGCCTTTGCGGCTTCGGCCACGGTTCGGGAGCTGACCCTGGTGCAGATCCTGGAGCGCATCCCTGTATTGCTCAAAAAACATGTCAGTCCCTGCTGGCTGGCCTCGGATCTCATGTCCAAGCCCGTGCGCAGCCTCGATGAGGCCACGGCCCTGCTGGATGTGCGCACCTTTCTGACCCGGTACAACATCAACGCCGCGCCGGTGCTCAGCCAGGGGGAGCTTGCCGGAATCATCTCCCGGCAGAGCGTGGAGCGGGCCCTGCATCACGGCCTGGGTTCCGAGCCCGTCTCCACCTACATGCAGCGGGAGTTCGTCACGGCGGCTCCGGACACCAAGGTGGAGGATCTCCAGGAGTTGACCCTGCAGTACCGCCAGCGCTTCTTGCCCGTGGTGGAGGGAGGGAGGCTGGTCGGGGTCGTCACCCGCACCGATCTGCTGCGCTATCTTCTCACCCGGGTGCGCTCGGGGGGGGCTTCGGGCGCTCCGCCCGCTTTCGGCGTCGACGCCTTCGGCAGCGCCCGTAAAAACGTCCAGCGGCTCATGAACGAGCTGCTGCCGACCTGGCTGCTGAGGTTGCTCAAGTCCCTTTCGGAGACGGCCGACTCCTTGGGGGTCCAGGTCTACGCGGTGGGCGGTTTCGTGCGGGACCTCATGCTTCGCCAAGCCAATTTGGACGTGGATCTGGTGGTGGAAGGCGACGGCATCGCCTATGCCCAGGCGGTTGCGCAGCAGATGGGGTGCAGGGTCCGGGAGCACAGAAAATTCGGCACGGCGGTCCTGATTCTCGAAGACGGGTTCAAGGTGGATGTGGCCTCGGCCCGCATGGAATATTATCTCGAACCCGGCGCCCTGCCCATGGTGGAGAGCGCACCCATCAAGCTGGATCTCTACCGTCGCGACTTCACCATCAACACCCTGGCCATCGCCCTCAACGGAGAGCACCGGGGCCGGCTCATCGATTTTTTCAACGCCCAGCGGGATCTCAAGGACAAGGCCATCCGGGTGCTGCACAACCTGAGCTTCGTGGAGGACCCCACCCGCATGTTCCGGGCCGTGCGTTTCGAGAAACGCCTCGGTTTCCACGTCGGTCGCCACACCGAACATCTGGTCCACAGCGCCGTGCGCATGGGGGTGCTGGAGCGGGTCGCCGGCGCCAGGGTCTACAACGAACTCAACCACATATTCTCCATGGCCGACCCCTGGCCCGCCATGGAACGTCTCGACGCCTTCGGTCTGCTGCGGGCCATCCATCCTTCGCTGGGTATCTCCGACGCCACCCGGGAACTCTTCCAGCGGGCGGCCCAGACCATGGGCTGGTTTGAACTTCTCTACACCGGAGAGGGCTTTCACCGTCCCCGCATCCTGTTGCTCTGTCTGACCTGGCGTCTGGATCAGGATGCCATGCGCGGCGCCTGCGCCCGGCTGGATCTGCCCGGCCGCCTCCGGGGGCTCTTCATCGAAGAGCGCGCCAGGATGCATTGCGTGCAGCTCTGGCTCCAGTCCCACGGCCCGTCGTATGCCGTTTCCCCCGTCGAGCTCTGCAGGCATCTCGATGGGGTGAGCGTGGACGGACTTCTTTACCTGATGGCCCGCATCGAATCGCCCCATCTTCGCCAGCTTCTGTCCCAGTATTTCGTCCGATACCGGCATGTACGGGTGGAAATCAGCGGTTCGGATCTGCTGGAGCTGGGGATTCCCCCCGGTCCCCTGTTCAAGAAGATTTTCATCGAGCTTCGCGAGGCAAGGCTCGAAGGCCTCACCCGAAGCCGTGAGGATGAGCTGGCGTTTGTCCGCAAACGCTATCTGTGATATGAAACCTCTTTGCTCGGTCCAGCCCACACCTTTAAGATAGAAATTCCATGGAAGCCATTTTTCTCAAAATCTCCATCATGCTCGTTCCGGCCCTCTTTGCCGTCTCTCTTCATGAGGTGGCCCACGGCTACGCGGCCGATCGTTTCGGCGATCCCACCGCCCGTCTGCTGGGGCGGCTCAACATCAACCCCTTGAGGCATCTGGACCCCGTGGGGACCCTGTCCCTGCTTTTTTTCGGATTCGGCTGGGCCAAGCCGGTGCCGGTGAATTTCTCCAACCTGGTGCGCCCCCGGCGGGACATGATCTGGGTGGCCCTGGCGGGACCCCTGACCAACTTCATGCTGGCGATTTTCTCGGCCATGGTGCTCAAGGCCATCGTCGAGCTGAGCCTGGTGATTCCGACGGAGCAGGTGCTCTTTTACCAGATTGCCCGCCCCCTGGCCCTGATGTCGGGCTTCAGCCTCTACATCAATCTGGTGCTCGGAGTCTTCAACCTCATACCGCTCCCCCCCCTGGACGGAGGTCGGGTCGCAGCGGGGCTTCTGCCCGAGCGTTTCTCATCGCTGCTCTCCAGGCTGGAGCCCTTCGGGTTTGTGCTGATTCTTTTTCTGATTTTCTTCACCCCCCTCTACGAGACGCTTCTCTCGCCCCTGATCCTGGCGCTGGTGCATCTGCTGGCGGGGGACAACCAGGTGGTGGTCTTTCAGACCATGGAACTTCTTTTCGGACACTAGGGGCTTCGGGTGCAACAACAAGAGCGACTCCAGAAACTGATTTCCCAGGCCGGCCTGGCTTCGCGCCGCGAAGCCGAGCGCTGGATCGAGCAGGGCCTTGTGGAGGTGAACGGACAGAAGTCCGGCCTCGGCGACAAGGCAGACCCCGGCACCGACCGCATCCTCGTCAAGGGAGAGCCGCTCAAGGCGGCCGGCTACAAGGTTTATCTGCTGCTCAACAAACCCGTCGGCTATGTCTGCACCCTGAAAGACCCTGAGGGCAGGGCGTTGGTCACCGATCTGATTCAGGGCATCGCTGAGCGCCTTTTCCCCGTGGGGCGGCTGGATTTGAACACCGAGGGTCTGATTCTACTCACCAATGACGGGGAATTCTCCCAGCGCATCATTCACCCCAGGCACCAGCTCAGCAAGACCTATCTGGTGAGGATCAAGGGCCGGCTGCGGCCGCAGGATCGACTCCAGCTGGAGCAGGGCGTCGCACTGGAGGATGGCACGACGGCTCCTGCCAGGGTGGACAAGCTGCGATTTGCGGGACAGCACAGCTGGTTCGAGCTGACGCTTCGCGAAGGGAAAAACCGCCAGGTGCGCCGCATGTGCGAGGCCCTGGGGTACATGGTGAGCCGCCTGAAGAGAATCCGTCTCGATTTTCTGACCCTGGAAGGGGTCGAGACGGGGCGTTTCAGGCACCTGACTCCCGGGGAAGTCGAGAAGCTGATGCGTCGGTGATTCAAGCCCGCCGAGCATCCGGTTTTTTCGGATCGCGACGGGCCGTCGCCCGATCTTGACACTGCTGCGGCACTGGACTATTTTGAAATTTCGTTTTTTTAACGACCCAAAACCATCCAATCCAAACGGGGAACGCATTTGAGTAAGAAAGAAAACCTTCTCGCGGCCGCACAGAAAAACCTCCGCAAGGGTCTGATTTCCAAGGCTATTTCTGACTTTCAGGCCGTCGTGGAACTGGACCCCCGGGATGTTCGAAGCCGTCAGAAACTTGCCGAGCTTCTCGGCCGCAACAAGCGAGTTGCCGACTCCCTCGTGGAGTATGGTTTCATCGCCAAATATTACGCCGAAAACGGCTTCTATTTGAAGGCCATCGCCGTCTACAAGCAGATGCAGAATCTCGATTCCACCCAGATCGAGCTCTCCCTGCGCATGGCTGAGCTGCATGCAAAACAGGGGCTGCTCGGCAATGCCCAGGCCGAATACCGGCGGGTGGTCGCCTATTATGAAGAACAGGGGATGGTCCCCGAGGCCATCAATGTGCTCCAGCGCATGCAGGAGCTCGATCCCCAGAACATCAATGTCCGAGTCAAGATCGCCGAAACCTATGCCAAGGGCGGCATGAAGGACAAGGGTTGGGAGGCTCTTTCAGGGATTTTCGAGTTGCTGAGCGTCAAGAGCAATTCCGCTGCCGCCTCCAAGCTCTACAAGCTTTTCTGGGGGCTCTACGGTTCCCTGCCCGAGTTTCAGTTCGGCTATGCCCAGACCCAAATCGAGCTCGGCGAAATCACCGATGCGGTGGCGATTCTCAAGGGACTCCGGACTCAGGGATATGATTCCCGGGCCGTGGATCGGGCCCTTTGCCGGGCGTATCGCCGGGCCGGGCAGCATCAGGATGAATTGCAGACCTGGTCCTCGCTGCTCGAAAAGAGTCCCGAAGACCTGGATCTGCGGGCTTCGCTGGTTGAGGTACTGATCCTCAAGCAGGACTACCCGGAAGCTCTCGAAGAGCTTGAAACCTGGAAGGAGGTCTTCGCCTCCCGAGAGCGTCTCCATGAGCTGCGCGGTTTCTATGAGTCACTTCTTGAAAACCTCCCGAAGGAGGAGCAGGTTCGGGAAACCCTGCGCTCCATCTACGAGCTGACCGGTGAAGGCGACAAGCTCTTCAATCTGATGGCCGCCGGGGAGAACGGCGGGCAGCAGGCCGCCGCCGAGGAGACGCTGGAAGGCTCCATTTTCAGGGAGGCTCTTCAGGATCTCGAAGATGAAACTTCGGCGATCTCTTCGGAATCCGGCACCATCGATGTCTCGGAGCTGCCCGATGAGGCCGTCATCGAACTTTCCGAGTCGGAAGAGGGGCCTGAGGAAGAGCTGGAGCTGGATCTCGGTTTCGTTCTTGAGCTGGATGAAGAACCCCCGGCCGAGCACGAGCAGGCGCGTTCCGAGGAGCCTGAATTCACGGCAGAGCCGATTGCCCGAGATCAGCCGAAGGAGCCTCACGTCGAGGTGGACACCAGTGAAATCGATTTCGATTTCAGCGCCTTCGATCTCGAGATCGCCCTGGAAGAACCCGAAAAAACAGAAAAGAAATCCGCCCCCAAAAAAGGAAGAAAGGGTTCGAAAACCGATATCTGGGTCGAAGACGGTCAGATCGAGGTGGACGACACGGAATCCCATTACAATCTGGGCATCGCCTATAAGGAGATGGGTCTGCTTGACGAGGCCATTACCGAGTTTCAGCGGGCCATGAAAAATCCTGCCCGCCAGATCGCCAGTTTAACGCTTCAGGGGCTTTGCCGGTTCGAAAAGGGTGATGTCCCTTCCGCCATCTCGACTTTCGAGCAGGGGCTTCAATCCGAAATCGCCTCCGCCTCGGAGCGGGCCAATATGCAGTATGAGCTTGGTCTTATATGTCGCGCTTCCGGTGATCTGGAGAGAGCCAGAGCCTGTTTTGAAAAGGTCTCCGCTTTTGACGCCTCCTTCCGGGATGTGGAGAAGATGCTGGCCTCCTGCTGAACGTCAGGCCTGGCAGCCGCCTCCTCTGGAGGCGGCTGCAACCTACCCCTATGTTTTTCGGCGACCGGCCTCAACCCCGGTCGCTTTTTTT
>Ga0214472_10004764_pt1 | contig 14312 bp, 14 predicted proteins | sample RVTome_6_FD_207662 | JGI IMG/M metagenome (GOLD analysis project Ga0214472, IMG submission 207662) | Soil microbial communities from uranium-contaminated site in the Upper Colorado River Basin, Wyoming, United States - RVT140D175 | ecosystem: Environmental > Terrestrial > Soil > Contaminated >... | reverse complement strand
CCTACGACGCGATGACGACCGAGCGCGTCTACCGCTCCAAGCTCTCCCACGAGCACGCGATCGAGGAGCTGGAGCGCTGTGCCGGCTCCCAGTTCGACCCGGACGTGGTGTCGGCGTTCCGCGCCGAGTTCGACGCGATCGCAGCCCCCGAGCTCGCCGTCCTCGAGACCGCGTAGGAACGCTCTCCGAGTCTCCGGCGTACCGTAGGAAGGGTGCGCCGTCCAGGCACGTGGCTCGTAGTCGGCGTTGTGCTCGTCGCGGCGGCGGACGCCGTACGTCAGAAAGCCGCCGAGCCGGAAGTCGTCCCGACGACGTCAGCGCCCCCCGGCACGACGACGCAAGGCTCCCCGGCTACCGGCCTCAGCGGCGTCCTCTACTACACGGACGAAGAGTGTCGCCTCCAGGGCGTGCAGTTCCCGGACATCGAGCCTGTCGGCGGACCGGAATGGGCGGAGTGCAAGTTCTCGCTCTCCCCCGACGCGCGCCGCGACTTCGAGTGGTCACCGGATGAGGACTGGATCGCGCTCGCCACGCCGAATAACGTGTACGTCGACCTGACCGAGCGCAGGGAGTTCCCTCGGCCTCCGCGCCTTCGCCGCGTCGGCATCGTGGCTGCCGATCTCGCCTGGCGCGGCGTCTTCATCAGCACCTAAGCGTCAGAGCGGGATGTTGCCGTGCTTGCGGGCCGGCCGCGGCTCGCGCTTCGTGAGGGCCGTCTTGAGCGCGTCGCAGAGAATCGGGCGCGTGCGACGCGGCTCGATGACGTCGTCGACGTAGCCCCTCTCCGCAGCCGTGTAGGGGTTGGCGAACTGCTCGCGATAGTCGGCGATGAGCTCCGCCCGCCGTGCCTCGGGGTCGGCCGCCTCGTCGAGCTCCTTGCGGAAGACGATGTTCACCGCCCCTTCCGGGCCCATCACGGCGACCTCGGCGGTCGGCCAGGCGAAGTTGAAGTCGGCCCGGATGTGCTTCGAGCTCATGACGTCATAGGCCCCGCCGTAGGCCTTGCGCGTGATGACGGCGATCTTCGGGACCGTCGCCTCGGAGTAGGCATAGAGGAGCTTGGCCCCGTGGCGGATGATCCCGCCCCACTCCTGCGCCGTCCCCGGCAGGAATCCCGGCACGTCGACAAACGTGATCAGCGGCAGGTTGAAGGCATCGCAGAACCGAACGAAGCGCGCTGCCTTCACCGACGAGTCGATGTCGAGCGTCCCTGCCAGCGCGCGCGGGTTGTTTCCGACCACGCCGACCGGGTGGCCGCCGAGCCGGGCAAAGCCGCAGACGATGTTCTCGGCCCAGAACGAATGCACCTCGAGGAACTCACCGTCGTCGACGACGCGCTCGACGACCGTCCGCATGTCGTAGGGCTTCGTCGGCTCGTCGGGGATGAGCGTGTCCAGCTCTGCGTCCTCGCGCCCGACCGGGTCTGACGGCTCGAAGAACGGCGGTGGGTCGACGTTGTTCTGCGGCAGGAAGGAGAGGAGGTAGCGCGCGTCCTCGAGGCACTCTTCCTCGCCGTCCGCCGCGAAATGCGCGACTCCCGACTTGGAGGCGTGCGTGAGCGCGCCGCCGAGCTCTTCGAAGGTCACCTCCTCGCCCGTGACCGTCTTCACCACTTCGGGGCCGGTGATGAACATGTACGAGCTCTCCTTCACCATGAGGACGAAGTCGGTCATGGCCGGCGAGTAGACGGCGCCCCCGGCCGTGGGGCCCATGACGAGGCTGATCTGCGGGACGACTCCGGAGGACTGCACGTTGCGCCAGAAGATCTCCGCGTAGCCTCCGAGGGAGACCACGCCCTCCTGGATCCGCGCCCCGCCCGAGTCGTTAATGCCGATGACGGGGCAGCCGTACTTGAGCGCGAGGTCCATGACCTTGCAGATCTTCTCGGCGAAGGCCTCGGAGAGCGTCCCGCCGAAGACGGTGAAGTCCTGCGAGAAGACGAAGACGCGCCGGCCGAAGATCGTCCCGTAGCCCGTCACGACCGCGTCGCCCCACGGCCGCCGCTCCATCATCCCGAAGTGCGGGTTGCGGTGCCGGACGTAGCGGTCGAGCTCGACGAAGCTTCCCGGGTCGAGCAGCTTCTCGAGGCGCTCGCGGGCGAGGAGCTTGCCGCGCTCCCGCTGACGGACGACCGCCCGTTCCTCGCCGGCGTGCAGCGCTTCTTCCCGCAGACGCTCGAGGCCGGCGAGCTTCTCCTCTGTCGACTCGGTCCGTTCCTTCACGGGGAGACCTGTGCGTCGTACGTCCCGAACTCCTCCCGCAGCGCCTCGCAGATCTCTCCGATCGTGCAGCCGGCCGCAAGCGCGTCGCGCATCGGATAGAGCAGGTTCTCGTCGCCGCGCGCGACCTCGCGCACCCGCGCGAGCGCCCCCTCGGCGGCCGGGGCATCGCGTTCGGCCCGCACCCTCTCCGTTCTCTCGATCTGGCGGCGCTCCGCGGCGGGATCGAGGGAGTGAAGCTCGACCTCCTCTTCGTCGCCCTCCGCAAAGCGGTTGACGCCGACGATGACCTTCTCGCCCGACTCGAGGGCGCGCTCGTGCTGGTAGGCGGACTCTTCGATCTCGTGCTGAGTGAATCCCTGCTCGATCGCAGCGACCGCGCCGCCGAGCTCGTCCACGTGCTCGATCAGCTCCCAGGCGCGCTCCTCGAGCTCCTTCGTCAGCACCTCGAGGAAATAGGCGCCGCCGAGCGGGTCGGCCGTGTCTGTGCCGCCGGCCTCGTGAGCCAGGATCTGCTGCGTCCGCAGCGCAATATGCGCCGAACGCTCGGTCGGAAGGGCGAGGGCCTCGTCGAACGAGTTCGTGTGGATCGACTGCGCCCCGCCGCAGACCGCGGAGAGCGCCTGGATCGCCACCCGGACAACGTTGTTCTCCGGCTGCTGCGCGGTAAGGGTCGAGCCGCCGGTCTGCGCGTGGAAGCGAAGCGCCTGCGCACGCGGGTTGGTCGCGCCGAAGCGGTCGCGCATGATCCGCGCCCAGAGCCGGCGTGCCGCCCGAAACTTCGCCACCTCCTGGAAGAAGTGGTTGTGGGCGTTGAAGAAGAAGGAGAGACGCTCCCCGAACTCGTCCGGCGAGAGCCCTGCTGCGACCGCCCCCTGGCAGTAGGCGATGCCGTGCGCCAGCGTGAACGCGAGCTCCTGGAGGGCGGAGGCGCCGGCCTCGCGGATGTGGTACCCCGAGATGGAGATCGTGTTCCACTTCGGCAGCCGCTCGTGGCAGTAGGCGAAGAGGTCCGTCGTGATCCGCATCGAGGGGCGCGGCGGGAAGATGTAGTTCCCCCGGGCGACGTACTCCTTGAGGATGTCGTTCTGCACCGTGCCGCGGAGCTCGGAGCCGGGCACGCCCTGCTTTTCGGCCACGAGCTCGTAGAGGAGCAGGAGGAGCGCGGCCGGCGCATTGATCGTCATCGACGTCGAGACCTCTCCGAGCGGGATCCCGTCGAAGAGCAGCTCCATGTCGGCGAGCGAGTCGATCGCGACCCCCGTGCGGCCCACCTCGCCCGCCGCTCGCGGATCGTCGGAGTCGTAGCCGAGCTGCGTCGGCAGGTCGAAGGCGACCGAGAGCCCCGTCTGCCCGCGCTCGAGCAAGTAGCGGAAGCGCTTGTTCGTCTCCTCCGCAGAGCCGAAGCCCGCGTACTGGCGGATCGTCCAGGGCCGCCCGCGGTACATATCCGGGTACGGGCCGCGCGTGAAGGGGTATTCGCCCGGGAGCTCGAGCGCTAGTTGCCCGGTGTCCTCCTCCGTGTAGACCGGCTTGACCTCGATGCCCGAGTCGGTCTCGCGCCGGTCTTCGGCCAGGGCCATCGCCTCTAGGCTAACTCCGTGCGCGTCACGGTGAGGCTTTTCGCGGGGTTGCGAGAGCGGGCAGGAACTGCCCAGTGGGAGCTCGAGCTCCCCGAAGGAAGCCGAGTGAACGATGCCTGGACCGGTCTCGAGCTGGGAGCGGAGCCGCCTGGGCTCATGTTCGCGGTGAACCTCGAATACGTCGACCACGACCATCCATTGTCGGAAGGCGACGAGGTCGCGGTCATCCCACCGGTCTCCGGCGGCACGTTCCGGCTCGTCGAAGGCCCGATCGAAGTCGCCGCGGTCCTGGCCGAGGTTGCCGACGAGCAAGCGGGCGGCGTGGCCAGTTTCGTGGGCACGGTGCGCACGGAGTCGCGCGGCCGCAAGGTCTTGTATCTCGAGTACGACGCCTACGAGGGCATGGCCGAGAAGGTCATGGCCGAGCTGGCGGAGTCATTGCGGGCCAAGTACGAGCTCTGCCGGGTCGCGATGGCTCACCGCGTCGGCCGAGTCGAGATCGGCGAGGCCAGCGTCGCGATCGCGATCTCGGCCCCCCACCGCCACGACGCCCTCGCCGCCTGCAAGGAGGCGATCGACACGCTCAAGGAGACGGTGCCGCTCTGGAAGAAGGAGGTCTACGAGGGCGGCGAGGAGTGGCTCGGCCGCGGCTCGTGAGCCGCCCTAAGGGCGTGCCAGCGATGCGGCTGCGTGGCTGAGAACGTACTCGATGACGACCTTGTAGGTCTTCAGGTCGTCGGCCGCTATATCGCCGATCCAGATCCCGTAATGGCGATTGACGTTGTCGATTCCCGCAGAAGCGATATCGGTGGTCTGCACGGGCGCGCAAGGTTCGCTCGAGCAATCTGCGCTGTTGAGGACGACCATGTCTACGTGGTCAGTCGCCCGGGCCTCGTTCGCTTCCAGGTGAAGCAGGCCAATGCTGGGTGTCGCGGCGATGCCGTGGTGCCACCCGACGCGGGTCACCACGCTTCCGTCAGGAAGGTAGACCGGGGCGACGACTGCGCTGCCCGTGGGACCGGTCGGGCTCACATAGCCGGAGTAGTTCACGTGCGTGAAGGTCGTCTCGCTGGTCGCGGGCACAAATGCAGCGGCGGGCACAACGAGCGTCCGCGCGCCGATGTGAACACGCTGGAAGGCGCTCGAATCCAGCCCGTCAACACTGTCCGCATTCGCTGCCGAAGGCACCTCGCTGAGCGTCGCTTCGTCGACCTTCGCGCCGGTGATGGCGTTGTTCTTGACCTTCGCCCCCGTGATGGCGTTGTTCTTCACCTTCGGGGTGGTCACGGCGTTCTTCTTCAACTGCTTCGCGCCGACCGAGTTCTTCGGCAGCACGATGGCCGCGTAGCTCGCGCCGCTCAGCGCGACGGCCAGCGCGATGCATGCGACAACCATCGCCGGCGACGGCGTCCGCAAGAACCTCGATCTCCCCACGACCCCTCCTCTTCTCGAATGGCCACAGAGGAAAGCACGTTCTCCTGTGCGTTTCAACCTGTGGGAGGTCTACGAGGGCGGCGAGGAGTGGCTCGAGCGCGGCTCTTAGCCCGCGGCCCTGAACGAGACGCCGTCCAGCGAAATCCAGCCGTCGTTGCCAAACCCCTTGGGAAGATCTATGTCCGCGGAGACCTCTCCCGTCGGCGAGATATTGACCCTGTTGAGTGTGTTGCCGGTGGCGATGGTCACTTGGACTTCAGTCACGGCTGGGCGATAGCCGGCGGGCAGGATGAACATGTAGACCCCAGAGTTCCCGGAGCCCGTTCCTAAAGGACATTGGTCGTAGATCATGCCCTTCAGGTGCACCACACCGGCTGGATCCCTGAAGAAGGCGGGTGTGTTCCAGCCGGCTCCGTAGGGAACCCAGTGGACATCCGCGTCGAATTCCGGGGTGCAAGCCTGGTGGAAGGACGGTTCACCCGGCGCGCCGATCTCGTGCCAGGGTTCCGACGCGCTTGGCGCGAAAGCACTCGAATCGCGGCCGTCGAGCTTGTCGGCGTTCGCCGCGTTAGCGGCATTCGCCGCGCTCGCGGCTGATGACACCTGCCCCAGCGTCGCCTCGTTCACGTCGTCGCCCGTGACCTGGTTCGGCGCGATCTTCGAGCTCTTGACCGCGTTCGGGCGAAGCTGCTTCGTCCCCACCGAGTTCTTCGGCAGGACGATGGCCGCGTAGCTCGCGCCGCTGAGCGCAACCGCGAGCGCGATGCAGGCGACGATCATCGCCGGCGACGGCAGCCGCAAGCCCCACAGCCTCTCCACAGCCTTAGAGGAAAGCACTTCGTGGCGTGCGATTCAAGCCCAAAAGAAGGGAGGCCTCGCGGCCTCCCTCCTGGCAATTCTTCGTTCTCCAGCCGCTACGGCAGGATGACGAAGGTGAAGCCCGGCGTGTGGCTCATCGCGGTGCCGCGGACGACACACGCTGTTCCGAACGCACCTTCGTTGGCGGTGTAGGTGCCGGTAACCGTCGCTCCCTGATTGAAGAAGCTTTCGAATGGTCGCGAGTAGGTAAAGGTGCCCTGCACAGCGGCGTCGCTCGCGGGCAAGAGGTTGAGCGGGGCATCGGCCGAGTCGAAATCGTCGTCGAAGGTTGAGCCCGCACTCGTAGAGACATGCATCAAGGCGTTGTCAGTGTTGGTGGTCGTCGTCAGGTTGAGGTCGCCGTCGATCCCGCAGTTGGCGTTGAGGGTGAGTCCGCCGACGCTCAGGATGTTCGCGGTCGCCGTGCCAATCGCCTCGACGAACGAAAAAACATGCGCGCCGAGACCGTTGACTGTGCCGGCGTTCGGGACCGTCCCGAGGTTGGCCTCGTTGATATCGGCGCCGCCGAGCGAGTTGTCGACGACCTTGGAGGCGTTGACCGTGTTGTCCGCGATCGCCGCAGCGTTGGCCGCGTTGGCCGCGTTGGCCGCGTTGGCGGCGTTGGGCACCGTGCCGAGCGTCGCCTCGTTCACCTTGTCGCCTGTGACGGCGTTGGCCTTGATCTTGGGCGTCGTGACCGCGTTCTTGCGGATTTGCTTGGGCCCGACCGAATTCTTCGGCAGGGTGATCGCGGCGTAGCTCGCGCCGCTCAGCGCGACAGCCAGCGAGATGCAGGCGACTGTCATCGCCGGCGACGGTAGTCGGAATTTGCGCATCCTCTCCCTCTCTTGTCGAAACAGCCAGCTTGAGTCGCCGAAGTTACGACAGGTTTCAGGAGATTTCAACCCGCGGAGGCTTATCCGCAACGGCGCTACTCTTCGGCGATGAGAAAGCTGCGGCACCGGCTCTCCCCGTCCTTCGTCATCTCCTGTGCGGCGCTCTTCGTCGCGCTCGGGGGGACGGGCTACGCCGTCGTCGTCCTGCCCGCGAACAGTGTCGGCACAAAACAGCTGAAGAAGAACGCCGTGAACTCAGCCAAAATTCGGGATGCTTCGCTTCGCGCGCGCGACTTTGCGAAGGGTCAGCTCCCCGCGCCGCCGCCGGGCGCGCAGGGAGTCCAGGGCCCGCCCGGGCAGCAGGGCGCTGAGGGCCGACCCGGCTTCAGCTCGCTCCGCTACATCCGCGGCGAATGGATCGCGTTGCCGCCGAGCGACGAGGCCTCCGACGAGATCCTCTGCCCCGAGGGCGAGCACGTCGTCGGCGGCGGTGTCCTCTCGAACTACAACGAGAGCGGCGACCCGGTCATGACCGCGGGCTATGTGAACTCGTCGTTCCCACCCGATACGAGCTCGTGGTTCGTCTCGGTCTGGAATCCGACCGACGACCCAGATTTCGCTTTCCAGGCCTGGGCCGTCTGCGCTCCTGCCGCCGAGGTCGTCTACCCCTAGAACCCGGGACACCGGCGGCTACCATGAGTTGGTGAGCCAACTCTCGCCGGATCCCGAAACTCCGCTCCGCGACTACGAGCCGATTCACCCCCAGGGCCGCTGGCGCGAGCTGGCGAAGAAGCTCTGGGCGCCGATCGCAGCTCTCGGCTACCTCGCCTTCAAGTTCAAGGCCGTCGCGCTGGCGATCTTCAAGTTCAAGGTCTTCGCGACGTCGGCGTCGATGCTCGTCTCCGTGGCTGCCTACGCCTGGATCTGGGGGTGGCGCTTCGCCGTCGGGTTCGTCCTGCTGCTCTTCGTCCACGAGCTCGGCCACGTCATCGAGCTGCGCAGGCAGGGGGTGCCGGCCTCGGCGCCGCTCTTCATCCCCTTCCTCGGGGCCGTCGTCGGCATGAAGCAGATGCCGCACGACGCCTGGAAGGAGGCGCAGGTCGCGCTTGCGGGCCCGATCCTCGGCAGCCTCGGTGCGGCAGGGGTCTGGGCGGCGGGTGAGGCGCTCGACTCCGACTTGCTCATCGCGCTCGCCTTCACGGGCTTCCTGCTCAACCTCTTCAACCTGTTGCCGATCGTGCCGCTGGACGGCGGTCGGGCTGCCGCGGCCATCCACCCCGCGCTCTGGGCTGTCGGCTTGCTCGCGCTCGTGGGCCTGACGATCCTCGCCCCGAACCCGATCCTCATCCTCGTGCTCGTCCTCGGCGGCTTCGAGCTCTGGCGCCGGTGGCAAGACCGGAAGAGCCCCGAGGGGGCGGAGTACTACCGCATCGCACCCTGGCAGCGGGTAACGGTCGGCGTCACGTACGTCGGGCTGGCCGCCCTCCTCGCGCTGGCCATGAGCGCGACGCACATCGAACGCACCTTCTAGTGGACGACCGGCGGATTCTCGAGAGCGAGGACGGCGCGGCGCGCCCGCACGTTCGGCGCATCGCGGACGAGTTCTTCCAGGGGTTCTCCGCCGTCGAGCAGATTGGGCATCCGGCCGTCTCGATCTTCGGATCGGCCCGCATCCGCGAAGGCCATCCGACCTATGAGTCGGCACGGGACCTCGGCGGGCGCTTCGCCCAGGCGGGTTTCGCCGTCGTCACGGGCGGAGGCCCGGGCGTGATGGAGGCGGCCAACCGCGGCGCTCAGGAGTCGGGCGGGCTCTCGATCGGCTTCAACATCGAGCTCCCGCATGAACAGGAGTCCAACCCCTACCTCGACATCGGGATCACATTCCGTCACTTCTACGTGCGTAAGACAATGTTCGTGAAGGCCGCGGAGGGCTTCGTCATCCTTCCGGGCGGATTCGGCACCCTGGACGAGCTCTTCGAGGCGCTGACGCTGATCCAGACCGGGAAGATCGAGAACTTCCCGGTCGTCCTCTTCGACTCCGGCTACTGGCGCGACCTGCTTGCCTGGATCAACGGCCGGCTGCTCCCCGAAGGGATGGTCTCGCCGGAGGACGAGAGGCTCCTCGTCGTCACGGACGACCCGGCGGAGGCGGTGGCGACCGTCGTGACCTGCTACGAGCGCAGGTGCGCGGAGATGCCGGCCGAGCCGGCCAAGGCAGACGCTCAGTAGGGGCGGGGCATGCCCCGCCCCTACGAACGAAACGGCTAGCGGACGCGCTGGCCGGACTCGACCTCGCCGCGCCAGGCGCCGGTCTCCCGACCGCGCTCCTCGATGAACTCCTTGAAGCGCTCGAGGTCGCCCTTCACGCGCCGGCTGTCGGCTCCGAGCACGCTGCCGAGCTGTTCCTTCAGACCCTCGGTCTCGTGCTCCATCCGGACGGTGATCTTGGTGCTGTCCTCGTCCACCGGCTGGAAGGTAACTACGCCCGAGTTACCGTGACCGCCGATCGCCTGCCAGGCGACCCGCTGGTCGGGAACCTGCTCGGTGATCTCGGCGTCCCACTCCCGCCGCTCGCCGCCGATCTCGGCGACCCAGTGAAGGTGCGTATCGTCCCTCTGCGTGACGGACTCGACGCCCTCCATGAAGCGGGGGAGCTCCTCGAACTGCGTCCACTGGTTGTACGCGGTCGAGACAGGGACGTTGACCACGATCGACTCTTCGACGTGAGCCATTGACCCCTCCTCTCGTCGTTTCGTTTACAGAGGGGTCCTACCCGGCAGGCTCAACGCCGAACCCGCCCCACAAGCCCCCATGCAGCGGGCAAAAGCGCGCCGGCAAGATAGAGCTTGAGGAGGTCGCCGACCACGAAGGGGTAGAGGCCGGCCTCGAGAGTCCCCTCGAGCCCGGCGTCGATCTGCTCGGCCAGCCAGGGTAGGCCGACGAGATAGATGACGACGTTCCCGGTGAGCATCGCTGCGACAGCCGAAGAGAACCGCCGGTCCCAGCGGCGCTGCGCGAGATAGCCGGTCAGTCCGGCCGCGAGGACGAACCCGACGATGTAACCGCCGGTCGGGCCGGTGAGGACATCCCAGCCGTGCTTCCCGTCCGCATAGACCGGAGCGCCGAGCGCGCCGACGAAGAGGTAGAGCCCGAGGCTGGCGAGCCCCAGCACGGCCCCGAGGCCCGCGCCGACGAGGACTACCGCGAAGGTCTGGCCCGTGATCGGGACCGGCGTGAAGGGCAGGTCGATCGAGACCTGAGCCGCAAGCGCGACAAAGCCCGCACCGCCGGCGACAAGGAGCACGTCGGCGAGAAGCCCGCCGCCAGGGAGGATCGCCCAGCGCAGTGTCGCGGCGTCGGGCCTCATTAGGCGGGGACTTTAACCTGGAAGGTAGAAGTAGGGCCCAGGCGGGGTCGACCCGGCGCCGTAGACCGCCGTCGGGTTCTGCGGCGTGTACCTCGAGACGAACTTGTCCCGGCGGATGACCTTCCCGTCCTGGAGCACCTTGCGGTAGACGGTGACGTCGAAGCCGGGGCCGCCGCCCGCGGCTGTTCGCACCGATCCAGCGGGCGCGTTGGGATCGATCGCGTACTGCAGGTGGGGAGACCGCCAGTTCGTCTGCTCGCTCGTGGTCGCCACGACCTTGCGCTTCTGCTTGGTCCCATAGAAGGAGACCGTGAAGGTCGAAGGCGTCCCGTGCACCTTGATGAGGATCGCATGGTCGAGGTCGTTCTTGAAGACCAGATCGGGTCCGCCCCACGACACGGTCGCGTCGCGGCCGAGCGGGTAGTGGCTGATGTAGAAGGAGTGGTTGAGCCGGTCCTTGATCGGCAGGCCCGCCTCGAAGGCGGCGTTGAAGATCGTCGTCGCCGTCTGGCACACGCCCCCGCCGATCGAGGGGACGAGAACGCCGTTCCAGATCATTTGCCCCTCGCGAAAGCCCCGCTCGATAGTCCGCGGGCCCATGACCTTGTTGTAGGAGAAGGTCTGGCCCGGCTGGAGAATCGTGCCGTCCAGGTAGCGGCCGAGCAGCTGGACGTTCCAGATCCGGTTCGCCGACGACTCGCCCATGTCGGTCGTGAAGGTCGAGACCCGCTGCCGGATGCCGAGCGCGTAGGCGTCCTGGGTCGTGAAGCTTGGCGTGAGCTTCGTCAGGGGCAGCGGGATGCTGCGCGCTCGTGAGAGAACGGCTGCCTCGAGCGCCGCCGCGTCGACCCGAGTCCCGGGACGGCCGGGGACGACGCGCACCCGCTTGCCCTTCGCCTTGAAATGGGCGTCCACGGGCTTGCGGAGGAACGGCCCGGCGAGCGGCACCGTCGTTCGCGCCAGGAGGTCGTGGTCGAGCGCGAGCCGGTACTCGCCGTCGACCGCGACGAAGCTGAGCATGCGGGCAAGTTGGGTGGGCGTCAGCAGTCCGAGGCGCTCGCCACGACGCTCGATCGCAACAGGGGCAGAGAGAAGCGACCGGGCGGCCGCTGCCGCGCGCCCGGCTTCGCCGGTCCGGAGAGAAGGCTCGAGCCGGACGGGGTCGAGGCCGATCGCGCTGACACCGGCAAGTGCGGCCGACTGGATGCTCGCGAGCAGCGCGGACTGGTCCACCGTCGTGCCCGGGCGGCCCGGCATGACGATCGGCTCGAGCCCGTTCAGGCGGAGCCGCGCCTGCACGGGCCTCTCGGTGGCGGCGAAGATCCACCGGAAGATCTCGACCCGCCCCTCGGCGCGGGTGGTGAGCACCGGCTCGACGTGCTGCCCGAGCCCGGAGGGCGTCGCGAGGGCGCCGAGTCGCGCCGTCACCGAGCCGCGCCCGGCCTCGAAGGCGCGCCGCTCGGTCGCTGCGAGATCGAGCTCGAAGAGCTCTGCCGGGACGACGGTGAAGCGCTCCTGGCCGATGGCCACCTGCACAGGCGTGTGCAGGCGCGCCGAGAGGTTCTCGGCAATGCGCGCCCGCGCGTCAGCTCGTTCGAGGCCGCCGACCTCGATCCCGGCGACCTCGACGCCGGGCAGTACGGAGTCGCGGAGAGTCAGCGCCCGGATGAAGAGAGCTGCACTGGCCGCCATGGACAAGAGCGCGAGCGCCAGCAGAGCGGCGCTCAGGCGGCTCATTCGCTGGATGCGTGCGGCGATCTCGGTCATCTGGCAAAAGGGTACTGCGCAGGCAGGCCAATATCATTTCCCCAATGACCCCCCGTAACCCTCTTCGCGACTTGCCTTCGGTCGATCAGCTCCTCGGGGAAGAGCGCCTGAGTGCCCTGGCCGAGCGGCACGGCCGCGAATTGGCGCTTCAAGCCGTTCGCGGCGCTCTCGAGCGCGCTCGGGAGGACATGCAGGCGGGGTTCGAGGCCGGGGACCTCGTCGAGCGGGCCGAAGCCGAGGCCGCAAGCTTGCTTGCTCCAAAGCTCCGGCGAGTCCTCAACGCCACAGGCGTCGTCGTGCACACGAATCTCGGCCGGGCGCCGCTCTCCCAGGAAGCGCTTGCCCGCGTCGACGAAGTCGGGCGCGGCTACTCGAACCTCGAGTTCGAGCTCGAGTCGGGAGCGCGCGGCTCGCGCCAGGACCACGTCGCGGGGACGTTGCGCGACTCCACCGGGGCCGAAGCGGCGCTCGTCGTCAACAACAACGCTGCAGCGGTCCTCCTCGCCCTCGCCGCGCTGGCCGAAGGCCGGGAAGTGCTCGTCTCCCGGGGCGAGCTGGTCGAGATCGGCGACGGCTTCCGAATCCCGGACGTGCTCGCGCGCTCGGGTGCCCGGCTCGTCGAAGTCGGGACGACGAACCGCACCCGGCTCGCCGACTACGAGCGTGCCCTCACCGACCAAACCGCCGTCATCCTGCGAGTGCACCAGTCGAACTTCCGCATTGTCGGATTCACCGAGCAGACACAGCTTCGTGAGCTCGCCCGCCTAGCCGAGCGAGCCGGCGTGATCCTGGTCGACGACCTCGGCTCGGGCGTCCTCGCCCCGCTCGGGGACGAGCCGACGGTACGCTCGAGCCTCGAAGCGGGCTCTCAGCTCGTCACCTTTTCGGGCGACAAGCTTCTCGGCGGTCCCCAAGCGGGGATCGTCGTCGGCCGGGCCGATCTCGTCGAGCGCCTTCGCCGGCATCCGCTCCAGCGCGCACTCCGCGCGGACAAGCTCACACTGGCCGCGCTGGAAGGGACGCTCGCGGCCTACCGGTCGGAACAGACGCGGCTCCCCGTCCTGCGGATGCTCGAGGAGTCCTCTACGGACGTCCGGGCGCGAGCCGAGCGCCTGGCGGGCCTCACCGGCGGGACCGTCGAGCCCACCGTTGCGCGGGCGGGCGGCGGCGCCTTGCCGCTCGCCGAGATCGAGAGCTATGCGTGTGCGCTCGAGGAGGAGCTCGCCGCGCCGCTGCGGCTCGGCGACCCACCCGTCGTCGGGATCGTGCGCGACGGCCGCCTCCTCCTGGATTGCCGGACGCTCACCGAAGCCGAGGTAGAGGAAACTGCGGCAGCGGTGAAGGCATGCCGCTCACAGTAGGCACGGCCGGCCACATCGACCACGGCAAGACCTGGCTCGTCCGCGCCCTCACGGGCAAGGACACCGACCGGTTGCCGGAGGAGCGCGAGCGGGGGATCTCGATCGACCTGGGCTACGCGCCGCTCGACTTGCCCGACGGACGGCGGCTCTCGCTCGTCGACGTCCCGGGCCACGAGCGATTCGTCCGAAACATGGTCGCCGGCGCAACCGGCATCGACCTCTTCCTCCTCGTCATCGACGCGGGCGAGGGTGCCCGGCCGCAGACGCGCGAGCACCTGGCGATCATCCGGATCCTTGGGATCGAGCACGGGGTCGTGGCGGTCACGAAGGCCGACGCCGTCGAGGCCGAGATGCGAGAGCTCGCCGTCGAAGAGGCGCGTGAGCTGGTTCCGGATGCCCCGGTGATCGTGACGAGCGCGCGGACTGAAGAGGGGCTCGACGAGCTGCGGCAAGCGCTGGCCGACGCGGCCGACCGGGTCGACGAGCGCAGGAGCACGGGCCCCACCCGGCTGTTCGTCGACCGCGTCTTCACGCTCAAGGGCATCGGGACCGTCGTCACCGGGACGCTCTGGTCGGGCTCGATCGGCACCGGCGACGAGCTCGCGGCCGAGCCGGGCGGCCGGCGGGTGCGCGTGCGCAGCGTCCAGGTGCACGACCGCCCGGTCGAGCGGGCCGAGGCGGGGCAGCGAGTCGCCGTGGCGCTGCCCGGAGTGGAGCGGCACGACCTTCGGCGCGGCGACGCCCTGGTCGAGCCGGGCGCCTACCCCGTGAGCTATCGCCTAGACGTCGCCCTCGACCTGCTCGAGGAAGTCCCCGACGGAGCGCGCCTTCACGTCCACCACGGCACCGCCGAGCACTACGCGCGGGTTGTGCTGGCAGGAGACCGG
>Ga0214472_10004762_pt1 | contig 14313 bp, 11 predicted proteins | sample RVTome_6_FD_207662 | JGI IMG/M metagenome (GOLD analysis project Ga0214472, IMG submission 207662) | Soil microbial communities from uranium-contaminated site in the Upper Colorado River Basin, Wyoming, United States - RVT140D175 | ecosystem: Environmental > Terrestrial > Soil > Contaminated >... | reverse complement strand
GTCGCCTCGGCGCCCTCGACCGGAAGAGACGCCGCCAGGAGGAGGGCGCGGTCGAGCGCCTCCTCGCCCGCCGCCGAGTCGAGCAGCTCAGCCGCCAGCCGCTCGTGGGTCGGGGGCCGGGCGTCGGCCAGCAGCCGCTCGAGCGCCGAGTCGAGCGGCCCCGGATCGAGCCGCGACTGCAGCAGCGGATGCGCCCCCGCCATCTCCGCGTAGCGCTCCTCGGGCAGGGGCCGGTAGCGGCAAAAGAAGCCCATGTGCCACGGGAGGAACCGCATCGACCTCTTCCGCCCGCGCTCGTCCGCGCCGAAGTGCTCGCGCAGGAGCTCCACGAGCCTCCACAGGACGAAGAACCGCTCCTCGGCCGTGGGCTCCCAGCTGTGTCCCGAGCGCACCTCGCGGAACAGCCAGGGCTTGATGAGGGCGCCGCGCGCGAGCATCACCGACCCCACGCCGGAGCGCGCCATGCGCTCGCGGGCCTCGTAGTGCGTCAGGATGTCGCCGTTGCCGATCACCGGCACCCCCCGCTCGTCGGCGACGCGGCCGATCAGGTCCCAGTCCGCGGCCCGGCTGTAGCGCTGCTCGCGCGTGCGCCCGTGGATCGCGATGGCGTCGGCGCCGCTCTCCTCGCACACCCGGGCGACGTCAGAGACGTTCACCTTGCCCGCGCTCCACCCCGCCCGCAGCTTCACCGTCACCGGCACCGAGACGACCTTCTTCATCGCCTCGACGAGACGCCCGAGGCGGCCGGGCTTGCGGAGCAGGCTCGCCCCGAGCCCGCGGCGCGTCATCTGATCGATCGGGCACCCGCAGTTGAGGTCGACGAAGCGCGCCCCGCGCGACTCGGCGATCCGCGCCCCTTCCGCCAGGGACTCCGGGGCCCGGTCCGCGAGCTGCACGCCGAAGAACGGCTCGTCGGGGTGGCTCTTCAGGAGCGCGTACTCGCTCGAGCTGCCGCGGACGAGCTTGCGCACCACCACCATCTCGCTCACCGTGACCTCCGCGCCCATCTCGGTGCAGAGACGGCGGAACGGGAGGTTGCCCCCCACGGTGAGGGGAGCGAGAACGATCCGTCCGGCGAAAGGGGAAGCCACGCTCAGTCGCCGATGATCCCGAGGCCTCGCCGCCGCGGCGTTCCGGGGGCCGCCGGCTCCGGATCGACCGTCACCGGGACGCCTTCTTCTCCCTCTCCCGGCGCGAGGAACAGGTCCGTGGCGAACCCGTGCTGCTTCGAGTACATCTCGAAGTAGCGCCCGCGGGCGGCGAGCAGCGCCTCGTGGGTCCCCCGCTCGACGATGTGCCCCTTCTCGACCACCAGGATCTGGTCCGCGCGCCGGATCGTCGAGAGCCGGTGGGCGATCACGAAGGTTGTCCGGCCCTTCATCAGCCAGGAGAGCCCCTCCTGGATCAGCGCCTCGGACTCCGAGTCGAGGCTCGAGGTCGCCTCGTCGAGGATCAGGATCCGCGGGTCGGCGAGGATCGCCCGGGCGATCGCCACGCGCTGGCGCTGTCCCCCGGACAGACGCACCCCTCTCTCTCCGACGATCGTGTCGTAGGTCTCGGGAAACGTCGTCGCGAACTCGCTCACGTGCGCGATCCGGCAGGCCTCGAGCACCTCGGCTTCCTCGGCCTCGGGCCGGGCGAAGGACACGTTCTCCCGGATGGTGCCGTCGAAGAGGAACGTCTCCTGGAGCACGACCCCGAGGTGGCGCCGGTACGAGCCGAGCCGCACGGTGGACAGGTCGACCCCGTCGACGAGGATGCGCCCTCCCCCCGGCGTGTGGAAGGCGCAGACGAGGTTGATCATCGTCGACTTGCCGGCGCCGGAGGGGCCGACGAGAGCGCTCACGGTCCCCGGCTCGGCCCGCAGCGAGACGCCGCGCAGGACCGGCTCGTCCTCGCGGTAGGCGAAGCTCACGTCCTCGAAGACCACCTCGCCCTTCACGCCGGCGAGGGACACCGTGCGCCTCGGGTCCTCGTCCTCGGGGTGCTGGCCGAGGATCTCGCGCGTCCGCTCGAGGCCGGCGAGGGCCTCGGTGAGCTGCGTCCCGATGGTGGCGACCTGGAAGAAGGGCCCCACGAGAAAGCCGAGGAAGACGGTGTAGGTGAAGAACGAGCCGATGGTCATGCGCCCGGCGAGGATCTCGAGCGCCCCCACGTACATGACCGCGGCGCCGCCGAGGCCGAGGAGGACGGTGGAGGCGAGAGAGAGCAGCGACGTCGTCGAGAGCGTGCGGAACACGTTGTCGAGGATCTTCCGTACGCCCTCCGAGAACACCGCGGCTTCACGGTCCTCGGCGTGGTAGCCCTTGATCACTCGGACTCCGCCCAGCGACTCCGTCAGCCGCCCCGTCACCTCGGCGTAGATCTCACCCCGCTGCCGGAAGATCGGACGGAGCACACGGAAGGCACGGAAGAGAACGGCCCCGAAGGCGCACAGCGCCACCACGGTCAAGAGCGTCATCGACGCCGACAGCCACATCATGATCCCGAAAGCCAGGCTGGCGGTGAGCAGCCCCCCGACGAGCTCGACGAGGCCCGTCCCGATCAGGTTCCGGATCCCCTCGACGTCGTTCATGATCCGGGACACGAGCTCCCCCGTCCGGTTCTCGTCGTAGAAGGACACGGGGAGCCGACCGACGTGCTCCTGGACCTTGATCCGCATGTCGGCGATGAGCTTCTGCGCCCCCCGCGAGAGCAGCTGCACGAGACCGTACGAGGAGAGCCCCTGCACGACGGTCGCGAGCACGACGCCGCCGACGATGGGCGCGAGCAGCTCCTTCTGGCCCTTGCCCACCACGTCGTCGATGAGGAACTTGGTCGAGCCGGGAAGGACGAGGCCGGCGACGCGGTTGGCCGCCATCAGCAGGAAGCCGACGGCGAGGAGCTTGCGGCGCGGACGCATGAGCGCGAGCAGCTCGGGGACGAGGGCCCGCAGACGCTCCGGCTTCGAGGATCGCGCGGCCCGTCTCGACAGCCGGGTGGCGACGCGTGCGGCGTGTCTCACCTCGGCATTCTAACGTCTCCGCGCGTCTCCTCCCCCTCCCGACCCCGAGCGGCGGGCGGCCCGTGGCGTCAGCCGCCGCTCGGATCGCCGCCTCGAGCGTTGTGGGGTCACGAGATCCGACAGGTTCGCGACGCGGCCACAGACGAGGCACGCCACCAGCGGCCGGTCGAGGCGGTGCAGGAAGCTTCGCTCGCAGCGGCACCGGATCAGAACCGCGACGAAGTGTCGTGTCTTGCGGTGGCGTAGGATCCTCATCGGGGAGTGGCCTACGCAAGGGGCGTACCCGTTTTTCGTCCGTGATCGGCATGGAGTTACGCCCCCCGTGTCCGGTTTCCCGACGTGTCGTGCTGTCCGCGCTCCGGCGCGGACGTCTCGAGGGGCGGCGGGAGTGAGCCGTGCGCGGGTGCCGGGCCCGCCGGGTCGACAGCGGCCGCGCCCGAGTCAGGCCAGGCAGCGCCTCCGGGCCGCGGCGCGCAGCTCGTCGCGGAAGTCGGGGTGCGCGCACTCGATGAGGGCGCCCGCCCGCTCTCGAAGCGACCTTCCGTGCAGGCTCGCCACCCCGTGCTCCGTCACCACGTGGTGCACGTCGGCGCGCGACGTCACCACTCCCGATCCCTCCGCGAGAACGTCCACGATGCGCGACACCGTGCCCCCCTTTGCCGTCGACGGCAGGGCGATGATCGGCTTGCCCCCCCGCGAGCGCGCCGCCCCCCGGATGAAGTCGACCTGCCCCCCGAAGCCGGAGTAGATCGACCGGCCGAGCGAGTCGGCGCACACCTGCCCCGTGAGATCGACGGCCAGCGCGGAGTTGATCGCCACCATGCGTTCGTTCTGGGCGATGACAAACGGATCGTTCACGTACTCCGTCGGGTGGAACTCGACGAAGGGGTTGTTGTCGATGAAGTCGAACGTCTTCTGCGAGCCGAGCACGAACGAGGCCACGATCTTGCCCTTGTGAAGGCTCTTGGCCTCTCCGGTGACGACCCCTCGCTCGAAGAGCTCCACGACCCCGTCGGAGAACATCTCGGTGTGGATGCCGAGGTCGCGCTTGCCCTCGAGAAAGAGGAGCACGGCGTCGGGGATCTCCCCGATTCCCATCTGCAGCGTCGACCCGCTCTCGATGAGATCGGCGACCCGGCGTCCGATCGCGCGGGCGACCTCACCCACCTCCGTCACCTGGGGCAGCTCGGCGATCGGGCGATCGATCTCCACCACCCGGGAGAGCCGCGACACGTGGATGAAGGAGTCGCCGAGCGAGCGGGGCATGCGCCGGTTGACGAGGGCCACCACCGTTTTCGCCGTCTCCGCCGCCGCCTTCGTGCACTCGACGCCCACTCCGTAGGAGCAGAAGCCGTGTTCGTCGGGCGGGGAGATGTGGATGAAGGCCACGTCGACGGGCACCGCTCCCGAGCGAACGAGAGCCGGGATCTCGGAGAGGAACACGGGGACCCAGTCGGCGCGGCCCTCGTTCACCGCCTCGCGCACGTTCTCTCCGGCGAAGAGGGCCCGGTGACGGAACCGCCCCGCGTACCGCGGCTCGACGTGGTCGGCCGCCCCGAAGGTGAGCAGGTGCGTGACCTCGACGTTCTCGAGCTCGTCGGCGCGGCCCACGAGGGCCCGGACCAGCTCCTCGGGGTTGTTGCAGCCGGCGTGGAGCCAGACATGGTCGCCCGACCGAACGGACGAGACGGCCTCCTCCGCGGTCGTGACACGCTGCCGGTAGGTCTCGCTCCACCCCACGGCTAGTCGCCCTCCGCGAGGGGTCGCCACTCGACGCCGAATGTCCGCGCGAGCAGCTCGCTCGCGCAGCGGCCCCGGTGGATCTGGACCCCCCGCGCGAGGTCGGGGTGCGCGCGCAGTGCCTCTTCCATCCCGTCGTCGGCGACCGCCTGGAGATACGGCAGGGTGGCGTTCGTGAAGGCCTGCGTCGCCGAGCGCGCCGCCACCGAAGGCAGGTTGGGGATGCAGCAGTGAAGGATGCCGTCGATCTCGTAGGTGGGGCTCAGGAGCGACGTCGGCCGCGAGGTCTCGAAGCAGCCCCCCATGTCGATCGAGAGGTCGAGCACCACCGTGCGCGGCTTCATGAGGCGCAGCATCGCCCGGGTCACGAGCACCGGCGCCCGCAACCCGCTCACCGCCACCGCGCCGAGCACGAGGTCGGCGAAGGAAAGGGCCTTCTCGATGTTGGGGGTCGTGGCGAGCATGGTCGTGACGCCGGGGGGCAGCTCGCGCGCGGCGTCGCGGAGGTGCTCGACGCTCTGGTCGAGCAGCGTCACCTGCGCGCCCAGGCCCATCGCCGCGCGGGCGGCGGCACGGCCGAGGACGCCGGCCCCGAGAACCACGAAGTGGGCGGGGGGAACGCCCGCCACTCCCCCGAGGAGGATGCCTTTGCCGCCGGACTCGTTGAGCAGAAGCGTGCTGCCCATGATCACGGCGAGGCTCCCCGCCACCTCGGACATGCTCGTGCGCACCGGAGCCCGCCCCGCGTCGTCCTCGATGGCCTCGATCGCCACCGCCGTCACCTCCCGGGCCATCAAGGCCCGGAAGTCCTCGGGGCGCGCGGCGGGCAGGGCCCAGAAGCCGAAGACCGCCTGGTCCCGCTCGAGCTGCTCGTACTCGGAGGGCGCGGGAGCGAACACCGTCGTCAGGAGTCGGGCCCGAGTGAAGACCTCGTGCCGGCTGTACGCGATCCGGGCCCCCGCCGACTCGTAGTCGGCGTCGGGATGACCGGCATCGAGCCCGGCCTGGGACTCCACCCAGACGCGGTGGTGGCGCTGGACGAGGGCCCGAACCCCGGAGGGCGTCAGGGCCACGCGGTGCTCGCGAGGCCGCGTCTCCCGCGGGATGCCGATGTCCACCCGCTCAGCTCGTCGGTTCCGCGGGCGCCTCCCGTGGGGAGAGGGGCTCCAGCCGGCGGCGGAGCCCGTCGAGGAGCTCGCTCACCTTGCGGCACTCGTCGCACGAGGTCTGGGCCGACGCACAGGGAGCCCCGTCCGCCTGCATCTCGGCGCACGTAGGGTGGGAGACGAACTCCACCAGCTCGGTCACGAGCTCGCCGAACCTCTGGCGCAGCGGGCTCTCCGGAATCTCGCGCAGCGCGAGCACGAGACGCTGCTCGGCGGGGCTGAGGGAAAGCGGCACCGGCGTCCTCATGACTCCCTCTCCGCGCACTCGACCGCCGACAACGCTCCCCGCGCCAGCGCCTCCTCGTTGAGGGGGATCAGCGCGCACTTGTCGGCGAGAGCCTGGCGGATTGCGGCGAGGAAGGTGTCGGCCGGGAACAGCCGCGTCGCCTCCTGCAGGGCTCCGAGGGCCACGATGTTCTTGACGATGACCCGCCCGAGGTCGGCGGCGATCTTCGCGAACGGCACCCCGATGGCCCGGACGCCCGGGCGAAGCTCCGGCGCCTCGCCGATCACGGAGCTGTCGTACACCACCACGCCGCCGTCTCTGACGCGCGGGCCGAACTTCGCGAGGCTCGGGGCGTTGAAGGCCACCAGGATGTGGGGCTCGGGCGCGGCCGGAGAGAGGACCTCGTCCTCCGCGATGCGCACGTCGGCGTACGACGTCCCCCCCCTCGACTCGGGTCCGTAGCTCGGGATGTGGGTGGCGTCGAACCCCTCGTTGATGGCGGCCCGGGCCAGCAGCAGGGCCGCGGTCTGCGCTCCGTCGCCCCCGGCCCCGGCGAGCTTGATCGCGATGTCCCGCCCCCACGGCGTCTTCGGAAAGCCGGTGCAGAATCGCGGCGGCGGTTCGCCGCTTCCGCCGATCACGTCGGCGACGCGGTCGGGGGCGAAGCTCGGGGCGGCCGGACGGGGCCACTCCTCCTCGGGAACGGCGTCCTTCTTCACTCCGAGCGGGAAGACCGGGACCATCTGCTCCTTGACCCACTTCTCCGTCTCGAGCGGCGTCATCTTGAGGTGGGTCGGGCACTCGGCGAGGACCTCCACGAACGAGAAGCCCTTCCCTTCGACCTGCAGGCGGAGGGCCTTGCGGATCGCCTTCTCTGCCTTGACGCGGTTCTTCGCGTCGAAGAGCGCCACGCGCTCGACGTACACCGGCCCGTCGAGGCCGGCCATGAGCTCGGCCATCCGCATCGGACGACCGGTGAACAGGGTGCGCCCGTAGGGGGTCGTGCTGGTCTTCTGACCCATGAGCGTGGTCGGGGCCATCTGACCGCCGGTCATGCCGTAGATGGCGTTGTTGATGAACACGACGGTGATGGGGATGCCGAGCTGGGCCACGCTCACGATCTCGGCGAGGCCGATCGAGGCGAGGTCCCCGTCGCCCTGATAGCTGATGACGATCGAGTCGGGGTTGGCGAGCTTGTGGCCGAGTGCGACCGCGGGGGCGCGCCCGTGCGCCGCCTGCGAGTTCCCCACGTCGAGGTAGTAGTAGAGAAAGACACTGCAGCCGACCGGGGAGATGGCGATCGTCCGGTCCTGGATGCCCAGGTCCTCGACGGCGTCGGCGATGTACTTGTGGGCGAGGCCGTGGCCGCACCCCGGGCAGTAGTGGGTGCTGCGCCCCTTGAGGCCTCGGGCGTGGTCGTGCCGCTCGAAGCGGTCGTAGAAGACGCTCATGCCGGCACCCCCTCCCGGTCGACGGGACGCCCCGCGCTCACGCGCTCCACGATCTCCTCCTGCTGGGGGAGCACTCCCCCCCGGCGGCGAACGTGGTCGATCGGGGGGTGCGCCAGGTCGGCGTGGCTGAGGGCGAGCCGAAGCTCGTCCTCGAGCTGGCCGCTCGAGGCCTCCACCACCACGATCCGCTTCGCCCTCGGCAGCAATGGGGCGAGGGCGCCCACGGGAAAGGGCCACAGAGTGAGCGGCCGGAACAGGCCCGCCTTCACGCCCCGTTCGCGCAGCGTCTCGACCGCACCCTTGGCCATCCGCGACGGGGTGTTGCAGGCGACGAGCAGCACCTCGGCGTCCTCGACCCGGAACAGATCCGTGCGCTGCTCCCGCGCCGCGATCTCTTCGTACTTGCGGTCGAGGTGCAGGTTGTGCCGCTCGAGGTCGCCCTCGTCGAGCTCGATCGAGCAGATCAGGTTCCGCCGGTGGGCGCGGTCGCCGAAGACCGCCCACGCCGGCAGACCGGGCTTCACCATGTCGCGCGGCAGCTCCACCTTTCCCGTCATCTGGCCCAGGTAGCCGTCACAGAGCAGGACCACGGGGTTTCGGTACTTGAAAGAGAGCTCGAAGGCGAGCATCGTCAGGTCCAGCATCTCCTGGGGAGTCGATGGGGTGAGGACCACGGCATGCGTGTTGCCGTGACCGAGCCCGCGGCAAGCGAGTTTGATGTCGGCCTGCTCGGGAGCGATGTTCCCGAGGCCGGGTCCACCGCGCATGACGTTGACGAAGACGCCGGGCACCTCTGCTCCCACCATGTAGGAGATGCCCTCGAGCATCAGGCTGAAGCCCGGCGACGACGTGAACGTCATCGAGGGCAGACCGGCTCCCCCGCAGCCGTACATCATGTTGACGGTGGCGACCTCGCTGACAGCCTGGACGAACACGCCGTCGAGCTGCGGGAGCAGCTTCGCCATGAGCTCGGCTCCCTCGGTGGAGGGCGTGATCGGATAGCCGAAGAAGTGACGGCAGCCCGCGAGCAGGGCGCCGATGGCCGAGGCGTAGGTCCCCTTGACGACGAGCGTCCGCTCGGCGGGCAGCGCCACATGCCGGGCCGGGATCGCCTCGGGCGGCTCGGCCGGCTCGGACGGGACCGGCCGCGGCCCGAAGAGAGCAGCCGGATCCACGAGCTCGAAGTCGACCGGGACCTCGCCGGTGAGCCCGTAGGGCTCGGGACAGGCGGCGAGGCACAGCCCGCATGACGAGCAGTTCTCGAGGTGCATCACCACCGGCACGAGGCCGGTCTCGGGGTTGATCTCCGTGCCCGCCTCGATGCAGTGGCGGGCACACGACTCGATACATCGACCGCAGCCCTTGCAGTACTCCGGCAGGAGCGAAGGCCGCGACCTCTTTGCGGTCGTGGGCATGCCTTTGACCCCTTTCCGGGGACAAAGCGTGCAAACACCTCGCCATGCCGCTCATGCCAATAGACACTGGCATGGAGGCCGTCTGCGGCGCACCCGGGCGCACTTCTTGCGCTCGATCGGGCCGGCTCGGCGGCAGAAGGTGCTGCCACCGGAGCCCTACTGGGAACCCAGACCGCCCCGGCGGTGGGCCAGACCTTCCCGTCGCGGGGGCGACCTACTCGGCCTTGGCCGCCCCGATGACCCCGCAGGCCACGCGGGCGCCCGCGGCGCCGGTGGGCTGGGTGGTCATGTCGTCGGCCTTCTCGTGCACGATCACGCCGCGTCCGAGGACGGAGCTCTCCCCCTCGAACGAGGCGTGTGTGTCGACGTACTCGAGCGTCGCCGTTCCGTCCTTCCCCGCCACGACGTTGCCCATGTCACCGGTGTGGCGACTGCTTGCCGTGGGACCAGCGTGGGGCTGCGCGGTGGGATTGAAGTGGCCGCCGGCCGACGTCCCGTCGGGCGCCGAGCAGTCCCCGAACTCGTGGATGTGGAACCCGTGCGCGCCCTCGCCGAGGCCGCTGATGTGCGCGCTCACCTTCACCCCGCCCTCGGCGCGGCTGAACGTGACGGTTCCCGACACGCCGCTCGCTCCCACCGGGTTCAGGACGGCGACGGCTTTCGTGACGGTCGCGGGCGCGGCGACGGCGGCGGTGGCGGCGAGAAAAACGACGGCAGTCAGCTTCATCAATCCTCCTGGCTTGTTCCAAGTTTCCTGGTGCGCCCGGCAGGACTCGAACCTGCAACCCCGAGCTTAAAAGGCTCTTGCTCTACCATTGAGCTACGGGCGCGCGGGGTGCGCCCGGCCGCTCGCCTCATCCGGGCGTCAACCCGACGATGGTAGCACGCGATGCTACGCGAACCACGAGGCGAGCGCGGAGTTCCCGCGAACGATCGTCTCCTCGCGGTCGGGACCCGTCGACACCACGCCGATCTCGGCGCCGATCAGCTCGGAAAGCCGGTCCACGTAGCGCCGGGCCGCCTCGGGCAGCTCCGCCCAGTCGCGCACGCCGAGGGTGGAGGCGCGCCAGCCGGGCAGGACCTCGTAGACGGGCTCGCACTCCTCGAGGATCGAGACGTCGGAGGGGAACTCCTCGAGCGTCCTTCCCTCGAAGCGGTAGCCGGTGCCGACGGGGACGCTCTCGAGCTCGTCGAGCACGTCGAGCTTCGTCAGGGCGACGGTGTCGAACCCGTTGATTCGCACCGCGTAACGCGCGGCCACCGCGTCGAACCACCCGCAGCGGCGCGGGCGGCCCGTCGTCGCGCCGTACTCGCTGCCGCGCGAGCGCAGGGAGTCCTCGGCCTCTCCCTCGATCTCGGTCGGGAAGGGCCCGGTGCCCACGCGCGTGCAGTACGCCTTGGCCACGCCGAGAACGCCGTCGATCCGCGAGGGAGGCACGCCGGTGCCGGTCGAGGCCCCCCCCGCCGCTGCCGCCGAGCACGTGACGAACGGGTAGGTCCCGTGGTCGAGGTCGAGCAGCGTCGCCTGCGCGCCCTCGAAGAGCACGGAGTACCCCTCGGCGAGGTGGCGGTGGAGGACGAGAGAGACGTCGACGATCCGGGCGCGGTGACGCTCGCCGAAGGCCGCGAGCTCGGTGACGAGGGCGTCCCAGTCGACGTCGGGCGCGCGTCCGGCGCCGCGGAGGACTTCCTCGTAGTGGCGGCGCGCCTCGGCGAGCTTCGCGGGCAGCACCGAAGGCCGGAGCAGGTCGCCCATCGCGATGCCACGCCGGCCCGCCTTGTCCTCGTAGGCGGGACCGATTCCCCGCAGCGTCGTGCCGATCTTGCGGCTGCCCCGCTGGTCCTCGGACAGCGCTTCGAGCGCTCGATGGTGCGGCAGGATCAGATGGGCCCGGTCCGAGATCACGAGGTTGTCGCCGATCTCCACCCCCAGCTCCCGCAGCTCGCCCGTCTCGCGCTCGAGGGCGGCAGGGTCGATCACGACGCCGTTGCCGATCACGCACAGGATGCCCGGGTGCAGGATGCCCGCCGGGATCAGGTGCAGAACGAACTTGCGGCCCTCCACGATCACCGTGTGCCCGGCGTTGTGGCCGCCGTTGTACCGCGCCACGACCTGGACCCGCGCCGTCAGCAGGTCCACGATCTTCCCCTTGCCCTCGTCGCCCCACTGGGCGCCGGCGATCACGATGTTCGGCATGGCGGGCAGCCCGGGTGCGGGCTCACTCGAGGGCGGGCTCGGGGTCGCGCACGGGGGCGGCCCGCGCCACGGTCGGCTCGGAAACGAAGCTGTAGCTGCACTCCTCCCCAAGCTCGCGAAGGTCGGCGGCGTGAAGGGGGAACAAGCGGCATTGGGCGAAGCGCTTCTCGTAGATTCGACAGGTGTACTCGCCCTGCTCGTCCGTCCCGAGGAACGGGCAGCGGAAGAGGATCTTGCAGCACGCCCCGCACCGGTTGCAGTCTCCCCGTCGCCGCGACAGGAGGGCGTCGGTGTCCTCGCGGACGACGTTCGCCTGCACGAAACGACGAACCTTGCCGCGCGCCTGCAGCCTCACCAGCGACCAGTCGGGCATCCGCTCCTCTCGCTCAGGGTGGTCAAGGGGCGAATTCTATCCGCCCCGCCCGGGAGGGGCAAGGCGGGCGCGTGCTATAGTGCCGCCGCGTTCGCCCCCCGGATGCCTGCCCAGGCCCAGACCGACGCCCTCACGATCGACGGCACCGGGCTCCTCGTCGAGGACCTCGAGGCGGTGGCGCGGGCGCAGCGCCCGGTCGCGCTCTCCCCCTCCGCCCGCGAAGCGGTCGCCCGGGCCCGGCGGGTCGTCGACGACGCCGTGGAGCAGGGACGAGTGGTCTACGGGGTCACGACCGGTTTCGGCAACTTCGCCGACGTGCACATCCCCCTCGACCACCTCCGTGAGCTTCAACTGAATCTCGTGCGCAGCCACGCCGCGGGCGTGGGAAGCCCGCTGGGCGAGGCCGAGACGCGCGCCCTGATGCTGCTCCGGGCCAACGTGCTCGCCCGCGGCTTCTCGGGCATCCGACTGGAGACGCTCGACCTGCTGATCGCGATGCTGAACCGCCGCATCCACCCCGTCGTCCCGTCCCGGGGGTCGGTCGGCGCGAGCGGGGACCTCGCGCCCCTCGCCCACCTCGCCCTCGCCCTCGTCGGCGAGGGGGAGTGCCTCTTCGAGGGGCAACGGCTCCCCGGCGGCGCCGCCCTCCGCGCCGCGGGGCTGTCTCCGGCCACCCTCCAGCCCAAGGAGGGCCTCGCTCTCATCAACGGGACGCAGCTGATGACGGCGCTCACCGCGCTCGCCCTCGTTCGGGCGCAGCGGCTCGCGACCTTTGCCGACGTGGTCGGCGCCCTGACCCTCGACGCCCTCGAGGGGACCGACGTCGCCTTCGACGAGCGCATCCACGCCGCGCGTCCCCATCCCGGTCAGCTCGCCTCCGCGCGGAACCTGCGGCGCCTGCTCGAGGGCAGCGCGGTGCGGGCTTCGCACCGCGCGTGCTCCCGCGTGCAGGACGCCTACTCGCTGCGCTGCATGCCGCAGGTCCACGGGGCCGTTCGCGACGCGCTCGAGTACGTCGCCCGGGGCGTCCTGATCGAGATGAACTCGGCCACCGACAACCCGATGGTCTTCGCGGAGACGGGTGACATCCTCTCCGGCGGCAACTTCCACGGGCAGCCGGTGGCGATCGCCGCCGACGTGCTCGCGATCGCCGTCGCCGAGCTCGGCGCCATCAGCGAGCGGCGCACGGAGCGACTCGTCAACCCGGCCCTGAGCACCCTGCCTGCGTTCCTCGCCCGCGACGGCGGCCTGCACTCCGGCCTGATGATGGTCCAGGTGACGGCGGCAGCGCTGGCGTCGGAGAACAAGGTGCTCGCCCATCCCGCGAGCGTCGACTCCATTCCCACCTCGGGGGGCACGGAGGACCACGTCTCGATGGGCGTCACCGCCGCCCACAAGGCCACCCAGGTGGTGGCCAACGCCGCGCGCATCCTCGCCATCGAGCTGATCGCCGCCGCCGAGGCCCTCGAGTTTCGGAGACCCCTGCGGTCCTCCCCCGCTCTCGAGGCCGTCCACGCCCGGCTGCGCGAAGCAGTGGCCGCTCACGAGCGCGACCGCGTCCTCGGACCCGAGATCGAGGAGACCGCCACCGCCCTCGTCGATGGCGAGTTCCTCGCCTCCGCCGAGCGCGTGTGCGGTAGGCTGGAGTGAGGTTTCAGGGAGGACACGCCCCGAGATGAGCACGCTCGCCCGACTCCGCCGCGCGCCCTGGCTCGCGGGAGCCGTCCTCCTGCTCTTCGCCGCCGCGCTCGTGGCCCCGCTCGCGGCCCGGTTCGGCCTGCGGTACTGGCCCTTCTACGCGGGAGTGGCGGCGGGCTTCCTCCTCCTTGCCGGCTGGATCGAGCGGGCCTGGCGCAGCCGCCCGCTCTCCTTCCGGGTGCCGCGCCCCTCGCGGCGCGGCCGCTTCCGCGTCGTCCCCGGGGGGAAGCAGAAGCGCAAGGGAAACGGCGAGGCCCCGTCCGACCCCGACGACGAGAGCGACGAGCCGAGGTGGTTGATGTGACCAGCGGAGCGTCCCCCCGAACCGTGCGCGCGCCGCGCGGGACCGGGATCTCCTGCCGATCCTGGATCCAGGAGGCGGCCCTGCGCATGCTCATGAACAACCTCGACCCCGAGGTCGCCGAGCGGCCTCAGGACCTCGTCGTCTACGGCGGGATCGGCAAGGCCGCCCGCAACTGGGACTGCTACGAGGCGCTCGCCCGCTCGCTGCGCTCCCTCGGCAACGACGAGACGCTCCTCGTCCAGTCCGGCAAGCCGGTCGGAGTGTTCCAGACCCACGAGGACGCCCCGCGCGTGCTCCTCTCCAACTCGATGCTCGTGCCGGCGTGGGCGACCTGGGAGCATTTCTACGAGCTCGACCGCAAGGGGCTGATGATGTACGGCCAGATGACCGCGGGCTCGTGGATCTACATCGGGACCCAGGGCATCCTCCAGGGCACGTACGAGACCTTCGCCGAGGCGGCGCGCCAGCACTTTGGCGGCAGCCTGAGCGGGCGCCTCGTGCTGACCGCCGGTCTGGGCGGCATGGGCGGAGCGCAGCCCCTCGCCGCCACCATGAACGAGGGCGTCCTCCTCGCCGTCGAGGTGGACCGGCACCGGATCGAGCGACGCCTCGAGACAGGCTACCTCGACGTCATGTCCGAGACCGTCGACGAGGCCACGGCACGGGCGCGCGAGGCGGTGGCGCAGCGGCGGCCCCTCTCGATCGGGCTTCTCGGCAACGCCGCCGACGTGCATCCCGA
>Ga0214472_10004761_pt1 | contig 14315 bp, 13 predicted proteins | sample RVTome_6_FD_207662 | JGI IMG/M metagenome (GOLD analysis project Ga0214472, IMG submission 207662) | Soil microbial communities from uranium-contaminated site in the Upper Colorado River Basin, Wyoming, United States - RVT140D175 | ecosystem: Environmental > Terrestrial > Soil > Contaminated >... | reverse complement strand
AATGCAGCAGATCGACCTCGCGGATCAGGGCCTTGTTGCCGATGGAGACCGCCTTGGCCAGGCCGATCCCCTCGTCGGCGAATTTGACCAGCAGATCGACCAGCACGCCGCCGCTCTGACTGACCACGGAAACCCGGCCGGCGCCGGGCTGCACCATCCTTTCACTGGGCAGAAAAAAGGTATCCAGGAGGGTGGGGATATAGACCCCGAGACAGTTGGGACCGAGGAGCGGCAGACCCGCCTCACCGGCCCGGCGGGCCAGATCCCGCTGGAGATCGGCATGGCCGGTTTCGGCGAAACCGCCGGAAATAACGATAACCCCGCCCACTTTCGCCTCGATGCACTGATCCAGCACCGCGGGCACCAGTTCGGCCCGTACCGCGATCACCGCCAGATCGATCGGTTCGGGAATGGCGTTGATCGATTCGTAAACCCGGGTGGCCAGCAGTTCGCCCCCCTTGGGATTGACCGGAAAGACCCGGACCGGATAGCGAAGCAGGTTCTTGGTGAAAATTACATTGGCCGGATGGCGGTTGTTGTGCAGCGATACCCCCACCACGGCCAGGGTCTCGGGCTTAAACACTCTCCGCAGGTCCATTTTCCCCCTCCGTTGCCGGACACAAAACCTTGACAATCTCGCCAAAAGCCAGAAGTAACCGCAGAGGCGCAGAGCACGCAGAGACAACTATTTGATTTTATATTAAAAAACTCTGCGATCTCTGCGCCTCCGCAGTGAAACAATGTTTTTCGCGAGTTCATCGACCTTGACAATCTCGCCAAAAGTCGGGAATCTCGCAAAGCACGCCAAGAGCGCCAAGCTTAGCATATCGATATAAAAAGATGTTCTCCTTTGCGTCCTTTGCGTCTTGGCGAGAAATATGATGAACCCGCAAAAAGCCGATATGAACCGCGAAGAACGCGAACGACGCGAAGTTAACATCCTGATTTATTTTATCTTTTCTTCGCGGTCTTCGCGGCCTTCGCGGTGAAAAATTTGTTTTTGCGGAGCCATCAACCTTGCTGCATACTTATCAACCATCACCGGAAGAGAACATGCCATGACCGCCACCGTTGACCTCATCGACCTCATCGACGAACTGGAAATCCAGGAAGATTTCCGCACCTCCTATTTCAACCGCGCCACCGGGGCCATCGTCAGGGTGGACGACGACCATTTCCGTTGCGCCGAGGATGACTGCGATCTATCGGACTATCCGGAAGAGGAACAGGCGGCCGTCCGGCTGGCCGGGGAAATCTTCGACTCCGAGGACTACATCGCCCTGCCCACGAAACGCGACATCTACGAATACTCCATCATGGAACGTTTCTGCTCCAGCCGTCCCGACCCGGCCGAGGGGGACCGGCTGGCGGCAACCCTCCGGGGCCGGGAGGTATTCCGGCGCTTCCGGGAGGCCCTCCGGCGGGAGGGTCTGGAAAAGGCCTGGTTCGCCTATCGCCACCGGGCCTTCCGGGAAATCGCCGTCACCTGGTGCGAAACCCACCACATCCCCTATGCGGGGTAAGACGGACCTCACTCCTTTTCCTCACTCGTTCCAGGAGAAAAGGGCCGCCGAAAGAACCAGGCAGAAGAGGGTGAAGGCGATCAAGATGAGGCAATCGCCCCCCACCTCCATCAGGGAAGCCCCGTCGTTCATGATCTTCCGCGCCGCCCGCAGCAGGGGGGTGAGCGGCAGGAGCTGGGCGAAATCCCGCACCCATTGCGGGGCCCCCTCCAGGGAAAACCAGACCTCGGAAAGAAACATCATCGGCCAGGCGAGAAAATTCAGGGCCCCGCTGGCAAACTCCTCGCTGGTCCCCCTGGCCGCCAGCAAGAGGCCGATGGAGGTCAGGCTCAGGCCCCCCAGGCTGAAGACGATCAAGAGATCGAGATAGGAACCCGCGACCTCGAAGGAAAAAAGCAGATCCGCGCCGATCCAGACCGCCACCAGGGTGAAGATCAGCAGGAAAAAACGGGACAACGCCTGGGCGGTCAGATATTCGAAGGCGGTGAGCGGCGTGGCCTTCAACCGCTTCAGCACCCCGTTCTTCCGGTAGCGGACAATGATGTAGCCCACCCCCCAGAGGGCGCTGAACATCATGTTCATGGCCAGGATGCCGGGAAAGAGCCAGTCGATGTAGCGGATCTCCCGGCCGGCCACTGTCTCCTTGCGGCCGAAATCGCCGTCGTCCGGCAGAAAGGCGGCCTGAAAGAGCCGTTCCACGATATATCCCTTGGGCGAGGTTTCCAGCAGCCAGTAGCGCGGCCCGGGTGCGTCCAGTTGCACCAGGAAATCGATCTTGTGGTGTTGCAGTTTTTCCATCCCCTGCTCCAGGGTCGGAAAACCGATGAACTCCAGATGGCTGGTGGTGACGAACTTGGGGGGCAGATTGGTATCGGCCAGGGAATCGGCGATGATCGGGGCCGAGGCCGGAACCGGGAGCGGAAACACCCCCACCTTGAAATCGGCGAAATCCCGCCCCCCAAAAATAATCCCGAACCCGGCGATTATCAGGAAAGGAAAAAGAAAATTCCAGCCAAAGGCGGCCGTATCCCGGAAAAATTCATAATTCCTGGCCTTGAACATGGCCCAGATGCGTTTCCAGCTCATGGAGCCTCGCTTTCTACGTCCGCAACTTCCGGCCGGTGAGATTGAGAAAGACATCCTCCAGGTCCGGGGAGTGCACCGTCATCTCGGCCAGGTCGATCCCCAGGGTCAGCAGGGTTTCCAGCCCGGTATTGATCCGCTCGGTGGTGATTTCGAGATTGCCGTCGACCTCGCGGTACGGCAGGGGTAGCCGTTCCAGGGGGATGTGCACGTGGGACCGCGGCAGGATGATGACCGGGCCGGCGCAGTAACGCCGGATCAGTTCGGCCGGCGAGCCCCGGGCGATGATCTTGCCGTGATCCATGATGGCGATTTCGTCGCAGAGATATTCCGCCTCGTCCATGGAATGGGTGGTGAGGACGATGGTCTTGCCTTTCCCCTTGATGTGGCGGACGATCTCCCAGAGGTGGTGGCGGGCCTGGGGATCGAGGCCGGTGGAGGGTTCGTCCAGAAAGAGCAGAATCGGCTTGTTGACCAGGGCCAGGGCCAGCATGAGGCGCTGGGCCTGGCCCCCGGAGATCCGGTCGTTGCGGTGGTTCAGAATCTCCCCGAGATTGCAGATTTCCACCAGATCGTCGATGCTCTCGGTTTCCCGGTACAGATCCCGGAAGGCGACCAGGGTCTCGCGCACCGAGAGAAAATTGAGCAGGGTGGTGTGCTGGAACTGAATGCCGATCTCCTCCCGGAAGGCAGGGGAGTGGGGGCGGCCGTTGAAGAGGATTTCGCCGGCCGTGGCCGGAATGATGTCCTCGATCACCTCCAGGGCCGTGGTCTTGCCGGCGCCGTTGGGTCCCAGCAGGCCGAAACAGATGCCGGGCCGGATGGCAAAATCGATGCCGTCCACCGCGGTAACCTTCTTAAACCGCTTGACCAGGTTGCGCACCTCCAGAATGGGCGGGATGGGTGTTGGCATGGAATCAGAAAAAACGCAGGAAGAAAAGGTTGAGACAACCGATCAGAAAACCGAGCAGCCCCCCGAACAGGTTGATGTATTTGAATTGTTCCTCCATGATGGAAAGAAGCAGTTCCTCCAGCCGCAAGAGGTCGAGGGAATCGACCTTGTCGGTCACCACCCGGCGGATATCCAGGGTTTCCATCAGCAGCGGCACCTCCTGGACCAGGATTTCACCGACGTAATCGGCGAGCGCGGCGCCGGCGCTGTTCCGCACCCGGGCCGGCACCAGGGCCGACAACCGGCCGACGGGACGCCGGCGGAGATCCTCCAGGACAAAGACCAGGAGCTTTTCCGCCATCCGGCGCGTTTCCCCGGAGCGGATCAGGGCAAGAACGGCCTCCATGGCCGTTTCCATGCTTTGCTGGCTTCCCTGGCGGCCGAGAACCTCCCGCAACAGCTCGTCCAGGGTATGATCGCCGCGGCTGGTCGCATATTCTTCCAAGGCGGTGCGCAGCGCGGCGGCCGTGGCCGGCCTGGCCAGCGCCATGGCCGCCTGCCGGGCGAGCCCTTCGCAAATCTCCCGCCTTTTATCCTCGCCGATCTTGTCAAGCAGATCAACCAGCGGCGTGGCCAGGATAAGGTCGAGCCGTTCCCCGAGCAGGACAGTGAGGCGCTGTTGCACCTCCGGGTTCTCCAGCCACTGCCGGATATCGTCCTCGCGGCTGTCCAGGTATTCGCGCACCTTACGTTCGATGGTCTCGCCGCTCAGGAAATTGGCGGCCATGGCGGCCAAGGGGCCCAGGGAGGCGATGAAATGATCGATCCCCTGGCGGATCGCCCCGATCAGCCGGTCCCGGGTGGCGGGCTCGCCCAGAAATTCCGCCGCCTTTTCGAGCAGATGCGGGGTCTGCCGCTCCAGGAGCCCATGGAGCAGATCGATGAATGATCGGGGCAGGAGATCCAGCAGGGATTTTTTCTCGGCCAGCCATTGGTCGGACTTTTCCCGGATGGTCCGGTTCAGCCATTCTTCCAGACCCGGCGAGGCCAGGAGGGCATGGAGACTCTGCTCCAGGAAATCGAAAAAGGCCGTCCGTCGCTCGGCGTCCATGGCCTGGTTCAGGGACCGGGCCAGGAAATTATTGCCCAGGGCATAAAGCTGCCACCGGAGTCCATCGACCATCTCCCGGCGCTCGAGCATCCCGGACATGAATCGCGCCAGCCGCCGTCCGGAAATCCGGATCAAGGCGTTCACATCGTCGGCCAATCGTTCGGGCAGCAGGGAGGCGCGCGAACCGAGTTCCAGGTTGAGCAGGTCGTCGAGGCGGCCGGTCACCAGGGCCAGCAACCGCTCCCGTACCGGTTGCCGCGCCAACCCCCGCCGGATATCCTCGCCGGTCAGCAGGTGGCTGCCCACCATGACGCCGATATTTTTGGCCAGTTCCCCCCGCTTGGCCGGGATCACCCCGGGGGTCATGGGTAGCCGCAAGCCGAACAGATACCAGGGCGCCAGCGGCCGGAACAGCATCCGGATGGCGATGCGATTGGTCAGATAACCGATAAAGGCCCCCACCAGAGGGGGGGCCAGCCAGGGTATTAGTTGGGATAACATAGTTTTTGGAAGGGAAAGAAGGGTTCAAGAAGATTTTTGATTTTTGATTGGTGATTTTTGATTTGTTACCGCCCACCGATCAACATCCACTGCCCACCGATTACCGGTCACCGGTCACCAGCCACCGCCGACTGTCTGTTCGATTTCGATTTCGATTTCGACTGCCCACCGTCCACCGCCCACCGGTCACTGCTCACCGCTCACCGGCCCCTTCACCCACCAGGTCATCAAAGCCTGCATGGGGTCGTAATAAAGCGGCAGCACGGCGGGGCGGGCGAACTTGTTCCGGAAGGCCACCCGGTGGTTGTCCGCATACCAGTTGGGTACCACGTAATAGCCGTACCAGAGCACCCGGTCCAGGGCCCGGCAGGCGGCGGTCAATTCCTCCCGGGTGGCGGCGTAGATGATCTTGTCCACCAAGGCATCGACCACCGGATCCTTGATGCCGATCAGGTTCCTGGAGCCGGGCCGGTCGGCCGCGGTTGAGGACCAGTAATCCCGCTGTTCGTTGCCCGGCGACTGGGATTGGCCGAAGACGTTTACCGTCATGTCGAAATCGAAACGATTGATCCGGTCCACATAGAGGGCCGGGTCGATGGTCCGGTAGGCGGCCCGGACGCCCAGCTTCTCCAGATTCTGGACATAACCGGCCATCACCCGCTCGAAGGAGGGCGAGACCAGCAGGATATCGAACTCGAAGATCCGGCCCTCCCGGTTCTTGAGCACCCCGTCTTGCACCGTCCAGCCCGCCTGTTCGAGGAGTTGCTTGGCCTCGCGCAGATTGGTTCTGATGCCCCCCGGCCCCTCGGTGGTGGGGGGTGCCGGCGGGGTGGTGAAAACCTCGGGAGGCAGCTTGTCCCGGAAAGGTTCGAGATAGGCCAGCTCCAGCCCTTGGGGCAGGCCGGTGGCCGCCAGGGGCGAATTGCTGAAATAGCTGTCGCAACGGGTGTACTGGTCGAAGAAGAGCTTGCTGTTGGCCCACTCGAAATCAAAGGTCAGCCCCAGGGCCTTCCTGACCCGCCGGTCGGCAAAAAGGGGATTTCTGAGGTTGAAGACAAAGCCCTGCATGCCGGCGTTGTTGCGGTGGGGCAGCTTGGCCTTGACGATCTCGCCCCGCTCGAATTTCGGGCCGGTCAGGTCACGCACCCACTGCTTGGCGATGTTGATGTTCATGAAATCGAACTCATGGGCCTTGAAGGCCTCCACCGAGACGATCTGATCCTTGAAATACTTGTAGGTGACGGTGTCGAAATTATACATGCCCCGGCGGGCCGGGTGGTCCGCCCCCCAGTAGGAGGGGTTGCGGCGGTAGGTGATGGATTTGCCGGCATCGACCGCCTCCACCACGTAGGGTCCGGAGCCCACCGGCAAGGTCATGGAGGGATCGTCAAAGGGATGATCGGCATAAAAGCGGCTCGACAGGATGGGGATCTGGGCCGCGATCAGATGCAGTTCCCGGTTGACCCGGGCGAAGTGAAACCGCACCTTCAGCCGCTCCAGGATCTCGGCCCGGGTGATGTCCTGCAGATAGGCCTGGTAAAAGGGATGGGCCGCGTCGCTCTTCAGAATGTCCAGGGAAAACTTGACATCCTCGGCCGTGATCGGGCTGTTGTCGGCAAAGCGGGCCCGCTCGTCAATGGTAAAAGTGATCGACAGCCGGTCCTCGGCCAGTTCCATATCCCTGGCGATCAGGCCGTATTCGGCAAAGGGCTCGTCCAGGCCGGGCACGGCCAGGGTTTCGAAGACCAGTTCGCCAAGGCCCTCCGGCGGGGTGCCTTTCAAGGTGAAGGGGTTCATCTTGTCGAAGCTGCCCAGGGAATGGAGCACCAGATCGCCGCCCTTGCGGGCCGCGGTCGAGGTATAATCGAACCGCTCGAAATCCGGCGGATATTTCACCTCGCCGTCAATGGAGATCCCGTGGGCCGCCTCGGCCCGCTGGGCAAGCGCGCCCACGAGGACCAGGCAGCACAACCCGGCCAGAAAAAATAACCGCCATCCCCTGCCCCGGCCCCGCTGGCTGAAATCGCCGCTACTGAAAAGTGATTTTCGTGAGTATCGCATGGCAAAAGTTGACTCGACGTTTTTTTCTCGTTTTCTCGTTCCCACGCTCTTGCGTGGGAACGCGCTTTGGGACGCTCCGGCGTCCCCTTCGCCGTTCCGGTAAGGATTGATTTTCCTGTCCGGCATGGTTCCGTGGTGACTCATTACGGGATGGCAACCCGACCGGCAAGGACGCGGGAGCGTCCGGGGATACGTTCCCACGCGGGAGCGTGGGAACGAGAATAAAAAGACGATTTCGATTTGGAAAAACGTACAATTCCCATGCCTTTTCAACCAGTTATTGAGAAGTCAATGCCATTAACTTAAGCCAATACTGTTCACTTGGTGCGACTTGTGGGAGCGGATTTATCCGCGAATACTCGCCTGGCCGCCATCGGCAAATCCATTCGCGGCTGAAGCCGCTCCCACGTCGGCTTAAGTTAATGACATTGATTGAGAAGTTACAGGGCGCGAAGTTAACACCCCGATTTGTTTTATCTTTTCTTCGCAATCTTCGTGTTCTTCGTGGTGAAAAATGTTTTTACGAGTTTGTCAAAGCTGAAAAGCCAGGGTGTTGCCCAGGGCCGAGCCGATGAGGTTGACCAGAATGGTCACGATATCCATGTCGTGTTCGGTGAACCGGTCGTTTTCCTTGTTCAACATTTCGATGACCCCGACCCATTCGCCGTTGATATGGAGAGGCACCGCCAGGATGGAGCGGGTGACAAAGCTGACGGCATCGTCGGTTTTCTGATCGAATCGTTCGTCCGTGCGGACGTTGTTGACCGTGGCCGGCATGTTGTGGCGGTAAACCCAGCCCGCCAGTCCCTTGTCCATGGGCAGACGCCGGCCGAGCACCTGGTGGCCGTGGCTGCCGGTGGCCACCACGATGACGATCTCGTCGTTTTCATGGTCGGCCAGCAGGACGGAACTGGCCCCGCATTCCAGCAGGCGGTTGGTCCTTTCCAGAATGGTGGTGAGCACCCGGGAGCCTTTATGGGCGTTCTGCAGCAGCACGGCCACCTGCAGCAGGTAAATCAGTTCCTGGCGGGACAGGGACTCCAGCATGGCCGGGGAGAGCATCTGATTGAGCAGCCCCTGGCACAGATCCACCGAATTGATGACTTCCATCTCCAGCAGGATCTCGCCCAGCCGGTCGGTGGAAAACTCCCGGTTCAGCAAGGCCAGCAACTGTTCCCGGTCCACCACCCTGGTGCTGGCCATCAGGTTCTTGTCCGCCTCGCCCAGGCGGCGTTGCCGGAAAACGGCGAGCCGCAGTTGCTCGCGGCTGACCACTCCCATCTGCAACAGGATCTTGCCGAGTTGCTGCCACTGGGTGCGGTTGGCCGTCAATTGCCCCGACAGGTTGGCAACGATATTTTCCTGATACGGATTGCGGCCGTCGTCGAAAAAGGCCGCCAGAAAGGTATCCATCCTGCCGAATTGCACCAGCCGCGGCAGGACGAACCGTTCGTAAAAATTGAGGGTGCCGAGCACCATCTCCCTGGCCGAGTTGAAGATCAGCACCCCCCTGGCGGTCAGCTTCTCGGGCCGTTCATGGCCGTAGCCTTCCTCGAATTCCTTGAACAGTTCATGGATACGTTCGAGGTAATTGATATCCGCGATCTGGGAGACCAGGTCGGCGGTCGCCACCATGCGGATGATCACCGGTTCCCGGTTCTCCTCGGTCGGCTCCGGCACCAGACCGGGATCGGCGTAAAAATCGGTCGCCGCGATGATCCGCTCCACCAGATCGATGGTCTTGCCGGCCCATTTACGGGCCACCAGATAGTGGCGCGCCATCAGGGCGCTCCGTTCCACGTGGGTGAAGGTGAACTTGCCGCCCCGGCCTTCCGTGTCGCCCTTTTCCTTGATATAACCGGCATCGTGAAACAGGGCCCCGGCCAGGCCGGCCATGAAAAGCCGTTCCGGCAACGGCTGGCGGGAATTGACCTTGTGCCACCCCGCCACCATGCGGGCCACGGCCAGCCCCACGTCGTGGGCATGGTCGATGTTATGGTATCCCACCTGGCAGGCCTCGTGGGTCGGCCAGCGCCCGCCATACAGATCCGCGACATCATCCAGCAGGGCCCGCAACCGGGGCGGCGTGCGCCCGTATTCCTCCCTGGCGATGTGGACGATCTGTTCCCGGCAGACGGGCCGGGCAATCTTCTCGGGTACAGCCGTTTTTTTCGCTTTTATCATGGCCCTGACCACGAATCGAGGAAGGGGCGCTTCCCCCGGGTTATCCCATTACGAACGGCTACAATCGCCCTGTTCGGCGATACTGGCGAAAAACGTCGTCTCACACTATAATGCAATGTTTTACGCGTCAATTGAAAAAAATCACCAATCAACCTTTACCACGGGGATCAACACGCCATGGGCAAAACCATCACCGAAAAAATCTTCGAGGCCCACCTCCGGGACATGCCGACCCCGGAACGGGCCGTGCTCGATATCGATGTGGTCATGTGCCACGAGATCACCACTCCCATCGCCATCGCCGACCTGGAAAGCAAGGGGATGGACCGGGTCTTCGATCCGGACCGCATCAAGGCGGTGATCGACCATGTCACGCCGTCCAAGGATTCCAAGACCGCCATCCAGGCCAAGATACTGCGCGACTGGGCCAAACGGCACCGGATCAAGGATTTCTTCGATGTGGGCGCCAACGGCGTCTGTCATGCCCTGTTCCCGGAAAAGGGTTTCATCCGTCCCGGTTACACGGTGATCATGGGTGATTCCCACACCTGTACCCACGGGGCCTTCGGGGCCTTTGCCGCCGGCGTCGGCACCACGGACCTGGAAGTGGGCATCCTGAAAGGGGTCTGCGCCTTCAAGAAGCCCGAGACCCTGCGGGTGACCATCAACGGCACCCTGGGGGAAGGGGTATCGGCCAAGGATGTCATCCTCTACATCATCAAGACCCTGACGGTGAACGGGGCCACCGACAAGGTGATCGAATTCACCGGCGAGACGGTGACGAACCTCTCCATGGAATCCCGCATGACCCTGTGCAACATGGCCATTGAGGCCGGCGGCACCTGCGGCGTCTGCCCGCCCGACCGGATCACCGCCGAATATCTCTGGCCCTTTATCAAGGATGAATACGCCTCCGTCGCAGCGGCGACCGCGGAATTCGCCAAATGGCATTCCGATGCCGACGCCTCCTATGCCGGCGAACTGACCATCGACGCGACCGGCCTGACGCCCCAGGTCACTTACGGCTTCAAGCCGGACGAGGTCAAGGACGTGACCGCCATGGAGGGCACGGCCGTGGATCAGATCTATATCGGTTCCTGCACCAACGGCCGCATCGAGGACCTGCGGCAGGCGGCGCGGATCCTGGCCGGCCGGAAAGTGGCGCCCGGGTTGCGCGGCATCCTGTCGCCCGCCACCCCGGCCGTGTACAACCAGGCCCTGGCGGAAGGGATCATCAATATTTTCATGGAGGCGGGCTTCTGCGTCACCAATCCCACCTGCGGCGCCTGTCTCGGCATGAGCACCGGGGTGCTGGCCCCGGGGGAGGTGTGCGCCTCGACCACCAATCGCAATTTCAACGGCCGCATGGGCAAGGGCGGCATGGTCCACCTGATGAGCCCGCTTACCGCGGCGGCCGCCGCCGTGGCCGGCCACATCACCGACCCGCGGAAGTATCTGTAGGGGCAGGCCCCCGTGCCTGCCCGGAGATGGTATCCGACAATAATCGGCAATCCGCAAAACCGGCACTCCATTATTCCAACATTCCAATACTTATCTGGAGCAGACAATGAAACAATTCGGCGGTCCGGCCCTGTTTCTGGACAGAAACGATATAAATACCGATGAGATCATCCCGGCCAAATATCTGACCGAGAGCACCAAGGAGGCCCTGCGGCCCTACATGCTCGAAGATCTGCAACTGGAGGGGTTCGACCCGCGTTCTCCGGCAACCGCGGCGGCCCGCGTCATCGTCACCCGGGCCAATTTCGGCTGCGGCTCCTCCCGGGAACATGCGGTCTGGGTCCTGGAGGTCAACGGCATCAACGCGGTCATCGCCCCGAGTTTTGCCCGCATCTTCCGCCAGAACATGTTCAACTGCGGCCTGCTGGCCATCGAACTGCCGGAAACGGACATCGACCGCCTTTTCGCCCTGTCCGGTTTGGCGGCGCTCGACATCGATCCGGAGGCCTCGACCATCACGGCCCGCGACCACGACGGCCGGGTTCTGGCCACCCTCGATTTCACCGTCCAACCCTTCGACCGGGAACTGGTCCGGGCCGGCGGCTGGCTCGCCTATGCGGACAAAAAGTATTGAGACCGTTTAGGCTTGGTCCGACCGGACTACTCGAACCGGGACTTGAAGAGCAGGAAGGGGACTGGGACGTCCATTAAATTATTATTTTGTTTGGATTTGCAGGAGGCACCCCTACTCTTTCTCGCGGCCGGTGTTTCGCTGCCCGAGGATCGACTGATAATTTAATGGACGTTCCCCTCCCTACCCGCCGGATTACTGGAATCCCGAGGTTTCGTATTTATCTTGGCACGATAGCCCTATGGCTGAATATCTTTAATCATGACTTTTTTCGAACAAATCTTTGCAGGGTGTTGATGGGTTAACTATGCCATATTCACCATTTGGGTGATGCCCTGAAACCAAATAACGATGTTTTTCGACCTCTTTGAACGTAAAAATGTACTCTCTACTTTTCCCGTCTTTCGTTTCCAGCCCTTTAACCCATGCTTTTGCAGGCGCAATATCTTTGTTCGGCTTTTGAAACCTGATAACGAAACGTGTCCAATCCCAAAGACTACTTGCCCCTTCCACATCTTCAGCTTTTTGTGGATCTAAATGCTTAACGGATGAAATCCTTTCAACATACTGATGTTCTCCAAAAAAGGTTTTCCGGCCATGCGGGCTAGTATCGAACATGCTCACCTGCACACTGATTGGTTCAGCCTTCTCGCCGTTTGTAAATTCAACAAAAACATTCTTTGGGTTAAACTGAAATGAATTCTTCTCTTCGATCCCCTTAGGCACTACCCATACTGATAATTCAAAAAAATCTAATCTTTCGATTTCTCCCTCAAATACCCCAAGAGGGAATATCGGCATACCTACAGGGCCTGCCATCATCGGCAGATACAATGCAGTGTCGTCTCCGACCCATATGCAAATATCTTTATCTGCGGTTGCTACTCCATCTCCCCATTCTTGATTGTTGGAACTGTGATTAAGGCTTGTGGGTTGATAGAAGCGTGCTTTTTGCACACCACCACAGGAGCTTAATAACAAAGAGATTATTAGGAGGAGGTGTATTTCATTAATTTAAACCAGTAAAGAATTTTTGGGGCGCTCTCCACCGCCAGAACTCCTGTTGAACTGAACTGCGGGGTGGGCGGTTCACAGGCGGTTTTAGGCGGATTTTTCCGGATGTGGGTCGATAATAGGAGGAGAAGAAAGGGAGGTCAAGTAATAAATAGTCGCGTGTCGGACACATACGCCAAGCCTTACCATCGTCTTGTTCGGCCCGGCGAAAGGATCTAAGCGGCTGATCTGGCACAATCCCCTGAAGTTGAGCGTGGTTATCCTTTTACGGGTAGAGGTGTTTTTCAAAATCCGCATCCCGTTTCCCGATGCATTCATGGCGAAACCCGGCCGGGTCCGTCAAGGGGGCGACCTCGCCGAAACCCCTTTGGGGACATCAAGTCTTGAAATATCAGTTTTTTCAAAATCGGGTTCCCGAAATTCACGATTCAAGACTTGATGACCCCAAAGACGGTTCGTTCGTCTCTGTTCAAACCCTACTTAACCTTGATTAATTCTTATACTTGGCTTATTTTATAAGCATGACTCGCATCGAATGGACATCGAAAGCCTACAAGCAGTTGCGGAAAATCAAAAACCGGCAAACCGAGTCCACAATTTATGAGGCGGTCGGAGAACTTGCCGCCTGGCCTAATTGCCTAAACGTTAAGCGCCTCATCGATCACCAATATCAATATCGCCTTCGAGTTGGGAATTACCGCGTTTTTTTCGATGTGGTTGGTGGAACCGTCATCATTGTTACCGTTCAGGAGGTGAAAAAGCGCGATGAACGTACATATTAATTATCAGACCATTTTGCAGGACGGAAAGCCCGCTTTCGCCGTTGTGCCCTATGATGACTTTGTAAAGCTCATCCATCCCGAGCCCACCATTCCCCACGAGGTGGTTGGCATGGTGGTGAAGAACGGCTATAGCCTTTTGCGGGCCTGGCGCGAATACCTGGGCAAGTCCCAAGAAGAAGTTGCCGCCGTCCTGGGTGTCAAACAATCGGCAGTCTCTCAGCAGGAAGCATCCGGCCGCAAACCGCGCAAGGTGACCCTCAAGAAATGGGCCGCTGTCCTGGGTGTCGATGTCGAGCAATTACAAGAATAACAGCCCGGTCATATATAGTCCGGTATTTGGCAAGCAACGGCGCCGGAATCAACTCCACATAGCGCCGCCCCTTGGGGTCAAGTCTTGAAATATCAGTTATTTTAAAATCGGCTTCCCGAAATTCACGATTCAAGACTTGACCCCAGAGATTATTTGTATTACTGAAATTTATTAGCTAACCCAATTAGATGGTCAATAAACATCGTTGCATTACTATAGGCTGTATCCCAATCAGTACCTTTATGTTCTGGGTCGTGGCCAATATCGATGTACATCCAAAAATTGTCGAGCTTAAAAACCAAGTCACGAGTTTTTTTTACGAATTCAATTAAGTCTGAGAATTCCTCTTTTACCAAAACGGTTGGGAGGTCATGCGCGATACGATTTCTAATGTCTCTCATTTTTATGATCTGATCGACATCATCTATGGTAATTGCTTCATAATGCTCAGCCAAATATTTCGCACTTGCTATCAGAGGGCTATTGTGTTGTGTTAATAAATCTTTTTCGTAATCATCTGAATATTTGTTGCCACCACATCCAAATCCAACCAAAAACGAAAATTTTGTCCTCGTCAAAACCATTGACTTTATTATTTCATATGAAGATAAGATGATACTAGTGGCTAAAAGCCTGGATTTGAGCTCTTGAGGTTTAAGTGAATTAAGTGGTTCCGTATGACTATTATTTATCACTGTATTCCTTTTCCGATGGTCAACGACCAGAATCAGGCGTTGAAAATGGCGCGCGGACGCGCCATTT
>Ga0214472_10004760_pt1 | contig 14315 bp, 13 predicted proteins | sample RVTome_6_FD_207662 | JGI IMG/M metagenome (GOLD analysis project Ga0214472, IMG submission 207662) | Soil microbial communities from uranium-contaminated site in the Upper Colorado River Basin, Wyoming, United States - RVT140D175 | ecosystem: Environmental > Terrestrial > Soil > Contaminated >... | reverse complement strand
TGTCGATGTCGGGCGGCCTCCCCCGCTCCTCGGAGAGAAACCGCTCGAAGGGAAGATGGAGCCGGATCGGGTCGACCCGGGTCAGCCCGAGACAGCGGCACACCGCCGAGTCGGCGCCGGAGCCCCGGATCTGGCAGTAGATGTCCTGGGAGCGGGCGAAGTCGATGATGTCCTTGACCACCAGGAAGTAACCGGGGAACCCCAGCTTCCCGATGATGTCCAGCTCGTGCTCCAACCGACGTCTCGCCCCGGGGTCGATGCCGTCGTCACCCCCCGCGTAGACATCTCGGGCTCCCTCCCAGGTGAGATGACGCAAATACTCCATCTCGTCCTGGAAATGGCCGGGCATCGGGAAATCGGGGAGGTTGGGGGCGACCAGGCCCAGGTCGAAGGCGAGACGCCGGCCCAACTCCCCTGACCGGGCCACCGCCCCAGGATAACGACCGAACCTCACGGCCATCTCGCGTGGGTGCTTGAGGTAGCGCTCGTCGCTGGCCGGGCGAAACCCGTCGGCAAGCGCCAGGGTGCGTCTCCCCCCGATGGCGGCGAGGACCTCGGAGAGATAGGCGTCCTTGCGCTGGTGATAGTGGGCCTGGTTGGTGGCCACAACGGGAAGGGCAAGTTTCTGGGAGACCTCCCACATCAGGTCGTTGCGGGGATCGTCTTCGGGCATGCCGTGATGCCACAACTCGAGATGGAGCCGGGCCCCGAACAGCTCCCTCAGTCTCGAGCTCTCCCTGATTGTTGCTCCCAGATCCCCTCGGGAGGCGGCTTTGGGCACCGCACCGAAGTGACATCCGGTCAGGGCATGGACGTCGGGATTTCGGGCCGCCTCCGCCAGGTCGTCCCAGACATAGACCGGGTGGTCCTTCTCCCCCCGAAGCTGGGCCCTGGTGACCAGATTGGAGAGGGCCCGATACCCGTCGGGCGAGCCGGCGAGCAACACCAGATGATCGGTCTCGGGAAGATCGGTTGGTTTCGTCCCGTGGGCGCGGACACTGCGACCCCTCCGCAACCGGCCCTGGGCGCCCTTGGTCCGGGCATGACGCAGTTGATCCCATTCCTGGGCCCGGGTCACCGGGTCATTGGCACCTCTGGGATCGGCCTCCAAACCGATCTCCACCCCGTAGATGGCGGGCAAACCGGTCTCCTTGGCCGTTTGCCAGAACCGGGAGACCCCGTAGAACCCGTCGTGGTCGGTGACCGCCAGCGCCTCATAACCCAGTTCGATGGCTCGCTCCACCAGATCCTCGGGGTGGGAGGCCCCGTCGAGAAAGGAGAAGTTGGTGTGACAGTGCAGTTCGGCGTACCCGCTCACCCACCGCATCATATCGAACATATGTTCGAGGTGCTCAGCGCCCGGTGAACGAGAAATGCATCCAGTCCTTGAGAGTGCTCCAGTTGCCGCCCCAGCCCCACCCCATGTCGGTGAAGGCCTCGGTGACCACGTCGCCTTCGAAGATCATCCCCGGGCGCACGTCCTCCCGGTCGGTGTATGCCGAGGCCAGTTCCGGTAGGACCAGGTCGGCCTTCAGATATGGGTTGTGAAATGGATTGACGTCGATCGCCAACCCATATGCGTGCTGGGACCACGAGTTGGATCCCACCGCGGGTCGGCACACAAACGATGTCGTGTCGTTCCAATCCCCGGTGGGGGGAGCATCGATCTCTTCTTTGGTGATCACCCGCATCTGCTCAATGGGGTACCGGGCCTCGTGCATAAGGCGAAACACCTCCACCACCTCCTCGGCGAAATCGGAGTTGACGATGATCTCCCCGGTGTGAAACCGGCCGTCGAACCCGTAGTGGCTCACCGTCAGATACGAGAGCTCATCCACGGTGACCGGGCATTCGGGCACCCAACTGGAGCGGGCCAGCACGTCTACCGGGATCGGGCCGATGCTCGAGCGGAAATGCTCATCGCTGGGCGGCAGGAAGACGTCGGGAGTCTCGAGGGCACGGGGGTCGAACTCGAGCGGAGTCGGTTGCACCTCGCCATAACCGTCCGGCCGAAGGGGCAGCACCCTGGTGCCCATCCAATCGGGACGGGCAAAGGGGTTCACAGTGGTGGTGGTGGCCGGAGCCGCGGTCGTGGTCGCTGCAGTGGTGGTGGTGGTCGGAGTGGTAGATGTTGTCGGAGCCACAAATGTGGTCGAGGTGGCCGCTCCTTCGCCAATCAGAGAGCAGGCAGACAGCAAAACCGCGGCTGCGAGCAAACCCCATCGCACCACATGACCCTAACCAGGCCCCAGCCGAAGCTGGATCAGCCATTCAGACCTCGGCTCGGCGCAACCGGGGACGCACGATGCGACGCCACACGAACCATGCCACCCCGACGCCGATTGCGACCAGAACCACCTTCTGGAGGAACTCGAGCGGCTGCTCGACCTTATGCCATTGCTCGCCAAGCAGGTACCCGGCGCCGATGAGCAAGACGTTCCAGATCAGACTGCCCACCAGGGTGTAGAGCGTGAACGGCACGAGGGGCATGCGGCGAAGCCCGGCCGGTAACGAGATCAATGACCTCATCAATGGAATACAGCGACACACCAGAACCGCGGTGGAGGCTCGTCGATCGAACCACTGCTCCGAGTTGTCCAAGTCGCCCTCGTCGAGGCCGAGCCATCGCCCGTATCGCGCGACCAGACCACGCAGACGCATCGGCCCGATTGCCGCGGCGATCCCGTACAGGGCATAGGCCCCCACCATCGAGCCGACGGTGGCGGCGATGACCATGCCCACCACCGAGGCTTCGCCTTCAACCGACACGAAGCCGGCCAACGGGAGTATGACCTCAGACGGGATGGGAGGGAATAGGTTTTCCAGGGCGACCAGCCCGGCCACGCCCCAGTACCCCAGACTCTCCACCACTGAGGTGACCCAGTCGACCAGTCCATCGAGCACGTTCTTCTCCTCGTTTGCAGGCCAATGACCCCTGCCCGCCGGCGTGTTGTGTTATCGACAACCGACGGCGTCGGCTACAGCTTCACAAACCGCTCCAGGATCCCGATCCACCGACCCGCCTGGTTGTGTCGGGGGGTCGTCTCTTGTCTGGTGAGCCGCAACACCTGTCGCACCACCCAGTTGGAAGGGAGCGTGAGGAGCAATCCGCCCAGTGCGATCACCCCGAGGTCGGCCCACCTCATGATCCTGTGGGAATTGGCGGCACCCCGATGCTCCTTGCCTCGATTAGAGCAAGGATGCCATGGGTGTTGGCCCGACGGCTCACCGAGCTCTTGTTGAGCCCAATCCTTGCGGCCAACTCGGTCTGATTGAGCCCGTCGAGGAGCCCGACCGCGATCCGGGCATCCAGTTCGTCGAGGCCGGAGAGCAAGGTATCGCGCAAGGCCAGATAGCCATTGAGCAGCGGGTCGAGCAAGGTCTCGGTCCGCACCGCAGTGCGCCAACCCTGAGTCCACCCCTTGGATGAGCGATCCACCACTTCGCGTATAATGTGCAACTGTGTTGCCAGTAATGTCTAACCTCGCAGGAGTTGCGTTGGGGAGAATCCAGTCGAGGCGAATCACTCAGGTCTCAGCCAACACCGATTCCACCGCGAACTCGCCCTCCGAGTAAGCCATCTCCGCGGCCCGAGCCGCCGCCTTGAGATCGGCTTCGGCCTGGCGAATCAGCGCCAGCGAGTCTGACGTGGCCGCCACCGATACCGAGGCCACCTCCGCCGCCATCGACGCCTTGGCATCCGACTTGGCACGGCGGACCGCGGTCAGGACCTCACTGGTGATCCGGAACACCGCGGGGTCGCCTACATGCGCCTCGAGCTCAGTGGTCGACGGCCATGTCGCCCGATGCACCGACCCTACCCGCCACCATGACCAGACTTCCTCGGTGACGAACGGCAGAAACGGGGCGAACAAACGGAGGTAGGCACCGAGAGCCAGCTGCAATGCCGCATGGGCAGAGGCCCCTCCTTCTCCCCCGTCATACGCCCGGCCCTTGACCAACTCCAGGTAGTCGTCGGTCCAGGTCCAGAAAGACCTCTCCACAACCTCGATGGCGCGGGCGTAGTCGTACTGCTCGAATGCGGTGGTCGCCTGGGCCACGACCTCGGAAAGCGAGGCCAGCATCGATCGGTCGAGGGGCTCGGTGATGGCGGCCGGATCGACATCATCGGCAAACCCGAGGACGAAACGGGCTGCGTTGAGGATCTTCAAAGCCAGACGCCGCCCGATCTTCATCACCCCGAAATCGACCGCGGTGTCGGTTCCGGGGCGGCCATTGCAAGCCCAGTAGCGCACGGCCTCTGCTCCGTACTCCACGATCAAGGGGAGCGGAGTCACCACGTTGCCCTTCGACTTCGACATCTTCTTGCGCTCGGGGTCGAGAATCCAACCGTTGATCGCGGCGTGAACCCAGGGAAGAACTCCGTGCTCGTAGTGGGAGCGGAGGAGAGTGGCGAAGAGCCAGGTCCGGATGATCTCGGGGCCCTGGGGCCGCACATCCATCGGAAACACCCGATTGAACAGGTCCGGGTCGTCGTCCCAATGCCCGGCAATCTGAGGGGTGAGCGAAGAGGTGGCCCAGGTGTCCATCACGTCGGGGTCGCCGGCAAACCCCCCAGGAACGCCACGCTGCGATTCGTCGTAACCGGGTGGGGCATCGGTGGTCGGGTCTACCGGCAGCAAGCCTTCTTCAGGGAGGATCGGATGATCGAAGTCGAGCTCGCCGTCGGCATCGATCGGGTACCACACAGGAAGCGAGACCCCGAAGAACCTCTGGCGCGAAATGAGCCAGTCGCCGTTGAGCCCTTCCACCCAATGCTTGTAGCGAACCCCCATGAAGTCGGGAATCCAGTCCAGTTCCTCACCCCGAGCCAGCAGCGCCTGACGAAGGTCGTCATCACGGCCCCCATTGCGCACATACCACTGACGGCTCGAGATGATCTCGAGGGGTCGGTCGCCTTTCTCGAAGAACTTCACCTGATGGGTGATCGGGCGGGGCTCGCCGTCGAGGTCCCCGGACTCCGCCAACAACTCGACCATCTTGCGCTGCGCCTGGTTGGGGTACAGACCGGCGATCTCGGCATAGGCCGCCTTGCCCGAGTCGGAGACGATCCATTCGGGGGTGTTCTCCTGGAGCCGTCCACTCTGCTCGATGACGGCTCTCGTCGGTAGATCGAGCTCGCGCCACCAGGTGACGTCTGCGGTGTCACCCCAGGTGCAGATCATGGCGATCCCGCTCCCCTTCTCGGGATCGGCCAGCTCATGGGCGACCACCGGGAGCTCGACGTCAAACAATGGCGAGGTGACCGCGGTACCGAACAGGGACTGGTACCGCTCGTCGTCGGGGTGAGCCACCAATGCCACGCAGGAGCACACCAATTCCGGCCGGGTGGTCTCGATATGCACCTTTTTCCCGTCGAGACGAGGAAATGCGATCCGGTGATAGGCGCCTGGACGCTCCCGATCCTCGAGCTCAGCCTGGGCCACGGCCGACTTGAAATCGACGTCCCAGAGGACGGGAGCCTCCTGGGAATAGGCCTCCCCACGTTCCAGATTGCGGAGAAACGCCTTTTGGCTGGTGCGCTGAGAATGCTCGTCGACAGTGGCGTAGGTCTGGGTCCAGTCCACCGAGAGCCCCATGGTCCGCCACAGATCCTCGAAACCCTTCTCGTCCACCGCGGTCAAACCGTGGCAGAGATCGATGAAGTTGCGACGGCTGATCGAGATCGGCGGGTCCGGTGGATCGGCAGGAGGTGTGAAGGCAGGGTCGTAGTGGAGCGTCGGGTCGCAGCGGACCCCGTAGTAATTCTGGACCCGGCGTTCGGTAGGCAGCCCGTTGTCGTCCCATCCCATCGGGTAGAAGACCTCCATTCCGTTCATCCTCTGGTAGCGGGCCAGCGAATCGGTTTGCACAAAGCCAAAGACCGATCCCATGTGCAACGAGCCCGAAACCGTGGGCGGAGGGGTGTCAATGGCGAATATTTGCTCCCGGGCCCGGGAGCGGTCGAATCGATAGGTGCCCTCGGACTCCCAGCGCTCCATCCATTTCGCCTCTAAACCCTCGAGAGCGGGCCTTTCTGGGACGTTTCTCGTCATCAAGGGCTGAAGGGTAACGGTGGCCAGAACCCTTCGAGAGTCACCCTCTTGCGGCCCCCTGTCATCCGTGGTTAGGCTCTGCGTCCACATGAACCGGCCCTTCGCCCACCTCCACCATCACCACCCAACACGGGTCGGCCGATAGTGGGCGCATAGCGAAAGCAACAAGCAACCACCACGCCGACCCCAGCGGTCGGCGTTTCTCGTTCACGGGCAACCCCACCGCAGCGGTCGGCGGGAAAGAGACCGCATGGCTTCCCTCGAAAGTGAACAGATAACCCACCTCGCGGTTCCCAAGGGCCGGATCGAGCCCGGAGTGACCGCCTTGCTTGCCGCAGCTGGCATGGAGCTGCGCGCCGGGCCACGGGGCTATCGCCCAGTCCTTTCCATTCCCGGGTACGAGGTGAAGATGCTCAAGCCCCAGAACATCGTCGAGATGCTGGCGGCAGGTTCCCGCGATGTCGGTTTCGCCGGCGCCGACTGGGTGGCAGAGAAAGCTGCTGACCTCGTCGAGCTCCTGGACACCGGGCTCGACCCGGTGCGGATGGTGGCGGCGGCACCCGAGTCGCTCCTCGTCGGGGGCTCGCTGCCGTCGAGACACCTGGTGGTAGCCAGCGAGTATGAGCGTCTCACCCGAAACTGGATCGCCGAACAAGGTTTGGACGCGACTTTTGTCCACTCCTACGGTGCCACCGAGGTCTTCCCACCCGAGGACGCCGACGTCATCGTCGACATCAGCGCCACCGGCGAGACCCTGGCGGCCAATGGCCTCGTGGTCGTCGACGAGCTCCTCCGCTCCTCGACCCGTTTCTACACCAGCCCACAGGCGCTCGACTCGCCCGGAAAGAAGACCTCCATCGACGCCTTGGTCCTCAGTCTTCGATCCGTGATCGAGGCCCGCGACCGGGCCATGGTCGAGCTCAATGTCTCCCGGGACGATCTTGACTCCGTGATCGCCATCCTCCCCTCGATGCGAGAACCGACGATCGCCTCGCTCCATGGCGGCGACGGGCTCGCGGTGAAGGCAGCGGTTCCTCGTTCCGACCTCCCGACTCTCATCCCCCTGCTCAAGGAACGGGGAGCAACCGACATCGCCGTTTCTCGACTGGAGCAGATCGTCCCATGAGCCAGCCTGCCAATTACCTCCCCCAAGGGTTCACCGTCCCTATCGACCTCGATCTCTCCAAGAACGAGGGCAACACCCGCGCCGAGGAACTCCTCGCCTCCATCCCCGACCCAAAGATGGCGGTGAGCCGATACCCCGACACCACATCGCTCAGAGAGGGGCTGGCGCGCCTCCATGGTCTGCCCGAAGGCTCGGTCCTGGTCAGCGCCGGCGGGGACGACGCCTTGTTCCGTTGCTTCCTGGCGCGGGTCGGTCGCGGCCGACAGGTCGTGTCCACCTACCCCACGTTCGAGATGATCCCTCGTTACACCGAGCAAATGGGCGCCGAGCTGATCGAGACCCCATGGTGGGCTGGGTCCTTCCCCACCGAGGACCTGATCGCGTCGATCAACGGCCAAACCGACGCCGTCTTCATCGTTTCCCCCAACAACCCGACCGGGGCGGTCGCCACCGAGGCCGACCTGCGCAAAGTCGCCGCTGAGGCGCCGCTGCTGGTCCTCGACGCCGCGTACACCGAGTTCGCCTCCGAGGACCTGACCCGGGCCGCCCTTGAGCTGGGCAATGCACTGGTGATCCGAACCATGTCCAAGGCCTATGGGCTCGCCGGGCTCCGAGTCGGTTATCTCCTCGGCCCACCGGAGTTGGTGACCGAGGTTGCGTCATATGGCAACCCTTATCCGGTCGCCGCGTTGTCAGCCGCCTTGGCTGTCGAGCGTCTGGAGCGACCCGCTTCAGAGCTCACCGAGTTCATCGGCGAGGTGAAGCGGGAACGAGTCGAATTGACTTCGATTCTCACCGATCTCGGCAGCCGGCCCTTTCCCTCCGAAGCCAACTTCGTGCTCACTGAATGTGACGATGCCTCTTGGTTGATGTCAGCCTCTGCTGCACTCGGGGTAGGTCTCCGCCGATTCCCGCAACGACAGGGCCTCGAGACGATGGTGCGAATCACCCTTCCCGGCAATCAGACTGACTTCGCGCGTCTGACCCAAACCCTCGGGGCGGCCCTCGCCCCCGAGGCGATCATCTTCGACATGGATGGGGTCCTCGCCGACGTCAGCCGGTCACAGACCATGGCCATCATCGAGACGGCGCGAAGTCTTGACGTCGAAGTCACCCTCGCCGACATCGAGCGGGTGAAGACCGCCGGTAACGCCAACGATGACTGGGCGCTGACCCGAGCCCTCTGTTTGGAACGAGGGATCGAGCCGTCCCTCGACGAGGTAATGGAGCGATTCGAGGCTCTCTATCAGGGGCGCGAACAGTCTCCAGGGCTGAAGATCCATGAGCGCCCGATCGTCGACTCGGTGACTTGGTCCCGATGGGCCGACTCCCGGCCGCTGGCCGTCGTAACCGGCCGGCCCCGAAGCGATGCCGAGGAGTTCCTGGAGCGGTTCGACCTGCGGACCGGGGTTTCCGCCCTGGTGACCCGGGACGACGCCCCGCTCAAACCGGACCCGGCGCCGGTTCGATTAGCCCTTGAAAGGCTGGGAGTGCGTCGGGCTTGGATGCTCGGCGACACGCCCGATGACCTAGCTGCAGCTCGCGCCGCCGGCGTGGTCCCGATCGGAGTGGTCGCCCCTGGCGATGACCCGGATCGGGTCCGCCAGAGTCTTCGAAACTCGGCGCGCATCCTCGACAACACCAACGACCTGGAGGGCTTGTTGCCATGACACGAACAGCACGAATCACGAGAGAGACCTCCGAGACCAACATCGAATGCCTGCTCGACCTCGACGGCACCGGTCGCTCCGACATCAAGACCGGGCTGGGCTTCCTCGACCACGTGCTCAATACCCTGACCAAGCACGGCCGATTGGACTTGAACCTGGTGGCAGGTGGGGATATCCACATCGACGACCATCACACAGTCGAGGACTGCGCCCTCGTCCTCGGGCAAGCGATCAACGAGGCCCTCGGTGACCGGGCAGGGATCACCCGGTTCGGCTACTCGTATGCCCCCCTCGATGAGGCACTTACTCGCGCTGTGGTCGATCTCTCGGGGCGACCTTGGCCGGAGATCAAGCTCTCTTTGACCCGGGACATCGTCGGGGATGTCGCCACGGAGAACCTGACGCACTTTCTGCGCTCGCTGGCGATGGAAGGCCGCATGGCCCTCCATGTCGACGTGATCCGGGGAGACAACGACCACCACAAGGCCGAATCTGCTTTCAAGGCGGTGGCGATCGCCCTCCGAAGTGCGGTTGCCGTTACCGGGGATGAAGTTCCGAGCACCAAGGGGTCATTGGTTTGAGACAAGTCGTAGTCATCCCCACCGGAACCGCCAACACCGCATCGGTGATCGCCGCTTTCAAACGTCTCGACGCCGAGCCGGTTCTGGCCGCCGACCCCCAGGCGGTGGAGGGGGCGGAACGGGTCGTTCTTCCCGGAGTGGGGGCCTTCGCCCCTGCGATCGACCGGATCGACCAAATGGGGATGCGCGACGCCCTGACCTCCCGCATCCAAGGGGGCCAGCCGACCCTGGCGATTTGTCTCGGAATGCAGCTTCTGTGCATGTCGAGCGAAGAGAGCCCGGATTCGATCGGCCTGGGGATAGTGCCCGAGATCGTCACCCGGTTCACCGCGGAGCTGCGGGTTCCCCAACTCGGATGGAACATGGTCGAACCGGATGGATCGACATCGCTCGAACCCGGATGGGCCTATTTCGCCAACTCCTACAAGGTCCCCCGGCTCCCCGAAGACTGGGCGGGAGCCACCACCGACTACGGAGGGAGCTTCGTCTCCGCGATGGAGCGGGGAGCGGTCTTGGCCTGTCAGTTCCACCCTGAGCTCTCCGGAGCCTGGGGCTCCAACCTTCTCCGCCGTTGGCTTCGGAAGGCGGCCTGATGCTGGCGGCACGGGTGATCCCCTGTCTCGACATCAAGGACGGCCGGGTGGTCAAGGGCGTCCGCTTTCAACAGCTCCGAGATGCCGGAGATCCGGTGGAAAACGCCGCGGCCTACGAGGAACAGGGAGCGGACGAGATCATCCTCCTCGATGTGTCGGCCACCCCGGAGGGACGGGGCAACGCGGTGGAGACGGTGCGGGCGGTGCGCGCGGTCCTCTCAATCCCGCTGACGGTGGGTGGAGGTGTCCGCAAAGAGTCTGACGCCGGCCGGCTCCTCGACGCCGGCGCCGACAAGGTGGGCATCAACACCGCCGCCGTGAGCCGGCCGGATCTGGTGGCCGAGATCGCGCAGCGTTTCGGATCCCAATGCACCGTCCTCGCCGTGGACGCTGCCGCACGGCCCGGTGAGCCCCCCGTAATTGGGACACGGAGGGGTCATATACGGACCTCTCCGTCCCAATTACGGAGTCGTTGGGAGGTCGTGGTGAAAAGCGGGTCTGATCGCACCGGGCTCGACGTCGTCGAATGGTGCCGCAAGGCAACCACTCTGGGAGCCGGGGAGATCCTGCTCACCAGTTGGGACCGTGACGGGACTCGTAAGGGATACGACGTGGACCTGATCACGGCCGTTGCCGGCGCGGTCACGGTGCCGGTGATCGCCTCCGGTGGGGCCGCCCGCTCCGAGCACCTCGTGGCCGCACTCCGGGCCGGTGCCTCCGCAGTCCTGGTCGCCTCGATCCTCCACGACGGAGACACCACCGTCGCCGACCTCAAGCTCGGGCTGAGTCGGGGCGGGATCACGGTGCGAAGATGATCATCCCGTCAATCGACATCTCCGGTGGGCAGACCGTCCAACTGGTCGGTGGAGAGAACCTTGCCCTGGAAGCCGGCGACCCGATGCCCCTCATGAAGATGTTCTCGGTCGTTGGCGAGGTGGCGGTGATCGACATCGACGCTGCACGTGGCGAGGGTCGCAACCGGGACCTGATCACCGAGCTCTGTAAGCGGGGCCGGGCCCGGGTTGGGGGTGGTATCCGGGACCTGGACACCGCACGGCGCTGGCTCGACCTGGGCGCCGAGAAGATCATCATCGGGACCGCCGCCACGCCCGAGTTCCTCGCCTCTCTTCCCCGCGACCGGGTCATCGTGGCTCTCGACTCCCGGGATGGCGATGTGCTCAGCCACGGCTGGCGCCGCTCCACCGGTCAGAGCCTTCTGGATCGGATCGCCGAGTTGAACGGTCTCTGCGGGGGGTACCTGATCACTTTCGTCGAACGGGAAGGGCGGCTCGAGGGAACCGACCTCGACCGCGCCAAGCAGGTGGTCGACGCCGCCGGTGAGGCGAGAGTGACGATCGCAGGCGGGATCACCACAGTCGAGGAGATCGCAGCACTCGATCGTCTCGGAGCCGACGCCCAGGTCGGGATGGCTCTGTACACCGGTGGGATTTCCCTAGCGGACGCGATAGCCGCTCCTCTGATTTCAGACCGCGCTGATGGGTTGTGGCCCACCGTGGTCGTCGACGACGGAGGGGTGGCTCTCGGTCTGGTGTGGTCGAGCTCCGAAAGCCTTCGCCAGGCCATTGAGACCCGACGCGGGGTCTATCAGAGCCGGTCCCGAGGTGTCTGGGTAAAGGGCGCCACCTCGGGGGCGACCCAGGAGCTGCTTCGAGTTGACGCCGACTGTGATCGCGACACCCTCCGCTTCACCGTTCGCCAGCATGGCCCCGGGTTCTGTCACACCGGGGACCGCACCTGCTGGGGCGCCGACCATGGCCTGGGTCGTCTCCAACGCCGCATCCTCACCGCTGGAACCGACCCCGCCTCCAACACCCAGAAGCTGCTCCACGACCCGGTGCTCCTCGCCGCCAAGATCCGCGAGGAGGCCGACGAGTTGGCCGAGACCGGGGAACCTGAAGGTGTGGTGGCCGAGGCGGCGGATCTCCTCTACTTCCTGTTGGTCAAAGCCGCGGGCTCGGGTGTGACTCTGGACGAGATCGAGAACGAGCTCGATCGCCGGGAGCGTCGGGTGACCCGACGGCCGATGACGGCAAAGGAACCCCAGTGAGCCACCTCCGTCGAGCCGATCCGGGGACTGTCAAGATCGTTCGTCGGCCGGTCGAGTTGGAGACGCTTCGCGAAGCCGCTGCGATCGTCGAAGACGTACGGGGCGCCGGTGAGGAAGCCTTGCGTCGTCACGGAGAGAGGTTGGGCGACCTGGAGCCAGGAGGTGAGATCATCCTCGACCGCCGCCGCCTCGAGGCGACATTGGAAGCACTCCCGCTCGATGCCCGGGGTGTCCTGGAGCGAGTCGCGGGGCGAATCCGGTCCTTCTCTCAAGCCCAGCGCGATTCGCTCATGAACCTCGACATCGCGGTCGCCGGGGGACGGGCCGGTCATCGATGGATCCCGGTGTCATCGGCAGGGGCGTACGCCCCGGGCGGGCGCTACCCGCTCCCCTCGTCGGTGCTGATGACGGTGATCCCCGCACGGGTGGCCGGAGTGGAGTCGGTGTGGGTTGCCTCCCCGAGGCCAACGCCCTTCACCATGGCCGCGGCGGTGATTGCCGGCGCCGACGGGCTGCTGGCCGTCGGCGGAGCTCAGGCGATCGCAGCCCTCACCTTCGGGACGCTCACCCCCGCTTGCGACCTTGTGGTCGGGCCGGGCAATCGATGGGTCACCGCGGCCAAGAAGTACCTCTACGGGGAGATCGGGATCGACGGCCTGGCCGGTCCGAGCGAGATCCTCGTCATCGCCGACGAATCCGCCGATCCCGAGTTGGTGAGCGCCGATCTGCTCGCCCAAGCCGAGCACGACGATGACGCAGTACCGATGTTGATCACCACCAGCGAGGCCATGGCCGATGAGGTCGATAGGGTCATCGGACGCCAGCTCACCGACCTCCCTACCTCGAAAACCGCATCACGAGCGCTGGAGAACGGGTTTTGTGTGATCGTGGAGTCTCTGCACGAGGCGGTCTCGCTGTCGAACCGGGTCGCCCCCGAGCACCTGGCGCTTCATGTCGACGATCCGACCCCCGTCGTGGAGGAGCTTTACTCATACGGCTCGCTGTTCGTCGGGAGCGGCACGGCCGAGGCGTTCGCCGACTATGGGGTTGGGCCCAATCACGTCCTACCCACTGGAGGAGGGGCCCGCTACCAGTCGGGCCTCTCCGTCCTCACTTTCCTGCGATCCCCGACCTGGGCCGCTCTCGATGATCCTGAGCCTCTGGTCGACGACACGATGCTGCTGGCCCGTCTCGAAGGTCTCGAGGCCCACGCCCGGGCAGCCCAGATACGACGCCCTTCGTGACCGCCCGCCGGTTCATTCCGCCTTGGCCTGCCACCCCTCGAGTAGCGCATCGACCAGCTTCGCCTCCCACCCTTCCTCGACGCCCCGCAACGGTTCGATCAACTTTCGGAGAATGGCCGCCCCGGTGATCATGTCCACGGCCAGCTCAACGTCGAGATCGGGCCGAAGAGTCCCGACCTGGATGGCGTGACCGATCACCTGGGCGATCATGGCGCGCCGCGGAATGATGACTGCGTTGGCGTACTGCCGTCCCACCTCGGTGCCCGCGGCCACCTCGCCTACGAGCCACGGGAAGATGCTCCCGCCCTTCACGTCGGACATGAACACGCGCAGCCGCTCGAGCAGGGTGATCAGATCGGTTCGTATGTCGTCAGTCTGTGACACGTCCACCGCGGCTACCAGGCTGGCCATTACGTCGATCACCATCTCTTCTTTCGAGCCCCATCGTCGGTAAATGGTCGCTTTACCCACTCCGGCGCTGGCGGCGACTGCGTCCATGCTCATCGCCGCGAGACCGACCTCGTCGAGCACCTCGAGCACCGCCTGGACAATGGCGGCGTCAACCGAGGCGTCCCTGGGCCGCCCCAGCTTCCGATCAGTGGGAGTCATCGACCCGAACGCCCTCCGTCTCCGAGGTCTCGAGGGGTCGAGCCGGTAGGAACAAGCCGGTGACCACCGCCCCGAGCAGGGCCACTCCGGCTGCCACCCAGACTGCGATCGCCATTCCGCCGATGAAGGCGGAGCCGGCTGCTTCCAGCAGCGGTATTCCGGCGGCACCGATCTGGGAGGCGACCGCTACCGCCCCTCCAACCGAGTCGCCGGCTACTGCCGCGGCCTCAGCCGGGAGATTGGCCACCACAGGAGCCATCGCCGACGAGTACGACGAGGCGAGAACACTGCCCAGGATGGCGACGCCGAGAGCGCCGCCGATCTGGCGTGTGGTGTCGTTCATCGCCGAGCCGACCCCCGACTTGGCA
>Ga0214472_10004757_pt1 | contig 14320 bp, 9 predicted proteins | sample RVTome_6_FD_207662 | JGI IMG/M metagenome (GOLD analysis project Ga0214472, IMG submission 207662) | Soil microbial communities from uranium-contaminated site in the Upper Colorado River Basin, Wyoming, United States - RVT140D175 | ecosystem: Environmental > Terrestrial > Soil > Contaminated >... | reverse complement strand
ACCATGCACGACGCGCCGGACGTCGATGTGATCGCCGTGGTCTACAAAGAACACCACCCGCGTCGCTTCGCGCCGTTGATCGATTTCATGCGGGAGTACTGTGGCAATGGGGAGCGGCTCCATCTGGCTGGGACTTCGAGTTCGGTCAGCACCGAGACCCGCCCCGCGTCTCAACTTTGGCCGAACGGCGGCTCCTGCCTCCTCGGTCGGTCTTGAATCGCCCCTACCGTGACATTCCTTCTTCCGACGACATCTGTCCCCTCATGGCGATAGAGCGGTACTCACCCAACGCTAAATGTGAGGCTGGAGCTGGTTCGGACAGTTGAAGAGATCCAAGGCTGGATATGACACAGAAAGGCAATGAAGCCAGGTAGATGGACTACCTCAGAATGACACTTTCCACCCAGAAGACATACCTCTATTATGCATAAATTACGCTCGAGTCTGCCTGCCGTCAATGGATACCGAATTCACCTTCAATCTCGTCGTGTTCTTCGGCTCCTTCTTGCCCACGTATATTGCTGTCATGCGCGGCCATCCACAGGAGAAGGCAATTTTTGCTCTGAACGCATTTGCTGTGGTCTTAGCAGGGTGTTGAAAATTCCACCTTCACCTTCGGTTTCCAGGGATCTGGAGAAATTTCAAAACCGAAAAGGTCTTGCTCGAACCGCCAGCGGGGCGATTTTCGCTGCCTTTTCAGGCGAATCAACGACGACCATGCAGCAGCATTCCCGTCACTGCAAAAACAACGTGTCCAATCGATGCCGGAATCTCAGCGGCACTTTCGTGCCGCCGAATTACGGCGTCAGCAAATTGCCCAGCCGCGTCAGGTTGTACGCGGCGAAATTGAGCAGCGCATGAGCGCGAATCGTCTCCAGACCGCGTGCCATCAGGCGGCGCAACGTGCCGATGTCCTTCGCCCAGCCAAATGCCTCTTCGATCATCTTGCGACGGCGCAGGCTGACCGTATAGCCTTCGGTGGCCTTGATCGCCACTGGCACGGCACTGCCCTTGGCCTTGGCGGCAACGTGCGGCAGCACGCCCAGGGGGTTGAGCGCGTCGATGAAATCCGCGCTGTCGTAACCCCTGTCGGCGGCCAGCGTCGGCTTGCGCGTCGCGCTGGCCGGCTTCACGGTGCGCTTGACCATCACCAGGGCGGCCTCGCGCTCGGCCGTGCCCGTGGCCTGCGTGGTCTGCACATCGACGATCAGGCCGTTGCGGTTCTCCGCCAGCGCATGGGTCGTGAAGCTCAAGTACGCGCCACCCCCGCCCTTGCTGGCGAGCAAGGCGTCGGGGTCGGTGCGCGAGACGTGCGTGGCGTTCGAGCGCTTCTTGCCCCGAAAGTCGACCTCGGGATTGCGTCCCTGGTCCGGTCCCGGCGGCTCGTCGGAGCCGTCCCGGGCCATCAGGCTCTTGTGCGAGGCCCACGCCCGCAGCAACGAACCGTCGACACTGAAATGCTCGTCCGACACCAACTCGGCCCATTCGGCGACCGCCACCACGCCGCCGAAGAACTCGCGCATGACGCTCTCCTTGAGGAGCCGCTCGCGGTTGGCGCTGAACGTCGAGTGATCCCATACCGGCTCGTCCAGCGTCAGACCGACGAACCAGCGGAACATCATGTTGAAATCGATATGCTCGACCAGCGCACGCTCCGAGCGGATCGAAAACAGACATTGCAACAACGAGGCCCGCAACAAGCGTTCCGGTGCAATCGAGGGGCGACCGCCCTCGGCATACAACGCATCGAAATACGGCGACATCGTGCGCAAAACCATATCCGCCAGCGTCTTGATCCGGCGCAGCGGATGATTCCGGTCAATTCGGTCTTCGATATTGAAATCAACACCCTGCTAGTGCGCCGGCGCATTCGCCTCGTTGCGTCAGCGCGCCAGCGGTTCGCTCTCTTCCGTCGGCTCGATCTTCGCGCCGGATATTTCGGCCTCGACCGTGATGGAATGCTCGCGGGGCCGCAGCTTGTAGGCCAGTCTTATAGCCTCTAGCCCCGGCACGCCGGCGGGCGGCGGGGTGCTCGATCTTGCGGAAGGTGATGTTGTGGATCGGCTCGCCCTCCACACAGCGCGTGGTCTGGCCGAGCTCGTTCTTGGTCTGCAGGGTGATCTGCGTCTCCAGCTCATATTTGCGCTCGAGGCTCCAGGTGCAGGAGATCGACGATCGGCTTTTGGTGTAGCCCGCCGCTGCCAGCACCTGTTCGGCCTCGTCCAGCGGCATCTCCACTTTGAGGCCGCCCGGCGCCAAGGGATCGGTCATGATGGCCGGCGTCATAGGATCGAAGGCGGCGTCGAGGGGCTTCGACGGCGTATGCGGACGGTCCAAGTTCGGCACCGCATAAACGTGCAGGGTCAGGAACTGGGCGGCCACATCGAGGTCGATGAGGTTCACCAGCGGAAATTCTGCGGGGATGTTCCATGCGCATTGCGCCGTCCGTTCCGTTACCGGATCCTTGCAGGCCGCCGGGCCGCCGATCTCGGCATTGAGCCGATCGACCGCGGCCGCCCCGCCGATGGCACGCTCGCCGCGGTACTTGTACTGAATATGCCGGATGGGCTCGCCGTCCTTGCACGATCCGCCTTGGCTCGCGGTGAAGAAGTTCACCCGCGGGCTCCCCGGCATCCCCTGCGGCCCAAGGTGATACTCGCACTTGCTCTTCTGCCCCCAGCCGGCGGCGGCCAGTGCGTCGCGCGCCTCCTCCGGGGTCATGCCGACTGTCACGCCGCCCGGCGCCAGCACGTCGCTCTCCGGCACCTGCGCCAGCGCCGTCGACGCCGTCATCAGGACTGCGGCACACGGAGCAATCCATGCGCGCGCGGTCAGGCGTATCACTTTACTGGTCAACACCCCTCGCCCCTGCTCGCTCGGACTTCGACACAGCCTACCCGGCAGGATAGTTAAGTCAACGCAAACCGCGGGGGGACCGGGCACGCCGCTGTCGAATGTGTAGACATAGGGAACGCCGGCGTTGCCCTCGGCAAAGGCACGGATGTCCGGGAATTCGAGCTCGATCGGATAGTGCTCGCCGGGTGCCGTCCCGGCGCTTTGATTGGATGTCTGAATGGTCGCGTCGTGGAGTTCGAGTGCCGACAGGTTCAATCGGCCTGCACCATCAGGGCCGCAGCGATCGCCTGCCCCATCTCGGTGGTCGAAGCCTTGCCGCCCAGGTCACCGGTGCGCGGACCTTCCTTCAGGACCTTCTGGATGGCGGCATGGATCTCGTCGTGAGAGCGCCGGCCCGGCACTCATGGCCGTACCGGCAATTGAAATTCGAAGCACGCCTGCTAGGCTGAATTCGTCTGGCTGGATCGGGCATGCAGTCGGGTTGTAGGCCAACACTTTTTCTCGGGAGATCGGACGATGGAACAACTTCGGGATATGGTGCGCTCCAAGGTGGATGAAATGCGTGCCGCCGGGCATGCACAACGCTACGATCGCGCGAAGTTGGTCGATGCGTTGTCGAACGCGGTGCCCGCCGGCAAGGGCTCTGAGGCTACGCAACACGGCGGCACGATTCACATGTGTCCCTGGCACACCTGCCAGGCGACACGCCACGGTTGAGCACCGGGCTCGTCCAGACTGGCGTGTGCAAGCCACGTTGGCTATCGATCTGAAAGACAGTGCGGCGCAGGACTACTGCGCCGCACTGTCTTTTCTGGGCGAGACCCTCGCCCACGGTTGGCGTACCAACGATTGGATCGATCGGCCGTTGCGATGGCGTTTCTTCGAACCCATGGACAGCGAGTCACCTGCTCACGGCTGGAAGATCCACGTCAGTGCATCGGCCGCGGAGTCGGCGCGACTGCTCCGCGAACTGGCCGCACTGCTCGCGTGGTTGCGCATGCCCTTCAAAGTACTGCGGCATCTCGAGGACGTTGTCTTGCTCAACTCCGGCGACGCTGGCGGGGAGCAACTCGGGAAGGTTCTCACCGTCTACCCTCCGAATGTCGAGAGGGCGCGCGCGGCGATGACTGCACTCGATGCCGCATGGCCACTGAGCCGCGGACCCGAGGTGATCACCGACTGGCAGCTGCGGGCCGGCGCCGCGGTGTCGTTCCGCTACGGCGTGTACCGTGCCACCGATGAGGTGGTCGACAGCGTCGGCGTGCACCACTTCGGATGGCGGAGTGCCGATGGTTTGCTGGTCGCCGATACGCGTGCCGCCGTCAATGAAGTGGGTATCGGCACACCGGCGCCGCCGCTATCCGGCGCTGCACCGCAAGCGCCACCTGTTTCGCTGAACCAAGTACTCCGATTGGCCGGAGCCGACTACCTCCCACTTGCGCGCCTGGCCCAAACGCCGCGTGCAGCCACGTGGCTCGCAGTGGACCTGGATTCGCTGCATACGGTGGTAATCAAGGCTGGACGCCGCGGTGCGGCCGGCGACGCGAACGGTTTCGATGTCTGCGACCTGATGCGTAACGAGTTCGCCGCGTTGCGCTCACTGCAGCACTTGCCCGGGCTCGTGCCCGCCCCACTTGCGTTTGTCGACGAGGGGCAGCCCGTGCTGATAATGGCCGATTTTCGCGGCGACCTGATGTGCGAGCTGCCGCGCGCCGAACGCGTTGCGGCCTTGCCGATGTTGGCCGAGGCGGTGGCGCAATTGCACGCGATCGGAATGGTCCACGGCGACGTCAAACCGGAGAATGCGGTGCGCTACCCCGGCGGCGTCGGCTTGATCGATTTCGAGTTCGCCGCACGCATAGGGGCGCCAATGCGGTCGGGTGGCACGCCAGGTTACCTTGATCCCGCCGTGCGTGGACGTACCTTGCCTGCCACCATCGCGCGTGACGTGTTCGCGTTGGGCGGCTGCGTCGTCCAGGCGCTCCTGGACACGCCACCGGGCCTGCTGCCCCCAGGCCGGGCAGGCCCGCTGCTGCGCAATGAGGGACTGCACGATGCAGCGCGCTGCATGCAGTATTGGCAGGCAGCGGAGGCTTCTTTGCGGCCCGACGCCGCCGCGGTCGCACAGACTTTACGCGCCTGCGTCAACGATTGGCGGGCTGCGAATACCGGTAAGCCAGCGGCCTCCGACACGTTCCTGCGTTGGTGCCGGCGCGCCGCTGGGGAGGCTGCACACGCAACCGTGGCAGTCCTTCAGCCGCGCGCGGCCGGTGCCTGCTGGCGCAACGAGCACTTCATGCGCGCCCATGACTGCGAGGGCATCAACCTCGGCGCGGCAGGCATCGTGTTGGGGTTGCTCGCCATCGGCCAGGCACTTGCGCGTCCAGACTTCGATGGGGCCATTGCCGCCGGCGCGACTTGGCTCGCGTCGCGCGGCGCGGACGGCAAGGCAGCGGGTCCCTTTACCGGCAACGCTGGCGTTGCGCTCGCGCTTGCTGCGTCAGGACAGCGATTCGGCGAAGAAAGCTTCGTGTGCGCCGCCCGCGGCCGCTTCGAAGCCGCCGCGAGGGACCGCCGTGAGGTGGACCTGTTCTCGGGCGTTGCCGGCGTCGTCTGGACGGCCGTGTTGCTGCGCGACCTATTGCGTGACGACTGGCCCCTAGAACTCGCGGCCGATGCGCTCGCTCACCTGCGCACTTTGAAATCGGAGGTCGATGGCATCCCGGTGTGGACTGCCGTGCCTAGCCGTGACACGATGTACTTCGGCTGCGCACATGGCTCGGCCGGCATCGCGCTCGCGCTCGCGAGTTGGGGACGCGCCACGGGCGATGCGACGGCAATCGAGGAGGCCTGCGAGACCTGGTCCGCGATTGCCCTGCGCGCACGCACGGACTCCGGCCACGCGTTGCGCATCGGACCAGGCACGCAACGCCATCATGCGGTGGGCAACTGGTGCCACGGCGTGGCGGGCTACCTGTGGACAATCCTCAATGGAATCGGCGACCACCCCGAGCTACGTGGCGAGATCGATTGGGCCGTAGACGCCCTTACACGCGCCCCGTCGGCGGGGACGCCCACCCTCTGCCACGGCCTTGCCGGCCACCTCGAGCTGTGGCAAATGCTCCAGGCGGTACCACGGTTCGCAGCCCTCGCACGCTCGCGTGCGCGCAAGGTTGCGCACGCCCTGCGCTGCCTGCATGTCAAGGTCGATGGGCGCTGCGTGTGGACTTCGGACGATCCGGCAATCATCACGCCCGACTTGTGGATCGGCTTCCTCGGGCCGGCCAGCGCGCTCGCGCGGCATGCGGCCGGCGTGCGCGATGCGCTGCTGTCGTCCCCCGGTTTGGCCCGCATCGCGTCGCCGCACGTCCCGCGGCCGGAAATACGACCGGTGAGTGCGTCATCGGTGTGCCGATCGGCAAGAACCATGATCACCATCGCCGGATGAGCGCCCTGCCGATGCCCGCGCCCCCTACCACTCGGCCGCCTCATCGCGAAGACGCCCAAGGCGGACATGCGGAATTCTTGCGCGATGGCGTCACCGTGGTGCGTGGCGCGCTCGACACTGCCGGCATGGAATTGGCCGAACGGGCATACCAGTGGTCGCTGGTGCACCCCGGCCCGGGCGCCCACCACGTGCTTGCAGGACGTCCGGGGGCCTTCTATCAAGACCATGCCAACCCCGCCGCCTGGCCTGCCTACCGGCCGCTGCTGCTCGACACCGGTCTGGTCGATCTGGTCGGAGATCTGATGGGAAGCGGCTCGCTGTGGCTGCTGTACGAGCAAGTCTGGCTCAAGCACGGGCGTGACACACAACGCACGCCGTGGCACCAGGACCTGCCATACGTGCCCATGGCCGGCGAGCACCTCGCCACCACGTGGCTCAACCTCGATCCGGTGCCGCGCGAACGGTCCCTTGAATTCGTCCCCGGCTCGCACCGCGGGCCGCTCTACAACCCGACTGCGTTCGACGCCGCGAACCCCGAAGCGGCGATGTTCGCCCCCGGCGTGTGGCCCCCGCTGCCCGATATTGACAAAGAGCGCGCCCGTTGGCCGATCATGTCGTGGACCGTCGCTCCGGGTGACGTGGTCGTGTTCCATCCAGCGATACTGCATGGCGGCGCGCCGACGCACGCCGGCGAACGGCGACGCACGATCTCGCTGCGCTTTTTTGGCGACGATGCGTGCTGTGCGCCGCGGCCCGAGGTCGGCTTGCACGACGTCGACAAGCTGACCACCGACGACGGCCGCAACGATCCGATGACCGCGATGGCCCGGCAACCAGTGGGCACACCGTTCCGCCATCCGGGTTTCGTGCAGCTGCGCTGAACGTGGACACCGCGGCCACCGATCCGACTCTCGCGGCTGCGGCAAACCGGTTCGCCGCTGCGGCCTGCGCATGGGCCGCCAGCACCGCGCGCGATGGGTTCATGCCCGAAGTGACCGAGATGCTGTCGCTGCTGGCCGAACAGGCCGAGTGGCGCGTGTTCGTCGACGGCACGAAGAATCTCGGACATCAGGCATCTACCGTCATGCTGCTGCGGCGCTTGATCGAGGCGACCCGGTTCTGTGGTCGCGTCGTCGTCGTCTATGCCGATCACGAACGTGCGCTCCTTGGCTGCACGGCCGAAAAGCTGGGACTCATGTTCGCAGGGGTCGACCCACGCCGACTCGACGATGAGGTCGCCAGCCATGAGACATGCCATGAGATCCGCTTCCTATCGCTGCGGCGCGCCGGCGAGCTGCATGAACCAGTCGCTTTCGGCTTCACGGGAGGTGCCGACGACCTCACCTTCAACGGCGCCGCCGCGCTGAACGTGCGCTTCTTCCTGCGCCTGCAGCCCTACCTTTGGGACGATCTGCCTTCGGCACGCCGCGACCCGTATTACGAATGCTCGCGCATCGAGCAGCCCGACGGGCGGCACTTCTACCCCGTGGAGGAGTGGCCCGAGCTGCGGTCGCTGGCGATCCGGCCTCCGCCTTCGCTGGGCCGCGGGGCCGGCAGCGCGTCGTGGGAGTGGTACACGCGGCGGCAGGATTTCGATCCGGATCTGGCCTGCCGCATGCGAAACGCACGGGCGATCATCGACGCTGCCCGCGCAGGCCGCGGACTCTTGTGGCCCGTTTACGGACTCCAGCATTTCCATGCCGCCGCGCCCCGGATCGCGCTGTCGTGCGTGCTGGTCGCCCTGCGCATCGCGCACCAGCGGCGCAAGAGTGTGCTGCTGTGTTCGTTCAGCCCGACAAGGGAGTTGGCCGAGTGGGCAGATCTAGCCGAAGCGTTGTCGCGGGATCTCGCGCTTCGCCAGCGGACGCTGCCCGCGCTCGGGACCGCTCTAGCGCGGCGCCGCGCTCGTGAGATCGACGGCGGCGACCTGCATCCGCACGGCCCCGAGCACTCGTTGCGCGCCTTGGGCCAGTGGCTGGACGATCGCTGCCCCGGGATCGGGGTTGCGGTGCATCGTGCGAGCGAGGGGCTCGGCGACTGGCACGACCTCACCACGTCGATCGCGGCGGCGCTGGCGCACGGCGGCGATCCGGTCGTGCACCTCGTCGAGCTCGGCCCCCTGGCAATGGACGCCTTCCACGACGTCATCGCCAATGCCGACCTGCCTTGTGTGGTCGAGGGCCAAGCGACGGCCAACCTGTTGACCACGCTCGGCAGACCCTTTCTGCAGCTCTTGCGCCGCGAACACGAGGGGCTGCATGGCCGCGCTGCGCCGATGGCCTTCGCGCGGGGCGCCGCCGAGCGCATGGCGGCCGGCGCTCGCGCGCTGCGCGACCTTGAACCGTTATGCGCCGGTGACTCGCCATCGGCGTACAAGCCCACCGCATACGGCGCGCGGCTCGACTGCGTTGCGCAGCTCGTCGACGACGCGGGTGATCCATCGTCAACGATCGGCCGTCACTTCGGCGCCCTCGCCGAGTACTTCGCCCGCCCCCCCAACGACAAGCTGGCGATCATGCTGCTGGCGCTGCGGGAAATGATGCTTGCGGCCTGACTCGGGAGGAGCAACATGTCGAACCCGTTGGACTACCTGACAGATTGCATCGCGCGCGACGAGGAGGCCGACTATTCAGATCGCCCGGAAAGAACGCTCGCCGCATCGGAGCCGCGGAAATTGCTGTTGAGCGTTCCGCGCCCCAGCGTGCGGATGCGCGGGGCGATCATCGAAGGCCCTCTCGATCTGAGCTGGTGCGGCTCGGGCCAAGCGCCATTGCCAGCGCTGTGCTTCACCCAATGTTGTTTTCTAGGACCGAGCGATGAAGCGAGCCTCGACTTGACTGAGGCATGCGTCGGCGCCCTTTCGTTGCTCTGTTCCAGGCTCACTCACCTGAGGGCGCCTGGCATGCACGTTCGCGGCGCCGTCAATCTATCGGGGCTTGGACCGGTGGACGGCGTTCAAGGCGGCCCCCTGTGCTGGTGCAAGTTGTCGCGCTCGGTTATCGGAGGACATGTACTGGCCGACGGCGTCCAGCTGCAAGCGCCCAAGCCACCAGCGGACGACGGGTTCCAGTTCTCCGACATACTAGATTGGGATTGGGGTCTAAATCTGTGCGCAAGCAGGATCGGTGGATCCGTATTGCTTCGGGGAGGTGCTGGCTACCGGTTCCCCTCCGTGAGAGGCGGCATCCTGATCGATGCTGCCAGCATTGACGGAGACGTTCACCTGGATGCGGCCACGATCGAGGGACATCCCAGAAAGCACGCGATATCTTTGGAAAGGGCTCGCATTGCCGGCAGCGTGACACTCGCCGGCCGGTTCGGCACACCGAGTGTACTGAGATGCTATGGGGCGATCTGGATGATGAGGTCGCGGATCGCGGGTGCGTTCGACCTGTATGGTGCCGATCTGGCGGCGGCGGCACAGGGCCTTGCGATATATGCGGTGGGAGCGACCATCGGCAGTCGATTCACCATTGGCCAGCAGCGGGTTGGCAATGACGACAGCGGCACGGTCCGCCTCGCCGGCAGAACCTGGCTGTCGGATGTCCATGTAGAAGGGAACCTGGAGATCACGAACGCGACCGTCGTTCCATCCGGGCCCGTCGACGATTGGTTCAAGCACCGCGAACCTGACGGGACAGTCGCCGTGGATCTCAGCGGCGCCTGCATCGAGGGCGCGATTTCGCTTGACGAAAACCATATCGAGGGCAACGTCGATTTGCGCGACGCGCGCTGTGCGTCGTTGCAAGACAGCCCGTCAGGGTACGATGGCGCCACCTCCGTCCTGCTCGACGGCTTTCGGTATGAACGCGTCGAAAACACCGCGTGGGGAGCCGGCATTGACGCGCGCCTCGAGAAGTGGTTACCGAACGACCCCGAGCTGAGTCCAGCCAGAAGGGACTACCGGCCTCAACCCTTCATCCAGTTGGCCAGCGTGTTGGCCGCCCACGGGGACGAAGCGGGCGCTTGGGAGGTACTGTCGAAGAGGGCCTACTTCGACGGCAAACAGCGCTGGAAGCTCCGTCCGCGCTCTCTCGGCGTGCACTGGATCTGGTACACCGCAGTCCTCTTCTACGGCTGGTTCTTCGATTTCGGCCTTTCGCCGATGCGTGCCTTGGGCACATTGCTTCTTTGCATCGTTGTCGGTGCAGGCCTCTTCGGCTGGATGGATAGCCGGAACGCGCTGGTGATCGCTCACACTCCGGTGACCAGCTATGTGCAGGAGGCGGGCGATACGCCGAAGTATCTCAAGTCCGACGGCCAGGTGATCGGGGATATCAGCTGCGGTTTGACTGCGGGTGGGGCAGGGGTTGTGGACTTTGCCGTCACCGCGGGTCGGCTGCTGGTGTATGCGGCGGATGTGTTCGTTCCGCTGGTCGATCTGCGCGAGGAGGGCAAGTGCGAGGTCGGGCGAGTGGAAGGGGCGTCGCGACAGCCTGCCAATTGGGAGGTGGCGACGTACCAGTTCCTGAAGGCCTTGTACGCGACTCTCGGCTGGATCGTCACCACGCTTGCGCTGCTGACCTTCTCCGGCGTCTTGCGCAATCGGCTTGCCCACGAATGACGGGCCCGACGGCATCGCCATGGGGCTGAGCGTGCGACGTCTCGCAGATGCGGTGGGCGCGCAGATCGACGGCATCGACCTGCGCCAACCGTTGCGCCCCGCGGACGCAGCCGATCTCCTCGCCGCGTGGTCGACACACCGGGTGCTGCTGCTGCGCGGCCAGGACATCGATGACCGCGCGCACGCCGCGTTCGCCGCCCACTTCGGCACGCCGGCCGAGTTCGGGCCGGCGGCTGGCGCTACGGAGATCTCTCGTATCTACCGTGCGTCGAACACGGATGAGGACGGCTGCTTGCTTGCGCCGGGGGACGAACGCGCCGAGCCGCTGAAGATCAACTGGCATTGGCATATCGACGGCTGCTACCGCGCGGCGCCCAACCGCGGCGTCGTCCTCAGGGCACTGGAAGTGCCGCCGGTCGGCGGCGACACGATCTTCGCCGACTTGCAGCTGGCGTGGGAGACCTTGCCGCCAGCGCTGAAGTCGCGCATCGAGGGGCTCTGCAGCCTGCATAGTTTCGCGCACATGATCCGGATCTGCGGCATGTCCCCAATTGCGCCGGAAGAGGCGGCCCGCCTGCCCGAGGTGTCGCATCCCCTGGTGTGGCGGCATGCCGACTGCCGGATGTCGCTTTTCCTAAGCCCTCCGTACATGGCGCAGATCGACGGTCTTTCGTACGCCAGCACCCGCGCGTTGGTCGATGAGCTCACCGAATGGGCGAGCGCCGACCGCTTTCTGTACCACCACCGCTGGCAGCCGGGCGACGTCCTGATCTGGGACAACCGCTGGACGATGCACAAGGTGACGCCCTACGACCTCGCGCGCCACCGACGCGTGATGCGCGGCGCAGCGCTGATGGGCACCGAAACGACCTCTTCGCATGGCTGAGGCGGCTCTCGGTAGCGCCTCAGCGCGCGAGCAGCGACTAACGTGGCGTGAAACCCTGCCGCCGTCGATGATCTACCTGGCGGCCGGCCTATCGGGCATCACGAATATCGTGGGCACCTTCTTCGTCAAGGAGCAACTCGGGCTGTCGGCCGAATTCGTCGCGTCGCTGGGGTTCTGGATCTCGCTGCCGTGGACCTTGAAGATGGCGCTCGGCCACGTAGTCGATCTGGTGTGGCGATACAAGGCCTGGCTGGTGGTGGCTGGTGCCGCGCTGGTCTTTGCCAGCACGGCGATCCTGTTCGGGCTGATCACGCAGCGCGCTGCGATGACGTCCTGGATGCCGGCCGATGCTTGGTACGTGTGGTCGGCGCTGTTGGCGCCAGTTGGCTATGTGCTGCAGGATTCGATTGCCGACGCGATGACTGTGGAGGCGGTGTCGCGCACTAACGCGCGCGGAGTTCCGATTGACGAGGCCGACGCCAAGCAGATGCACACGACGATGCAAGCGCTGTCGCGCGGCATGCTAATCGTAGGCGGTTTGCTGGTCGCAGTGATCAATCTCGCCGTCTTCAACGGCGAGGAATTTGGTGCCTCCAGGTACGACGCCTATCGACGTATCGTGGGCCTCGCACTGCTGATTCCACCCCTGTCGGTGCTCGGCGTCGCCGCCGCGTGGCTGCTGCACCGGCCCGCCCAGCAACCACGCCAGCAAGCCCCAATGCCGGCGCGCGCCGACGCGATAGTACTCGGCGGCGGCGTCGCGTTCGCTGCGGTATCGCTGGGAATCGGCGCTGGCCGCGTACCCCATGCCGAGCTATGGGTTTTCCTGTTGTCACTGGCCATCGTCGGTGCCGTGATGCGCCGGTTGCTCGCGCGGCTCGAGCCGACCGCGCGGCAAACGCTGCTTGGGACTGCGGTCGTGCTGTTCGTGTTCCGTGCCGTACCCGACCCAGGCCCCGGTCCCAGTTGGTGGATGATCGACCGGTTGCATGTCGACGAACGCTTTTTTGCGCTGCTATCGACGATGGGCAGCGTGCTTGCACTGGTCGGTCTGGTGACCTTCCGCCGCTGGATGGCGCAGCGCTCCGTGGCGTTCACGGTCGCTGCGCTGACGTTGGCTTGGACCCTGCTGTCACTGCCCGCCACCGGCCTGTACTTTGGCCTGCACGAGTGGACCGCCGCGCACACCGGCGGCTGGCTGGACGGGCGCGCGATCGTCTTGGCCGACACGGCCGCGCTGTCGCTACTGAGCGAGATCGCGATGGTGCCAATGCTCGCCTGGGTCGCGCGCACGGCTCCTGAAGATCTCAAGGCGACCTATTTTGCAGTAATGGTCTCGTTTACCAACCTCGGCTTCCTGCTTTCGCGGTTGGGCAGCAAATACCTGAACCACGCATTCGTGGTCGCACAGGAGGTCCGCGACGCCAACGGGATCGTCACCGCTGCCGACTACAGCCAACTTGGAGCCTTGGTGTTGACCAACTCGGCAATCGTGCTGGTGCTGCCGCTGCTTACGATCGGGCTGCTCGCGCGCACACGTTACCGCAGTTGCTGACCGCCTGTGCGTCCGAGTGTCGGTTTTCGTTGAGGTAAGCAGCGCGCATCCGCTATCGTGGGCCCGCGGTCTACCACGGCCGTTACTTGGAGGTATCCATGCGCGCACTTGTCCTTGCCGTCACGCTGGAATCGAACCGGTGACACCTGGAGCCACAATTTGCCGCCTGCTCTTTGCGAATCAAGCACTTGACACCCGCTGCACTCTACAAAAGCGAGTTATCCACAGGGCTGCAAACCGCGCTGCTCCTGGTGGCGCCGCAGGAGTGTAGAACGTCTTTCGTCGTATTCGAGGAGGGCCCTATTGGCCCCTCACCAGCTTCGGGAGTCCGCTACACGACCCGCCCGCCCATCTCCATATGGCGCACCGGCTGAAGCAGCCGCAGGCGTCGGTAGTGTCCAGTATCAAGCCGCTTGATCCATCCCCTACTCTCGATCCAGCGTCTCGATGTGGACGGCTTGCCGCTCGTTCTCGGCGACGAACGATCGCCTGGACGGAGTACTGTTCGCTATTGTGACCTTCCGTGTCCGCCGGCGGTTACTGCATTTCTGAAGGTGCAGTGGAAGCACTGCGGCTCCGGTAGCAAGTTTTCGCGCCGGACTACCCGCTGCGCGTATCGCAACGCTGGCGCATCGTGGGCATGATGAACCCGCGTCCACGGCCAACTTGGCCGTGGACGCGCCGCTTTATTCCGCTCTACAAGTCCCGACCGCAGCACCTGACTCAGTTTCGCCAGCAGGCCCTCGAGTTGGCGCAGGCCGCGCCGACCCCCTATTCGACGTAACTTCGGACGGCGACTCCAGACCGGAATCCCCTCCTCATAACGGACTCAAGCCCCTCTCAGTGACATCACGAGCAGCATCGGCCGGGTCGGCGAAGCCGTGGAACCGTGGTGCTCGTAGAACGCTCTCGCCTCGTCCGATAACGCGTGCACCATCAAGCCGCGGATGCCGAGTATCGCGCCGGCGGCGCGGGTTCGGCGTACGGCATCCTGCAACAGGGCGGCGCCCA
>Ga0214472_10004756_pt1 | contig 14321 bp, 7 predicted proteins | sample RVTome_6_FD_207662 | JGI IMG/M metagenome (GOLD analysis project Ga0214472, IMG submission 207662) | Soil microbial communities from uranium-contaminated site in the Upper Colorado River Basin, Wyoming, United States - RVT140D175 | ecosystem: Environmental > Terrestrial > Soil > Contaminated >... | reverse complement strand
TCGCGCCGTCGGCGTCGCCCCACAATCGAAACCGTCGCAGACAACCGCATCCGATTCGAGGCCCCCACCGCTAAAGCGATGGACCACCCAACGACATTCAACTTGCCGCTGTGTCAGACAGTACATACAGAGGATACGTATCCGAGTCCGGCCGGATCAGTGTACCGTGAGTTCGGGTTGGTGTCACCCGATCGACGCGAACTCGAACCAGATCGCCGGGGTGGATTGGGCATGGTCGTGTGGAGATAGCACTAGCAGGGGAACTGCTAGATAGTCCAATGCCCATGTAGGGTCCGCCGTGCGGACCATGGCTTCCCTCACCACGCACAGTGCGCACCGGTTGAAAACCGGTACTACAGGATTCGAAATGTATCTCGAAATAGCGATCCGCTCGTCCGTGGAGCATGACACTCGGACGCCCTGACGACAATTCTTTGTCGCTCGACTGTTCGACGATGACGCGCTCGACCCGGCCAATAAACTTACTTCGATACGCCAGCGAACATTCCCGCTCTACCTCCGCCAGCCGTTGCATGCGTTCGCGAACGATGGGCGGCGGGACGAAATCGCGCCGCCAACGTGCGGCCGCGGTCTTATCGCGTGGACTGAAGGGAAAGGCGTGTATCTTGCAGAACCCGGCGTACCGGGCGATGTCAATCGAGGCCTGGAAATCGTCCTCCGTCTCGCCGGGAAAGCCGACGATGATGTCGGTGCTGATCGCGGGCCGGTCGAGTCGACCCCGAACGCGATCGAGCATGTCCACAAAGGCGTCGCGCGTGTATTGACGATTCATCTTCCGCAGCGTCTCCGGGCTGCCGGATTGTAACGGTAAATGGAGATGGGGGACGCAATTGTCGCGGCGAGCAAGAACATCCAGGAGCGAATCATCAACGTCCCCCGGCTCCAAGCTGGAAAGACGAAGTCGAGCCAACCCTTCAACCCCCGCCAGCGCATCGACCAACGCCGCCAGCGGCGAAGGACTGTTGCCCCACCGACTCCGAAGGGCCGTATCGCGCCCAAACGCGCCGAGAAAGATCCCGGTCAAAATGATTTCCTTGTGCCCGGAGCGGACGAGCCCCTGTGCTTCGGCTACAGCAACCTCAATCGACTTGGACTTCAGCGCGGACCTTAACCGGGGAATAATACAGTAGGAACAGAAAGCGTCGCAGCCGTCCTGTACTTTCAGAAACGCCCGTTGGTGTCCGTCGAAGGACTCAATTTTTTCGGTCAAATGGCCTGCGGCGTTGACAATGGAAAGTTGAGTGATATTATTCGACGTATCATTAATACTTGATGTCGGGGCGGAATTTCGCTCGCTGACATTCGACTTTATCCATAAATCATTCCCAGCGGCGTCCAACCGCAATTTTTTTCCAGTGTGGAGTTCCTCCGCGCGTTCTTGACGCTTGGAATCCGCACCTACCCACGCGGCCAGAGTGCTGTGAATTTCGTGGGCGATGTTCTCGTCGTGACCGTATACCGCGGTGACTCCGGGTATTTGTGCGAGGCGCTCGCGATCTTCCGTCGCACCACAGCCGACCACGAAAACGGAAGTCTTACCGCCGCCGGCCGCCTTGCGAATGGCCTGGCGGTTTTTGCGAGAAGCGTTGGCCGTTACCGCGCAGGTATTCACAACTGCAACGTCGGCCAGCTCGCCATGCTGAGCGGGACGAAAACCATAGGCATGGAGTATTTCCCGAATGTGCTGTGATTCGTATTGGTTGACTTTACATCCGAGGGTAGTCAACAGATACTTTCCGTTCATAGTATGGACACTGTACCCGCTGAGGGGGCGGGATCAAAGCTGGTTCTCGCCTGAGCGGGAATCAGCAGGTTGTTGAGCCGCTCTACGTGGGCGATCGCAACCCGCACGGAGGTTTAAGCCCATGGCCAGTCCACAAACAGTTTGGGGCCTTGATGTCGGTCGATGCGCCCTTAAGGCGATCAAGCTTCGCTTGGCTGATGATAAGGCGGAAATCGTCGGCGTTGATTACGTCGAGCACGCCAAGATCCTCACCCAACCCGACGCGGATCGTTCGGAATCAATTCGTGCGGCCCTGGAGAAGTTCCTCTCGCGCAACGATATCTCCAAAGACCACGTCGTTGTGAGCGTTCCGGGTCAGCATACCTTGGCTCGATTCACGAAGCTCCCCCCCGTCGCAGCGAAGCGTATTCCCGACCTGGTACGCTTCGAAGCGGATCAACAGATTCCCTTCGACATGGACGAAGTCATTTGGGATTACCAGACGTTTCAGCAAGCAGGCACGCCCGACCTGGAGGTGGGCATCTTCGCGATGAAGCGCGAACTGCTCCGCGAACATCTGCTTCACTTTGAACAGTCCGCCATTGAGCCGATCGGCGTACAAACCAGTCCGCTCGCGGTTTATAACGCCGCCCATTACGATGGTTGGATCGGCGACAATACGACCATTATCCTTGACATCGGCGCCGAGAACACCGACCTGATTATAGCGACGGGGGAAAGCTTTTGGACGCGCACGGTTCCGATTGGTGGCAACCACTTTACCGAAGCGCTGGTCAAAGCGTTTAAGCTCTCTTTCGCCAAAGCAGAAAACCTCAAACGTACGGCGGAGACGAGCAAGTACGTGCGACAAATCTACCAGGCGATGGGGCCCATTTTCGCGGACTTGGTTCAGGAACTGCAACGCTCCATCGGCTTCTACTCTTCCACGCACCGAGACGCTCGAATTGAAAAGGTCGTTTGCGTGGGCAACGGTTTCAAGTTGTCGGGCTTGAAGAAATACCTGCAACAAAACCTGGGGCTCTCCGTGAGCGTGCCCAGTTCGTTCAACAAAGCCGCCGTATCGGCCGAAGCCAATGCCAAGGAGCTCAGAGATAATTTCTCGAGCTTCGCCGTGGCGTATGGGTTAGCGGTGCAAGGGGGAGACGCCGCGAAGATCAACAGCAACTTACTTCCCACGGAGATCGCCAAGCAAGTTGTCTGGCGTAAGAAACGTTCGTGGTTTGGCGCGGCGGCGGCGTGCCTGCTGATTTCCGGCGGACTGATCTGGTTTCGCTATACGTCGGACATGAGCGCCCTGGCGGCCGGTTCTCAGGATACACCCCCTAAGTTTAATGACCCCCAAAGCGCGTGGGATGCCATTGATCTTGATCGTTTCGGCAATTTATCCGATCGGGCACGTGCCGCAGGCATTCTCAACGCTGGACAAGCGCTCAAGACCGCGCTGGCCGCATTGAGCGGTGCGGGCGAGGCGGAGCGATCGGAAACCGAAGCCATCGTCAAGCTGCAACGGCAGAGAATCATAGTGCCAAGGATTTTGCACGCAATCCACGAGGCCCTTCCCGTGCTATCCGGTCCGTTGGGGCAGGCGAAAACGCCCGAGCAAATCGTACAGGCGATCGAAAACGGAGCACCGGCGCGCGGCGAGCGCGAGCAGGTGTTTATTGACTCACTGTTTATGCACTTCGAGCCGAACGTCAATGCTTACGAATGGAGAAGCCTCGTACCGGCGCCCGAACCGATTAACGATCCCGAGGCGGACCTTCCCGCCATGAAAATCGAGATCAGGTGTCGTACGCCCAACAAAGGCGGACAGCAGTTTATCTCCAACGGGTTTATGGAAGACTTGCGACGAGCCGGGCGAAAGTCGAATCAGGGATTCTATTTCGATCGGGTCTATCTCATCGACGGCAAGAAGGTGGAAATCGAAGGTGGCTCAACAAGGTCCGGCACACGCGGCGGATTCGGATCGAGAGGTCGCGGATTTGGAGGGACGAGCGCTCCGGCGGTCGCCACCACCGCCCCACCGGCCACGTTCGACCCGGTCACCGGCGAGTCCATTGTTGAAGATTGGCAATTTGATATCTGGGTCGATGCGATCCTGGAAGACTATCCGGGCGACGGGGATGAAAAGTCAGAGGCCGACGATGAAGAATAACGGGTTCTACATAGCATTAATAGAGACTGGACCTCGTCCGAGGATCACAGGACAACAACTCGCCCCAACGACGGAGTGATCAAGACAATATGGATTTAATTCGACGCCACATGTTCACCATCATCTGTTCGATCGTCGCGGCCGGCGGCGTCGGCCTGATGTTCACAGGCATGCAAAAAATGCCCAGCGTGGTGGAAGAGATGAAAAAGGTAGAGGGCATCCATCGAAGCCTGACAGGCATGAAACCGGTCAGCAAAGCTATGATCGACGCCGAACAGCAACGCATCGATGTGGTTAAAGCGGATCGCGAGAAGGTCATGACGAAGGCCAAAGAGCTCTACGGTTACGAGCCGCTTGTCGAGGGTGCGTTACCGACGGGCGACTCACTCAAACGTAACGAGTTCCGCAAAGCCTATCGACGGGAAATGGACGCGCTTTTGAAGTCGCTCAATTACGGCGGTACGGCCAGCGCTTCAGGTTTGGCCACCGCCCGCGATCGCATCGCTGACGAGAAGGCGGAATGGCGGGAGCAAAGGAAGGACGGCACGGTATCAGCAGCTATCCGCCTCGACGGCCCGACGCACAACAAAGCCGGCGTCATTACGGAAACCGGCGTCCGACAGGACGCCATTGCCCGCGCCAGCATCGCGGCCGCCCAACGCATTTATTGTTACGGTGTTCACTTTGATCAACATCAACCCCCGGCACAGGTTTCGAGTCTGGACTTTCGCGCTGCCATGAAAGACGCCGACTCGGTCGATGCGCCGGATGATTGGGACGTGTGGCACGCCCAGATCGGTTTCTGGATCCAGCGGGACATCATCCGAGCGATCGCAACGATCAACAACGAGGCGGCCGACGCGATCAAACAGCAAGGACGTAACGCCTGGGTCGGCAATATGCCGGTCAAGGAAGTGATTTCGATCCGCTTGTGGGAGGGACTGATTCCGCAAGACGGCAAACCCTACTTCGGTCCTCGGGCTGGAGGGTTCGACGAGGCACTTCCGCCCGGAACGCCCGAAACCGTTTTCACGCACACAGGGCAGCATAAAAACTACGAAGTCGTTCAGTACAGCCTCAAGTTGATCATGCAGCAGCGGGATATGCCGAAATTGATCGACCGGCTTTCCAAGAACAGTTTTCACACCCTCTTGCGCGTATCATACGAGCACGTGGCCCCGAATCGCACCATGCAAGGGAAGATCTACGGCACCGAGCCGACGGTCAACGTGATCATGGATTTTCAAACTGTCCTGTTGGAGGAAGTGTTTCGCTGTCTCATGCCGGCTTCGGTGTGTGAGGGCTATGAGGTGCCCTGCCCCACGCCCGAGGATTGCGGCATTTCGGCCGAGGAGGAAAGCGGTTAGAAAAGTGTCGATGCGCGGCATCGCTACAGCGCGGGGACTTGTGTCCCGGCGACCGACAGAAAGTCACCATCATGGCAAAGCAATTAGTTAATCCCTTTGAGCGACACCTGGAAAAGGCCGCCCTCGGTCTGACGGCGATTGCGTTGATCTACGTCGTAGTGACATACGTAGTCGCATCGCCGAACCAGCTCGATCTCGCGGGCGAAGCGGTTTCCCCGTCCACCATCGATCGCGCTTTGAGCCGCAAGGCTGAATCGGTTCAAGATCGTATTCGAAACGTCCGCGCCGAGAGCGAAATCCCCGAACCACTCTATGGGAAGCTCGTTGAAGGGCTCGACCCCTATTCCGCAAGCGGTCTCCCGCTCGAGGTACGTTATTCCGTCCCGTTTGGACCCACCGTGCCCATCGTTGACGCCACCGAGGCCGGAGCCGGCCGGGTCGATCTGGCGACGGTCGTGGCTAGCGCACCGCCACGCATCAGCCATGGCCGAAGCACGTTCTCGATCGAAACGGGCGATGGTAATCCGCTTCGGATGGTAGCCAACTGGGTAACCGTCGCCTCGGTTTTTGACGTGCAGGCGCAGATGGCACAACTGCGCAAGCAATACGGCGTACGCCGCAAGAATGTCGTTTTCGGCCGGCCACAATTACAGCGACGCGAACGCCATGAAGACGGCAGTTGGTCGGATGACGATTGGACTGATATCTCCGGCCTCGTTGCGGAACCGGTTAGACTTCCCGAACGACCGCCCATCACGCTGATCCCCGATGGCAACAATATGATCGTTCCGGTGCGAGAAAAGGGGAAAGTCGAGGAATTCTTCACGCGGACCGACGAACCCATACTGCAGCTCGAAATGCTCCGCCCGATGCTGCCCCCCACCCTCAATGGAGACGAATGGGCACCCCCGATCTTCACGACCCGCCGCGACATTCTCTTGCAGGATGGCTATTATCTGTTCCACGGTGATTCGCCGGCTAAGAATCCGGTCGATCGCTACGGCGGAAGCACAGAATTGCGCATCGAGGTCGAGGAAGAAAAGACCAATGCGCAGCTTCTTGCTGAGATGCCTGACCGCCTGCAAGATGCGTTGAAAAACCTCAATGGGAATACGGCGAGACAAGTCTACAACGATGCGTTAGACATCGAGCATGACGCCAAGGCCACTGCTAGTGAAAAAGCCACGGCCAAGCAGATGCAGATTAGAGCAACTGATTACGAGGCCGACATCAAGCGAAAGAGCCGATCCCCGCAGGATCGCGGCACAGATGAAAAAGAGGACGCCGGGCGCCAGCCGATGGCCAGTCAAACGTTTTGGATTCACGACGCACGGGCTGGAAGCTTGGAAAGCGGAAAGACCTATCAATTTCGTATACGTGCAGTCATCGCAAACCTCTTGGCCGCCCATCCCGAACGATTCCGGGATCCCATGCACGCACGTGAGTTCTTCATTGATGGGCCATGGAGCGATCCAGTCGAGGTTACGATTCCCCCGGACATGTGGTTCTTTATTACCAGCAAAGTTGATCGCAACAAGGAAGTGGGTATCGAATTCTTCCGGTGGTTTGAGGGCGTTTGGGTGAGGAGTCCGCGCGGGAAGTTCACGATCGGCGATTCGCTGGAACTCCAGGCTCGTACGGTTGTTCCCAGTGATGTGGAGGGCGGAACCGAACGGCCTACGGTGGAGTACTCCGCCGGTGCCAAGATCGTTGATATCGATTTCGATCGAACACATCGCGAATGGAAGAAGGGGATAGGTCGTGACGGGGTGAGATTCGGGTCGGCAACCAAGGCCTGTTGCGTGGTGATGGTCGACGCTGATGGGCGCCTTTATGAACGGTTCGTCGTTACGGACAAGCGTGACCCGCGAAAGAAGATCGTCAGCGATAGGACGTATAAGCCGCCCCGTAGCGGCCCGTAGGATGATGGGTGGTTTTCAATTCACAACGTCGGTCGATTCACGATGCCCGACCTGTGAAGTTAAAGACGCTGGCATGAGTAGTTTCGGTTGCGGGCAACACGGGCAAACCCTACAATTGCCGCGCTTGGCGGTTGGACCAATCGGCACCGTAGGGTTTGGGAGCCCGATGGTCCCGCAGCGCACGACAGTTATGATGAATGGTTTGGTTGTTCGGTGCTTGCTTGGGTTGGTGGATGATAACCACCCGGCGCTACCAGCGCAACTTACAGGCCCGACGCCAACTAGGAGGATTATCCGTTGTCAATCTTGAAGTTATGTCTCGGCGGCGTTGGGCTGCGGGTGTTGATCTTGGCGCTCGTTGTCGCGGCCCCTGCTGTGGGGCAAGACGCGGTCGCCGATCTCGATCGAGCCATCAAGTTGTTCGACAGTCGAGACTTTCTCGGTGCGCAGGGTCTGCTGAGTCAGATCGACGAATCCAAACTCAATGAAAGCCAACGCAATGTGCGCACTGAGTACTTGGATCGCGTGCAGGTTGCCATCACCATGTCAGAGAAGGCGATTCGTGACTTGGAAGATGCTGAGTCGGCCGAAGCCAACGGTGAACTGGACCAAGCCGTTCGCTTGTTGGAGCGTGTCTTGGCGAACGACCACGCCGACGACCGCATCCGTGGTGCAGCCAGTGCCCGACTTCGCCAATTGCAGGGTGGCGAAGCAGCGCCCACTCCCGGACCGCAAACACCAACACCCGCTCCAACGACCACGCCACCCGCGTCGCAACCCGAACCGGACATGCCTACTGAAGACGTCGATCGTGCCAGAGTATTGACAGAAGAGGCTCACCAGATGATTCGCGCGGGTCGGTACGACGCGGCGAAACGGCTCTTCGAGGAAGCGCAGGGGCTTGTGCCGGGATACCCCGAAGCGGTTGATGGTCTGCGGCAGGTCGCAGAACACGAGCAGAATCAACTTGGCTCGCGCGACCGCTCGCTGATCGATCGCATTCGGGAAGAGAATCGGATCAATTGGCAGCGCACCGTAGCCGAATACCGCGAGGCGGATCGAATGATCCGCACCCAAGTGAAAGACGAGCAATTTGACGAAACACAGCAAGGCCTGATTCGCGCCCGGCAGATCGTAAAATCCGGCAAGCAGTTTGCTGATGTGCCCCACGATTACGAACTCCTTGAGGCCGAACTTGATGCCTTGCAAGGATTTGTGGATATCGAAGAGCGACGCTTCAACGATGAAAAAGTCGCCGAAGTTCGCCGCGAGGTCGAGCAGCAGCGTAAGCGACACCTACAAGAGGTCGACACGCGACGTAGCGAGCAGGTCGAAGCGCTCATGCGGCAGGCCGTCCAACATCGAAAAGACGGCGACCTGGACGCGGCCATCAATGTGTTACAGCAAGTCCGCGTGATTGATCCACGTTACAAACCGGCCATTTGGATGATGGACGGCGTGGACGAACTTCAGCAGAATCGTCGGTCGCGTGAAGTTCGTGACGATTTCTACGACCAATCGCGTAAGGTGCTGATCGATGTCGAGGAGTCGAAGATTCCCTGGCACGACCTGCTCCGCTATCCCAAAGATTGGCGCGAGTTGATCACCCGACCGTCGCGACAAGAGGCGGGCTCGCTGGGACCGGACCGTCGTCTGTTTGGAGCACTCGAAACACCGGTGCCGGTTGACTTCCGGGACGACCCTTTTGATCACGTGATTGAGCGATTTGCGACTGCCCACGATCTCAACATCATCGTCAATTGGAACGATCTCAAACGCGCCGGCGTCGTACCAACCACTCCTGTAAATCTCAGTTTGCCGCAAGAAATCACGCTGAAGAAAGCACTCATGGAGGTGCTCGATCAAGTCGGCGGTGGACTCGTTGATCTGGGTTTCGAGGTCGCCGAAGGCGCCGTCAAAGTGGCCACGCAATCCACGCTGGATAAGACTACCCGCACGGCCGTTTTCGACATCAACGATCTGTTGATGGAAATCCCCATGTTCAATGACGCCCCGGTGACCGACCTGGGAGATACCACGGAGCGTGCCGGGACACGGTCACAGCAAACGGATCAACCCTGGCAATACGGTGATGACGATGACGACGAGCCGGAAGAGGATCCCCAACGGCTCAACCGCGTGCAAAGAATCATCAACTTGATTCAAGACAGTATCGCACCGGGCACGTGGTACGAGCGCGGTGGATCTATCGGCACGATCAACGAAATTAACGGCCAATTGGTGGTCACCCAGAACTCCGCAGCACTCCGCCAGATTGGTGACCTGCTGGGTAAGCTGCGTGAGCAACGAGCGATTCAAGTCGCCGTCGAGGCCAGGTTCGTGACGGTATCGAGTCACTACCTGGAAGATCTTGGCATCGACATCGACTTCGTACTCAACTCCGGTAATGCCGGTTTCGATTTCATCCCCACGGGCGGGGGTCCGTTGACCGACCCCGTCTTGGGCACTACGCTTCTTCTTCCACGGCAGTTTTCCCGTCTGGGGTTCACGCCGGCGGTACCGGGCGGACTAGGTTTGGACCTCGTGCAGACACCCGTTGCGGGACAACTCGCGCAGCCGTTTGGGCAACCGCAGCTCGTTCCGCAGAACGCCGGCGGCGGTGGCCGGCAAGGCACCCCAGTCCCGATCATCAGTCGAGTTTCCGGTCTGACCAATCCCTCGAACCTTGGTAGCGATATTCCCGGAAGTTTTGCGGGGTCGTCAGTCGGACCGGCGTTCAGCTTGTTCGGCAGTTTTCTTGACAATATTCAGGTTGATTTTTTGGTTCGTGCCACTCAGGCCGATTCCCGCACCACGGTGCTTACGGCGCCGCGACTGGTTCTTATCAACGGGCAACGATCCTGGGTGGCGGTGACCGTGCAGCAGAACTTCGTGTCGCAGCTTATCCCGGTCGTAGCTACGGGTGCTGTGGCTCAGGCACCACAAATACAACAAATCAACTCCGGTGCCGTGCTGGATGTGACGGCTACGGTTACGGCCGACAAACGTTATGTCACGATGACATTGCGGCCGGGGCTAACGCGGCTCCTCGATGTTCAGACATTTCCGTTTGGAGGTGGAGCCGCCGGGGGCGGGTTCGGCGGCGGAGCCGGCGCGGCTGCCTTTATCCAATTGCCAACCCTCTCCGCGCAGCGCGTTTCGACAACGGTCTCAGTGCCGGATGGCGGCACTTTGCTAATCGGTGGACAAAAACTATCTTCCGAGACGGAAATCGAAGCGGGGGTTCCTGTTCTTTCCAAGATCCCGATTCTCAAACGGTTGTACTCGTCCAGGTCCATGATCAAGGACGAACAAACACTGCTGATCTTGGTGAAACCGAAGATCCTCATTCAGACGGAGCAGGAAGAAAAGGCTTTCCCGTCATTCCGATAGCCAGAGATGCACCACTGCTCATTGAGCAGTGCGAAACATCGTAGTTGGTCCAACACCTCTCGTAGCTGAAGGGTTGATGAAGTACTGGGCCGTTGAAAACGCCCACCGCGGGAAGACGAGACAGAAAAGCCACAGACACCCTGGCGATTGCATCATGAGTACAACCCAAACCAAGTCACAACATCAACCGGCTTCGTCACCTCCTTGCGGCGACGATCGCAATACCATCCTCGCGCGGGGTCGTGCAGTCTTGGAGATGGAGGCTGAGGCCATCCGCGATGCACGCGATCTGTTGGCCGATGCGTTTGTCGATGCCGTCCAGGCAATCGTGCGTTGCACGGGGCGTGTTTGCGTCACCGGCGTGGGCAAAGCGGGTCTGATCGGCAACAAGATACAGGCGACACTGGCCAGCACGGGCACGCTTTCGTACGGCCTGCACCCTGTCGAGGCGCTGCACGGCGACCTGGGTATGATCCACCCGGATGATGTGGTGATCGCCCTGAGCAAAAGTGGTAGCTCCGAATTGGTAGAACTGCTGCCGCGCCTCAATGCGCTCGGTTGTGTTGTCATCTTATTAACCGCTCGTCCCGGTTCGCCGGCCTCTCAGCACGCCCATCACGTGCTGGACATCGGGCAGCGTCAGGAAGCATGCCCGCTCGGGCTGGCGCCCAGTTCTTCAACCGCCGCCATGTTGGCACTCGGTGATGCGTTGGCTCTGACCGTTATGGACGTTAAGGCGATTCAACCCGAGCAATACGCCGGCTACCATCCGGGCGGCGCACTGGGGCGCCTGCTCATGAAGAGCCGCGAGGTCATGCGGACGGATGCCAATTGCCCGACGGTTTCGGATCAAGCCACCATGGCGGATTGCCACCGAGCGATGATGGGCGCCCCGCTCCGATCGGGCGCCGCCTGTGTCGTCGACTCGTCGGGGAAACTGACCGGCATCATCACGCACGGTGATTTCTTTCGCCTGTTCACTTCACCTGAACGAATCAGTGACGTGGCTGTGGCGAAGCTGATGACCCGCTCGCCCAAGTGCATCAAGGCAGATTCGCACGCTACAGACGCCCTACACCTCATGCAGGAACATAAAATCGACGAACTGCCGGTCGTTGACCACCAAGGAAAACTGGTGGGCTTGATTGACGTCCAAGACCTGATCTCCAAAGGCTTCACCGTTTTCGACCAAGCCTAACGTGCCGCCAATCAGTAATCTGAGCGTTGCTGCGCCATTGCTCTGCGGGCGCTGTTTACTTCCATCCCGAGATTCCGCACTTCACGAAGCGCAGTGGAACACGCTCCAAACATTCCACGACTCACGAAAAAACGTGCGACCAAGCACCGATCGCGTTGCGGTGGTCGAGTGCCCGGTGTCATCGGCACGGCGATTCATCGGAAACCTACATCTTCGTAGATTGCTGATCTTTCTCTTTGCGGATCCGCTCGATGATCTCTTCCTGGACGCTGGTTGGAGCACGCCGGAAGGCAGCAAACTCCATCGAGAAGGTCGCTTGGCCTTGGCTCATCGAACGCAAGTCTGTTGCATAGCCAAACATGTTGGCGAGGGGAACCTCGGCCAGAATGAAAACCGAATTGGTCTTAATTTCGGTGGCCGTGATGAATCCACGGCGTGAAGCCAAATCGCCCGTAACACCGCCCTGAAATTCCGACGGCACCTCAATCTCCACTTTCATGATCGGCTCGAGCAGCGCGGGCTTGGCCGCGCGCACGGCTTGTTTGAACGCCGTTCGTGCACAGACTTGAAACGCCATGTCCGAGGAATCCACGGCGTGCGATGAGCCATCTTCCAGAACCATCTTCGCCCCCACCACTTCAAAACCGGCAAGGGGGCCCTTCGCGCGGGCCATCTGAAATCCCTTGTCGACCGAGGAGATGTATTCAGTCGGGATACGCCCGCCGGTTACTTTGTTCTCAAACTGGTAATCGCCCTCGTCACCGTCCAAGTCCAGGGGAATCAAGGTTCCTACCACATGGGCGTACTGACCCGAACCCCCGGTCTGTTTCTTGTGCTTGTAATTGTATTTCGTCTCTACGGTCGGGGCTTCGCGATATTGCACTTTCGGACGACCGACCACGACGTTGGCTTTGTATTCGCGGCGCATGCGCTCGACGTACACTTCGAGGTGCAACTCACCCATACCCGAGATAATGGTCTGTCCGGAGGCATCATCGAACTTCGAGTGAAATGTAGGGTCTTCCTTTACGAAACGGTTGATCGCCTTGCCCATCGCCTCACGGTCGGCGTTGCGCTCCGGCTGAATCGCGATGGAGATGACCGGCTCGGGGAAATGCATGCTTTCCAGCGAAACGTTGATGCTCGCATCAGTCAAGGTATCACCGGATACGCAGTCGATCCCCATCACGCCGACAATGTCGCCGGCGCGTGCCGTTTCTACGTCTTCACGCTTGTCCGCGTGCAGTTTGTAAATGCGACCAATGCGCTGTGACTTTCCCGTCCGCGCAATCTTATACTTTTGCCCCTTACGCATTTCACCCTGATAGAGGCGGGTGTACGTAACCTGCCCGAAGGGCTCGTCGCAAATCTTGAAGGCCATTGCGATCGCAGGACCATCGGTATCGGCCGTAATGGTCATTTCCGCACCTTCGTTAGCGTTGTCGCACGCGTAAGCAACTCGATCAATGGGTGAAGGAAGATAGCGCGTGGTCGCATCCAACAAGCTCTGAACGCCCTTGTTTTGGTAAGCGGAGCCGACCAGCACGGGCGTAATCTCCCGCGCCAGCGTAGAACGCCGGATGGATGTATGGATTTGCTCTTCGCCGGCCTCTCGACCTTCCAGGAGAATCTCCATCAACTCGTCATCGTACAAACTCAACGCATCGAGCATACCATTTCGAGCGCGGTTCGCCTCTTCGAGCATCGATTCAGGAATCTCCTCAATGCGAACGATCTCCCCCTTCGGTCCATCGTTATAAACCGCTTTCATGGTGACCAGGTTGATCACGCCCATGAAGTCGTCGCCGACACCGATGGGCACCTGCAACGGAACGGCCACGTGACCGAGCTTGGTCTCCAATTCCGAAACCACTCGGGCCGGGTCAGCACCGATTCGATCCATTTTGTTGATAAAAGCAATTCGCGGAACGCGATAGCGCCGCATCTGGCGATCCACGGTAATTGTCTGCGATTGAACGCCGCCCACCGCACAAAAAACCAAAACGGCGCCATCGAGCACGCGCAGCGACCGCTCTACCTCGATGGTGAAATCGACGTGTCCGGGCGTATCGATAATGTTGATTTCACTTCCAGACCAAAAGACGGTGGTAGCCGCAGATGTAATCGTGATTCCACGCTCTTTTTCGAGCTCCATGAAGTCCATGGTGGCACCATCGCCGTCTTTCCCCTTTACCTCTTGAATACGGTGAATGCGACCGGTATAAAACAGAATCCGCTCGGTCAAAGTAGTTTTGCCGGAGTCAATGTGTGCGGAGATGCCGATGTTCCTGATATTACTAAGCCGTCCCATGATCCATTCGCGTCTTGTGTTCTGATAACTCTGTACATTGCCCGAGGTCCGATTGTGCACTTGCACTAACCGCACCTACAAAAAGACCGGCAACATCGCCATCGGCGAGTCGTCGCCGGTCTACTGTTTCGTTAAGTCCTTATTGGGTAAGGGTATACGGTGTAAAACGCATCTCCGGAAGAAGAAGTTCTACACCCGACGAGAGTAAGC
>Ga0214472_10004755_pt1 | contig 14322 bp, 11 predicted proteins | sample RVTome_6_FD_207662 | JGI IMG/M metagenome (GOLD analysis project Ga0214472, IMG submission 207662) | Soil microbial communities from uranium-contaminated site in the Upper Colorado River Basin, Wyoming, United States - RVT140D175 | ecosystem: Environmental > Terrestrial > Soil > Contaminated >... | reverse complement strand
TTGAGGTAAGATTTTGGATTAAAACTGCTACTATTATCCATTATTAATCAATTAGATATTTATAACAATTCAACTACTTTATTGAAAATTTCATGGAACATTTTTTCAGTCAATCGCCTGGTCTGGGTGTTATACCGGCTGCAATGATAGGAATCCAGCAGCCAACGTCCTCCAGTTAATTCATGCAAATGCCCATGGCCAAAGGGATAACTCTTCTGTTTCAAATCCAGGGCCATGAGCGTGGCTTTATGAGCGATCGTCCCCAATGCCAATATGACTGTACCGGGATCCAGTGCTGATAACTCAGCTTTCAGGTAATGATTGCAGGTGCTGATTTCATCTCCAGTGGGTTTATTTTCCGGGGGCAGGCATTTGACGGCATTGGTAATACGGCATTTTTTCAGAAGTAACCCGTCATTTTTATGCTCTGAAACCAGTTTATTGGCAAATCCGAACCGATGCAGGGTTTCATACAACAGTATGCCCGCATAATCACCGGTAAAAGGACGGCCGGTGGCATTGGCACCATGCATACCCGGCGCAAGACCGACGATTAACAATTTCGGATGAAGATCACCAAACGGAGCAACCGGTTTTGCGTGGTAATCCGGGTAATCCTTGCGCACTGCTTTCAGAAATTTATCCAGTCGCGGACATTGCCTGCAATCAGGATCAAAATGGGACATAAAATATTATAACTATTGGTTATATGGCTGATTTTGGCTAAAAAATGAACGGTACAAATATCTATAATCTACTTTTAATATATTTATTATCTTATTGTAATTATTATATTTTTACCATGATAATTCTGTGGGTACTTGAGTTTGATTGCGATTATGCCGGTAATTTGAACTGGCAGGATAGACATGACGTCGCATCCGGTTGAATTGTCCTATGGGTTGATGATCCGGAAGAGCATGCCATGGAGCAAATGAAAGATTTTCGCAAAATGCCGTTTGTTCCTGGGTATCGAAGTCCTGGGCGGGAATAGTTATCCGGGCCATCGGCATGAACGGTGAATCAGACTCTTTCCATTCGATGGTTGGATCTTCGATAGACATATTTTTCTCCGGGATTTGCAGCTGAACCATGAAATCAAAACAGGCCTCCCCTGCTTCCAGTGCCTGTTTAAGGTTACTGCGCAGGAAATCCGGATTGGTCACATCCAAGGCTGAAGAAAATTCGTGGCCTGCACAAGGTTTGGCACTGAATTTGATATTGTGCGGGCCGAGTTTATAGGCAGTAATACTGAAATATTGGGGCGACAGCAGACTGGGCGGTGGCGGTGTCAGCGTCTTTTTGGCCAGAAACAATTCATCAATACGCCATTTGAACGGATTCCAGCCGCTGAAGATAAAGCCCAACAGGGCCTCGGGCCTGGACACCAGTTCGTTGTAGTCGTAAATATCCTTGATAAAAAATACCGGACTGTTGGTCATCAGAAAATCCTGGGTGGGAACCTGATTGGCCGCCACCTGCAGCGGCTCTCCCGGTGGATCCATGATTTTTACCGCCATGCCGCGCGCATCACTTTTCTGGTCATCGCTGATAGAGAGATCAAAGTGGCCGTTAGAGAACCGGATCCAGGCCTTGTAGCGTTGCCCCGGCTTCTGGAAAATGCCGTGACGCAGGGAAAACTCAATAAAATTATTGGTTTCAAACCAGGCACGGACACAGGCATGGGCCTTGGCATGGGCACCGCGCGCAATATAAGTGGTCTTGTAATCTTCGAGCAGCTTTTCAAAGTTGGTGACAGCAGTTTCTGCCTGCCTCGCTTCATCCGGCTGGTAGATTTCTTCTTTTGAAGCAGTTGTATTGCTGTCCGTACAGGCGGCAATAAATAATACCAGACATAAAATGCTGTATTTTACTACCGTACCCATCATAGTGTTTTCATGTATTCGATTAGTGCACGGATGTCATCTTCAGTCAGTGGCGGCAGCCCATCATAACCGGTGCCATATTCATGGCCACTGTTACTGTTACCTTCAAGCGTGGTATCAAACAGGAATGCGCCCGGCGCTTCTGCGGTCACATAGCCAACATTAACGGGATCGAATTCCCATGAACCGATATAAAAGGACTTGTCGCGTTTGTCCGCAGGCAATAGTAATTGATAAAGATTCGGGACCGAACCATTGTGCAGATAAGGGGCGCCGGTCCAGATCCCGTTAAGCGGTCTCGCCTTGTAAGCCAGCAACGCTTGCCCGGAAGTTTCCGTGCCACGCTCCATAATCTTTCCATCCAGATATTTGGGTGGATGGATCTCTTCCCCGTGACCCAGTTTTCCGGCATCCCGTTTTGCCAGCAACACTTGCAGAGGATTATTTTTTAATACCCCTACCATCACATTGTTTACAATAAATAATGCAGGTGCCTCATCTTCAAGAATGGCGCCCTTTTGATAGAACCTCGGTTTGCCTGCAAAGATTCCACTCTTGCCTTTATGTTCCAGGGCATTTGTTGCCATCAGTGGATCAGTCTTGATTGCGGCCAGGCTGCTCATACGCACAATGATCTTGCGCTCCGGATCAGTGCGGTAGATGTCTTCATGACAAGCTGTGCAATATTTGGCGTAGAGTGGTTTGCCCTGCCCTGCTTTTGCCTGATTTATTGGCGGCAGGTTTTCCGGCCATAACGGCGAGTGCAGTCTGGACACCAGCATCTCGAGTTTGCGCAGATTACGGGTCTTGATTGAGGATTCATAACCGCCATCAAAAAAGAACAGCCATTTTTTCGGGGTGGTGTTGACCTGACCGAATACCCCGATCACCTCACCCACGTTCCGGGCCAGCGCACCCACATGGGAATTGGCCTGCGACCCGTTCCATTCTACATAGTCGTGCTGTGGTGTATCCCACATGTAGGGATAACTGGTCGGCGCATTGGGCGGGTTGTAATTATTTTCTACACCTGTCAGATACAATCCCTTGTTGAGAATAGCGCCGAATGCATCCAGGCGGGAAAAACCATATTCAACTTCGGTATGATTAAGCTGGTTATAATCCCGAAGTGTTGCGTATTCCTTTTCCAGTTTGCTCTTGAGTAAAGTGCTCTCATCACCCGCTGCATTCTCGCCCAATACCCGTTGTTCAAAACGTATAAAGGCTTCAGGATCATTCAGGGTATTTGCCAATACCTGTTCCAGATCTTCACGAAATCCGGGGAAATCAGCCATAGCTTGCCCGCCATCAATACGGATAAATTTACCGCCATATTTAATTTGCTGCGTATGACAAGCGGCACAGGTAAAACCAAGCTGCCCGTCATACGTGGTAACCCCTATTGGCAGGCCATCCGGATTTTTCTTTGACGCCGGAACGGGAATATAACCATAACGCAGCATGTTTTCCTGGTTGCGGAACAGGGATTTACCATTGCTTTGTTCAAGATTGGCAAAAATTTCATAATTCATAAACCGCGAACCCTGATCCGTAAAATAAAAATATTGCCGGTCTTTCTCCGACCAGTTCTGGTCCAGATAAATTATTTTTTCAGGATTCAGTGCATCGGGATCAATTAAAACACTTTCAGTTGCTGATACAGGCAAATTAAATACAAATACAAGAAAGGAGATCAGGTAACAGGAATTTATGTGTTTGGTCATAAGCATTAACCGCTGTTTAGTCTCTTGATAATAACTCGTTCAACAAATTATCCTGAAAATTAGGATTGGATGTCAGATTATTGTGCTTCTCACACAGGAAAACTGAATGGTCCAGTGGGAAAAAACTGTATTTATGCCGGGGCACACTGGGATCAAGTACATCCCGGCCCAACAGTGAGGCTTTGGTCACTGAACCATCACCGGGTTCCAGCAAAAGAGCATCGTAATTTATTCCCTGCACCGGTTTGCTTATCTCCTTCGAATACATCCTGATCAGGGATTCCCCATCAACATCTTCAACCAGAATCCGGGCCGGGGTGAGATGGCAGGCGCCGCCAAACACAACCAGTCTGGGATGGACCTCTGGTAAAGGCACAGTCAAAGACCAGACAAACCGCCGTGCCCGTTCCAGCCTTTTTTCAAAATAGACTTCCAGCACAGAAAGATATTCCTCTGCCGCCTGCGGGTTTGTGAAACTGGAGCGAATCCGGTCTCTGACTTTGGGATCAAATATGGACCACTGGAAACGGCGCCAGATGTTCACATCAAACAGGTCGCGATCCAGCATGTTGCCCTCACTGGTAATGATCCAGTTGTTCAAGGGATGCGGAAATAGCTGGAACAGACTGGGCATGGTTGCCATGGTTTCCGTGTGGACTTTTTCTGCCCCGGCGAACCTGATGCCATCAATGAACAGATTCAGGATCTTGACCGAACCAAGGTTGGGTGTGCCCAGCAGAATCACCCGGCGTACCCGTTCCCCGCCATACATATTGACCGGAAAATCATTGCTTTCCAGGACATCTTCACGGCCGTAACGTATATAGTAACGAGTGATGAGGCCACCCATACTATGGGCCACGATATCCACTTTCAGGGCTGGATCATCATAATCCTTACGTATCTGGTCAATGAAGTCAGCCAGTTTCCGCGCAGTAATTACATTATCCTGGCGCCAGTCATAGTAAAAAACGTAATAATTTTTATGTGTCTTGTCTGCTTTTTTGCCAACAGTGGCAAGTTGGTATTCAGCTACATCATGCAACGTGCGGACAATCTTGCCATAAAAATCCTTGCCTACGGCGGCATCCGCAACCTCGAATGCCTCTATGTTATCCGGCATGGGCTCCAGTGTTTGCGGATCAATTTCGAGTGCAAGATCGGAATAATCACTGGTCAGTACCCGTCCCAAAGAACCAATCCAGATCTCTTTACCGGTAGTTGTGTCCCTGAGCTTGCTGCCCATGACCCCATGGATAAATACCACCGGTGGCTGGTCTTCCACCGCCATGCTTTGCATATAAAGGCGATGCAAATCAGGTGTCTGGGTCTTTTTGGTGTAATGTATGCCGGCATAGAACGCGACCGCAATTAACAAGGAGGCAAAAAATATCCGGTAAAACAGAAGGCGCTTGTATAGCGTGAATTTCATACCATGATCCGGCTCAATCAATCATAATTGTTGAACATTGCATATGATAATGCATATATGACTATGTTCCTTAAATTATTTAGCATAATGATCAAAATAATGCTGAAATTTGCAAGACAGACAATTAAACGGAAAATTATAATAAATACTTCTATTACTATAATTGTCTATTCAAGGTAATTACATAACTATACAAAGCAATATATCCTGATGAAAGTCGCTATCCTCGCCGGTGGGTTGGGCACACGCCTTGCCGAAGAAACCGAAACGAAACCAAAACCCATGGTGGAAATCGGTGACAAGCCGATTTTGTGGCATATCATGAAATATTTTTATCACTATGGTTTTGATGATTTTATAATCGCGCTTGGTTACAAGGGAGATGTGATTAAAAAATACATGATGGATTATTGTTATTTGAAAGCCAATCTGAATATAAATTTCAAATCAGGAGAATTAATCTCTCATGGAGGATTTCGTCCGGACTGGAAGATTGAATTAATTGACACCGGCATGAATACCCTGACCGGCGGACGGATAAAAAAACTGGCCCCTTATATAGGTGAGTCGAATTTCATCATGTCTTATGGTGACAGTCTTTCAGATATCAATCTGGACGCTCTAATTGAGTTCCATAAATCACACGGGAAAATTGCAACCATGGTGGCTGTCAGACCACCCGCCAGATTTGGACACATTGAAATGGACGGGAATAATGTTATTGAATTTTCTGAAAAACCACAAAGCAAGGAAGGCTGGATTAATGGCGGCATATTTATATTTGAATCCGCTATTTTTGATTATATCCGCGGGGATGACACTCAACTGGAAAAGGAACCCTTGCAATTATTGGCTAAAGAAGGCCAGCTGATGGCTTATTATCATGATTCATTCTGGCAATGCATGGATACACTCAGGGACAAACGACTATTAAATTCCTTTTGGGAGACTGCATGTGCACCATGGGCAATCTGGGAACAATAACATTAATATTCTGGTTACCGGTCATAAAGGATATATCGGTTATGTTCTCATTCCGGCGTTAATTGAATCCGGTTATAAGAACATCATTGGTCTGGATACGGACTTATACAGACAATCGTTATATTACGGGCAGGATTATTCGGGGCCTGAACTGAATAAAGACCTGAGGGACATTACGCCTGATGATTTAAATGGAATTGATACAATCATACATCTGGCAGGACTATCCAATGATCCATTGGGCAATCTGAACAGCACTCTGACCTATGAAATTAACTATCTTGCAACCCTTCGACTTGCAGAACTCGCAAAAACATCCGGAGTAAAACGATTTATATTCTCGTCTTCCTGCAGTGTATATGGCGCATCTTCAGGACAACAACTTTCAGAAACCTCTGAAACAGAACCTGTCACCGATTATGCAAAATCGAAGCTGCTTTCAGAACAGGGATTATCAGAACTTGCTGACGCTGATTTTTGTCCTGTGTTTTTGAGAAATGCCACTGCTTACGGTCTATCACCAAAAATGAGATTTGACCTCGTCGTCAATAACCTCTCCGCCTGGGCATACACTACAGGGAACATATTCCTGAAAAGTGATGGAACTGCATGGAGGCCATTGGTCCATATCAAGGATATCTGCAGAGCGTTTATCTCTACAATATCAGCCCCTGAAGAAAAGGTTTTTAACCAGATATTCAATGTAGGCAGCAATCTGGATAATTACCGCATAATTGATATCGCCTGTAAAATACAACAAAAAATGGCTGGCACAGTTATCAAGTTTGCTGATAATGCTGAAAAAGATACACGTAATTACAATGTGAGCTTTGACAAGCTGGAAAGGGAATTCCCTGAACTTGAAAATACAGTTTCACTTGATGAAGGTATTGATGAAATATACAGGTCATTCAGGGAATATGGCCTTGATGCGGGAGAATTTGAAAGCGCCAGATATAACCGGCTTGAATGTATAAAATTACTTCAAAAAGAAAAAACACTGAATGAATCCTTGAGATGGAATTAATCTCCAGAACCTGGTTTAACAATCTGCCTCATGACAGCCAGCGATGCTGTAAATTTTCAGGGATGTGCGATCTGGAAATCATCATGTCGCTTGGCAATGTACCTGTTGCTGACAAATTGCTTTCTGATAATGAGCTTGATAATAAAGAATTTATTGCTCCACTTGAACTGGCATTTTCACCCGGCAGCAAACTTGTTCAGATTACCAACACAATACCTGCCGCATATTTATATAATGAACATTATCCGTATTTTTCTTCCGTTTCTCCTGCCCTGTTAAAACATTTCAGTGCCAGCGCCAGCAACCTTGTCAGCAAATTGAAACTAGGCAGTTACAGTCTTGTGGTAGAAGCAGCCAGCAATGATGGGTATATGTTGAAAAATTTTTATGATCGGAATATTCCTGTATTGGGGATTGAGCCTGCAAAAAAGCAGGCAGAAACAGCAGCCCAACAAAACATACCAACAATTAATACATTCTTCACCGCAAAATTAGCAACTCAGCTTGTAACAGAAAATAAAGCTGCAGACCTTTTTCTTGCCAACAATGTACTGGCACATGCCGAAGATCTGAATGATTTTGTAAAAGGCATATCAATAATACTTAAAACTGATGGCATGGCAGTTATTGAAGTCCCTTATGTGGTCGACCTCGTTAATATGGGTGAATTTGATACGATTTATCACCAACATATCTATTATTTTTCATTGATGTCCCTGGCCCCGGTATTCAGGAAATACCAAATGTATATAAATGATATTGAACATCTGGACGTCCACGGTGGTTCTATCAGACTGTACGTTCAGAAAATAAATAACACAGGTAGCTCAATACACAGATTTATGAAAAATGAACAAAATATTGGCCTGGACAAAATATACTTCTACAAAACTCTTGATACAAATAGCAAAAAACTGAAACAAAACCTGCTGAAGTTGTTGTATTCAATAAAATCAGGAAATAAATCCATGGCCGCTTATGGCGCAGCTGGCAAGGCAACTACATTCCTTGCTTATATGCAGATAGATAAAAAAATCATTGATTATGTTGTTGATCTGAGTGAACGCAAACATGGATTGTATATGGGCGGAAACCATTTGAAAATTTATCCTACCAGCAAACTTCTCACGGACAGGCCTGACTATACATTAATACTGGCCTGGAATTTTGCTGATGAAATTATCAAGCAAATGCGTGAATATCATGGTATTGGTGGAAAATTTATTATTCCAATCCCGGAACTTAAAATTGTCTAGTAACTTTGGATAGTATTAATACAAATTGCCCCAATTGCAGTCAATCTGTATCTGTAAAATTTCACTCCATTACAGATGTTCCGGTTAATTCATGCATCACACTTGATGCCGCTGAAGAAGCCATAAAATACCCAACCGGTAATATTGAACTCTGTTTTTGTCAAAATTGCAGTTTTATTTATAACCGTACATTCGATATAAAACTGGTTGAATATTCATCCAGGTATCAGGATCAGCAGGCATATTCTGCAACTTTTGGTGCTTTTCAGGAAAATCTTGTAAATACCCTGATTCAAAAATACCATCTTCAAAATAAATCAATCATGGAGATAGGTTGTGGCAAAGGAGATTTCCTGAAACTTCTCTGTAGTACAGGAAATAACAAAGGTTATGCAATTGATCCAATTGCCGATCCCCGTTATTTCGCAGACATCAATAATGGTAACATCGTAATTTTTCCGGAACACTATTCAACCAGACACGATAAGATACATGCAGACCTGATATGCTGCCGCCATACACTGGAACACATTCCTGATACTGCTGATTTCATAAAACTGCTGAGAAATAATATAGCAGGGAAAGTAACCAACCTTTTTTTTGAGGTGCCTAACACACAGATCATTATTGACAACTGTTCGTTTCAGGATATTTATTATGAGCATTGTTCTTATTTTACCGCTTGCTCGCTGAAATATCTTTTTGAAACAAACGGTTTTTACGTCGAGTCTATTGATCTTGCCTATAATAACCAATATCTCCTTCTTTTTGCTTCTTCAGAGAAGAATGACAAATTTCCATCTTGTGCAAAAGCAGGTAATAAATTAACGATAAATTCACTTGATGATTTTGTCATTAAAATTGCAGGTCGCATACAACACTGGAAATCACTGATTGAATCTCTTCAAAAAAAGAACAAGAACATTGTTATATGGGGCTCAGGATCGAAATGCATGGGGTTTTTGAGTGCGCTGAAAATAATGCCTGATAATCTATATATAGTTGACATTAATCCAAACAAGCAAGGTAAATTCAGTCCTGGACTTGACATACCTGTTGTTTCGCCGGAAATCTTCTCTCATACGAAAATCAATACAGTAATTGTTATGAACAGTATTTATGAAAATGAAATAAAAACAAAAATTGCTGAATATTCAAAAATACCTGAGGTTCTACTCTTATAGAATATCATCTGAGTTTCTTGTCAATACGGTTGATAAAATCCAGTTTTTCATACAGATTTAATGATAATGCCATTACCAAATCGTGCATTAACAACCTGATGTTTCTTTTCTTTAGTGCATATTCAAAAAGATATTTATAACACAAAAAACGCTCTTTTTTATCAAAGATATTTTTATTGATAATACGGATGTATCTGCCATACAAAGTTACCCGTCTATACGGTTTCCTGTTGTTAACGGCAGAATCAAACCATACCAGTGACCGCGTACGGTCAGGATAAACTGATCTGGAATAACGCTGTGAATGTTCACGTATTATTATTAATGGTTCATTAATTTTCATAAATGCACCACGCAAGGCAGTTTCAGCAATCAATATTTTGTCAGAATTAATATAGTTGCCGTGCAGTTCTGAATTAATCAGCACATTTCTGTGGAATAAGCCGAAAAAAAATTCGCAGCCTGTCATATCCTTGATCATTGGTCTGAATCTTTGTGAAGGAATAGCGGAGTATAAACCGTCAAAACCGGGATCATATTCCCTGATGATATTGTTGTTCTTGTCAATTTCACGGATTAGACTGAAACATAAAACTGCGGCAGGATTTTTTTCGAGCAAGCCCACTGATTTTTCAATGAATGAGGGGGCAATCATGTCATCATGGGCCAGCCATTTGAAATATTTGCCTGATGATTTATGGAAACAATTGTCGTAGTTAGGTCCGGCGCCAAGATTAGTTGCATTTTTGATATAAGTGATTCTACGGTCCTTTTCCTGATATTCCCGGCATATGCCTTCTGTGTCATCATTCGATGCATTATCAGATATAATAAGTTCGAGATTCTCCCACGTTTGGGCAAGGACGGATTCTATTGCCAAACGCAAATATGCCGCCCCGTTATACACAGGAATGCCGACACTGACTAATGGGTCAATATGTGGGTTCATGACTGTATGAAAAATATTTTCATATTAGTGACTATAGGCATGAATAGATAACGAGACAAGATTAAATTAAATATCATACATGTTCAAAAATCCCGGGAATATCGTGAGTAGCTATCTGGCTAAAATTACCGGTTTATTCAAATTCGGGCCGCGAGAAATAACCCTGCCCGATTTTCTGGTTATTGGTGCAGCAAAAGCTGGTACTTCAGCATGCATTACCAACCTTGGCAGACATCCGGATATATTCATAGCATCAAAAGAAGATAAAATCAGATGTTTAAAGGATGAAATATTTCTCTATGATTTTGATTATCTCGGACATGGGGAAATAAAATTTTTCTCGGAAAAAGAGTTTTATGACAAAGGAAAAGACTGGTATGCGGCTTTTTTTAATAAATCCTGGCGCAAATTGAAAGGTGAGAAAAGCCCAGACTATTTATACAATTATGAAAATTACAATAAATTCAAGAGTAGAACATGTGATAGAATTAAAGACCTCTTGCCTGATGTAAAAATCATTATTCTGTTACGAGACCCTGTAAACAGATCTTTCAGTCACTGGAACCATATACAAGACCAATTATATAAATCGTCTGAAAAATACCACCATAAATCATTTTATGACTGCATAACTGACGAGGATGAGCAGAATTTCATATTAAAAAATAGTGACTACTATCAAAATATAGTTGGTTACTTGTCTGTATTTGGAAAAGAAAAAATCCATATCGCCATTCAGGAAAGAATTATTACAAATATGCATGATGAATATATGAAGATGTTCGATTTTCTGGGTGTAAAAAGAAAACAAAAACTTAATTTTACAATAGTCCATAAAAGAGACTACAAAGACAGGGAACTCGATAATAAAAGCCTGGAATACCTTAAGGAATACTATCGTGATGGCGTATCCAAACTCAAAGATCTGTTGAATGATGATCTGACGGAATGGCGGCAATATTAATTTATCAGTTAGTCTACTGCCTGCTCCCATCCGGACAACCCATGGATTTTGTGAACCGGGTAGTTAATTCACACACCAGAACTTCAAAATTAATTCAGGGGGCATGTAGCCACCTGAATTAATTTGGCAGAGAGGGTGGGATTTATTCCGTACTTCCCTGTACTCCACCCCTTCGGGGCCAGCTTCCCTGTTCAAAATCGCTCCCGGCGATTTTGTGAACCAAGCGGGTTCATTCACACACCACACACCCAAATTAAAATGAACCAGTTTACTGGTTCATTTTAATTTGGCGGAGAGGGTGGGATTTGAACCCACGAGGGAGTTGCCTCCCTGCCGGTTTTCAAGACCGGTGCATTCAACCGCTCTGCCACCTCTCCGGATTTAATACTTTTTAAATATGTTAACTGTTTACCTGTATACGCACCGGTACCCGGTGCACTATGACGTACATCCTGTACGTTACCCCGATGGGGCCAATGCCGCTACGCGACATTGTTCCAGTTTGCTGACATATACCTTCCATGGTATATGCCCTTCGGGCACGCTTCGCGTGTCCAATTTCACTCCCGGTGAAATTGTCCCGGCAAACTGGTCAACCGCTGCCACCTAATCCGAAGGGGCGCAAGCATACCCGATTGTCCGGCTTGAGCAAAGAACCGCTATGTCACAGAAAATTCACGGGATTTCATTTCTTTAGCGCAGAACTTCACTTGAAATATTCCGTCAGACCCCTATATTAGAGTCTACTTTAATCAATTGGAGGTTATAAATCATGAGTCAGCATCAATATGCCGTTGCCCGGCCAGCTGAATCTTTACTCGCGACCAACAAGCTGATCCGGAACACTTATATGTTGCTATCCATGACGCTGCTGTTCAGTGCGGCTATGGCGGGTGTTGCTATCGCTACAAACATGCCTTACCTGGGGGTATTAGTGACCCTGGGTGGTTATTTTGGCCTGCTGTTTTTAACCTCATATCTCAGAAACAGTGCCTGGGGCCTGCTTTCAGTCTTTGCCCTGACCGGTTTTATGGGCCTGACTCTGGGGCCAATGATTAATGCTTACCTGAGTTTTTATTCCAATGGCGCCCAGTTAGTCATGACGGCTATGGGTGGTACCGGTGCAATATTCCTGGGACTTTCAGCCTATGCCCTGACGACCCGTAAGGACTTCAGTTTCATGGGCGGCTACCTGATGGTTGGTATTCTGACTGCGTTCCTGGCAGGCCTTGGTGCATTGATTTTCAGTATACCTGCCCTGTCAATGGCTGTTTCCGCAGTATTCGTCATGCTGATGTCAGGTTTGATCCTGTACCAGACCAGTGAAATGGTTCATGGCGGTGAAACCAACTACATCATGGCGACAATTACACTATACGTTTCACTCTACAATCTTTTCACCAGTCTACTTCATTTGTTAGGGGCGTTCGCCGGCGAAGATTAATCCAGCAACAATCAAACTGTTAAATCCAAAAAGCCCGGTCCAGCCGGGCTTTTTATTGTCTCCGGCTTGTTGATAATGGCTCCTGATGCTAGCATCTCCACTTCTTTTGGCCGCCACATTGGCCAAATGCACAGAATCAAATGAAGTCTAGTGGGGAAAATTATAATGAGAATAGGTATCCCGAAAGAGATTTATTCCGGTGAAAGACGCGTTGCAACGACTCCCGAAGTCACCAGCCAGTTACTGAAACTGGGTTTCAGCGTTAGCGTTGAAACCGGTGCCGGTGCCGCAGCCAATTATCCTGATGATGCCTACCAGGCTGCTGGCGCAGAAATTGTCCGTGATACAAAATCCCTGTGGTCAACTGCGGACATCATTCTGAAAGTCCGGGCACCGGATAATGATGAAGTCGAATTGCTACGTGAAGGTCAGACCCTGATCAGTTTTATCTGGCCTGCTCAAAATAAGGAATTAATGGATCGGCTGGCAGCCAAGAAAGTCACCGTACTCGCAATGGACAGCGTTCCCCGTATTTCCCGCGCACAAAAACTCGATGCTTTAAGTTCCATGGCCAACATTGCCGGTTATCGCGCAATCATTGAAGCTGCACAACATTTTGGCCGTTTCTTTACCGGCCAGATTACCGCCGCCGGAAAAATTCCACCAGCCAAGATCATGGTTATCGGTGCCGGTGTGGCTGGTTTGGCTGCGATTGGTACTGCAAAAAGTCTGGGTGCCATCGTACGTGCTTTCGATACCCGGCCTGAAGTCAAGGAACAGGTCGAAAGTATGGATGCGGAATTCCTGATGCTGGATTTTGAAGAAGAAGGTTCTGGTGTTGGTGGTTATGCCAAGGTCATGAGTCCGGAATTCATCAAGGCGGAAATGGAACTCTTCGCCGCCCAAGCCAAGGAAGTCGACATTATTATTACTACAGCACTTATCCCCGGCAAACCTGCCCCGGAACTCATCACTGAAGACATGGTGAAAACCATGAAAGAAGGTAGCGTGATTGTGGATCTGGCTGCTGAACAAGGTGGTAACTGTAAACTGACTGAAGCCAACAAGGTCGTCAGCAAACATGGTGTCACGATTATTGGTTATACAGATTTACCCAGCCGTCTTCCCACTCAATCGAGCCAGCTTTACGGCACCAACATCCGTCATTTACTGACGGACATGTGCAAGGAAAAGAACGGTGTCATCACGGTAGATATGGAAGATGAAGTCATTCGTGGCGCGACAGTCATTAATAATGGTCAGATTACCTGGCCGCCACCACCGCCCAAACTTTCCGCAGCTCCACCCAAACCGGCCGCCAAGGCAGTTGAACCTTTCAAGAAAGTAGAAAAGAAACGCACTGTCATGGGTTTGTTAATGCCATTCATTATCGGTGGTATTGCATTGTTTGGTCTGGGTCTCGTTGCTCCGCCCGCATTCATGCAGCACTTTACCGTTTTTGTACTCGCCTG
>Ga0214472_10004754_pt1 | contig 14322 bp, 12 predicted proteins | sample RVTome_6_FD_207662 | JGI IMG/M metagenome (GOLD analysis project Ga0214472, IMG submission 207662) | Soil microbial communities from uranium-contaminated site in the Upper Colorado River Basin, Wyoming, United States - RVT140D175 | ecosystem: Environmental > Terrestrial > Soil > Contaminated >... | reverse complement strand
GCGATGATGCGGCGACCGTGCAGATACTTGGCGCCACCACGGAAGTCGCTGACGCTCGCGCCGGATTCGCTGGCGATGAGGCACCCCGCCGCGACATCCCAGGGCGCAAGCCCGAATTCCCAGAAGCCGTCGAGCCGCCCGGCGGCGACATAGCAGAGATCCAGGGCGGCGCTTCCGGCGCGGCGAATCCCCCGGCTCGCGGCGAGTGCATGAGCGCAGATCGTCAGATTCAGCCGGCTCAGACTCGCGCGCTCGTAGGGAAAGCCGGTCGCGAGGAGAGAATCCGCCAGACGCGCGCGCGCCGAAACCGAAAGCGTCTGCGCGGGCACGCCGGCGTGCGGTCGCTCAAGGACGGCGCCGCCTCCACGATGGGCCAGGAACAACTCGTCGAGCGCCGGCGCGTAGACCGCGGCGACATCGGGCTTGGCCCCCGTCCAACGTGCGATCGAGATGCAATAGAAGGGGAAGCCGTGGACGAAGTTGGTCGTGCCGTCGAGGGGATCGACGAACCAGACGGGGCGCCGGGGATCGAAGTCATGGGTGTCGGCCTCTTCGGCCACCACCTGATCGTCGGGAAATTCCTCGCGCAGATGCGAGAGCAGCGCAGCCTGCAGGAGATGATCGAGTTCGGTGACGAGGTCGACGCGCCCCTTGTGGCGCACGTCGAGGCGGCCGCGTTCCGCCTCGAGCAGTTTCTCCCCCAGAGGCGGAAGCCAGCGGCGAAGTCGATCGACGATGTGCGGCGCCTCCACGTCATCTCTCCAGGAGCTTCGAGAGCCGCCCGCCGACGGCCTGCGTCCGGAAGCCCCACAGGCGCGCGTCCGGCTGGCGCCAGCTGCCCGGTGGGAGCGCCGCCTTCTGGCAGAGCGCCTCGAGGAATCCCTCTCGATCGAGGCCATGCTCGATGGCGACCTGCGGCAAAAGCAGCGCGCGCCGTCCGCCCTTGTCGAGGATCAAACCGTGCCCGCCGATCTCGATCGCATCGGCCGCGAGGGGAAAGAGTTCGCCGAGCAGCGAGAGTTCGATCTCGATGCGATCGCGCTCGGCGGGTTTTAGCCGGTCGAATCTCTCGTCGTCGAGGACGGCAGCGCGGGCCATCTCGAGCACCGTACTCCAGAGTGGCGGAGAATCGGCGATGGTCCCGATGCAGCCGCGCAATTCGCCCGCGCAGCGGAGCGTGACGAACGCCCCGCCGCCCCGCTGGAGAACCTCGAGCTCGGAGCTGAGAGCCGGCGGATCCGCACCGTGCAGTGCCGCATCGACGGCCACGGCCGCGAGCAGCAACAGCGCGTCGAGTGCCTCGTCGTCGAGTGGGTCGGGCTCGCGTGTCATGGGTTCAGACTATACGATCGCGCCACGCGGGTGGAGGGCCGACTTTCTCGTGTCCGCGGTCGCTCATGGCAGCAGCTCGTAGCACCAGAACTCGCCACAGCGGCCCTCGGATCGGATTCCGTCGACGTTCTCGATCTCGTCAAGCGTCAAGACGCGCCGCACGCCCATGGCGCGCAGAGCTTCGATGCAGCCCACGTTGGCGCCGCCACAGCAGCGGCTGCGCATGGCCAGATGGCTCGGCGGCACGAAACCACTGCTGCCGCCCACCAGCGGCGCCCCGCTCAGAACGGCCCACTGCATCGCCCGCGCGTCGCCAGCCGTCTCGGCGGACTCGCCACATGGCTGCGGCAAGATGGTCCACGGGCGATCGGGTCGCGCGGCGAGACGCGTGATGAGTTCTCGCTCCGCCCCGTCCGCCTCGAGGCGAACGCGCGGCAACCTCCCAGGAGCCACATCGAGAACGACGAGCGCGAACAGGAGGGCGAGCACCGCCCGCGGAGCGGGCCGGGCGCGCGCCCAGAGCAGCGTCGCCCCCACCGGCGCGAGGAGCGCCAGCGCGAGAGTCGCAGGTTGAAAGAAACGATAGGAAGCCCGGATCGCTCGCAGGGGCCACAGGAGATCCTGAAGCCACGCGAAGGGAAGCGACGGCTCGCTCGCGGCGAAGGGGACCGGCGCGGAGCGTCCGAAGGCGAGCACGACGCCGAAGGCCGCGGCCAGGAGTGCCACCAGGATCCAGCCGCGGTCCTCGCCGCGCCGTCGGCCGAGCCCCACAGCCACCACGCTCAGAGCGAAGAGACCCCACCCGGGGTAGATCACTCCCCGGCCCGGAATCCACGACGGCCACGCCATGAGGTGAGACCGCGGACCGTGCCAGAGATCGAAGATGCGCGCGGCGTAGGGCCCGCTCTCCTGCACACCACGGTCGAAGCCCTCCACCGTGGCAGCCGCCAAGCGGTAGGGAGTGCTGTAGAGCCAGAGAACGGCGCCGAACGTCGCGAGAGCGATCAGGAGGCGGGCGCGCTCGCGCCGCCCGCCAACCCAGAAACAAAACGCGGCGAGGGGCAGCACGACGACTAACGCGCTCGCGAGGCCGTAGATGCCGAAGGCAAGTTGAGCGCAGAGCGCGAAGAGCAGCAACGCGGCCCCGCCGCGGTCACGCCGCCGCAACCGCAGGACGCCCAACAGCGCCCACGGGATCCATGGACTCGGCAGCTGATTCAGATGATGCCAATGCGCCGCGGCATAGGGACAGAGCACGAAGGCGAGGCCTGCCAGCGTGCCCTGGCGCTCGCTCAGGCCCAGGGCCCGGCCCAGCTGGATCGTCGCGATGAACGCCAAGCCCACGCTGAGCGCGAAGGCCGCGAAATACAGCCGGCCTACGCTGCCCCGCAGGGTGGGAATCCATCGCACCGCGGCCGCCTGGCCCAGCAACGGATCCATGAAACTCAAGCTCAACGGCACGGGATAAAAGAAGGGCGCGTTCCAGCGCGCGAGATCCAGAGGCAACGTATCGGCGCTGTACAGCAGGACGGCACTCTGCAGGAGCGGGTCGACGCCGTCATAACTCGCGGGTGCATGCGTTGCGGGCGGAGCCGACGCCAAAACGTAGGGCAGGACGGCGACGGCGACGGCGAAGAGAAGCCGCTGCCCGAAAGAGCGCATCGCCTAGAGAGAATTCGCGAGCGCTTCGACGCCGCGGCGCGCCAGCTCCGCCACGGGCGACGGCTGCAGGCCGATCCAGAGGATCGCCGCGGCGAGAAGCAACATGGCGGCCCCGGCCTGCAGGTCGCTGCGTTCGTAGCGCACTTCGCCGGGCTCGCGCATATACATGATCACGACCACGCGCAGGTAGTAGTACATGGCCACAGCGCTGTTCAAGACGGCGATCACCGCGAGAGCAAGATGTCCCTCGCGCACGGCCGCCTCGAAGACGTAGAGCTTGCCCCAGAATCCGGCCGTCGGAGGAACGCCCGCGAGGCTCAAAAGAAGAACGGTCATCGCCGCGGCGGCCGCCGGACTGCGGCGCGAGAGCCCGCTGAAACCGGCGAGTTCACAGCGCTCCCCGTCGCGCTCGTGCACATAGCCGATCAGGCCGAACGCACCGACGTTCATGAGCGCGTACACGAACAGATAGAAGAGCATTCCCTGGGCGGCGCGATCGCCGGAAGCCGGTGTCGATGCGATCACGCCGACCAGCAGATAGCCAGCGTGCGCGATGGCACTGTAGGCCAACATCCGCTTCAGATTGCCCTGGGCGAGGGCGAGGATGTTGCCCACGCACATCGTCGCCACCGCGAGGATTGCCAGGAGCCCGAACCAAATCGCATCGAATGCCGGCAGCCCAGTCCAGACGAGGCGCAGCAGGGCCGCGAAGCTCGCCGCCTTCACGCCCGCCGCCATGAAGCCCACCACGGGTGCCGGAGCGCCCGCGTAGACGTCGGGCGTCCACATGTGAAACGGCACCATCGCGATCTTGAAACCGAGTCCCACCAGCACCAGCCCCCAGCCGAGCCAGCTGAGCGTGCCAGCCGACGCCGCCGCGTTCGCCGCGATGGTCGGCAGATGGGTGCTGCCACTGACGCCGTACAGCATCGCCATTCCGTAGAGCAGGAAGGCCGAGGAGAACGCGCCGAGAATCAAGTACTTGAAGCCGGCCTCGTTGCTGTGCGCAGAACGCCGCTGGATCGCTGCGAGCACGTAGAGCGCGATGGACATCGTCTCCAGGCCGAGAAAGATCGCGATCATGTCCGTCGCAGCCGCCATCACCATCATTCCGACCGTGGCGAACATGAGTAGCGGGGCGTATTCGGGAATCTCGTGGCCCTCGAGCCGGAAATAGGCGCTGCCGAGGGATAGACTCAGCGCGGCCACGATGATGAAAGTCAGCTGAAAAAAACTCGCGAAGGCATCGGCGCTGAGGGCGCCGGCGAACACGCTTCGTGCCGGCTGGTCGAGGCCATCGAAGGCGCTGGCGCCGGCCAGTGCAAGAAAGACGACGGCGACGAAGAGCAGATGTCCCTGTCCCTGGCGCCGGATGAACGCATCCGCGAGGAGTACCGCGAGGCCACCCACCGTCGTCCAGAGGATCGGCGCCAGGGCGCTGACATCCTGCCAGCTCATGGCCTCTCCTCCACTGTGAGCGTCGCCATCGCCGCGTGACTTTCCACGGCCCGCTCGTGCGCGCTCACGACGGCATCCAGACTCGGTTCCATCCTCGCGAGCCAGGGCCGCGGATACACTCCCATCCAGACGATGAGAATCGCCAACGGCACCATCACCAGGATTTCGCGCAGATTGAGATCACTGAGCGACTGATTGTCCGGCTTGTCATTGGGACCGAAGAAGACCCGCTGCACCATCCACAGCATGTAGACGGCGCTGAGAATGACTCCTACCGCCGCCAGGGCCACCCAGAGTTGCGCATGCGGAAGGCTGGCGCTCTGGAAGGAACCGAGCAGAACCAGGAACTCGCCGACGAATCCGCTGAGTCCGGGAAGGCCGATGCTGGCGAGCGTCGCGAAGAGGAAGAAGAACGTGTAGATCGGCATGGCGTGGGCCAGACCGCCGAAGTCGGCGATGCTGCGCGTGTGACGCCGCTCGTAGATGTTGCCCACGAGCAGGAAGAGTGCACCCGTCGACAATCCGTGGGCCAACATGACGAACATGGCTCCGGCCAGCGACTCGGTCGTCAGGGCGAAGAGGCCCAGCACGACGAATCCCAGATGGCTCACCGAGCTGTAGGCCACGAGTTTCTTCACATCGCGCTGCACCATGGCCACGAGCGCGCCGTAGATGATGCCCACCACTCCCAGCGCCGCCATCCACGGCTGGAACGCCACGACGGCCAGCGGGAAGAGCGGGATGGCGAAGCGAAGCAGGCCGTAGGTGCCCATCTTCAGCAGAACGCCGGCGAGGACGACGCTGCCGGCCGTGGGCGCTTCCACATGGGCATCGGGCAGCCATGTGTGCAGAGGAAAGACCGGAACCTTGATGGCGAAGGCCAACGCGAACGCGCCAAAGAGCCAGAGCTGTTCGACGTGGCTGAGTTCTGCACTGAGGAACGCGTCGAGCGCGAAGCTCCCCACCTTGCCATACATATAGAAGATGGCCACGAGCATCAGCAGGCTGCCGACGGCCGTGTACAGCACGAACTTGATGGCGGCGTAGATGCGACGCTGGCCGCCCCAGATGCCGATGAGCAGCGCCATGGGAAGCAGCATGGCCTCCCAGAAGATGTAGAAGAGCACGACGTCGCGGGCGCAGAGCGTCCCGAGCATCGCCACCTGCAACAGCAGCAGAAAGATCATGAACTCGCGCACTCGTGTCCGGATCGCGCTCCAAGTGGACAGCACCACGATGGGCGCGAGGAAGGTGGTCAGGATCACGAGCCACAGATTGATGCCGTCGACGCCGAGGCTGTAGTCGATCCCATAGCGCGGAATCCACGCCACGCGCTCGACGAATTGGAAGCCGCCGTGCGGATCGAAGCTCTGGAGCAGGCGCAGCGACAGGAGGAAATCCGCGACGGCGACGGTCATCGTCAGAACCCGCGTGACGGCCTCGCTGTTGCGCGGCAAGAATAGGAGCGCGACCGCGCCCAAGAGGGGCAAGAAGATGATCCAGCTCAGGAGATGGGCGTCGATGGCGCTCATGATGCCCCTCCCCTGCGGATCAAGTAGACGACGACCAAAAGCACTCCCGCGCTGAATGAGAACACATACCAGCGCAAGAGACCGTTCTGCAGCGTGCGGAAGAGATGTCCGGTCTGCGAGAGGAAACGGCCGCTGCCATTCACCAGGATTCCGTCGATCAAGAACGCATCGACGACGCGCCAGAGCACGGTGTCGCTCAGGAAGTGGATGGGCCGCACAATGAGCGCGTCGTAGATCTCGTCGACGAAGTACTTGCGGTGTAGCAGACGATATGGCACGCCCCGGGCGAATTTTCCTGCGCTCACGGGAAGACTCGACCCACTCGTGTAGACCCGGAGCCCGAATAGCAGCGCGAGCAAAGCTCCCACGAAGGAAACCCCAGCCAGCAACCACTCCTTTGCCGACGAATGCTGTACGCCCTCGACCGCATGTCCCACGTCGGCACCATGCGCCGCCGCGTGGCCGCCGGCAAAGACCGGCGCCAGCCAGTGATGCAACATGTTGCTGCCGCCCATGAACTCCGGCCAGCCGATCCAGCCACCCGCCAGACTCAGGACGGCGAGGACGAGTAGCGGTGCGACCATGCTCATGGGCGACTCGTGTAGATGCTTCGCCGTCTCCGCTTCGACGCGGCTCGAGCCGAGGAAGGTCAACGCGATCAAGCGTGCCATATAGAACGCAGTCAGGAGTGCGACGCCGAAACCGACACACCACAGCGCGACGTTGCCGAGGAAGACGTTGTAGAGGATCTCGTCCTTCGAGAAGAAACCCGCGAAGGGGAAGATGCCGGCGATCGCCAACGTCGCCACGAACATCGTCCGGAAGGTCCACGGCAGAGCTGTGCGCAGAGCGCCCATCTTGAGCATGTTCTGCTCGTGATGCATGGCGTGGATCACCGAGCCTGCGCCCAGGAAGAGCAATGCCTTGAAGAAGGCATGCGTCAGAACATGGAAGATGCCCACGCCGTAGGCGCCGACGCCACAGGCCAGGAACATGTAGCCGAGTTGGCTCACGGTCGAATACGCCAAGACCTTCTTGATGTCGGTCTGCGTCAGGGCGATCGTCGCGGCCACGAGCGCCGTCGCCGCCCCCACGACTGCAATCACGAGCAGGGCGGTCTCGCTCAGCGCGTAGAGGAAGTTCATGCGGGCAACCATGTACACGCCGGCTGTGACCATGGTGGCGGCGTGGATCAGCGCGGAGACCGGCGTCGGGCCGGCCATGGCGTCGGGCAGCCACACGAACAGCGGAATCTGCGCGCTCTTGCCCGTCGCACCCAAGAAGAGCAGGAGGCCCGCAAGCGTCGCCACGGGGCCGAGAAGTTCGGTGTGCTCCGCCATCACCCGGAAGCTCAGCACGCTGGCATCGCCGACATGTCCGCTCAGCGCCTTGACGATGACGAGCATCCCCAGGAGGAATCCGAAGTCGCCGATGCGGTTGACGACGAAGGCCTTCTTGCCGGCGATGCTGTTGTTGATGTCGTGAAACCAGAATCCGATCAAGAGGTAGCTGCAGAGGCCGACCCCCTCCCAGCCGACGAAGAGCAGCAGGAGGTTGTCTCCGAGGACGAGCAGCAACATCGCGAAGATGAACAGGTTCAGATAGGCAAAGTATCGCTGATAGCCGCCGTCGCCCTTCATATAGCCCGTGCTGTAGATGTGGATCAGAGCTCCGACGCCCGTCACCAGCAGGATCATGCAGACGGTCAGCGGATCCACGCCGAAGGCCACGTCCACGCGCAGATCGCCGATGGGCATCCAGGCGAACAGCGTGTCGTGCAGATAGCGTTCGGCGACCGGAAGTGCCCGCAGATCCAAGAATGCCTTGAGCGAGAGCGCGAAGGCACCCACGACGCTGCCGACCGCGACGGTATCCGTCGCGAACTTCGGCAGCCGGCGATTGAACAGCCCGTTGATCATCGCCCCGAGCAACGGCAACAGGGCAATCCAACGCAGATATGTCACGGTGGTTTCGTGCACGCCCTACTCCATCAACTCGCGAAAGTCGTCGACGTCGACGGAATCGCGCTTTCGGAAGAGTTCCACGAGGATCGCCAGACCCACGGCGGCCTCGGCGGCCGCGACGGCCAGCACGAAGAGCACGAAGACATGTCCCGTGTGATCCAGGCGCGCTCGGGAGAAGGCGAGGAAGCTCAAATTCACCGCCGTCAGCATCAGCTCGATGGACATGAACATGATCAGGGCATTGCGGCGAAAGACCACGCCGAGCATGCCGATCGTAAATAGGGCGGCTGAGAGGCTCAGATAGTGGCCGAGCCCGACGGTCGGCAGAGAGAGCTCAGGCATCGACACCCTCCCCTCCCCGCGCCTTAAGGCGCGTCAATTCCGCATCCGCGCGCGCCTTCGCGCCACGCGAGCCATGCGCCTCGCGCCGCGCGAGATGCACGGCACCGATCACGGCGACGGTCAGGAGCAATCCCGTCATCTCGAACGCGAACAGATATCGGCTGAGCAGCAGTTCGCTGACGCGTTCGATGGCCCCGAAGCTCGCCGGCGCCGCTTCGAACGCCGCCGTCTCTTTGCCCAGAAGACGCGCCAGCGTCGCACCCAGCCCGAGAATCACGAGGAACCCGACGGCCAGCATCGCGCGGCTGCCGCCCCCCTGCTTCGGTTTGTCCTTGCCCAGAAACATGATCACGAAGAGGAAGAGCACCATGATCGCGCCTGCGTAGAGCAGGATCTGCAGAATCGCAATGAAATGCGCGTTGAGCAGGGCGAAGAGCGCGGCCACGCAGAGGAAACAGGAGATGAGCCAGAACGCCGAGGTCACCGCGTCTCGTCGCGTCACCGTCAACAGCGCGGCCAAGACGGCGAGGGTCGCGAAGAGATAGAAGAACAGCGCCTCCATTACTCCTTCACCCCGTCGGTCGTGTTGTTCAGCAGGAATTCCTTGTCGATGATGAACGCTGCACGGTTGTCAGCCGCAATCTCGAAGATGCCGGTGTCCATGCGGATTGCGTCGCAGGGGCAGGCCTCCACGCAGAATGCGCAGTACACGCAGCGGAGCAGGTCGATCTCGAAACTCTTCGGCGCCTTCTCGACGTCGGGACGGCCGTCATCCTCCTCCACGATCGTGATGCAGTCTGCCGGGCAGATCGTCGCGCACATCTGGCAGGCGACACAGCGCGGCGAACCGTCTTCGCGTTTCATCAATCGATGCCGTCCACGCAGCCACGGACCGTATTCTGGCTTCTCGTCCGGATACTGGAGCGTCGGAAGGTCGTCGGGATGGAACACATTCCTGATGAAATGGGAGATCGTCAGGCCCATTCCCTTGAGGATCTCCACCAGGTAGAGCGATTCCTTCGGCAACAGGCGGGTGCCGCCTCCGCCGGTGCGTGCCTTGGGACCGTGAACGGAATAGGCCATCCTCGACTCCTCAGCCGTTCAGCAGCACGACGGCTGCGGTCACGACGAAATTCAGGAGCGCGATGGGCAGCATATATTGCCAGCCGAGGCGCATGAGTTGGTCGTACCGAAATCGCGGCAGCGTCCAGCGGACCCAGATGAAGAGCCACGAGAAGAAGAGCGTCTTCGAGAGGAACGCGCCGATCTGGATCGCCGTCGTGAAGTGATTCCTGCCGACGGGACCGACCTCCCAGGGCTGTCCGACGGCGAGGTAGACGGCGCATGCCGCCGCCATCGTCAAGAAGATCCAGCCCAGAATGCCCGGCTCGAGCTCGCGCCGGTCGCCGAGGAAGCCGCGGTCGCGCTCGAAGCGCCGGAGCAGAACCGTCCCGAACAGCACGTTCAGGACAAGCGCTGCAGTGATCGAGACAGTGAGGAGCGGTCCGGCGTTCGCTCGCAGGGTCGCGGTATCGGCCCAGGGGACCTGCCAGCCGCCGAAGTACAGCGTCGCCACGATGGCGGCACCGACGATCATGTTGCAGTACTCGGCCATGAAGAAGAGCGCGAACTTGAGGCTGCTGTACTCGATGTGGTAGCCGGCGACGAGTTCGCTCTCGCCTTCCGGAAGATCGAAGGGATTGCGATTCGTCTCGGCGAACAGCGCGACCAGGAACAGCACGAAGCCGACGGGCTGCACGACCACGCCCCAGCGCGGCAAGAAACCCCACAGGAGGTCGCCCTGCTGCATGACCATGTCGCCGAGGCGCGGGCTCGCGAAGACGAGGATCAAGGCCAGCACGGCGAGGCCCATGTTGATCTCGTAGGAGATCATCTGCGCCGAGGCGCGGATCCCGCCGAGGAACGAGAATTTGTTGTTGCTGGACCAGCCCGCGAGCACGGTGCCATAGACGGTCAGACTGGAGATGGCGAGCACATAGAGGATGCCCACGTTCAGATCGGCGACCTGCAGGGAGATCACGCGATCCCCGAGAACCAGTTCGTGCCCAAACGGAATGACAGCATAGGTGGATAAGGCGACGGACATCATGACGAACGGCGCGAGCGTGTAGAAGAACTTGTTCACGCCCGCCGGTACGACGTCTTCCTTGAACACCAGCTTGAACACGTCGGCGATGGGATGCACGAGGCCTGCCAGGCGAAAGATTCCGCCGATGCTGGCCCGATTCGGTCCGGATCGATCTTGGATGTACGCGGCGCCCTTGCGTTCGGCCCAGATCATCACCGGCAGCAGGCTGAGAATGGTCAAGAGCATGAAGCCGATCTTGCCGAGGACGAACAGGATCTCAACCATGTCCGACCTCGTCGGCCTGGCGCGCGTCGAGATCCACGCCAGCTGTAGGAATCGCACCGGCGAGCGCGGCGAGACCGTCGTGTCGCGTCGCCATCTCGCGCCGCACGTCGGCCGCGTCCTTCCAGACGGGCGAATGACCCAGCAGGGATCCCAGCTCGCGGATGATGCGCAGTTCGTCGCGCGCGTTCTTTGGCCCTTCGAGGGCCCGCTCGATGGCCTGCGCGCGGCCCTTGCGGTTGACGAAGGTTCCCGCCTTCTCGGCGAAATTGCGCCCGGCGAGGGTCACATGCGCCAGGCGCGCGGTGCGATCCGCGCGGTCGCGAATGTGAACCACGAGACCAAACCCCGTCAGCGCTTTGGCGCAATCATCCGAGAGCGCCGCGAGATCATTGTTCAAGACGATGAGGATGGCGTTCCTGCCGGCGGCCGCGGCCAGAGCCGTCGCGTCGAATTCGCGCAAGCCGAGACGCGCCGCGCCCTTCGCGTTGGGCGTGAGGTCGCCGTCGAGGAGCAGATCATCTGCGATCCCACGCTCGCTGCCGGCGAGCCGATAGCCGAGGAACTCGGCGCCTGCGGCCGGCAGCAGCGTGCTGAAGGCGTAGAGCTCTTCGAGCGTGCAGTGGGGCGAGCCGACCAGGTAGATCTTCCTCGCCTCTCCCAACTCGGACAGCTTCGATTCGATGACGGCATAGGCGGTATTCCAGTTCCCCGGAAGCGCGAGGCCGCTCTCGGACTCGCGGACGAGGGGGCCCTCCAGCCGTTCCTCCACCTGGATGTCGTGATAGAGCAGCCTGCCGTGATCGCACATCCACCAGTCGTTCACGTCGCGATTGACCCGCGGCTTGAAGCGATACGCCTTTCCATCGCTGTGATGGATCTGCATGTTGCAGCCCGTCGCGCAACCATTGCACACGCTGTCCGTGGATTCGAGCCACCACACCCGCCGCTTGAAACGAAAGTCCCGGCTCGTCAGCGCTCCCACGGGACAGAGGTCGACCGTGTTGAGCGAGTAGGCATTGTCGAGCGTCTTGCCGGGCGCCACGTCGATCTCGCTGTGGTTGCCGCGGTTGAAGATGCCGAGCTCGTGCGTCTTCGTCACTTCCGAGGTGAAGCGCGTGCAGCGCGTGCAGAGCACGCAGCGCTCGGCGTCGAGCATCACATGCGCACCTATGGGCTTGACCTTGCCCTTCGCGAGCTTCTCGTCGATGTCGATGGCCGCGTCGTAGAGGCCATGCTTCATGTAGAAGTCCTGCAGCGAACACTCACCGGCCTGGTCGCAGACGGGACAGTCCACCGGATGATGCAAGAGATGAAAGTTGAGGATCTGCTTCACGGTCGTCTGGACCCGCTCGGTCTTGGTGTGGACGACCATTCCCTCCTGCACCTTGCTGTTGCAGGCGATCAAGAGCTTCGGCACGCCCTCGACTTCGACCTGACACATGCGGCAGACGCCCGCGATGGACAGGCCCTCGTGATAGCAGAAATGCGGCAGCGCCTCGCCACGCGCCTGAGCTACGGCATCGAAGAGATTCATCCCCGCGGGGAAGTCGTGCTCGCTGCCATCGATGGTGATCTTTGCCACGGCGTTCCCCCTAACTCGATTGTTCGGCGGAATGGGCCGTGGGCACATAGTCCTCGGGCTCGATGCCCTTCGGCAGGAGCGCCTCGAACTCGTGCTTGAACTTGCTGATGAAGCTGCGCGCGGGCATCACCGCGGCGTCGGCCAGGACGCAGATCGTCGTGCCTGCCATGCCCGCGCAGACGCGCTCGAGGAGTTCGAGATCGCGCTGATGTCCCTTGCCCTTTAGCATGCGGCCGATGAGCATGTCCAACCAGCCCGTGCCCTCGCGGCAGGGCGTGCACTGACCGCAGCTCTCGTGATGATAGAACTGGAGCAGCACCTTCAGGACTTCGGGCATGTGGGCATCGCTGCCGATGACGATGCAGCCGCCGGAGCCGAGCATGGTCCCCTTCGCCGCCAGATCCTCGTAGTCGAGGTTGACCTCCATGCTCTCCGCCGCGGTGAGCACGGGGACCGAGCTGCCGCCGGGAATGCACGCCTTCAGCTCGATGCCGTCGAGCATCCCCTGCCCAAAGTCCTCGCCGAAGATCAACTCGCGCAGCGGCAGCCCCAAGGGAATCTCATAGTTGCCCGGACGCTTCACCGGACCGCTCAGGCTGAAGAGTTTCGTGCCCGGGCTCCTCTCGGTGCCGATGGCGCGGTAGGCCTCGGCACCATGACTCATGATCCACGGCACCGAGGCGACCGTCTCCACGTTGTTGACGATGGTGGGGCAGTTGAGAAAACCGACCAGCGCCGGAAACGGCGGCTTGATGCGCGGCTGGCCCTTCTTGCCCTCGAGGCTGTTAATGAGCCCCGTCTCCTCGCCGCAGATATACGCGCCGGCGCCCTTGTGCACGATCATCTCGAGATCGAAACCGCTGCCCAGGATGTTCTTGCCGAGATAGCCCTTCGCATAGGCCTCGTCGACGGCCTCCTGCACGCGGTCGACGAGCCAGCCGTACTCGCCGCGGATGTAGATGAACGCGTCGTGGCAGTTCACGGCGAAGCAGGAGAGGATCGTCCCCTCGATCATCAGATGCGGGTCGTAATCGAGGATGAAGCGATCCTTGAAGGTGCCAGGTTCGCTCTCGTCGGCGTTCACGAGGAAGTAGACTGGCTTGCCAGTGTCCTTCGGCACGAAACCCCACTTGACCCCCGTCGGAAAGCCCGCGCCGCCGCGGCCGCGCAGGCCGGCGGCTTTGACTTCTTCCTGCACCTTCGTGCCCAGGGTCTCCGGTAGTGTCTTGCGCAGGGCGGCATAGCCGCCGCGCGATTCGTAGACATCGATCCGATGGCAGTTGGGAACGTCGAAATTTCCGCTCAGGATGCGAGGCATGTCAGACATCGCTCGCCTCCTCGGCTCTGCTCTCGCGGAGACTGTCGCTCGTCGCCTCGGCCATCCAGGTCTCGATCAGCGCGTCACATTTCTCCGGTGTGAGATTCTCGTAGTAGCGGTTGCCGACCTGCATCATGGGCGCCATCCCGCAGGCGCCGAGGCATTCGGCCTCTTCAAGGCGGAACAATCCCTCGTCGTCGGTCTGCCCGGGCGCGAGCCCCAAGCGTCCCGACAGATGTTTCACGATGCGCTGCGCTCCCATCAGATGGCAGCTCACGTTGCGGCAGACCTGCAGATTGAAGCGGCCGGGATTCTCCGTGTAGTACATCGTGTAGAAGGTGATGAGTTCGTAAACCCTCGAGACGGGCACATCGAGGCGCTCGGCCACCCACTCCGGCACGCCCGGCTTCAGCCAGCCCCATTCCTCCTGGCAGAGCCACAGCGTCGGCATGAGGGCGCTGAAGTTCGTGGGATAGCGCTCCACCAGCTTCTGAAAGCGCGCCTCGCGCTCGGCCGAGAAGGCGAACGCCGCCGCCGCCTTCATCGCTCCTTCTGCTTCGCTCATCGATCCAGTTCCCCAGCGACGATGTTCAAGCCACCGAGCACGGCGATGGCATCGGCCACCATGTGCCCGCGAACCAGCTCTCCGTAGCTGGCAAAGATGGGAAAGCACGGCGGACGCACCTTCATTCGATACGGGTGGCCGCTGCCGTCGCTCACGATGTGAAAGCCCAATTCGCCATTGGCGGCCTCGCTGA